>OCJY01000029.1_pt1 | contig 67021 bp, 57 predicted proteins | sample 1502791 | NCBI WGS metagenome assembly OCJY01 (sample SAMN01915221, study PRJEB22387) | human gut metagenome | isolation source: stool | host: Homo sapiens | place: USA | reverse complement strand
TTGCTCCGCACTTTGTGCTCCCGCAATCGCCGCCAGTATTCGTAATCCGGGCTGTTGCCCTCCTTACTCATACCGGCTTGTCCGTCCAATGTCCATGACTCGCTGCATGCAAGCATGCACTCCTCATGGCCGCTGTCCGGAACTTTCATAGTAAGTATGGTAAGGTTGCCTCTACCATACACCCTCTGCCTTCAGCCGCTGCACTAATTTCTCATACTCTGCATCCCGACTCTCTTCAAAGCGTTTTGCAACATCTGCCGGCAATTCAGGAATACGATGCTCTACTGCCTCCGTTTCCTCAACAATTTTATTCCATAACCAATCTTTCTGAATCGTATAATCCAGTTTTAAACATTCCATGAAAAGTCCTCCCTCAAACTCTGCTTAATCAAACGTTACTTGATAGCCTGCTAAAAATTCTGCCTTTCATCTCTTACCAATTTTCTAAACGTCCGAACAATACCCCTCCCAAATTGTCCTCTTTTGAAAACAGGTCCTAGATTCCTTTATCATTATATTATAAATCACCTCAAATTACAATGCTATTTTTAAACAATATAGAAAATTTTCTGAAAGCTCCTCACCACGTCATAAAACCAGGAAGACCCCCACCAACTAACAACCAGAACCTGGCTGTTAGTCGGTGGTTTCCTTCGTCTGTCCTATCTTTGACTTACATCCTTCCCCACATTGTCCGCATCCGCAATCGCAGTATTGCCCTTGGCGGACGCGCCTTACCTTTCGCACAATCACACCTGCTGCATAAATCCCAATTACTCCGCCAATGATAATTGTGGCTGTCATAAAATCATTCCTCCTATCTGATAAATCAGAAATGTTACAATCCATGCCATAACCAGTTGAAACAATGCACACAATCCAGTCCATTTTAAACTTTGAGATTCTCTCTTAATTGTTGCCAGCGTCGCAATACAAGGAATATACAGCAAAGAAAATGTCATCAGACAATACGCATTCAAAGCTCCGAATCCTACACCTCCCAATAATTCCTGCAATGATCCCATACCTGCGGCAGAAGTCACATTGCCGATTCCAAAAAGCACCGAGCAGCTGGATACCACCACCTCTTTTGCGGAAATTCCGGCAATCAGTGCAACTACAATCTGCCAGTATCCCAGTCCTAACGGACGGAAAACCGGAACGACTCCTTTGCCGATGATGGAACCAAAACTTTCAGAAATGTTCGTTACAAATCCACCCGGTCCGAAATTCAGAATAAACCACATCACAATAGAAGCGATAAAGATCGTTGTACCAGCCTTCGTCAGATAGTCTTTCACTTTTTCCCATACGTAAATTGCGATTGTCCTGGCACTGGGTGCTTTATATTCCGGAAGTTCAATCAACAGATTATACTCTGAATTCTTCCGGTCAGCCAAGTGCAGCACCCAGGCAACGAACACTGCGATCACCAGCCCCAGTACATACATGGAATAAGCTGCCAGCATCGCATATTTCCCAAAAAACATCTGGGAAAACAAAACATAAATCGGCAGTCTGGCCGAACAGGACATAAAAGGCGTCACTAACATAACTTTCATCCGGTCTTTTCTGTTTTCAAGGGCACGGGAAGCCATAAGCGCCGGCACAGTACAGCCAAACCCCAAAATCATGGGAATAAATGCCCGTCCGGAAAGCCCTACTTTTCCCATAAGGCCATCCATCACATAAGCCGCCCGGGACATATACCCACTGTCTTCCAGAAACGCCAGCGCCAGAAACAGGAAAAAAATATTCGGCAGGAACGTAAGGATTCCGCCCACCCCGGCAATAATTCCATCCACCACCAAAGAAATGACCGCGTTATTGACACCTGCGTCTCCCATCCCCGCCTGTATCATTCCGGATATCCAGTCAATAAACTCTGCCATATAATCCTTCAGCCAGTCTCCAAACGTAAAGGTAAACAAAAATACCAGTGCCATAATACCAAGAAAGATTGGAAATCCGAGCCAGCGATTTGTCAGTAAGCTATCAATTTTATCTGTTGACGCTTCTTTTTTCTCCTTATTTACCAGAACTTCCCTCACAATTTCTTCGATAAAATCATACTTCTCTTTGATAATCTGCTTTTCATAATCACAGGAAAATCCCTCCGGCAAATCAATGGGATACTTCTCCGTTACCGCCTTATCACCTTCCAAAATCTTCAAAGAATGCCAACGGTGATTGAACATCCCAGGATACTTCTCCTTCAAGCGTTCTTTGATGATATCAATCTTATCTTCAATCTCATCACTGTATACCATGGCAAACTCTTTGTGATGGTCATGGGCATGACGGCTTTTTTGTTCCACCTGCTCATGATGATGTACCACCGGGGTCTTCTCATTGGAATCCTTATGATGTACTACTGCATGCATCAGGATATCCAGTCCCCGTTTTTTCCGGGCACTGACCGGAATCACAGGAATACCAAGCATCTCCGGCAGGCGATGCATATCAATTTCCATTCCCCGCTTTTCCACAATATCCATCATATTCAGTGCAAGCACCACCGGTTTTCCCAGTTCGATCAATTGCAGCGTTAGATACAGGTTCCGCTCCAGAGAAGAAGCATCCGCAACATCCACAATTACATCCACATCATCGCTCAATATAAATTCTCTTGAAACCTGCTCCTCCATCGTATAAGAAGTCAGGCTGTATGTACCCGGAAGATCTACCAGCTTCATATGGTAGTCCTGAAATCTGCAGGACCCCTCCACCTTTTCCACAGTAACACCCGGCCAATTGGCAACCTTCAGATTCGCTCCCGTATAAGCATTAAACAATGTAGTTTTTCCGCAGTTCGGATTTCCGATAAATCCAATGCGAATTTCCTTATTCATGACTCACCACCCCCTGTACGGCAACATGCTCAGCAATATTCTTACCAACTGCAAATCTGGTTCCCCGAATCTTAATTACCATTGCACCATGTTTTTTCTTATTCATTACTGTAATTCTTGTGCCATAGGTTAACCCCAGAGCTTCCAGCCGCCGTTCCGTCTCAATCGGCAAAGTCGTATCACTGACTTCATAACGCTGTCCAGGCTCTCCTTCTATCAGTTTCATTCGTCCTCCTGTCATATACCACTTTCTAAACGGACATGTCTGCTGACGCAGACATCACCATATAGGAAAGTCAGATGCTCCGTGCTACGCACTCCCGCATCTGCCTGCGGCATAAATCTTATTTTTATCAGATTTTGTTAGCTATTGCTAACTTTTTTCTTTTTCATCTTAGCACAATCATCTCAGAAAAGCAACTGCTAAAGCAGAAAACAATCGGACAGCAACAAAGGCTGACACTTACCACTTCCGATAAGTATCAGCCTTATGCCTGCTTTTTCTATTGATTACAATTACTTCACATTACTCATAAATCTCTGAATAATCTTTGCACACTCTCCACGTGTCGTATTATTCTGCGGGTTCAGTTTTCCATTGTCACCCGTAATCAATCCTTTTGCAACTGCCCAGCCCATAGCCTCTTTTGCAAAATCACTGACTTTATCCTTATCCTGGAACTCTTCCATAGGAGAAACCTTAGAGATATCATAGCCTTTATATTTTGCATAACGATACAACATGGTTGCCAACTGCTCACGGGTAATCGCATCAGCCGAACCGAATTTTCCTTTATTCGGTCCTGCCCCATATCCGGTGATAATATTTACCCCTTCACCGCTTGCCCAGATTACTGCATCCGAGTAATACTCTCCATCTGCCACATCTTCATAAATATTCTTGAATTCCACATCCGGTTCTTTTTCGATACGATATAAAATTGTAGCAAACTGCGCACGCTCCAAGTTAGCTTCCGGAGCAAACTCCTTAGCATTCATACCAGTCATGTATCCGTGATCGTATACATACTGTACATAACTTCCGAACCATTCACCGCCTTGAACGTCTTCAAATATATCCTTTACTAACACAACATCACTGTCTTCCACGATATAAGAAGAATCATATGCCGGTTTCAATGCTTCATAGTTTACATTGACCTCTTTTACCTGCTCAGAAGGAATCAGTACTACGCCTCTGAAAGCCGGAACGCTCACTTCGCACGTTCCGTCAGCCCCTACGATATATTCCTTACCGCTGATAACATCGGTAACTTTTGCTGCTCCTTCCGGAACCTCAATCTGTCTTATGGCATCTTCGGATGCGTTGTTCAGGACTACACAGGCAAACTCATCATTCATTGTACGCAGATAGCCCATCAGATGATCATCTACTTCTGTTCCATCCATAACTGTAAACGGTTCAATTCCTCCGGTACGGAGTACAGGATAAGCATTACGGATCGCACCCAGCTTCGCATACCATTCTACCAGGTCTTTGGAACCCTTGCCCCATTCCATCGCACGTCTGTCATCCGGGTCATCCGCACCGACCATACCAATCTCATCTCCATAATAGATGGTCGGAGCACCAGGATAAGTCATCTGTGTCAAAGCAACCAGATACTGCCTCTGTTTCGCAAGATCTGAAGTTGCCTCATAGGTCGGGAACGCAGACGCAACATCTTTCTGATTTCTGTCATCATCAATACCATCCAGATAAGACAGCAGACGCGTAGTATCGTGTGATCCTACCAGATTCATCATCGCATAAAATGCTTCCTGCGGATAACGCTCACGGATACGTTCCAGTGCTGTCGTGCTCTCCTCGGCGCTGCCGCCTTTTGCAAAGGAAAGAACTGCATTTCGGAACACATAGTTCATAACAGAATCGTACATGTCACCCATCAGGTATTTTGTGGCATCCGTCCAGATTTCTCCGATAATCACATTATCACGATCCAGAGACTTTACAGATTCACGGAATCTCTGCCATGTCTCATCTGATACCTCGTTGGCTACGTCCAGACGCCAGCCGTCAGACCCCTGGCTCAGCCAGTACTGTCCTACAGAACCTTCTCCGCTGATAATCTCTTCTGCCCAGCCCGGTGTCTGATACTCAGAACCATCCGTAGATTTGATTACCGGCATGGAATCATAACCCCACCAGCCATCATATCCATAAACTGCCTTTCCGGCACGGTCACCGATGGTATCCACCACCTCTTCACCGTCATCATCCAACAGCACCTGATCCTGGAATACATCAAACCACTGTGTATAAGTAAAGTCTGTTACGCCATAATTCTTTTTGAAGAAGGATTTTGCAGCTTCTTCCGCTTCTTCCTGTGTTTTACCCTGCTCTTCCATATAATCATATACATATGCCCAGTACGGATATGCACCTACATGTTCATCCTGACCCAGGAATTTATAATAACGGTCAAAATAGATGGAATCATCCGATACATGGTTAAAGACACCGTCCAGTACGATATGCATGTCATTGGCTTCAGCCACTTCCACAAGTTCTGTAAAATCACCTAAATCGCCCAATACCGGATCAATCTTTGTATAATCCGTAGCATCATAACGATGACTGGAGATAGAGTGGAATACCGGATTCAGGTAAATTACAGATACGCCCAGTGCTTTCAGATATTCAACTCTCTCTGTAATACCCTTCAAGTCACCGCCATAGATTTCATTGCTCCAGTTTCCGTCACCTACGAACGCATTTTCCGGATATTCTTCCGGATTTAAGGTCTCTTGTTCCGGATTCTCCGGCCAGGTATACCACTCTTTTATATACTCATAGTCGGTTGCACCTCTGGAAGTCATCTGTGCAAGATCATTGGACGTATCACCATTGAAGAAACGATCCGGGAAAATCTGATAAATAATTCCATCTTTCATCCAGTCCGGTGTTTCAAAATCCTTGTCATAAACTACAAGATCATACGGAATCACTCCGCTTAAGTCTCCTGCCTTACCGCTTCCATAATTACCGTCATCATCACTGTAGATTGCTACATTGTTTCCGCTGTAAATCACAAAGTAATAGGTATAAGTACCCATTTTATCAAAAGCAGTGGTTGTACTCCAACGCTGTACCCCATCCTGAACAGAATCTTTTTCCAGCTCTATCTTACGGCTCTTATTGTCCTTGAAGATTACCATTACTCTATCTGCATCCATACCTGTATCAATGGAGAATGTCACCTCTTCACCCTGTCTTACGGCTCCATAGACACTCTTATAGCTGGTGTCACGAGTATCATAGTAAATTGGATCTGTGTCAACCTTCTCATCTGATGCGTCACAGTAATAGATTTCCGTAGTCGGATCAAAGAAGAAGGATACGTCTTTTGCAGTTTTTACTTCGAAAGAAGCAAACGGATACTCCGTACCATCGCAAAGCAGCTTGTAATCCTCGTAAGTACCTTCCTCCATCGGAATTGTTACACTATAAATACCGGTAAGGCTTGTATCCTGAAGTTTGGTATCCGCCGGCACCCCGGTTCCTGTCAGTGTCACGTCCGCAAAGATGTAATTCAAACTGTTCACAGAACGGTGGCTGAAATCATTATAGGAAATCGTGATGTCTGTCTTTTCCGTAACTGTAATCGGAATGTTGGCACCGTCTTTTCCTCCATCCATACCGTAATTCTCTGCCCAGCTTCCCATAGCAATTTTATATTCATAGTTGGCTGCCGGTACATCTTTAAACGTATACTGATACAATCCGTTTCCTTTATATTCCATCTGATTCACTGCCGGATTCCAGCTTTCACCCGGTAAGGTACCAGGAATATAAACCGGCCTTCCCTCAAATGCATCTCTTACATAATGATTATAAGTTTCTGCTCCAACCACCTCGGTTTCCAGAGCATCTACAATCGTTCTGGTACCATCAACTTCATAGTAATATATATAATCAAGCGGATCATCCCCGAGGAACAGATTCTCTGCACGGAAAGAACCATCTCCATTTGCAGATTTCTTCATGGCTACGGTTGTCTTTTTATCCGGATCTGCTTTCGGCGCATAAACCAGTTTTACAGTCTTGGCATCTTCCACACCAGCCATCACAAATGTTGTTGTGCCGTTCGCATTGTCTTTTACATCGGCCTTTGCAGGTTCTGCCTCAAATCCCAGAATCTGAGCTACTTTGGCATTATCATTCACGGTGTCGTACACATAACCTTCTTCCGCATCATATACAAAAATTACGTGTGTATCTTCCGTAAGTACAAACTCCTGATTGCCTTCTTTCTCGTAATAGCATGTTCCATCGAACAATACCTTATACACAACGCTTCCAGCAGGCATTGTCTTCTGATAGAGATAATAGCGGTCAGAAATCTGAGTAAAGTCATAACCTTCTGCTGTCGTACTCCATTCATTCGGAGAACCGATTAAGGAGATTCTGGTTGCAAAAGCAGGGAATTTCAGTTCACTATTCATCTGTGCCACTGTAAAATCCGGTGTGCGCACAGAATCGTACACGGTACTGTTCAGATCATCCACCCATACGGTGAAAACTTCTGTTCCTGCCGGAAGTGTGACTGCAATATTAGCGCCATCCCTGGTTTCACCCAGTGAATGTCCTCCGTCCCAGGTATCATCAAATGCAATCTTATATTCAACTTCGGTGTCCGTCTCCAATGGTGCAGCTAACCGGAAGGTTCTGGAGTAAATACCTCCGCCAACATAATTCAACTCAGACTTTTCATCTGCCGGAGTCCACGCGGAAGCAAATGTATCCTCTCCCTCCTGAAATACAACACCTGCAGATTCCCAGCTTCCTACTAAAGCTGCTGTATGGAATTCTTTTCCCACACCCTGATTATCCACAGACGTAGTTAATTTGCCGTTCTGAAGTCTTATGTATACGGTCTGCGCTTCCTCAAGTTCAAGCACAGTGGCTAACTCTTCTTGTACCTCTCCGTTTTTCAGTAAAGAAAGTTCCGTTGTGCCTGCCGGAACCTCAACAAGGCATTCATACAGTTTCCCATTGTACAACTGCATATCCAGAACCTTCTCACCAATCTGCACCTGCACCAGATCCGTTACTTTTGAACCGGATACATCAACCGCCGGAGTTCCCACTTCCAGTGCGCTGTTAGTATTTGCCGTATTGTCATTCAAAGGATCTGTGATCCAATTTCCGTCCACAATAAACTTGTACTCGTAAGAACCGTCTTCCAAAGTCTGTGTTGTGCTCCAGTAACCTGTTTCCGCATCATAAGTCATATCAATGGGAGCTGCGCCCCATTCCGTCATCGAACCTGCCAACTGTACGCTTTTGTTAAGCGGTCCGTAGTAATAGAAAGAAACCTCATTTTCATTAATCACCGGACTTTTTACAGATGGATCCTTTGCAGGAACACTGGAGATCGTAAATGTCTGCTGATCAGCAGCGCTTACATCCGCAATCTCCACGCCATCTTTTATCAGCTGATACTCATAAGTTCCATCCACAGCTGAGATTTTGGCAGACAAAAGACTTGTATTCTCCGCATCATTGGTCATGGATACGGTTGTCCAGTCTTCTTCGGAACCTGCCGGACGATACTTCACTGTAATCTCACTTGCGGTTCCTCTTTCCGGATAGTAATAAAGTTTTACACTTCCATCCTCATTGATCTGCGGGTTTCTTAAAATCTGTGAGTTTCCTGTTGTACATGGATTTTCCGTATCACCGACCCATGTATACTTTGTCTCACCACTTTTCAAAACTTCGATACCGTATTGATAGCTTTTTCCTTTTTCCAGTCCTGTCGTTGTTACAGACCAGAGATTGCCCTCGCCCTTCTTCAAGTCATAATAGACATCCCAACTTGCGGACCAGCTTCCCTTTACCCGTACTTTTGTCTCGGTTCCGTCACCTTGATAATAGAACGTAACCTGTCCGCCTTCTCCAATAACCGGACCGCCATACTCCTGTGATGATACAACAGAAGTTTCTGCAAATACGGCCATTGGCCGAAGCGGAGTCACTGTCACACCTGCTGTCATTGTCACTGCAAGTGCAACGCCTACATATGATTTCCAGTTTTTCTTCATACGACCTCCCATTTTGTAATATTTGTAGATACTTGACACAAGATAACTCGTGCACTCTTAGATAATAGATTACCACTTTTTATAAATAGTGCTATATCATTTTTTTTATAGATATATAGTTTTTTCATTATTTTATACAAATTCTTCATACAAATGGGAGCATCCACTGTGCAATCAAGACAGATAATTCTTCATACTGCGCAATGCACTTTTTTCCAGACGGCTGACCTGCGCCTGAGAGATTCCAATCTCTTCCGCCACTTCCATCTGCGTTTTCCCTTCAAAGAAACGGAGATTGATAATATATTTTTCACGGTCATTCAGACGGTTTATGGCATCCTGCAGCGCCAGATCTTCTACCCAGTTTTCCTCTTTGTTCTTTTTATCACTGATCTGATCCATCACATACAGCGTATCTCCTCCTTCGGTATACACCGGATCGTAAAGACTCATAGGACTTTGAATTGCATCCAATGCATAGACAATATCTTCTTTATTGATTCCTGTTTCCTCGGCAATCTCCATAATCGTCGGTTCCTTCATATTCTTCTTCATAAACATTTCGCGGGCATAGATTGCTTTATAAGCAGTATCCCTTAAAGAACGGGATACACGAATTGCATTATTATCTCTCAGATACCGGCGGATTTCACCAATAATCATAGGCACCGCATAAGTGGAAAATTTCACATTCAGCGTTGTATCAAAATTATCAATTGCCTTAATCAATCCGATACAGCCAATTTGAAATAAATCATCGGCATTCTCATTGCTGCTGGCAAATCGTTTGATCACACTGAGAACCAGTCTCAAATTGCCCTTGATGTAACGTTCTCTTGCTTCCTGATCCCCTTCTTTTACTTTCAGAAGCAGAGTTTCTTTTTCTTCATTGGTCAGAACCGGAAGCTTCGCCGTATCCACACCACATATTTCAACTTTACTAAGCGCCATAGCAAAAATCCTCCTATTGTCATCTCTTTCGAAAGTCGATTGCTCCGCACTTCATGCTCCTGCAATCGCCGCCGGTATTCGTAATCCGGGCTGTCGCTCTCCTTACTCATACCGGCTTGCCCGTCCAATGTCCATGACTCGCCGCATGCAAGCATGCGCTCCTCATGGCCGCTGTCCGGGACTTTCATAGTAAAATGATTCTCATTCTGACAATTCTCTATGCGCTTTCAGACAAAATTTAATAAAGTTTTAGCCCTTGACACCCGAAAAGGAGGCTATACCAGGAAATGAATCTTGTCTGACAGATGGATTTATGTTAGACTGTTAACAACGATATACTTAATCATCAGATAAAGGAATGACAAAAATGAAGGATTCGAATTACACTATTTTCTTGATTGGTTTTATGGGCTGCGGCAAAAGTACCGTCTCCAAAGAGCTCAGCCGTCAATTTGGACTGAAAATCATAGAAATGGATCAATTAATTGCCGAAAGAGAGCGGATGAGCATTCCCGATATCTTTTCTAAAAAAGGAGAACCTTATTTCCGGGCATTGGAAACTTCTCTGCTGAAAGATTTAAAAACGCAGACCAACCTTGTGGTTTCCTGCGGAGGAGGTGTCGCCATGCGCAGAGAAAATGTTGCCCTTATGAAAGAACAGGGACGTATTGTACTTTTAACAGCTAAGCCCAAGACCATCCTTGAACGTGTCAGCCACAGCGATGATCGACCGCTCTTAAAAGGCAGAAAAACCATATCCGAGATCACCGGTCTGTTATCCGCCCGCCGTCCTGCCTATGAAGCTGCTGCTGATTTTTGTGTGACAACTGACCACAAAGACGCGTCAGATATTGCCGTTGAGATTATGGGGAAACTTACCTGCAACTAATACATAAAAGAAATCCGGGAGCTGCTTTTCATCTCAAAGCTGCTCCCGGACCTTTTATTCATACTTTACAATTTCGCGTTTTAACTGTTTCATAATTCGCTTTTCCAACCTGGAAATATAAGATTGAGAGATACCTAACATATCCGCCACCTCTTTTTGCGTCTTTTCTTTCCCTTCCGGCATATTGATTCCAAAACGCAGTTTTACAATCGTCTGTTCCCGGTCGCTGAGTTTTCCGATCGCCTTTCCCAATAGACTTTTCTCTACTTCATTTTCAATTCCCCGATAAATGATATCTTCATCCGTGCCTAGAATATCTGACAACAACAGTTCATTTCCATCCCAGTCCACATTCAAAGGTTCATCAATAGAAACTTCCATCTTTGTCTTATTATTTCTGCGCAGATACATCAAAATCTCGTTCTCAATACATCTTGACGCATAGGTTGCCAGTTTAATCTTCTTCTCCGCATCAAATGTATTGATTGCTTTAATCAATCCAATAGTTCCTATGGAAATCAAATCTTCTACTCCAACACCGGTATTGTCAAATTTCTGAGCAATATAGACAACCAGTCTCAGATTATGTTCAATCAGTTCACTCCTGGCGCCTTCCGCATCTTCCCCCGAAAGCTGCGCAATCGCCCGTGATTCCTCTTCCCCACATAGCGGTTCCGGCAGGACATCGTTCCCACCAATATAATATAATTCCCCTGTCTTTTTATACATCATTGTAGAAAATCTTGGTAACATGCGAAGCCGAAAATGGCTTGGCAATGTAGCTTGCATCAACATACACTTATTCCTCCTAACTGTCTATTAGATTTGGATTCAAAATCATCTGATAGCTCCGGAGAGAAGAACTACAGGTCCTGTCAATTGCGATTGCCGGATGCGCAACCACCTTTTGTACATCACCCCGTTCCAGACACAAATAGTCCAGAACAATGACCGGAAGCAGTCCGCCTTCGCAACCCACACATCGATATGAGATATAATGCGGCCGCAAGGGACGCAAAAGTTCTGCAGACATTGGTATTCGGCTCGCGCAGAATTCCTCCAGCTCCCTGCCGATTTCTTCCGAAAATAGTTCTTTGATCAGTGAAAGTCCTATCACTGACACATAGCTTTGCAAAGTGGTGTCCCAAAGCATATTGCCCGTATCATATAGTCCTTTTACACTCTTGAAGTTTCCATCATGGCATAAAATTACGCGGCAATACCGCTCCCGCTGCACTTTCATTTTCTCATACCCCCAGATACACAGGCTGATAAAAGCATAGCTGACCGCCGCTGTTATCAAGAAGATACTTATACCCTCTCTCCCAATGATTCTGCGCAGTAATGAAAGTACCATCCCCATACAGGCTGTCCCCATATAGAACAACAGTATGCCCTGAATCAGATGTCTTCCCTCTTTGATTTTGCAGCCAAATCTTACCATCAAAGTATTGGCAGCCACAGAAACCAGTAATGTACTTATCATACCGCTGCCATACAGTCCTATCAGACTTACCGCTGCGGCCGCTGCAGAAACTGCAGCCCATAGGAGACTTCTTACATGTGTGGCAGAACATTCAAGAAGTTTGTTTGTCATGCGTAACAGCACATAATTCATCACGAGATTCTCTGCAAAATATACATCCAGGTAGAATTCGTAATACAAAAAACACCCCCTGTAACCTTTTGAGTACTTACCGGAATAACAAGTACTATTATATGGTTCAAGGGGTGTTAAATTTGTCAAAAACAGGGTGTCGAATCTTAGAATTATTCGACAAAATCTTTGAGGATTTGGCATTATTTTCTTTTTGACGGGGGAGGGACGGAAATGAGGGGGCCTGAAACCTGTAGGAGAAGTGCTTGCTTCTGCGTTTCCCCTCAGCTAACTTCCGTTCACACTAAGCTCATCGCCAATGGGCTCTTCGCTAAGTGTTCACAGAAAGTGGATCTTCGGGCGCACTCCGAAGTCAGCGCACTTCTCCTACAGGTTCCAAGCCCCCTCATTTCCTGTCTTTGGCGCCGATTGTATAAAATTCTACCTTAATACTACAGCGAACAGTATCTTTGGTATGCCTACTACGAATAACTATTTCATAATTTTAAATTGAAAGTTGTGGTAGTTTTATTGGCTGACAACAGTAAATTATTTGTTGTAAAGCAAGCATTTGAAATGAATCCGCTATAGTGTGCAGGATATTAGTTAATCGCTTGGAGAATTGCGCGCATTTTATCCAGCGGAATTTGACCAGGTGCGGAGGCCTGTCCTACTGTTGCAAAGGTAACCGCAGAACCGAAAGTCGCTCCGCTGATGCGGCTGATGACACCTAATTTTCCCATGGACATTGTGATGATGGGATGCATGGTTTGGGCTGATATTTGAGCAGTTGTCTGAAGAAGATCCAGAACATCTTCAGAGGTTTCGGGCATAACAGCCAGTTTTAAAATGTCTGCACCTAAGGTTTCCATGTTCTTCAGAATTTGGCACATCTCAGATTTGGAAGGGGTTTTATCAAAGTGGTGGTTCGAGGCAATCACCAGGCCATGTTTTTGATGAATGGCTTCTATCAAAGAGCCGGCATCAAGCTTGTTCATGTATACTTCCACATCAATGAAGGATGCAATTCGCTGCTCTGCTACGGAAATATTCAGTTTCTCATATGCTTTTGTTGAAATTTCGCGATTTCCGCCTTCACCAGAAGAACGAAAGGTGAAGAAAATCGGAATCTCCCCTAAGACAGCAGATAACTCGTCCAGAACTTCTTCCGGTTTACCTTCCTCGAAAATATCTTCATAGAAGTCGGCGCGCCATTCTACAAGGTCCGGACCGGCTTCAAAGGCTTGTTTTGCCTGAGTCAATATTTCTTTTTTGGATACACCGGTAATCGGTACACAGATTTTAGGAATTCCTTCTCCAATGATCAGATTTTTCACCTGCAGACTCATAATCTTTCTCCTATCATATTCATTACTTTTTATCATTCATGAAAATATTTCTCTTTAATTTGTTCTATCGGCATTTCCTGTCCGGTCCAGATACGAAATGCCTCGGCTCCCTGATACAGGAGCATATACATTCCATTAAAAGTTTTGCATCCGGCCTCCCGCGCCATTTTAAGTAATTTCGTCTCCTGTGGATTATAGATAATATCCGCCACAATCTTTCCAGGTATAAAAAATGAAGAATCTTCAATAATCGATGCATCGGTATCCGGTGCCATGCCAACGGATGTTCCATTTACAAGAATTGCACTCTGCTCCATACTTGTCCGCAGCGCATGCTGATCTGCCTGATCATACAAAGTTATTTCACAGTCTGTAATCTGGTTGATCCGATCAACCAAAACCACCGTCCTTTGATGAAACCGACTGGAAGGACGGGTAAACAGATGAATCTTCTTCACCCCATCCAAAGCTGCCTGTACACAGATCGCCGTAGCAGCTCCCCCTGCTCCCATCACTGTCATCTCCTGACCGATAATATCATACCCCGCATCCTTCACGGAACGCATAAAACCGATTCCATCCGTATTATGCCCGATCAGAATCCCATCATTATTGACCACTGTATTCACAGCTCCGATCAGTCCGGCTGCCGGCGATAAGCAATCAACCAACTCAACCATCTTATTCTTATTCGGCATCGTCAGATTAAATCCTCTGATTCCCGCCATCTTCAAACCTTCCACAGCCGTCTTCAGACCCTCTTCTTTTACATCAAAGCATAAATATACATAATCCAGTCCCAACTGCCGAAACGCCTCATTATGCATAAGCGGCGAAACACTGTGCGCCACTGGACTCCCCAACAATCCCGTCAACCTGGTATGCCCTGTAATCTCTCTCATCTTTCCTTTCTCCTCCTCTTCTTTCTTGAATTTTAAAATCCTAAATATGATAAATATTCGTTATCCTGGAAATCAGCTCCATATGAAAAACATCCTATCCTGCAAATAACTATGATACCAATTTCCTTTCAATACAATCATCTCACTCCATCAATACCTCTCATTCCTGCTTTCGCCACCTATCGTCTTCGCTACACAGGATGCCGGAAACCGGGACCGCCGGCGGTTTGTTGGTGCAGGCGAGCCGGCATTTGCAGGAGTTTTAAGTATCTTAGAGGGTTGAAATTATGCGTTGCTCTGCAATATGACACTGTCTGAGCACAGCGAGTTTGTCATATTGCAGAGCGCTTTTAGCAGAATTTCAAACCTCTTAGATACTCTTAAACTCCGAAACCGCCAGCCCGCCGCACCAACAAAACGCCAGCGGTCCCGGTTTCCGGCATCCGTCCCCCCTACCTTTAAAAAAGCAGGATGCCCATCTCGCATCCTGCCTTTGAAATTCTTTATTTGCGGTTTTTAAGAAAATCCGGAATCTGAATATCCTTCTTCGGCACATTGCTCACCAATGGACCAGATGATGGGGTCGCTGTTGATGTCGGCTGTGCATTCGTCTGCGGCATCGTAAATGTCGGCATCTTGTAGCCCGCATTGGAAAATGCACTTTTCTTTTTGTCCTCGGCTGCCTTCTTAGCTCCGGATACACTCGGCTGCTTTGCTGTCATATCGTCCAGTCCTGTAGCAATTACTGTAATTCTGCAGGAATCTGTCACGGTATCATCATACATGGCACCGAAAATAATATTCGCACTCTCACCTGCCAGATTCTGTACATAACTTGCTGCATCATTGGCATCCATAAGAGAAATATCTCCGGAAATATTAATAATAACATGACTTGCACCCTGGATCGTTGTCTCAAGCAGCGGGCTGGATACGGCCTGCTGAACTGCTTCCAACGCCTTATCATCACCTTTTGCCTCACCAATACCAATATGTGCAATACCTTTATCTGTCATAACCGTCTGAACATCTGCAAAGTCCAGATTAATCAGAGCCGGCAGATTAATCAGGTCTGTGATTCCCTGTACGGCCTGCTGGAGAACTTCGTCTGCCTTCTTCAGTGCTTCCGGCATTGTAGTTCTGCGGTCAACAATTTCCAACAATTTATCATTCGGGATTACAATCAGGGTATCCACGTTCTGCTTTAACTTATCAATTCCCATAAGCGCATTGCTCATACGTGTTTTCGCCTCAAAACGGAACGGTTTTGTGACAACACCTACTGTCAGAATACCCATCTCTTTTGCAACACCTGCCACAATCGGAGCTGCACCTGTACCGGTTCCTCCGCCCATACCACAGGTAACGAAGACCATGTCTGCGCCTTCCATAATCTGCTTGATTTCTTCAACGCTCTCCTCGGCAGCCTTCTCGCCAACTTCCGGTTTCGCACCTGCACCAAGACCTTTCGTCAATTTCTCCCCAATTTGAAGAACGGTCGGTGCTTTACACAGTGTAAGCGCCTGTTTATCTGTATTCACACCTACAAACTCCACGCCCCCGATGGTTTCCTCAACCATGCGGTTTACCGCATTATTTCCTGCGCCGCCAACACCGATGACGATAATTTTTGCTGAAGACTCGGCTTCATTTGTCATAATTTCTAACAAGGTACTTCCTCCTTCACGGCATACGCCTATTTATATTCCCCTTTGGGTACTTTTTATCCATTCATTAGTGAGTTTCTGAATACCTGTCCGCATTTCTTCTACTGAACAAGCACGTTGCATATAGATATATAATATCTTTTCTTCTTAAATTAATCAACCATTTTTTTTCATTTTCATGGATTTTTTACTTTTTCGTAATGTTTTTAAGATTGCGGGAGCACACAGTGCGTAGCAATCCGTAGGTATCATGGAAGCACACAGTGTGTAGCAATCCGCAGATATCATGGGGCAAAATACCTTTTACCCCTGATATCCTATAAATCACGCTCGAAAATAATATTCTGTGTATCGTTCGTAAATCCTTCCAAATGCAGAACTCCCGACTCACCGTTAAGCTTCGGCAGGATTCCGGCAACTCTTGTCATCTTGTCTTCCAGATTCTCATCTTTCCCAAGAGCAATTCTTACATTTCCATAATGCAGTGTCAACACATTATCTTCACCAATCTCCACACTGTCCGGCTGAATCTGGTATTTGTCAGCCATGCGCGCCAGACCCAGAATGCTGTTAAAGATGGAAGGATCCTCCACCTCCAGCTTTTTCCCTACTTCCGCCGAAGGAAATTCCAGACCGTTCACCACAGGAACATCCGTAAGTTCAGGATGGAACTGCTTTGCCGTTTCTTCTTCTATCACTTCCGGACTCAATGCTTCCTGATCCTGTACTTCTTCCGGGTTTAGTCCCTGACTTTCTTCCGTCTTTTTCTCACTTTCAAGAACCACCCCGTCCTTATCAAAATAATACTTACTGCCGTCATTTTCCACATATCCGATGGGATACTTTTCACTTACATGCAGACGTATCGTATTACGATCCAGATACTCCACATCCACAGATTCCATAAAGGCAATATTCTCCAGATTGATATGTTCTTTCAATTTGGACATCAGTAAGGTATTAAAGGATAGCGGTCCCTTCATTACCATTTCTTTAATCTGTGCTTCCGAATAACGGTTGTTTCCAACCACCTCAACATTTATCGTATAAAATAAAACACCAAACAGCAGGACACCCAAAAGGATTATCCCGCTGATGGATAGGATTATGATGCGTCTTATTTTTTTTGGCTGTCTTCTTTTTCTCCTGTGTTCCATAGATTCCTCCACATTCAGGAACATTGTGTCCTCACCAATGTCATTCGATATATTTTTCCGCCCAGGGCACGGATATCCTTTCCGATATCCTGATATCCCCGTTCCACATAACCAATACCGCTGATTCTTGTGATTCCTTCCGCAGCAAGACCCGCTAGGACCAGCGCTGCTCCGCCCCGCAGATCTTCTGCACATACCAGGGTCCCGGACAGATTTCCGCCATATATTTCTGCAACAGAATCTTTAATCTGTATATCGGCTCCCATATGCTTCATCTGCTCTGCCGCCTTATAACGGTCCTCAAAAATAGTTTCTTCTATTCTGCTCTTTCCCTGTACCGTACTGCATACTGCCAGAAGCGGTGACTGCAGATCCGTAGGAAATCCTGGATAACATCCGGTTTTCAGATCTTCCACCGGATACCGCAGGAAGCGGCTGTCCGCTATTAGTTTACCACTACTCACTTCATATTGTCCACCCATTTTCAAATATAGAGACAGCAGTGCCTGCATTTCCAGCACCGGAGCATCAATCAGAGTCACTTTTCCTCTTGTCGCAGCACCTGCCAACAGATAAGTCCCCGCTACAATCCGGTCAGACGGAACCTGAAATTGTGTCCCATGGAGTTCTTTTCTTCCTTCAATCCGAATCTTATTTTCTCCGGCACCCTCTATGTTGGCACCCATAGTCTCCAGAAAATGACACAAATGAATGATCTCCGGTTCTCTTGCACAATTTTCCAATACTGTAATTCCTTCCGCCGACACTGCAGCCAAAATTGCATTTTCAGTTGCACCGACACTCACCTTTGGAAAATGGTAATATCCGCCTGTCATTTTTTTGCAGAAGCCATATAAAACTCCGTCATGTTCCTCAATTTTCACCCCCAGCGCTTTCAAAACTGCAAGGTGCAGATCTATGGGACGCTTTCCAATCGTGCATCCGCCCGGATAACTGATCTGGATATTTCCTGTTCTCCCCAGCAATGCTCCCATTAAAATAACAGAAGAGCGCATCTTATCTGCATACGCCCCTGGTATTACTCCCGTATGAATCTGTCCGCAGTCGATGTATAAATCCTGATCCTCTCTCCATACTTTTGCACCGATGCTTTGCAGTATCTGCTCCATACACACCACGTCCGCAATATCCGGACAGTGCTGCAGACATACGCAGCCTCTCTGCAGGACTGCAGCAGCCATCATAGGCAAAACCGCATTCTTTGAACCCTGAATCCGCACTTCTCCGTTTAGGGGGATTCCACCTTCTATTTCATATAGCTCCAAGGCTTCTACTCCCGTCAATCTTCTCCCATTATACTATGCTTTAGGAAGAGGTAATGTTACTCGAACGGACGGGAAAATGGCGGGGGAAAGCCAGCGGCAATATGCTTGCTTCTGCGTTTCCCCTCAGCTAACTTGCGTTCACACTAAGTTCATCGCCAAAGGGCTCCTACTTAAGTGTTCACAGCAAGTGGATCTTCGGGCGCACTCCGAAGTCAGCGCATATCTGCCGCTGGCTTTCCCCCGCCATTTTCTCTGGCTGTCTAAGACGCAAAGTTACATTCCGCAAAATACACTCCTGGAGTGTGTTTGAAAATTGCTTTCCGCGAGATGTGTGTCCCAGTTTGTGGGAGATTTGTCTCAAATGAGGGAGGCGTAGCGGGCTACGTTGACCGAATGCGAGGCAAATATACCGCAAAGTGGGGCGTGCAGATTGCGGGAATGAATTTTCAAACACGCTCTAAGATGGGATTTCCGATACAGAGAACTCTCTTCTATTTTTGTATTTGCATAGATTTCGTTTCTTTTTCATATGATGTTGAGAAGGATGAGGATGGTCATTTTTATGAAGAATTCGAAGTCTTCCCGGGTGGATTATACGTTGTTGGTGTTGGTTTTCTTGTTGGTGGTGTGGGGGCTTGTACTACTTTTCAGTACCAGTGCTTATAATGGCCGGGTAAAGTTTCATGATAGTGCTTATTATTTTAAGAAACAGCTTTTTGCTACTGTTTTAGGATTTTTTGCTATGTATTTTGTGTCCCAGGTTGATTATCACCGGCTTTTGCGGTTTGCTCCGGCTCTTTATGGGGTCTCTCTGCTGCTTTCTCTGGCTGTGTTATTTTTTGGAGATGAGTATAATGGTTCCAAACGGTGGCTTTCCCTTGGACCGTTATCCTTTCAGCCATCAGAGTTCGCAAAGGTTGCGGTAATTTTATTTTTGGCCTGTCTGATTGACCGATCAAAGAGAAAGACGACCAGCATCTGGTTTATGTTGATGATTATGATCAGTATCCTTCCAATTGTGGGACTTGTGGGATCGAATAACCTGAGTACCGCCATTATTATTCTGGGAATTGCAGTCATTACAATTTTTGTTTCCAATCCCCGATATCTGCCATTTATCGGTATCGGATGTACTGGTATCGGTTTCGTGGCAATTTTCCTCAGTCTGGAAAGTTATCGTCTGGAACGTCTGGCCATCTGGCGAAATCCGGAGACTTATGAAAAGGGATTTCAAACAATTCAGGGGCTCTATGCCATAGGAAGCGGAGGTATCTTCGGCAAAGGTCTCGGAAGTTCTCTGCAAAAACTAGGGTTTGTACCCGAAGCACAAAATGATATGATCTTCTCCATCATTTGCGAAGAAACCGGATTGGTCGGCGCAAGTCTTGTGATCTTATTATTTGTGCTTCTGGTCTGGAGACTGATGGTTATTTCCACCCATGCATCAGATCTGTCCGGAGCTTTGATTGCTGCCGGTATTATGGGTCATATGGCCATTCAGGTAATTCTCAATATCGCAGTCGTAACAAATACCATTCCCAATACAGGGATCACGCTGCCATTTATCAGTTACGGCGGAACTTCCGTACTTTTTCTGCTGGGCGAGATGGGGCTTGCTTTAAATGTCAGTCAGCGGATGACTTAATACATTGTAAATCAAACGAGACCCCGTACATATTCTTTGAACATGTCCCCGCGTTGTTCATAATTATCAAACTGACCCCAGCTTGCACAGGCAGGAGAAAGAAGAACCGCATCTCCGGAAACAGCTTTCGCAGCGCACGTGGTGACTGCTTCTTTTAAATCCTCACAGAAAATGATGTTTTCCGCCGGAAAACCGCAGGATTTGGCTGCCTTGGCGATTTTTTCGCGGGTTTGACCGATCAGGACAAGATAGCGTACTTTTCCGTCAAAGGCATTGATCCACTCTTCATAGGTGGACTGTTTGTCATATCCGCCGCCGATCAGCAGGGTCGGACGATTCATTGCCTGAATTCCTTTGATCGCAGCATCCGGGTTGGTTCCTTTGGAATCATTGTAGTAAGCGACTCCATCTTTTTCAGTAACATATTCAATACGGTGTTCCACACCGGCAAACCTTCGTATGGTCCTGCGGATGCTTTCCATGGGAACTCCCACACTGTATGCCATGGCAACAGCCACCATAACATTTTCAAAATTATGCAGACCCAGAAGTTTCAGCTCACTGGTTTTTGTCACTTCAATCATCTCCTGTCCATCCGTATAAAAGATGGTATCGCCTTCCAGATAGATTCCCTTGTCCAATTTACGCAGAGAAGAGAAGTAAATTACGTTTGTATGTACCTGTTCTCCAAATTTACGCAGTACTTCATCTTCATAATTCAGAACACAGACATCCTCTTTGGTCTGATTACTGGTAATCAATTCCTTGACACGAATATATTCTTCCATTGTATGGTGGCGGTTCAAATGATCTTCCGTGATGTTCGTGATAGCGCTTGCCCTTGGATGAAAGGTTTCAATAGTCTCCAGCTGAAAGCTGCTGACTTCGGCAACCGTAACAGAATCCTCGCTCTGTTCCAGCACAACTCCAGTATAAGGAATACCAATATTCCCTACCACATACGTATCCGAATGATAATCTTTCATAATTTCGCCTAACAAGGAAGTGGTGGTAGTCTTACCATTGGTCCCTGTGATTGCCAGTACCATACCCTTTCCGGTCTGAAATGCCAGTTCAATCTCACCCCAGACAGGGATGTTCTTTTCCCGCATCTTATGAACAATCGGAAGATCTGTAGGAACTCCGGGACTCATAACCGTTAAGTCCAGCTCGTCCAGAATTTCTTCCGGAAATGCGCCCAGAACCACCTGGGTTCTATCCGGATTTTCCAATTTTGCAAGAATCTCTTTAGAATCCAACTTATCATTCCCATCATAAATGACCGGACATGCACCTTTTTTCACCAACAGATCTGCAGCTTTGATTCCACTTTTTCCAGAACCAAATACACAAACTTTTTTTCCCTGTAACTCCATCTTATCTTTCCTCCTGTTTTTCTATATTCCAAGTATCGCAACCAGACATAAAATTGCCGTGATAATGGCAAATACCGCCACGATCCTGGTCTCGGACCATCCCACCAATTCAAAATGATGATGAATCGGGGTCATCCTGAAGATTCTTTTTCCGTGAGTAATCTTGAAATACAGAACCTGCATCATCACAGACACGATTTCAAACATGTAAATAAATCCTACAATCGGCAAAAACAGCGGCATCTGCAGCATATAAGCTGTTCCCGCCACAAATCCTCCAAGTGCCAGGGAGCCGGTATCCCCCATAAAAACCTGAGCCGGAAATACATTAAATACTAAAAATCCCAGTAACGATCCGATTACGCTGCAGATAATAGGTTCTATCCCACTTCTCTCACCAATTGCAATCACCATAAAAAATGTCGCCACCATCACCGTAACGCTGGATGCAAGACCATCCAGCCCGTCAGTAAAATTTACGCCATTCACAGTTCCAAGTACCACAAAGAACAAAAGCGGAACCGCGATCCATCCAAGATCCAACAGCTTTCCCGGAAGGAATGGAATCTTCATGGCTAACGAAACATCGGTAAAACGGATCATATAAAATGCAAATACAGCAGTGACTATAATCTGACAGACCAGCTTCTGTCCGGGAAGTAAACCATCGGAGCGCCTCAGCACCACCTTCAGATAATCATCCAGAAAACCAATCAACCCAAATCCCAGCATCAGGAATAAGACCGGGATAATCTTGGGATATCCCTTTACAAAAAACAACGAAGTCACCGTGGTGGATATCAGAAAAATCAGGCCTCCCATGGTGGGGGTTCCCATCTTTTTCAGATGTGACTGCACTCCATTGATTCGTTCCGTCTGTCCCACCTTCAGCCGGCGCAGGAACGGAATAATCACCGGTCCCAGCATCAGACTGAAGACAAACGCGGCAATCACAGGGACTGCTACGATTTCATAATCCATGTTTTCCTCCAATCTCATTGGTAACTATTCAGTATCTTCATAGTTACTCATCCTGCACAATTATAAAGCTTTTTTTACTCTTTTTCAATCCCCAGATACGGAAGTACATTTTCAAAAATTCCACGCATTACCGGTGCTGCAATTGTGCCCCCATAGTAGATGCCCTGGGGATTATTGATCACAACAATTCCAAGAACCTGCGGATAATCTGTGGGGGCAAACCCCAAAAAGGATGAAATGTAACGGTTGGCACTTCTCGGAAGTGTCTGAGAAGTTGCTGTCTTTCCTCCGATCTTATATCCCTCGATATAAGCATTCTTTCCTGACCCTTCCGATACCACCGACTCCAGAATTTCACAGACCAGTTTGGAAGTTTCTTCTGAAATGATTCCCTCCTTCGTCTCATATTTCAGTGTCTCCACAAGATTTCCTTCATCATCCCGTACTTCCACTCCGAAATGAGGAGTTACCCGCGTTCCGCCATTGACCAGGGAACTGACTGTGGTTGCAAGCTGGATTGGTGTAATCTGAAAACTCTGTCCAAACGACATGGTTGCAAGCTCCACCGGACCAACGTTTTCCTTCTTATGCATGATGGTTCCTGCCTCGCCTGGTAAATCAATTCCTGTCTTCTCCATCAAGCCAAACTGTTTAAAATACTTAAAGAAATTATCCACGCCAAGCCGCGTCCCCACATCAATAAATACCGGATTGCAGGAATTCTGTACTCCCTGTACAAATGTCTCCCCGCCATGCCCTGCTCTTTTATGGCAATGGATTCTGCGGTCTTCCACCACCCGGAATCCGGGGCACGAGAACGAATCTGACGGTTTCACAACCCCTTCCTCCAATCCTGCAGACATCGTAAAAATCTTAAATGTGGAACCAGGTTCATAAGTATCGTTGATACAGGCATTTCTCCACATCCGGTTACACAGATTCTGTTTTTCCTCCTCCGTCATACCAGAGGTATCCACTTCATAATTCAAGGTAAACGGATCATTCAGATTAAATTCCGGTACATTCACACAGGCATAGATTTCTCCATTCTGTGGATTCATAAGCAGAATCGACACTCCGTCAGCCTGTTTCTCTTCCATTACTTTTTTTGCTGCCTGCTCGCAGTAAAGCTGTATATTGCTGTCCAGACTGATTTTGAGATTATAGCCGGCCACCGGTTCCACCCTGCTCTCTCCAATCACATCCAGCTCGATTCCTCTTGCGTCTGTGGTCGTAAGTATCTTTCCGTTAATCCCTTCCAGCACCTCATCATATTTCACCTCAAGCCCGATAATTCCCTGATTGTCAGAGCCTGTAAATCCAAGCACGTGGGATGCCAGTGTCTCATATGGATAATAACGCTTAAAATCTTCATCCACCTTTACACCGCTGTATCCATAAGCACGTATCCTGTCTCCGATTTCCTTTTCCACGTTTGTCTTTACTCTTTCTATGGAGGATCTTTTTTCCACTCTCTTCCTGGCTTCCTCTTCCGTAATTCCAAGCTCCTGAACCAACATACGGATCACCGCCTCAGAGTCCTGAATCTGACTGTGAATCACTGATATGGTGCAGACTGTTTTATTTGCTGCCAGTACGAGTCCATTGGTATCCAGAATCTTTCCTCTCGCAGCTTTGATGTCCCTCTCCCGTTCATGAAGATCATCTGCTTTTTCTGAATAGTAATCCGATCGGAAAACCATCAGATAAACCAGACGTCCAACCAGTCCCAACAGAAGAACTGCACAGAAAAAGAAAATCACTACCACCTTTTTTTTATTATATGTTTTATTTTTTCGCATAAAAACACCCCATAGATGCCATACCTGCGGCCAAAAGCCAAATGTAATACATTAATAATCTATATGGTCTTATCTATGGGGTTATTCCTTTTTCTTCTATTCGTTTGTAATTGATGCGTCAGAATTGGAAATGCCATCGCTCAGGAGATCATTCGCTTTCCCCTCAACTGCATCCCCTCTCTCCTGGGATTCATCCTCCGGAGGATTCGGAACATTCTCATCCGCAATTCCGTCCTGTACAGAATTCCCAGGTACCTGCTCTACAGCCGACGGATCTGTTGGGAAAATATTCATGTACGGCATCAACTCTGACATGATATTTTTATAGATTCCCTGAGCATAACTACTGGATGCCTGATCCTCCGCATTTGGTTCATCCACAATGACATAAACAACTACCTGCGGATTCTCAAGCGGAGCAAATCCAATAAAAGATACCAGATACTTCCCATTGCCCCGTGGGTATTTCTGTGCCGTACCTGTTTTTCCGCCCATACTGTAACCAGCTACGTTCGCACGGGCACCGGTTCCGTCAGACTCCATAACCGTTCCCAAATATTCACGAACTTCATTGCTGACTTCCCTGGAAATTACCTGACGCACTTCTACCGGTTCGATACGTTCCACAAGAGCGCCGCTGCTGTCAGTAATCGCATTGGCAACATGAGGCTTATAGTAAATACCGCCGTTAATCACTGCAGAAAATGCTGCGATTTCCTGAATCATCGTGCAGTTAAAGCCCTGTCCAAATGATGTGGTTGCAAGTTCCGTAGTGCCGAGCCTGTCCAGGCTGTGAATAACGCCTGTACTCTCACCTGGAAGGTCAATTCCCGTATAACTTCCGAAATTAAAAAGACCCTGATAACGATGAAACTCCTCCGGACCCATCTCGGATACAATATCCATCATAGCCACATTACACGAATGTTTCAGACTGTCGCTAAGCGTCTCTTCACCATGGGCATCCGGATAAACAGCACATTTGATCTGGCGGTCCGCCACGTTTTTTGAACCTCTGCAATAATACGTATCACCTTCCGTAACTGCACCGCACTCCAGAGCTGAAGCCACTGTGACTGGTTTAAATGTGGAACCAGGCTCAAAGGAATCGGAAATACAGTAATTTCTCCAGATCTCAAATAATGCGTTAAGCTGAGCCTGATTGTCCATAGCATCAATTTCTTCCTGAGTATAAAACAGCGTCAGATCTCTTGGATTATTCAGATCGTACCAGTCGGAAGAGTCCATACCCAAAATCTCACCATTGTTAGGATTCATTGCAATAACAGCCACTGTCTTCGCTGATCTGGTACCGTTTGGACCATTACTCATCTCGGCCTGATAGGTTTCGATCGCATTACGGATAATCTGCTGAATATTCGTATCGATTGTTGAAATCACATTCTTACCATCCACCGGATCTATAATCGTCTGTTCCACATCGGCATCTGAGTTAAAATATCCGAACTGCCGCCCGTTCACTCCGTTCAGAACGCTGGAATAATAGCCCTCAATCCCCCAGTCCGCGGTGTTTCCGGTATAAGTAAAACCAATCAGATCACAAGCCAGTGAATTCATCGGATAAATTCTGAGATAATCCTCCTCAAACCAGACACCCTTCACCCGTTGTCTTTTGGTTCGTTCCTCCTTACTCAGACCCTCATTTTCTTTGCTCTCCACATCCAGGTATTCTTCAAATTTTTTCTTGTCGGTAATCGACAACTGCTTTTTCAGAATCTGATACTGGCTGTCTTTTGTTTCTTCTCCTTCCAGACGTGCCCGGATATCCGTTTCATCAAGCCCAAGTATCTCCACCAGAGCATCAACTGTCGGTTCCAGATAAAGCTGCTTTTCTTCACCTTTGATTTTTTTCTTATCATTTACCACCTTGCAGTCCAGAATCACATTGTAAACCTTCTCACTGGTAGCAAGAATATTTCCATTTCTATCCAGGATATCTCCCCTCTTAAAAGGAATCACCCGGCTGTCGTACTGCTGCTGTGTCTGACTAAGCACCTGCCGTTTATATTGCTCGCCGTCAGTGGCATTGATATAAGTAATCCTGAGGGCTAAACCTACTAAAGCCAGCACGACTATGATAAATAGTCCTACCAGCTTTTTACTTATCTTGCCGTTTATTTTCCTTTTTGTAATCGTATTCTGACGACGCCTGCCTGTTCTTCTTCTGCTCAATTTGCGTCCTTTCTTATTTTACATCCGGAACTTCCGCGTACTGCCGTACGTAACTGTTTCCTTTCGTATCATAGTACCGAACCTGAGATTCATCCGGATACTTCAGTCCCAGACGGTTCAGTGCTGCTTCTTTGACAGTATCCATGCTGACGGATGCCATCACTGTATTATAATAAGCATCATTGTCTGCTTTTAATTTGCTGAGTTTGCTTTCTGCCGCCACGATCGCCTCGTTCTGTGTGGTCAACTGCACTTTTAACTGCAGAAAATTCACACATACAAGTACGGTTGCGACACATACAGCCGCCAGAAAGAACACATATCCTCTGCTCATCTGCGTTGCACGCTGGCGATTCCTGTGCGTCTGTCTGCTGACTTTTCGTTGTGGAAGTTCCACACTTTCCTCTTCTCTGGGAAGTTCCGAAAGTTTCCGTACCGCACTTCCATCCTCATAAGTATCTTCTAAATAACGATCCGCTCTTGAATTTACCCTTCTAATTGCTTTCTTTGCCATATCTTCTCAACTCCTGCTGCCGGCAATCACATTCTTCGTTCAAAAACCCGTAGTTTTGAACTTTTTGACCGTTTATTTGCCTCTATTTCTTCTCTTGATGGTACAATGGGTTTTCGTGTAATTACAATTCCTTTTGACTTTTTCCCACACACACAAACCGGAAAATCCGGCGGACAAGTACATGGGTTTTCATTTCTCCGAAAAATCGTTTTCACAATTCTGTCCTCCAAAGAATGAAAGGTAATTACACACAACCTGCCTTCCTCGTTCAACAATTCTGCCATTCCGTCCAGAGAATCCCGTAACACATCCAATTCCCGATTTAATTCAATCCGAATTGCCTGAAACGTCTTCTTCGCCGGATGTCCTCCGACTGCACGAATTTTAGCAGGTATTGCACGTTTAATAATCTCAATCAGTTCCCCGGTTGTCTTAATCGGTGCTTCCTGCCTGGCCAGACAGATGTGCTTTGCAATGTTCTTTGCAAATTGTTCTTCGCCATAATCACGGATGATCCGATACAGCTCTTTCTCCGAATATCCATTCACAATATCAGCCGCAGTACGCTCCTGCCTTTGGTCCATACGCATGTCCAGCGGCGCATCTTCCCGATACGTAAATCCTCTCTCGGCATTATCCAACTGGTAGGAGGAAACCCCCAGATCCAGTAAAATACCATCCACAGATGATATTCCTCTTTTTTTCAGTTCTTCTGCCATGCGGCAATAGTTACTTCGAATTATCGTGACCTGATCCGCATAACCTGCAAGCCGCTCCCCAGCAGCCTGTATGGCATCCGCATCCTGATCAAATCCGATAAATCTTCCTTTGTCCGACAATCTTCTGCAAACCTCCAGGGCGTGTCCGCCGCCTCCCACAGTGCCGTCTACGTAAATCCCATCCGGTTTGATATTCAGATTCTCAATCGTTTCTTCCAGTAATACAGATTTGTGTTTAAACTCCATCACGATCCATCTCCTGTGCGCGAAGCGTCACATTTTAGATGGTAATTCCCAGATCCTGCAGACCTTCTGCTATAGCATCCATATCATCGTAATTGCTGTTCTCGCTCCACTTCTGTTTACTCCAGATTTCTATTCTGTTAATGTTACCGGTCAATACGACATCCTTTTCCAGACCAGCAAATTCCCGCAGTGTTCCCGGTACGAGAATTCTCCCCTGCTTGTCCAATTCACAGGATGTTGCTCCGGCAACAAAGAAACGTGAAAAGGTTCTGGCATTTTTGTTCGTAAGTGGTAAGCTTCTTAATTGCTCTTCGAATTTTTCCCATTCGTTCATCGGATAGATAGAAAGACAACCATCCAAGCCTTTCGTCAACACAAACTCGTCCCCAAGCTGCTCACGAAACTTCGATGGTATGATCAGTCTCCCCTTCGGGTCAATTGTATGACTATACTCTCCCATGAACATAAGCAATTTCCCTCTTTTGCTAAAGCGGAAGTCTCCCCTCTTCCACTTTATAGTACGTCCTGGAGATCACTGCCACATTCCCTCCATTTCGCACCACTTTTCACCACTTTGTACCACTTATGGGTCTATTCTATCCCAAATCTATAAAAAAAGCAAGGCATTTTTCAAGATTTCACAACTTCAAAACCGGAATAACAAAAAAAGCATTGCTCCTGCAAAGAAAATCTGGCCACGAACTCCAAATTTCCTTTACAAAAACAATGCTTTTATCACTTAACAAAAAGAACAGCGTTTATACATTAAATCGGAAAAGAATCACATCACCGTCTTTTACAATGTAATCTTTGCCCTCCATCCGAACAAGCCCTTTCTCTCTCGCTCCGCTGTAGGAACCGCAGTCTAACAAGTCCTGATAATTGACTACCTCCGCTTTGATAAATCCTCTCTCAAAATCTGTGTGGATCTTTCCGGCTGCCTGAGGTGCCCTGGTCCCCATTTTGATTGTCCATGCACGGGTTTCATCTTCTCCCGCAGTCAAAAAACTCATAAGTCCCAGCGTCCGGTAACTTGCTTCAATTAATTTATCCAAGCCGGATTCCGTCAGACCCAGATCCTCCAGAAATTCCTGCTTCTCGTCATCATCCAGTTCGGAAATCTCTGCCTCAATTTCAGCACAGATTACAAACACCTCACTTTGATGTTCCGCAGCATATGTACGTACCTTCTGCACATATTCATTGGATGCACCGTCGTCCGCCAGATCATCCTCACTGACATTTGCCGCATAAATCACAGGTTTATTTGTCAACAGATTATATTCTGACATCCAGGCTTCTTCATCCTCATTCTCCGTCTCAAATAAAATAGCATCCTTGCCATCTTCCAGATGTACTTTCAGACGATTCAACAACTCCAATTCCCTTGCCGCTGTCTTATCCATACGTGCTGTTTTGGTCGTCTTGGCAATTCTTCTCTCCAGAATCTCAAGATCTGAGAAAATCAACTCCAAATCAATCGTCTCAATATCACGAAGAGGATCAATGCTGCCGTCAACATGAACCACATTGGCATCTTCAAAACAACGAACCACATGTACGATAGCATCCACTTCCCGGATATTAGCCAGGAACTGATTGCCCAACCCTTCTCCCTTGGAGGCTCCCTTTACAAGACCTGCAATATCTACAAATTCCACAACTGCCGGTGTTACCTTTTTAGAACTGTAAAAGTCTCCCAGTAATTTAATCCTCTGATCCGGTACCGGGACAATTCCAACATTCGGATCAATGGTACAAAACGGATAATTGGCAGACTCAGCCCCCGCCTTCGTCAATGAATTAAATAAGGTACTTTTTCCCACATTTGGTAAACCTACGATTCCTAATTTCATTTTATCTTAATCTCCTTTGGTTTTTCTTATATTTTATAGGGTTTTCGCCTTTCAAGGTTTTGGTTACGTACCAATTTACGTACCAATTTTTCTAAACTACCTTGAGAGACGCCGCAATTTTTTCGATTTCTTTATGTTTTTCATCTTCTGTCGTGTGAACATACAGATTCTCTGAAAATATCAGACTTTTCCCACACCTTCACTATTAAACCATACCCGATTTCAACAAATACTTTAATGAATTTGAAATTACACTTTTTTAACTACTTCTTCATTCTCAGAAAAATAACTTTGACTGACTTTCTTTATATCATCGTCTATGCCTTCCACTATTGAACATATCGGCAATTGATTTGTGTCAGCGTCATATTCGCACTTGATATATCTGTTTTTATTTGTCCCATTTATCAATGTCAAATCAAAAAGTAAATTTGCTTTCTGTACCTGTATTTCTTCTCCTATTTCCTTAATAGAACTTAGCGGATTTTCATAAGATGTCGCAATAATAAGGAAATCATATGGCTCATTATTTAGTTTTAAAATCTCAAAATTACCCTTCATAACGAACCTCCTTTCCATCATCACTTATGTATATTTGCATATGAAGATTCTATTAAATTTAAAACCGTATTAATGATTTCATCAGCCTCATGCTTATCTTCAATCAATCTGGTTCCTATTAAACTTTCTCTGGCAAATACCTACGCCGAGTTCTTTACATTTTAACTCTTTACCCATAAATCAAACTCCTTTCTGCTGTTTCCAACAAAAAGAGTTTGATACAAGCTAACATTATATCATATCATCTGGCATTTTGGAATAATCAAATCAAATTTTCTGCTTGAATCATTCCATAATAGCTAACATTTTTTACTTTCGTATTGCTAATAGTTATACAACAGTATATAATAATATTAAAAATAAGAAAGGTGGTATAATCATGGCTACAAAAAGTGCAAACGTACTCGCTCGCGTTGAACCAGAAACAAAAGAAAAGGCAGAAACCATTATGTCCGAACTTGGTCTTCCCGCTTCTGTCGTTATCAATGCATTATATAAACAAATCATCCTTACAAAAAGCATTCCTTTTTCACTGTCATTACCTAAAGAACCTCCTGCACGTGATACTATGACCACAGAAGAATTTAGCTCCATAATGCAAGCAGGATTATCACAAGCCAAAGCTGACCAATCACGTCCTGTTAGTGATGTATTTGCAGATCTAAGACGGGAGTTACGATAATGTGTGAAACTTATAACGTGAAAATCACATCTCAAGCAGAAAAACAAATACAGGAAATCATACATTATATAGCCCATGAGCTAAAAGCTCCCGATGCTGCCCTTCATCTACTGGATACACTGGAAGATTCTTTTGCATCACTTGCACACTTTCCTCAACGTGTCACCCTGCTTAATGAAGAGCCATGGCACACGAACAGAATACACCGTTTACCAATAAAAAATTTCCTTGTATATTTCTGGATAGATGAAGATAATTTGAAAGTTCAAATTACTGCCGTAATCTATGCAAAGTGTGATCAATTACATCAGTTATCGCAAATGGATATGGAATAATTTTAGCCCTTCTGTTCTCAGAGGGGCTATGTTTTTTCTTATGGCTACAACACAATTATCCGCTCATATTAGAATTTTTATAAAATCCAGAGAAAACTCTCTCGAAATGTCATATATGTTTTTCATTTTTCAATCCTTCGACTGTATCATCACAAGCAGCCCCTCCGAAAAACTTACCGTTGCTTCCTCCTCTGCAATTTCATTGCTTACAGTCAGACCACAGGAAGTATTTGTAAGACGATAATCCGTAAGCGGATACCGGAATCCACGAAGTGTTACATCTGTGACCTCATCTCCAAGAGAAAAAAAGGAAACATAATCCCCAAACTGGTTTTCCCTCTTCAATACAGTTGTTCCATCAAGGACTGTAATCAGATTATGTGCATCTGCCATATACATTTTAACTCCCCGGACACGCGCATATGCCAGTAGCTGAAGATTTGCCATTACATGATCCAACCGTGTTCCCACGCCTCCTAACAGATAAATGATCTCTGCCCCCATATCCATTGCCAGATGCATCGCACACTCCGAATCCGAATCATCCTTTTCCGGTATCAACCGCTTGATCATAATATCTGTATCTTTCTCGTATTCTTCTAAAATCCCTCCCGGCAGGCTGTCAAAATCCCCTACGATACAATTCGGCCGGATTCCATATCGCTTACAAAATGTTAACCCCCGATCCACCGCTATAATCTGGTCCGCTTTGCACTTATCCAAAAAACCAACAGCAAATTCCTCCTCAATGGCACCTCCGCTAATCAAAACTGCAACCATCTCTCTTCTCTCCATTCTCGATTAAAACTTTCCCTTCGGCTTCCGCCACATCAAAAAAGAGCAAGGCACTTCCCGGAACCTCACTCCTTTCTATCTTCACCACATAAACAATTGCGAAACTCTCCGGAAATCGGTTTAGAGATTCGTGATTGCGACTACAGACGAACAAAATATAGAAAAATGTACGATGCAAGCGAACATTTTTCTATATTTTGTACGGATGTCGGAGTGAGAACGAATTCTAAACTAACTTCCGGAAAGTTTCGCAATCACCTATTCACCACGCTACCGCCATTTTGAAATTCGTTCTTCCAACCCGCTGATATTTTCACCGATATTTCCCTTGAACACGGCAGATCCCGCTACAAGGATATTGGCCCCGGCTTCCAAAACAGTGTCAATCGTAGACAAATTAATTCCTCCATCCACTTCAATATCCACAGGCTTGCCAAGCTCCTCTATCATCTTCCGTAAGTTCCGGATTTTTCTGGTTGAAGACTCAATATATGTCTGACCGCCAAACCCTGGATTTACCGTCATTAAAAGAACCATATCCACCTTGTCCATCACATAGTCCAATGTACACAGAGAGGTTTCCGGATTCAATACAACTCCAGCCTTCGCCCCGCATTCACGAATGACTTCCAGTGTCCGGTCAAGATGTGGGCAGGCTTCCACATGTACGGTAACCATATCTGCTCCGTTTTTGACAATTTCCGGCACATATCGTTCCGGATCTTCCACCATCAGATGTACATCAAAAAACAGACTGCTCTCTTTCCGTATAGATTCAATCACCGGCATTCCAAGAGAAATACACGGTACGAACATCCCATCCATTACATCAATATGAAGCCATTCACATCCGGCTTTCTCCACCTCGTTGATTTGTTCCCCAAGTCTGTTAAAATCCGCCGCAAGAATCGACGGGGATAGCTGATACTTCATCAATATCTCCTCTTTTCCTTTTCTTTAAGCTCATGATAAAACATCATATAGTTTTCGTAACGTGAACGACTGATTACCCCAGCCTCCACAGCTTCCTTTACTGCGCAGTCCGGTTCGTTTATATGGTGGCAGCCATTGAACCGGCATTTCCCTTCATACGCCCCCAATTCAGGAAAATAAAAACGCAGCTCCTCTTTCGGAATATCAACGGTATCCAGAGAACTGAATCCCGGGGTATCCATCAAAAATGTTTCTTCGTTGACCGCAATCACCTGAGAATGCCTGGTCGTATGCTTTCCCCGTTTCAGCTTCTGGCTGATTTCTCCGGTTTCCATCAGAACATTCTCCTGCATCAGATTCGTCAAAGATGACTTCCCGACACCCGAAGGTCCCGCCACAACCGTAGTCTTTCCTTTCAATATCGCTTTGATTTCTTCCACTCCGTCTCCCTGGGCAGCACTGCACATTAACACCTGATACCCACATCCCCGGTAGATTTCACTTAATCGCTCTGCTTCCCCCCGCTCTGCCAGATCTTTTTTGTTGAAACAGATTCTTGTTTCTACCTGCTGCCATTCCATCATCAGCAGAAAGCGATCCAAAAGTGCAATGTTCGGCTTTGGACTCTCCATTGCAAAAATTACCATTGCCTGATCCACATTTGCCACAGCCGGACGAATCAATTCATTTTTTCTTGGCAAAATGGAGATCAGATTTCCTGTCATCGTTTCCTGATCCAGAACTTCGATCTCCACCTGATCCCCTACCATAGGCTTTTTTTTCTCTTTTCGGAATATTCCTTTTGCCTTACATTCATAAACAGCGGATTCTACCAATACATAGTAGAATCCTGCTATCCCTTTTATAATTTTTCCTGTCATAGATTAACTTTCTGAAAACGGTGCATCCCATTTCCATGTTCCGCCGCCATTTTCGGTCATCTGAATCGTTCCCGTAGACACTCCGCTTGCACCTTCAATTGTCGGCGTATATGGACCATTTGCCCACGGATTCGTACCGGAATAAACAGATGTTGTCACTGTCTCACCGTTCACCTGCTGAATCAGTACAATTTCCACACTGCCGCCATTATAATTACTCGGCTCCTGCAGTTCCTTTCTGCATACCCACTTTGCCCCGGTTCCTGCTGTCTGATTATCTTCCCCGGAAGCAGCCTTGTCCGGATCATTAATGGTCAAAACAACCGTTGAACCCTTTGGTACTTCTGAACCGCCGACAGGGTTCTGTTTGATGACGTCACCTTTATTATATGCGCCGCTGGTACTGTAGGCAATCTCAACTTTCAGCCCCTTCTTCTCCAGACTTGAGGTAGCATCTTCCTGTGTCAGACCGATATAACTGGGAACATTCACTTTTTCATTTTCCTGTGATTGCTGCGGACCGGTGCTGATCGTCAGGGTAATTTCTGTTCCCGGTGCTGCATTCGTTCCTGCATCAGGACTTACAGAGATGACATTTCCGATGGGAACATTATCATCATTTTGTCTTACCACATTATCAGAAACCTTGAATCCTAAACCAACCAGAGTAACTGTAGCATCCTGCTGGCTCATACCGATCACTTCACCCGGAATTGTCACTTCCCCTGCACCGGAGCTCAGTTTGAACAAAATCATGGTTCCTTTCTCAACCTTCTCACTGGCCTGAACGCTCTGATAGCATACCAATCCGGCCGCTACTGTATCAGATGCTTCTTCACCATCGTATTTTGCTCCCAATTCAAGCTGATTCAGAAGGCTTTCCGCCTCTTCTCTGGTCTTATTCGTCAGATCAGGAACTGCAACTTTGCCGGCATCCGGATCTTCCTCTTTCTCATCACTTTCCGAAGAGATGCTGACTGAATTTGAGTTATCCTTTGCTCCTCCCAGACCTTTTACCAATCCAGCCGCCCTGGCAATAAAATAAATCAAAATTACAATAATGATCGCACCGATGATAAATCCTCCGATCGTGATGGCCTTCTCTAATCCTGAACTCTCGTCATCCTCATCGTCATAATCATCGTATTCGTCGTAATCATCCTCATCATCCTCATCCGTGTCTTCTTCGTAATCTTCTTCCTCGTCATCCTCATCCATATAACTCTGTTGTATGGTATTCTGCTCTTTTACGGCAGTATTGCGGATACTTTCCATCTCGCCCGGAGACATGATAACGGTCTGGGCATGGGCACTGAGCGGTGTCATGACTACAAAATTTCCCTGGGGATCGATCAGAGAATGTTTCAAATCCTCAATCACTCCTGCCATATCACTATATCTGCGGTCCGGACTCTTCTGCGTACATTTCAGAATAATCTGTTCCAGAGCATAGGGAAGGGTCGGTGTATATCTGGACGGAGCTTCAATCTCTTCCTGCAGATGCTTGATGGCAATCGCAACACTCGTCTCTCCGTCAAACGGAACCTTTCCGGTAACCATCTCATACAACGTCACACCCAATGAATAGATATCACTTTTTGCATCACTGAATCCGCCCCTCACCTGCTCCGGAGAACTGTAATGTACGGAACCCATGACATTCGAAGTAATCGTATTGGAGTTTGTAGCTTTTGCAATACCAAAATCGGAAAGCTTTACTTTACCATCTGTGGAAATAATAATATTCTGCGGTTTCACATCCCGGTGAATAATTCCCCGGTTATGGGCTGCCTGCAGTCCCAGAGAAACCTGAATCGCAATACTGGTAGATTCCTTGACACTCAGCTTACCCTTTCTGGTAATATAATCCTTCAGCGTAATGCCTTCTACCAGTTCCATAACGATATAATACAAACCGTTGTCATCTCCTACATCGTATACATTAACAATGTTCGGATGCGACAGCCCGGCTGCCGCCTGGGCTTCTTTTCTGAATTTGGTTATGAATGTGGGATCTTCTTTGAACTCTGCCTTCATAACCTTTACTGCTACCATACGGTTCAGTTTGTGATCTTTTGCCTTGTAGACATCAGCCATTCCGCCGCCGCCGACACGGCTGATAATCTCATATCTTTGTCCTACGACTGTTCCCTCTTTTAACATTCTCTCACCTCGTTTGTAAATGGTTCGACGATGATAACTGTGATGTTATCTTTACCGCCATTTGCATTTGCCATATCAATCAGACGCTGTGCCTTATTCCCCTCCTGAATCTGGACGGTCTCATAGATTTCTTCATCCGTAACCATATTGGTCAGCCCGTCCGAACACATCACAATCTGATTTCCGGGCTCCAGCTTCACATCAAAGAAGTCAATCTTCACTTCTTCCGCTGTGCCGATCGCCCTTGTAATAATATTCTTATCCGGATGATTTCTTGCTTCCTCCGGAGTAAGCTCCCCGATTCTTACCATCTCCGCAATCAATGAATGATCCCTTGTCACCTGCTCCAATCTGTCTGTCGCAAGGTACAGGCGACTGTCACCCACATTCGCTATGTAGGCATAATTTCCTACAATCGTGACGGCAACCATGGTAGTTCCCATGCCAGCCATCGTGGCATCTTTTCTTGCCTGTTCCAACACCAGAGTGTTGGCTGCTTCCAGGCCATGGCGCATAATCTTCACCGGATTGAAGTTGGTGTCTTTCATCACCGTCTCCACCAGAATCGATACGCCAAACCGTGAGGCAAAATCTCCTGCGTTGTGACCGCCCATGCCGTCAGCTACAACAAACAGGTTCGGAAGATTGCCCACCGGCTGTTCTGAAGCATACACAAAGTCCTGGTTCATCTTCCGTCTCCGGCCGATGTCTGTTTCCGCAAATACCTTCATGTCTTCCTCTCCTATTCGGTTTTATCGATATATTTTCGACGTAATTGTCCACAGGCACCGTCGATATCACTGCCCATTTCCCTTCTAATAGTAACATTTATTCCGTATTTTTCAAGTTTATTTTTGAAATTCTCTATAACTTTTTTGTCAGATTTTATATAATCACGCTCTTTGATCGGATTTACCGGGATCAGATTTACGTGACAATTCATATCACGGATCTGCGCAGACAGCTGTTTTGCATCCTCCTCACTGTCATTTTTTCCTCCTACCAAAGAATATTCAAAGGTGATTCTGCGCCCTGTTTTGGCAAAATAATTTCTGCAGGCATTCAGTACCTCTTTCATCGTGTACTGATACGCAATCGGCATCAGCTCTTTCCGTTTCTCATCATTTGGGGCATGCAGAGAAAGGGCCAGCGTAATCTGCAGTTTTTCCTCTGCCAGCTTATACATTGCGGGCACGATGCCGCAGGTAGATACGGTAATGTTCCTCTGACTTAAGTTTATTCCCTTTTCATCACTTATCATTCTGATAAACCTCAGAAGGTTCTCGTAATTGTCCAGAGGTTCGCCGGTTCCCATGACAACCACATTAGATACCCGCTCTCCTGTGATTTCCGTAATCTTATAAATCTGTTCCAACATCTCTGATGCCCGCAGACACCGTACCAGACCCCCGATAGTGGATGCACAGAACTTGCAGCCCATCCTGCAGCCCACCTGTGAAGAAATACAGACCGAGTTTCCGTGATGATACTTCATCCACACACTCTCAATCACATTTCCATCCGAAAGCCGGAATAAAAATTTCTTTGTACCATCCAGCTTTGACTCCTGCACTTCCAAAACTTCAAGGTTCTCAAGAGGATACTCCGCCGAAAGCTTTTCCCGCAGTCCCTTAGACAAATTTGTCATCTCTTCATATGACTTTGCCCCTTTTTGATGCAGCCATTCAAACAACTGCTTTGCCTTAAAAGGCTTTTCCCCCAATTCTGCCATCACCCGCTGCAATTCCTTCGGATACATGGAGCGCAGATCCAGAGACAATTCTCTTTTATCAATCATAATTTACTTCTTTCTTTTTCCTTCTATACAGAACTCCTGCTCACAGACTATATCTTCCTCAGCCTGGCCAGGAAAAATCCATCACATTTATGTACTCCCGGAAGCAGCTGCAGATATCCTTTTTCCGTAGTTTCCGAATGCAGCTCCTCACAAAGATACGGATTCAGAGACTCCAATTTCACAGGAAAATGTTCGGCAAGCCATTGCACATTCTCCTGATTTTCTGTTTTTCCTATCGTACATGTACTATAGATCAAAACACCGCCCTCTTTCAGACATGCAACCGCATTCTCCAGTATGTTCCTCTGCAATGTCACAAGCTCCTGCTGCTTTTCTCTGTCTGCTCCATATTTGATCTCAGGCTTTTTCCCAATCACACCATAGCCGGAACACGGAACATCCGCAAGCACCAGATCCGCTCGCTTCTGATCCTCTTTACGCATCACAGCAGCATCCAGGCACATCTCTTTCACATTCTTAAGCCCCAGCCGCTCGACATTCTCCCGGATCAGATTCACCTTATATTCTGTCACATCTCTGGCTTCCACCATTCCCTGACCATCCATCCGGTCTGCCACATGCAGACTCTTGCCTCCCGGTGCCGCACAAAGATCAATCACCAGACTCTGGGGCTTCGGGTCAGCAGCCTGTGCAACCAACATGGAACTGACATCCTGAACCTGAAACCCTCCTTCCCGGAACACTTCCAGACCATTGAGATAATCAAATCCGCGGAGCACATACCCATCCTCCGCATACGGTGCCTTCTCTACTTCAACCCCCGCATCCTCAAGCTTCTGAATCGTCTGCTTTACGTCATGCCCCGTCCTGCACATCCGTACTGTTGTAACCTTCGGTTTCAGAAAAGATTTCAACATCTCCTCACAAATTTCCTCTCCGAATTCTTCACTCCACTGCACCACCAGACTCTCCGGCATCGAATACCGAACTGACAGATATTTTACCCTGTCCGCTTCAGGATCCGGATACGCAATTTCAGGCAGCTTACGCGCCACATTCCGCAGCACCCCATTGACAAAGTTCTTCAGATTCCGAAATCCCCTTTTCTGCGCCAGTTTCACAGCCTCATCAACCACCGCCCGATCCGGAACACTGTCCATATACTTCAACTGATAAACCGAAAACCTCAGAATTTCCCGGATCACCGGTTTCATCTTCTTCACCTTCACACTGGAGATGCAGTCAATGATATAATCCAGCTGCAGCCGATACTCCACCGTTCCCTCACAAACCCTGGTAATAAAAGCCCTGTCACTCTTAGGCAGAAACTGATACTTCTCCAGCACACTCCCCACCGCAATATGACTAAGCTCCCCATCCCTCTCAATCCTCAACAAAATATCCAAAATTAACTCTCTAACATTAATCTCCATACAACCTCTATTCCTTTACTCCATCTCCAATTCCCACTTCGCCCCCCTTATCCGCCTCTCTCCCCTCTACAACATTGCCAAAAGAAACGAATCATTTTTATAGAATAAATGATTCGTCTCTAAAATTCTAAAAGGAAACGAACCGACGTAGAAGTCAGGAAAAGCGGACGGTCTGAGGGTCTGCCTGCAAGGTTCGCGCTGACTTCGGAGCGCGTCCGAAGATCCACTTACTGTGAACACTTAAGCATGAGCCCCTTGGCGATGAGCTTAGTGAGAACGTAAGTGAGCAGGTTGAAAAAATGCTTGTACCAAGATGTGCGTTCCAATTTGTGTTCTGACGATGTTCGATTTGGGAGACGTAGCGGTGCTACGTTGACTAAATCGAACATCGCCAGGGCGCAAATTGGGACGTACAGATTGGTGCAATGATTTTTACAACATGCTCTGGCTGAGGAGAAGCGCAGAAGCAAGCGAACCTGCAGGCAGACCCTCAGACCGCCCGCTTTTCCGTCCGTTCCGCCACGCTTCTAATCATCCCGTCTCCCCCGAAATGCCCCCGAGAGTATCAGCAGCCGCAGCAGCTGCAGCAACGATCCGACCACTGCTGCAACATACGTCATCGCTGCCGCCCTTAAGACTTTCCTGGTACTCTTCACCTCATTGCTTCCCAGAATCCCTGTGTGCTCCAACATTACAAGCGCACGGCTGGATGCATTAAATTCTACCGGAAGTGTAACGATCTGAAAGACCAGCGCTCCGCAGAACAATACGATACCTATCGTCAGGAGCGGCCGCACAGAAAAAATCAGTCCTGCAAAAAACAATGGCCAGGATAACTGCGACCCGATGTTTGCCACAGGAACAATCGCGGAACGTACAGACAACGGCGTATAATTCTGGGCATGTTGTACCGCATGCCCGCATTCATGGGCAGCTACTCCAATTGCAGCCACGGAATTACTTCCATAGACTGCTTCCGATAACCGCAGCACCTTGTGTGCCGGATCATAATGGTCCGTCAGCCTCCCACTGACCCGCTCAATTTGCACATCATAGATACCTGCCGACTGCAGGATTCTCTGTGCCGCCTGTGCCCCCGTCATACCACTTGCCGCACGCACACGGCTGTACTTTGAAAATGTTGCATTCATCCGGGCAGAAACCACCATGGAAAGAAGTGCTGCCAGTATAATTAACAGATACGTCCAGTCAAGCCTGTAAAAACCACGCATGTAGTATAATCCTCTCTGTATGGAAGCTAACATCATATGCATCTACTCCTTGCTCATTGTAATTTTATGCCTGCCGAAACTTCAAAACCACGCAAAAACGCATCACAGCACATACGCTTCTTACCCTCAAGCTGTATCTCTTCCAACTTCAGGATTCCCTTCCCTGTCTGTACATAAATTGCTTTTTTATCCGTACGTACTACCGTACCCGGTTCCAGAGAGCTTTCTTCCTCACAGACAACCGCCTGCCAGATTTTCAGCGTCTTACCGTCCAGACAGGAATATGCACTGGGCCACGGATTCAATCCCCGCACAAGCCTCTCTATCGCTGCCGCATCTTTCGTCCAGTCAATCCTGCCATCCGCCTTCGTAATCATCCGGGCATACGCATTGGGACTGTCTTTTGGCTGCTTTTCCGGTGAAATATCACCGCATTCCAATCTCGGTAATGTCTCGACCAGCAACTTTGCCCCTGCTTCACTTAACTTCTCAAACAAACTCCCGCCGGTCTCCTCAGGTTCCAACGGCACAACCGTCTTTGCAAGCATATCTCCCGTATCCAGACCGGTATCCATATACATAATCGTCACACCACTCTCCTGCTCACCATCAATGACTGCCCACTGAATCGGTGCCGCACCACGATACTTCGGAAGCAGTGAAGCATGAACATTGATACACCCGAAACGTGGAAGTTCCAGAATACTCTTTGGAATAATCTGGCCAAACGCCACCACGACAATCACCTCCGGATGCAACGCTTTCAAAATCTCCACAAATTCAGGATCCCGTACCCTGGCAGGCTGATAAACCGGAATCTGATGTGCCAGAGCCGCCTCCTTCACAGGGGTGGCCTGCATTGCCTTTCCCCTTCCCTTCGGCTTATCCGGCTGGGTCACAACACCTGCTACCTCATGACCAGCCGCAATAATCGCTTCCAATGTTCCCACCGAAAAATCCGGCGTTCCCATAAATACTACCCGCATACTTACTCATCCTCTTCTTCCATTATGGTGTTATCCCTTAATTCACCCTGCACGTGAACCGTGTAAAGAATTCCGTCCAGATGTTCACATTCATGACAGATTGCCCGGGCAAGCAATCCTGTGCCTTCCAGTTCAAAAGGCTGCATATCTGCATCATATGCCTTCACCTTCACATAATCCGGTCTTGTCACCGTACCGCATTTTCCCGGAATACTTAAACATCCTTCATCTCCGGTCTGTTCTCCGGAAGTCTCAAGAATCTCCGGATTGATCAGCACATAGGGAATTCCATCTGTATCAATTACCACAATTCTCTTCAGAATTCCTACCTGAGGCGCCGCCAGACCTACGCCCATCGCCTCATACATAGTATCAAACATATCTTCCACCAATTGTTTGATTTTCGATGTCGACTCTGCCACCGGGCGGCACACTTTTGTAAGCACCCTGTCTCCTTCTGTACGTATTGTTCTGATTGCCATATTCTTTCACTCCTGTTCTTTTGTTATGTATGAAGCGATTGCGAAACTCCCCTGTAGTCGTAATCACGAATCTATAAACCGACTCCCGGAGAGTTTCGCAATCGCCTATGTTATGTGTTGATGTTAAGTATTGAAATCAAACTGTATATAAATCGGGTCAAATCCCCGGTTAATCTCGATATAGCGTTCCAGCTTTTCCCGCATCTGCACCAGACGCTCCCCAGACTGGTCACGGATGTATAAGACACTCCGATACATATCATTGATCTTAGACACGCTCTCCGCAGCCGGTCCGATAATCTGTATCTCCTCATCCTTTCTGATCCGCAGCAAATACCTGCGGATAAACTCCATAGCCTGCCCAAGCAGGTCTTCCTCCTGACAGGAACCATGTACCGCCATCAGATTTGCTGCCGGCGGATATCCCAGAAGTTTCCGGTACGTAATCTCTTCTTCATAAAATGCATCATAATCCTGCCTGATCGCTGCCTGAATGCTGTAATGTTCCGGATGATACGTCTGTATAACAGCTTCCCCGGGTAACCCGCCTCTTCCTGCCCTTCCCACTGCCTGCACCAACAACTGATAGGTCCGTTCTGCCGCGCGGTAATCACTGGCATACAAAGACAGATCTGCCGCCAGTACTCCCATCAAAGTTACATACGGAAAATCATGGCCTTTGACGATCATCTGTGTTCCAATCAGGATATCTGCCTCCCTCTGTCCAAAAGACTGCAGAATTTTCTGATACCCCTCTTTTCCCCTGGTCGTATCCAGATCCATACGCATCACCCTTGCGTTTGGGAAACGCTTCTTCACCATCTGCTCAATCTGCTGTGTTCCGGCACGAAATCCACCGATATAAGGGGATCTGCATTCCGGACATTTACTGACCGCCGCCGTCTCATATCCGCAATAATGGCAGACCAGCCGTCCATGATTATGAACAGTCAATGAAACATCACAATGGGGACACTTCATCACATGACCGCAGGATCTGCAGGAAACAAATCCGGCATATCCACGGCGGTTTAAGAACAGCATGGACTGCTCTCCCCTCTCCAGTCGTTCCTCCATGGCCTTTTGGAGCCTGCGGCTTAAGATGGAACGGTTTCCCATCTTTAATTCTTCCCGCATATCTACGGAATATACCTGTGGAAGCCTTGCCTCCTGATATCTGCTGTTCAGAAAAAACAATGCATACTGTCCGGTATGACAGCGGCTGTAGGCTTCCACTGACGGAGTCGCTGATCCAAGGACCACATGTGCCCCCTCCAGCCGGGCACGTTCCACTGCCGTTTCCCGGGCATGATACCGGGGTGTGACTTCACTTTTATAAGATGTCTCATGTTCCTCATCCAGAATAATCAGACCGAGGTTCGGAAATGGCGTAAATAATGCAGATCGTGGTCCGATCACAATCTGTACCTGACCCTTTCGGGCACGTTCCATCTGATCAAACCGCTCCGCCTGAGACATTCTGGAATTTAATACTGTCACCTGTTCTCCAAAACGACCGTAGAACCGCTGCACATTCTGATAAGTCAGTGCAATTTCCGGAATCAAGAGAATCACCTGTTCTCCTTTCTGCAAAACCAGCTCCATCAGCTCCATATACAGCAGCGTCTTGCCGCTTCCGGTAACACCTTTGATCAGACAGGTTCTCTCTTCCTGATTCCACTCCTGCCGGATTCCTTCCAGAACCTTCCTTTGCTCCTCTGTCAGCTTCAGGGGTTCCATCCTCTTTTGCTCCTGCCGGATCGGATTCCGATATACCATACGGCTTGCAATGCTCAAAACCCCCTGTTCTTCCAGACTCCGCAGTCCTTCTGCCGTAGTCTTCCACTCCTTCAGCCCCTGACTATAAGGAGTTTTGGGATTCTGAATCAGCCCCCGCAGAATTCTTGCTCTTGCCTTCTGGTGTTTCTCTTCGTACTGCGCAAGCCGTTCCAGCGCCTCTTCCTCTGGCAATTCCAACAGGATAAAACGCTCTTCTTTCTCCTTTGTCTTTTTCCGGATAGGAATTACGGTTTTCAGAGCCTGTATCATCGTACAGCCATAAGTCTTCTTCATCCATCCAGCCAGAGAAATCAAACGCGATTCCACCGTAAGCACACCGGAATCCACAGACAAGATCTCCTTGGTTTTCTCGGGGGCATAACGCGCTTCCTGCCCGGTTCCAATCACATACCCCCGGATCTGCCGGTTGCCGCTGCCAAAGGGTATTTCCACCTGGCTGCCCACACAAACCTGATGCAAAAGCCGCTGCGGAATCCGGTACTGAAAGGTTCTGTCTAATTTTTCATGTGTAATATCAACGATGACATCGGCATAATAACTGCCCATCTTCCTGCCTGTCTACCTCCGATCTTCTTCCAGAATTTCCTGTATCAGTTCCCGCTCATCCATATGATGTTTTGTGGTCCCGATAATCTGATAGTCCTCATGTCCCTTTCCTGCCAAAACAATGATGTCTCCCGGTTCCCCGTGATGAATCGCATAAGCAATTGCTTCCTTTCTGTCCACAATTTCCACATACGTTCCATTCGTTTTACTGATTCCCGTTTTGATATCATCAATAATTGCCTGCGGCTCTTCCTTTCTTGGATTGTCTGAAGTGATAATCGTCAGATCCGCCATCTGTCCGGAAATTTCACCCATCTCAAACCTTCTGGAACGATCCCGGTTGCCGCCGCATCCAAACAGACACACAATTCTGTGTGGCTGATATTCCCGCAGAGTAGACAACAGACTTTTCAGGCTCATGGCATTGTGTGCATAATCAATCATCAACGTAAAATCATCAGAGACTTTTATCATCTCCACACGCCCTTTCACCTTAGCCTTTTTCAATGCCTTTACAATGTTCTCCTCAGATACACGGAAATGACGGCAGATTGCGATAGCGGTCAGAGAATTATAGATACTGAATGTTCCCGGTATATCAATCTCCACCGGAAAATGCAGCAATCCATCCACCGTATAAGCAATTCCCAGATAACCGGGTCTGGATACCAGATGTGCATCCACAGACCGAAGATCCGCACCTGCCTGGAACCCGTAAGTTTCTAACTGACAGGTGTGCCCTTCCACCATCTCCTCATAATGCTCATCATCCCGATTTACAATACCGATTTTACACTGTTGAAGCAGCCTGCGCTTGCATCTCAGATAATCCTCAAAACTGCTGTGCTCGTTTGGTCCGATATGATCCGGCTCAATATTGGTAAAGATTCCGTAATCAAAGGTGAAACCTGCCACCCGATGAAGCATCATTGCCTGAGATGATACCTCCATCACAACACAGTCGCACCCTGCTTCCACCATCCTTGCAAAATATTCCTGTACCAGATAAGATTCCGGTGTGGTATTCTCTGATGGAATTACTGTATCACCAATGATCGTCTCGATGGTTCCGATCAATCCCACCTTATATCCTGCATTCTCCAGGATCGACCGCACCATATACGTTGTGGTAGTCTTTCCTTTTGTTCCTGTGATTCCAATCGTCTTCAGCTTTTCTGCCGGGTTACCAAACCATGCACAGGATAACAGCGCCAGCGCATATCTGCTGTCCTCCACCCGGACTACCGTAACGGTCTTCGGCACTTCTACAGCTTCTTCCGCCACAATAACAGAAGCTCCTTTCGCAGCCACTTCACCGGCGAAGATATGCCCATCTACCACAGCACCCCGTACACAAACAAAAAGAGAGTCCCTGACAACTTTTCTGGAATCAAAGACTACTCCATTCACTTCCTTATCCATATTGCCCTGTAAGCATTCGTAATCAAGTTTTGCCAATAACTGTGTTAATTTCATCGTTGCTCCTCCCATACGGTGTCAACTTAGCCTTATTATTCTCATATAGCATATCACAGAACCTTAGCTTTTTCAACGTTTCTAAATTTACGAAATACCAAATGATATGTTCAAACCCCCTGTTTAACAGCTCACCTTCAGCAGCTGTGCATTTCCATGAATTTTTAAAGGAACAGAATCTGCCGGTATAAAGATACAGTCCCCCTTGAAGAAATTAATCATCTCCCCGCCCGCTTCAAATAAAACCCCACATCCGCTGATACACAAAAGCACTTCAAAAGAAGTATGACCTGTCTGTAAAGCAGCCAGTTCTTTGCAGCTCTCTGTATTAAGAATCAGACGCTCCACCTGAAAATATTTACATCGGCATAGAAGTTCTGAAGCACACCCGTTTTTATATTTTAAAACACGCATCGGCTGTCTTGGCTGATCACTTCCCTGCAAATCAACAACCTCCAATGCTTTGTCAATCTGAAGCTCCCTTTCTCTGCCATTTTTGTCTACCCGGTGATAATCATACATCCGATAGGTGAGATTGGAACTTTCCTGTATCTCTGCAATCAGGGTCCCGGCCCCGATTGCATGGACCCGACCCGCTTCAATATAAAATACATCATCTTTTTTCACCTGTACTTTTTGCAGAAATCTCTCAACCGTTCCATCCTCCAGACTCTTCTTTAAGACCGATTTCTCCATATCATGATAAAAACCATAAATAAGCTGTGCATCTTTGGCGGCATCCAACACATACCACATCTCTGTTTTTCCCAAAGAACCATGTTCATATTTTGCAGCATATGCATCATCTGGATGAACCTGAACCGATAGATCTTTTCTGGCATCTATCAGCTTAATCAGAATCGGCAGTTCTCCCTTCGTTTTGGAATGGGTTCCAAGATACTCATGATGTTGTTTCAGCACCTGGCTCAGCAGTCTCCCCTTATATTTTCCACTTGCTACGATACTGGGACCATCCGGATGTGTAGAGCACTCCCATGTCTCAGCTAAAGGTTCCAGAGCAATCCCTTTTGAAAAATCGTCATTTAAACGGGTTCCGCCCCAAAGATAATCCTTTCCTGCCGGTTTCAGCAAAAATGGTTTATTCATTGAGTTCAAATTTCCGTTTGTCATGGACACTGATCTCCTTACCTAACTGCACCTCTATCACCTTTAATTCCGTATCTGCAACAATCGTATGACGGCAGCCAGCCTGCATGGTCACCACATCCCCGGCTGTCACCGGCTGTTCCATACCGTCTACAATTGTTCTTCCTTCCCCTGAAACAATTGTCCAGACTTCATCCCTTCTCTCATGACTGTGATAGTTCATACGTTGTCCGGGATTCAGTGTTACCTTGATCGTCATGCTCTCATCCTCAATATCCAGAACCCGGAAGCTCCCCCACGACTTTTCTGCAAACATAACCCTCTGATTGAGCTGCTCTACATATGGCTTGATATAACTGGACTGCCCCTTATCCGAGACAAGAATTCCTTCGGGACTTGCGGAAACCACCACATCCTCCAACCCCATACAAAGAACCGGAATATCCAGTTCATTTAACACATGAACATTTTTACATGCTTCATTCAAAATAGCTTTCCCGACAGCCTGATCTTCCATCGCTTCCGTCAGGGTATTCCATGTTCCCAGATCCTTCCACTGTCCATGAAAGCGCATGACCTGGATATGCTCCTCCTTTTCCGCCACTGCATAATCAAAACTTATTTTTGTTAAGGTATCATATTTTGCAAATAAATCCTCATAATCCGTAAAATCAATCTGTTCATGGGCTTTTTTCATCATATATCCTAATTTGTAGGCAAATACTCCCCCATTCCATAAAGCCCCCTGATGAATATATGCTTCTGCTGTTTTCGCATCCGGTTTCTCCCTGAATGTACATACTTTACTGACATGTTCCTTGTTTTCCGGGATAACGTACCCATACTTCTCACTTGGATAGGTTGGTTCAATTCCCATCAGCACAAGATTCGCCTCCCCATTCTCCGCCAGTTTTCCCAGTTCTTTGAGAGCTTCAAAATAATCTCTTTCCACAAACGGATCCACCGGGCATACAACCACCGATTCTTCTTCTGAAATTCCTTTCACCTCATGAAGATAAACCGATGCCAGGGCAATTGCAGGAAAGGTATCCCTCCTGCACGGTTCCACACAAACTCCGATTTTATCCCCCAGCTGATTATGAATCGCTGATACCTGTGTTTTAGCAGTAGCAATCGTAACACGGGCATCCTCATCAACCGCACAGATCTGATGGTAGACGCGCTGTATCATGGACTCATATTCCCCATCTTCTGTTTTAAACATTTTAATAAACTGCTTTGAGCGAATTTCATTGGAAAGCGGCCATAAACGCTTTCCTGATCCGCCGGATAATAATACAATATTCATATCTTACGTCCTCTCTATGTACAAGACCGCTTCACAATTCTTTCAACTGTAAGCGGCCCATCCGTTACCTTTCAGCTCTCATCGGATGATTCAGAAAATCCTGATAGGTAAGACGGATTCCTTCCTCAAGTTCCGTATGGTACTTCCACCCCAGATTTTCCAGTTTTGAGACATCCAGAAGCTTTCTTGGCGTTCCGTCAGGCTTTGTGATATCCCACTGGATCTTTCCTTCATAACCGATTACTTTTGCTGTCAGTTCTGTCAATTCTTTAATTGTCATTTCTTTTCCGGTTCCCACATTGACCGTCTCATCACCGGAATAATGATTCATCAGAAAAACACAGGCATCTGCCAGATCATCTACATAGAGAAATTCACGAAGGGGCCTGCCCGTACCCCAACATGTCACTTCCGAAAATCCCTTCTCCTTCGCCTCATGAAATCTTCGGATCAGTGCCGGCAGCACATGACTGTGTGTGGGGTGATAATTATCGTTCGGTCCATAGAGATTGGTCGGCATCACAGAAATATAATCCGTCCCATACTGTCGGTTTAAAAACTCACAGTATTTCAGTCCTGAAATCTTCGCCAATGCATACGCCTCATTTGTTTTCTCCAACTCCGATGTCAGCAGACAACTTTCCCGCATCGGCTGCGGTGCCATTCTCGGGTAGATACAGGAAGACCCCAAAAACAACAGCTTCTTACAACCATTTTGCCATGCCGAATGAATGACATTCATTTCCAGTATCATATTCTCATACATAAAATCTGCCAGAGCTTCGGAATTTGCCAGGATCCCTCCCACCTTTGCTGCAGCAAGAAATACATACTCTGGCTTTTCTTCTGCAAAAAATTGCTCTACTTCCTCCTGCCTGCAAAGATTCAGCTCTTTATGAGTCCTTGTAAGAATATTATGATATCCTTCTTTTTCCAGAGCACGTACGATTGCGGATCCAACCATTCCTCTGTGCCCTGCCACATAGATTTTCCCTTCTTTTTTCATCATAAGTTTACTCCCGCTTTCATCATTGCTTCCTTTTTTGCAAGGAGACGGTCATGTTCTGCCATAATCCGTACCAGTTCTTCATAACTTGTTTTCTGCGGATTCCATCCCAGAACGGTCCTGGCCTTTGTCGGATCCCCCAAAAGATTATTCACATCTGTCGGCCGGAACCAGGCCGGGTTCACACATACCAGCATCCTTCCGGTTTTCTGATCATATCCCTTTTCCTCCAGACCCTGTCCTTCCCAGCCAAGTTCCATTCCATTTGCCCGAAATGCCCGTTCTGTAAAATCCCTTACCGTATGCTGTTCGCCGGTTGCAATGACAAAATCTTCTGGTGTTTCCTGCTGAAGCATCATCCACATACACTCCACATAATCTTTCGCGTATCCCCAGTCACGCAGCGAATCCATATTGCCAAGTTCCAGATGATCCTGCAGCCCCTCCGCGATTCTGCCTGCCGCCAGAGTAATCTTTCTCGTAACAAAATTTTCACCGCGCCGCTCTGATTCATGATTAAATAAAATCCCGTTTACCGCAAACATTCCATACGCTTCCCGATACTCCTTCGTAATCCAGAACCCATACTGTTTTGCCACTGCATAAGGACTATATGGGTGAAAGGGTGTTGTCTCCGTCTGAGGCACCTCCTCCACTTTTCCATATAATTCCGAAGTAGATGCCTGATATACTTTTGTTTTCCTGGTAAATCCCAGAATTCTCACAGCCTCCAGAATTCTTAAAACCCCCATCGCATCCACATCCCCGGAATACTCAGGCACATCAAAAGATACCTGTACATGTGACTGTGCCGCCAGATTATAGATTTCATCCGGACAAACCAGACGGATGATACGAACCAGAGAAGACGAATCCGATAAATCCCCATCATGAAGAGTCACAGCATCTGCTGCAATCAGATGATTGATTCTGGCAGTATTTGAAATGGATGCACGCCTTGTAATCCCATGAACCTCATACCCCTTCTCCAGAAGAAACTCCGCCAGATAAGAACCATCCTGTCCTGTAATTCCTGTTATCAATGCCTTTTTCATATGTAGTCCCAACTTTCTATTCTGTAATAAACCATAAAGCTATACACGTGTCCCTGCTGGAGTGTATCTTAAAATTGTCTTACCTTTTTCTTTTCGTAATCCTTTTGATAAGTCTCCCCTTTATATCCGTAGCCCTTATATCCATAACCTCCATACCCATAAACATTGGTACTTTGCGGATATGCATTGAGAACATAGCCCAAAATTCGTGACTTTCCTTCATTTATAAAAGATAATCCCTCAATTACTTCTTTTTGGGGCACAGAATCGTATTTTATCACATAGAGAATTTCATCGGCATATTCAGCCAGAAGGATAGCGTCCTGAAAGACTCCGCAGGGAGGCGTATCCAATATGATATAATCCATCTTTTTTCTTGCTGCTTTCATAAATGCACCAACCCTCGGATGACTGAGCACATTTGCCGTATTCTGTGTCGTATGCGTCCCTCCGAAAAACCAAAGACGACTTTTCTCAAGGGGACGGATCTGAACCTTCAGTTCCTCTCCCTGTTCACAGAGATCCTGCAGTCCCATACCATCACCACAGTTCAAAACCTTTGCATCCTCCTGCTTCCGCAAATCCCCGTCAATCAAAAGAACATTTTTCCCCTTTGATGCAAGCAATTCTGCAAGATTAACCGCCACTGTTGATTTTCCCTCTCCAGCCGCCGTACTTGTAACCAGCAAAACTTTTGCTTCCTTTTTCTTCATGGCAAGCTCTGTACGTATCTGAAGAGCACGCATGCCTTCCCGAAACCCATAGGGCGCTCTTTGATCCAACGCGGAAACTCTCTTCTTCCCTTTTTTTCTTTTTCTCGCTTTTTGCTTAACCTCCGGAATTACTGCAAGACATTTTAAACTTGTAATTTCCTCCATCTCTTCCGGGGTCTTTGCCGTTCTTCTGAAATAGGCCAGCAGCAGCAGAAAAAGGACTCCTGAAATTCCGCCGACCGCCGCCCCATTTGCCAGTATCCTCCACAGCACTGGTTCATTATATGGCTGCAGCGACGTATCCGGTTTTCCTATCATATGAAACTGGATATTTCCCAAAACGAAACGTGCAGTATCCGGATATACTTTCAGGGCAGATTCCAAAATCTGGCTTGCAGTCTCTGCTTTCCTGCTATGTACTTTCATGGTAACCACGTTTGAGCCTTTTACGGTTTCCGCACTGATTGTCCCGTCTAATGATTGTTCTCCCAGTTCTTCTAACAGAACACTGTTAAAATAACTGCTGTCCAGAAGATAGGAAAAAGTCCTTGATAATTGGTCTGCCGTATTCTGCGAATAATAAAAATTATAATTTCCACTCTCTTCATTGCCCGTAGCTACCGTAAAAGTTGCTTTACTTTCATACATTGGAACATATCCTGCATATGCCCGAACATAAAACAATTCAGCCATCAATACCGCAGCCAATATTACAATCCACCAAAACTTTTTTAAGAGCCGGCGAAAATCCTTTCTCAATACACTGATATTAAGTACGATTTCGCGTTCCCTCTCATCCGGACTCACAGTTCTTCCCATTTCTTGATTATCCATAATGTTCATCCTCTTTTGACTTTCATATATGGTGATATCTGCGCCAGCAGACATGTCTGTTTTTTATTCTTCACTTATCCCATTCCATATTCTCCATAGCCGTATTTTTGACAGCTGCGGGAATGCTCTTCATGGAAAGCATTTAAAACAAACCCTGCAAAATCTCCGCTGCTCTGCCAGATCAGATCTACCGTATCGTTAATAATGCGTACATCAGACCAGTCCTGACGCACCACCAATAATACGGTATCAGCCAACTGCATCCAGACTTCCGCATCTGTTGCCACAGATGTGGGGGAACTGTCAATAATAATATAATCCATCTCTTTCCTGCAGTTTTTCAAAAGTTCATCCAATCTGTCAGAATTCAAAATCTCTGATAAATTCGATAAAGGCCGATACAGAAAAAGTTCCCAGACACCGCTTTTCTTATTTCTGACAATAGCCTCTTTCCAGCTCGCTTTTCCCAACAGCACTTTTCTCAGAGAAGGGATTTTACTTTTTTTTCTTCCAAAAATCTTATACTGTGCCGGCTTTCGAAAATCGCCGTCGATCAGTAATACTTTTCGATGCTTTTCCGCAAGTGCGATTGCCAGATTGGCGGCTACCGTGGATTTTCCCTCATTTTCACTGACACTTGTAACCAGAAGCACTTTCTGCCGCCTCTTCCGCATATGATATTCTACACCTGCTTCCGCTCTTCGGCTTGCTTCTGCATATTTCATACTGACAAGAGGAGAATTCAGAAGCGGAGCTTCCCTTTTTTTCTTTCGTCCTTTTCTGACTCTCCTTTTTTCATAAGGGATTACCCCCCGAACGCTTCCATCCAGCTGTCTTGCTGCCGAGGCACTGTTCTTGACCGTATATCTTAACAAATAAAAAATGAATATTACTCCCGCCATCAAAACAGCCCCGAGCACTGCCACGATATTTCTCAGTTCCCAAAGCAGTGACTGGTTGGAAGGCTCTTCCGGTACTGACGGCTCCTGGACAATCTCCAGTCCCGCATTTGCAAAAACATATCCGGATACCTCTTTATAATGTTCCAGCGCTGAATGAAGAAACAAATATGCCTCTCTGGGCGTTTCTGCCACAACCTGCAATACCAGAAGATTTGTTTCCTGTATCTGTTCACAGGTAATCACCCCATTTACCTCTTCCCCTATATCTTCTGCAATATATTTCCTCAACGCTTCACTTTGAAACACATCACTGAATACATTTGCCATCTGACTTGACATGGCAAGAGAAGAATAAACACCGGTTCCGCCCTTCGTACTGACTACCAATGTAGCCGAGGCTGTATACTGAGGAACATAACTTAATCTCCCTATACCTGCTGCGCCAAGCCATACCGTTGCTGCTGCAAGTAAAATCATCCAGGCGTATCGCATCAACTCTTTGCAGACACCCCGACCGCTTACTTCATCAAACTTAATCTCTCCGCGATCCATGAATCTCCTCCTTTACTCCTGCACGACTACAACCAGCCATGCTTCGCCTATATTTCCCTGACCGTCATTTGCCTGATATTCGATTTCATAGCATCCTGCTTCCTGCGCATTTACATTGGAAACAGCTGTTACAATTCCTGGGTCCAGAGCATTTCCATCGCTGTCATATACTCCCTCCAACATCACCTGGGGATCTATCGTCTCTCCAATACCGATATAACAAATTGCTGACGATAAGCGGATGTCCAGATTTTGCATTCCAGACCTTACTACATGAATCGGCAGATTTACAGAAACCGTATCACCAAAACTGTTGCTGACCTCCAGGGCAATATGATAAGTTCCTTCCTTCTGATAACTGGCATCTGTGTCAATCTGCCGAATCCATTCCTTCAGGTCTCCATCCAGCTGATCCACTGCACCAATACGTTCCACCGTCTTCTGATAACTGCCCTCACCTTCTTCAAAGATCAACGGTTCCGTCAGTATAAATTGGGGAGAATGATAATCTGTAAACTTTAATTTTCGGGTCAAAGAAAACGGCTGATTTGCAGAATCAAACACCACATAATTAACATCGCAGATCCCTTTTTCCAGAAATCTGGAAATACTTCCAACCACGATATCCGAGGTCAGATCTCCGTCCTTTTCATCGTATGCGTTCAATCCTTCCATAAGCTGTCCCCGGGTATAATCACAAGGAATTTCAAGAATCTCTCTGTCACTTGTAATCACAGGAATGGAACTGTCTCTGTCATTCCTTTCTTTTATCTCTGATATGGTAAAAATCCCGGAAGCTAAAAGAAACGCAAGAAGAAGCATCATTTTCACATATTTCATAATCCTTTTCCTTTCATTTAGAACGATTCTGATGAATCGTTTTTATCACTTTTCCGGGGTTTCCTACGATCACCGAGTTGGGAGGAAATTTACCCGAAACAACTGCCCCTGCACCGACTACACAGCCGTCCCCTAATTGTGTTCCCTTCAATATCAGCGTATTACAGCCGATAAAGCAATTTTTCCCTATCACAACCGGTTTTGTCCCGATTTTTTCTTTACAGTCACGATTGCGTGCCTCGATCTCAACGGGATGAAAATCGTTGTCCAGAATCTTTGCATTTCCCCCGATATTTGTATGCTCACCGATTGTGATCGACTCCCTTGCATAGATTGTCGCTCCTGAAATCCCCACATGATCACCAATATGAATTTCTGCCTGTGAAGTTCTGGTAACAATAATGGTACGGCTGTAAAGACCTACCAGATTGGAAAGAAAACTGGATTTTATACAGACATCATTTCCAATCTCAAGTGTCCCTCCTCGCTTATTGAAAATTACCGGGCACCCTTTTAAAAGAAGCTTTTTACCGTATTTTATATGTAAAATTTTCATCATAATCTTATAGTAATTACTGTTCACCGTACTCCTCCCCGGTCAATCATCCGCTTTTTTATTTCTTTTGCAGCATTCAAAAATTCTTTTAACAATTCATCCCGAAAAATTGCCAGAACACCGATATAGCTTAAAACTCCGATCAAAATTTCAATACAGGTTCCCCAGATACGATACGGTAAAAACAAATCCGCCAGCCGAATAATGCCAAACATGATAAATGCTGCTGCCAAATATCTTGAAACTCCTTTCAAACCTTCTCCCAGAGCATATTTCTTATTACTGAAGTAAAACATCAAAAGCATCCCCGAAAACTCGGCTAAAACCGACGCGATAATTGCTCCCATAGCTCCCATCCTCGGAATACATAAGAAATTCATCAACACATTTAATCCGGCACCTGCATATACCGAAATCGTATAATATTTCTGATTATTCGTTGCTATTAAGATCATATTTCCCAGGATATTGGACCATCCCAACGAGATGATCAAAGGCGCCCCGATCATCACCAGACGCTCAATCCCCGCAAATTTTTCCCCATAATACCAGCTTGAAAAACCGGGAGCCACCCCGATCAAACCAAAACACATGGGAAATACCAGAAAACTGACAAATTGAAAAACCTTTCTGAAATGATTTTTTAATTCCTTTATATTTCCTTTTGCAAAATAATAGGACATTCTCGGAACGGAAACCGCCACAAACGCAGAAGCCACTGTTGCTGCAAGACGAATCATCTTTTGGGCATTCTCGTAATAACCTGCTTCGCTCTCTCCACAGATTTCTCCAAGCATTACCTTATCCAACATGGTGTAAATCTGGATCGCCAAAGTCGGAATAAATAAAGAAACAGAAGCTCCAAAATGTTTTTTATAATGTTTCTTCTCAAGCTTTGGTCTGCGAAAAATCTCCTTATCAATAGACAATACCATAACTGCCTGTCCCAAAAATTCAGAAGCTGCAAGAATTAAGGTATAAAGCCATACCTGAGAAGAATTTCTGATTAATATAAAAATCAACACCAGGGACACTGCTTTCACAGCTACATTACGAAGCGCAATCGTTTTAAACTGCTCAATTGCCCTGAAATAATAAGAAACGTCGAAAACAACCGCAAACAGATAGATCATACATATCTTATAAGAGGAATCCTGTTTCCAGTCTCCTGCAAAAAAAGTACAGAAATAAATTGCGATTGCAACGCCAAGGCAGAGAACGCGTGCAAGCATAATCTCCCAAAATGTATTGCGAAACTGTTCCTCATCATCCCGCACATACGCCAACTCTCTGGCTGCATACGTTGAAAATCCCAGCCCTGCGAACAGAATAAAATACTGCACATAAGTGTTCGCCAACGTGTAAGTTCCAATCCCCTCACTTCCAAAAATTCTGGAAATATACGGGGTCGTAATCAGCGGAACAATAACCCGAAAAATCTCATACGAAATATTATATATATAATTATTTTTGATATTCCCCTGCTTCATCTTCCAAGTATCCCTCTTCGCTTTCTCAAACCCGTATGCTTCGTCTCAGAATCTTCCAGAGACTGTGATAACACCATGCAAGAAATATGGAACTGATCAAAAAGAAAAGCATCTGTAAGACAACGCTCTGCTTCAAATCAAATAAGAGTAAAATCCCATAATGAATCAGATATATCTCATAAGAGATTTTCCCCATAAAACCTAAAAAAGCATTGTTCATGCTGTTTTTTACTCTGCCTGCCCCTCCGATCATGACAAGTGCCATCAAAGTTTTTATAAGAATCTGTAAAAACGTATAAAGCCAGGTATCACTCCAAACTCTGACCATCGGCAACTGTTTCACAAGCAAGGCACCTGTACTCACACAAAAAATCACTCCCAGTACGCTCTTTTTCGTAAGAAATTGTCTCGCCTTCTCTTTCTGATCAGATATTGCCACTCCAATCAGAAAAGCAAATGCCTGCTCACTCATCAGGCCAGGAGAAACCAAAAACATCAGAACTGAGGTTCCTCCCAGTATCAGATACTTATACCGATAGAGCTTCGGCGTCAGAATGCAAAAAAAGAAGATCACATAACACAGCAAAATCTCCTGAAGGTACCAGTAAACCGGACGGATACATGAGATATCCAAAAAATAGTCGGCAGCTGTAAGCCTCTGATATCTTTCCGTATCCGAGAGCAAAAAAAAGAACAAAGCTTCCACACCTGCATAGGGGAGAAATACTTTCCATATTTTTTTTAACCAGTACTGTTTCAAATGCTTCGATTTTATATTTCTGTTCTGAACATAAGATTCATTCAAACCATAACCGGAGCATATCAAAAAGATTGCAACCCCAATTCCTCCAAGGGGTGTTAAAACTGCCGTCCCCAGTTTTCCCCCTATATGCTGGCTCATGATCAGGAGTGATGCTGCTCCCCGCAGTGCATTGGTGGTATCTTTTGACATGAATCCAAATTGACCGCACACATCTTTTTTCGTGCTGCCGATCAGCACGAAAATCCCAAGGAGCAACATCCAAAAGAAGATATTTACATAACTGACCATGTCATTCGTTCCTCTTCCTCATCTCTTTTTTTGTAATGAGCCTGTACGATATGCTCTATGTTGCATTCTAACAGAACCGCCATCAGCGGAAGCATATAATATTTGTTCAAATGTCCTGACATTCCCCCTGAGAAAAAATAGACGCTTGTAGAAATAACAACTGCCATAGAAATTAAGGTTCTGCGGCGCATAATCGTATAAAATTTTTTCAGAATAAGATAAAACAAATAACAACTCAAAAAGGCTCCATATTTCCAGATATAATAAACAAATGAATTCTCTGCAATGGTACTGACTTTCCCTTCCAGCATATCTCCGAATCCATAACCGACAAATACCCGGACGGACTTAAATTTCCCCTGCACAAAATCATTTACCTCCTGCATCCGATACTGAAGTGTATTGGAATTTCCTTCAAACTCCATGTTAATATTAATTGAGTGAAATCTGTCCAGTATCAAATTTGAAATCTCAGGGTACTGGGCTGCCAATTTATACACGATCCATGTCATAATGCAAACAATGACCAGCATCTTAATCAATAAGCGCCCCAGCTGTCTGACGCTTTTCTTTGCATATATAAAATATACAATAAAATATAACACCAGACTCACAATCAGCTGCAGCCAGACCGAACGGGTATAGGATACAATACAAAGCAGGATCCCGATGCAAATCAGTGTATAACAGATCGTCTTCCGCCAGACACCCTGTATGTATTGTATTGCAGCACTAAGAATCACAACCGCTATCGCTAATCCATACTGGCTGATACCCAGGCCAAACGTTCTGTCAATTTTTCCTGTTTCAATCCCCTGCAGCCCATAACTGAAAAAGTCATAACCGCACACACCGATGGCAAATAGAATCATACCCAACAGCGTATAGAACAGATAGCGCTGCAAGGTCTCATCCTTTGCATAATCCTTCAGGTACAGATATGCTGCAAAAAAATACACAAATACTTTAACATCCCTTAAAATATTTCCCAGTGCATTCATTTCGGTGATTCCCATCAACAGCATTGCGATAAAAATAAGAGCTATGACAAGCGTTTTCTGTTTTACACGAATCTCCTGTCTGAGTGAAAAAAAGAACCACGAACCCAGAAAACCGCATAAAAACAAATCCGCCGGAACAATTACTCCTCCAATCTGGAGTTCTTCATTATAATACTGTCCGATCCCCGAAGCTGCAAACAGAAAAAAACAAAACATAAGCCTTGTATTCTTCCAATTCCCAACATAAAACCCAGTACAGATGATCAGCAATAGCCTGAATAACACTCCATATTCCATATCAAACCTTTCTCTTCGTTGCTCTTTCTATTGACTTTCATATGTGGTGATGTCTGCGTCAGCAGGCATGTCCGTTTATGAAAGGAACTCTGCAATTCTTTGAATTGATTTTTTATTATCCTTCAGATAATTTCCAATTCTACTTTGCATTCCTCTATAAAACTCCTGACTTAACAGCCTTTCCATATCCAATTCTTTCAGCGTTTTATGATATAAAATTCCTATATGATAGTTGTTCACAAATTGAAAATTAGGAAAGTTCTTTGTTATCACCGGTTTTTGATGAAACAAAACATCAAATATCACACCGCTGCTTGCATTACGATAACTTTCCTTATAGGGAAGAATGACATACCGAACCTGTTCAAAAAATTCACGATACTCCGTCTCGGATAAATAACGATTGACAAGAACAATATTCTCTGTCTTTTTCTGCACGTATCGTTGAAAGGAATCCTGGTTTCCAAAATATCCTGCAATCAGGACACGATATCTGGTATTTGAGAATGTGCGGATCACATCTTCAATATCCTTCCCCTCAGACATAATTCCAACCATTCCAAAATCATACAGAAAATCCTCATTCGTTTTATTGTGATGCTCCTCACAATCTATGTAATCCGGAACGACCAGATAAGGAATACCATATCTGTCGCCCACTTCCTGATTGGGACAAAGCACGCCTGCGATCTTCTTTTTCGCAATGGAAAACAGAATCCGGTTTACCTTTTTATCAAGCTCATCCCGATATTCGATCAGATAAATTCTGGTTGATTTTTTCGCAAATAGTATGGAAATCATCCAGGAAAGAAAACTATAGGGCTGGCAAATGACAACGTCATCACCCGCCGCTTTGAACAGGCACCTCCCATTTATAATACTGCGGATTTTAAAGACCATCCTTCCCCAAGCAGAACGTAAATCATCTAATTCCACATCAAAGGGCAGCCTGATCCCTGCTGTTTCCCATATCTGGTCCATATAAACCGGTCCTCCGGCCACATATACTTCAAACATCCCCTTTAACATTTTCTGATACATACCTGAAACTTTTCTGTAATGTCCAAAATTGCTTTTTCCAATTTTAACACTGGAAATATCCGCTATGATTACCCTTCTTTTTTCCATCATTCCCCTTTCAGACTATAGGAATCTTTTTATCCCCTCCACATACCGCAGCATGTTATCATCTCTTTTTTCATTCAAGTCATATTCCTCAAATTTATGAAAATCATATTTTTCCTGCCGGTCAGCCATTCCCCGGCTCTGTTTCGCTGCAAATTCTTCCCTTGACTTGCAGAAATAATGATTACAACGGATCATGCCAAAATCCACATCATGGTTATACCACAACCGCTGCCTGTGACCCTTGCTGTCCACACTCCAGGCTCCTGTCACATACAGGGGAAAATGGGGACTGATATAATCTTTTACCAAGCGAGGATTCACAATTGTTTTCACATGAAAGTTCTGCCATGCAAAATCCTCTCCTCTCTGCAAATAAGTTGCTGTTATCAAGCCCGGCTGCCTCTTTTCAAAGCCGGAAGAACCGTACAGCGCCCAATTTACACCCAGCCCGCCTGCATTGGGGACTTGCAGGAGCAATTCTGATACAACCTCAGGAAGGGGACGGTCTGCAGTTGGAACCAGAAACTCATCACAATCTACAAACGCCATATACCTTGCTGTTTCACCATACTTTTTTACAGCATCATTATACGCTTCCAACTGACGGCTTTTTCCCAGAAAGCGGTTGTACACAACCGTTCCTTCTTCCACAAAATCGCGGACAGTATCCAACAACTGATCTTCACTCTCATTATCATACAGATAAATCTTCGTCACACCCACGGCTTTGTAATAGGCAATCCACTCTCGAATATAAAAAGCTTCATTCTTTGCAATTGCCACAACTGCAAGTTCATCTTCAAAATCCTGTGCTCTTTCCCGCAGATTCTGCCGCACCACATTTCTTTTTCCAACCGTCCTTTCACAGAAAGATACAAACATCCAGCGAAACAGCATATAAGGAAAACAGCAGGAAAACAGCAGCCATTTTCCAATTCTGTTTTTTACCGACTTATTCAGCATCTGGCATAGTTTGATATTCCGTTCATAACATAAAAACAGAATTGTCTTAAATACTCCCATTCGTATGCTTTGCACCTTCCAATCCTTCTATAAAATACCGCATATGAGCCCACGCCATATTTTCAATCGTATACTCCCTGGCCCGTCTCAGGGATTCCTCGCCATGAAGTTCCAAAGCCATAAGCATCTTATGATGCAGCATCCCAGAATCCTCCGCTTCCACCAGATATCCATTTTTCCCCTCCTGAACCATCTCCATACCTGCAACACACCTTTTTGTCGTCACAATCGGCAATCCGTATGACATGGCTTCATTGATCACAAGTCCCCAGATATCCTCACGGGTAGGCAAAACAAATAAATCTGCTGCCTGATAATAGTCTGCCAGTTCCTGTTTTTTTTGAAACCCAACAAAGTGGACATGGGTAAGCTTCTTTTCCCTCTGCAATTTGAGATATTCTTCCGTAGGTTCCCCTCCTACCAGATAGACTCCGATCTCTTCCGGTAGCCCTTCACAGGCGTCCAGAAGCAAATCATAACCCTTCCGGTAAATAAACTGCCCTACAGATAAAATAATCTTTTGCTCCGGCATATGAAGTTTTTCCCGGATTTTCCCCTTCTCCAGCTCTGTCAGCGGATGGGACAAGATATCCTTTTTCCGAACAGAAGTAAATGGATACACACAGATTCGCTCTGCATCCGCACCATAATGTTCCAGATAACTGCTGGTTACGGCACCTGTACTCAACCACCCGGAAGCGGCGCGTATCAGATGCTTCTTGATCTTATATGCCAGACGGCTGTCTTCCTTTTCCATCCCGCCGTCAGAACTCAGCCAGAATGAAATTTTACGAATCCTCATATATTCAATTGCCAACATTCCGGTAGGCGAAGAATAAAATCCAATAACAATGACATCGTATTCCCTGGAAGACAGATAGTTCAGAATTTCAGGACAAAATGCCTCAGCCTCCCCCACACGAATCCCTTTCATAAAAACTGCACGGAAATTTTCATATATTTCTGGTTCCCACGCCTCACTTCTGCTTTTTGCAGATTTTGTTTCAAACAAAACCGTCAGTTCACACAATTTACCTAATTCATTGAAAAAATCTACCCGATAGGGGGACGGAACATTTGTCGTAAACAGAACCTTCATCCTTTTGCTTCTCCTACTTCCGTTAACTTCTCAAAAATTCTCCGATACCCGGTATCTTTTATCCGTTCCTTCCTGCATTTTGCTGCATAATGCTGTGCTCTGTCCACAACCTCCTGAAACTGGCTCTGATTCATTGCAGCGTATCCTTCGATTGCCGCGCAATAGTCATCCACAGCCTCCACCGGATAAACATAACCCACGCCATATTCCTCCAGTTGCTTCCACGGAGTCTGATCCGATAAGACTATGCCGCATCCTGCGGACAATGCCTCCTGAATCACATGACCATAGTTCTCGCCCAAAGTAGGAAACAGGAATACATGATGTTGCTTCAACGTATCCACCACATCCTCTGACGCAACCATACCAGCCCATTTCCAACAGATATTTGCCGGAAGCCTGTTCAATTCCGCCTCGCACCGTTTCCAATATACCTCCTCCTGCAAAGGTCCATAGATTGTAAACTCTACTTCGGACCGAACCTTTTGCAGAATACGAATCGCCTGCTGCAGATTCTTCTTCGGCACAATACGGGAAATCCAGACCACTTTCAGCCTTCCAGCCTCCTTTTCTTTTCGAACAGGTGTCTCATCCACCTTCCGCGGCAGATCTCCGGCAATAAAGTAATTATCTTTCACAATGATCTGCTGCTTAATTTCAGAAATTTCCAGCTCAGAAGTCGCAGACCAATAGATATTCCGAAACATACCTGTCATTTGAAACAGCATTGTAAATAACTTTTTCTTTCCATATTTTAAGCGAAATGCTTTGGGTGAAAACAGTCCCATTGCTGCCACCACTACGGGACATGAAATCCTACGCAGACGATTCTGCACCAATGTCTGAATCGCATAATCACTAAAACACCCGCATACATAGAGCAAATCCGCCTCAACCGATAAGCTCCTGATCACAGAACCGGAAAAGCCTTTCGGCTTTACGTAATAAACCTGAGCATCTCCCACCTGATTCCATTCATTTACCTTGACATTCGGATACGGCTGTGTATCTCCGTGATCCCGGTCGCAGGTGAGAATCCGAAACTGATATTCTTCCCCCAGGCAATCCACCAGGTTCTTGACCGATCTTACAGGTCCTCCGTCCTTATAGCCCGGCAAATACCTGCCTGTGATAATCAATATTACCTTTTTTCGAAGCTTCTCTTCTGTATTCATGCTTTTAACTCTCCCTGGGGTTCCATCTTCCTGCCATCCTTCTCGCATTGATACATCTTGGCATCCACAAGAAACCGATACCAGTAGGCCTGCAGGAAATGAAAAATCTTTCCCTCCGGACCATCCAGAAAACCAAGCCTCAGATAATAACGATACAGAAAATAAAGATGGGCCCTGTAAAATTTCGGCAATCGATAATACCCCTTATTCTTAATCACACGCTTTCGCTTTGCCTGCCCCGAAGACACTCCCTGTTCCAGCAATTTGTTTTGGAGCATATCTCCGGATATCGTCCTTTGATAATCCAAAACTTCACGATTGCTGTACCAGTTATGTTTTTCCGTCCACCAGGAAAGTTCTTTTTGATTATTATCAATCAAATCATTCTGAAATGTTACGGTAACTCCTTCTGTCAGAATCATATGCTCATCCATGATTTTCTGTTCGCACATTGCCTTCCCCGTACGAAAAATCCGCAGCAGCAGCTCCGGGTATCTGCCTCCATGCCGAATCCATCGTCCCATAAAAATAAGGCGTCTTCGCACAATCACCCCATTCACCGGGAGCTTTAGCCCGCCCAGTTTCTCTTCTATCTCTTGTGCCAATTCCTCTGTCAGCTCTTCATCTGCATCCATGCGCATCGACCAGGCCGTGTTGATCCCGGTCTGGGTAAGCCCCCAATTAAGCTGTGTTGCATAATCTGCCCATTCATGCTGATAAAAATCCAGTGAACTTCCGCTCTGCCTGAGGCTTTTGTCTAACTGTCTGCAGATTACTTCCGTACTGTCGGTACTGAAGCTGTCCACAATCACAAAACGCTTTGCAATTCCATGAAAAGATTCCACACATTTTTTAAGATTTTGTTCCTCATTCTTAGTGAGGATTACAACCGTCAGGTCTGCCATATGCTCTTCCCCCTAACAACTTAGAATTTCTTCCATATATTTTTTCACAGAATTTTCTCTGACCAGATATTTCTCCAAATATGCCCTGCCTCTGGCTCCCATCTCTTTCATGCATTCCTGTCCGGCATGTTCCACAAACCATCGGATGTTTTGCTCCACCTGCATATAATCTCTGGGCTCACAGCAGCAGCCGCATTTTGTCTCCTCAATAATCAGACGGGCTTCCGATCCCTGTTCCAAAACCCCCAGAATTGGCTTGCCCACAGCCATAACCCCGTAGCATTTGGATGGAACCGAAATGCCCTTTATTCCTTTTGCGTTCGTCACCCAATGGACATCCCCGGCATTAAGACTATAGAGCAACACATTCTTCTCCTGATAAGGAATAAAAACCACATGCTTTAATCGATACTTTTCTTTATATTCTATCAAAGTTTTCAAAAGACCACCGGATCCAACAAAAGCAAACACTACTTCTCTTCCATCCGCGGTTCGCGTATTTCCCGGAAATTTTCTGATTACTTTCATCAGGTTCTCAAGATCATAATATAAGCCAATATTCCCGGAATACATGAACACAAATTTATCTTCCAGACCATACTTTTTCTTAAATGCCAAAACCTCCGGAGTACTGCTATCCACAGGATAGATTTTCTCTTCGTCAATCCAGTTGTTGATAAACGCATGATCGGGAACCCTTCTGTTCTGGAATCGCCCCTTCAAAGTTTCCACCATGTCACGCCCGACTACAATCACTTTATCGGCCCGCTTACAGCTAAACTTATCAACTGCCATCAAAATCCTCAGAAGTATTTTATTTTTAATATATCCCACGACCCTGATTTGTTCCGGATTATAATCCTGTATGTTATATACATACTTCGCATGCTTCATCCACTTTCCCCACACCCCCAACAGACCGCCCAAAATCGGAGGTTGAGAGATGGAATAAACATAATCCATCCTCCCCACCCGGAAAGTGGCTTTCATCGCACCAAAATAGTAGGTCACAATATTTTTGATGCGGCTGAACTTTTTCGATTTCGAAAATTCCGGAACGCGAATTCGCAGAAGCTTTACTCCATTCATCTCCTCCTTATAGTATTTTTGTCTCTTATATTTTTCTTCAACTATTCCATTATAGGATGGAACAACACAAATAACTGTAATATCAAAGCACTTCAACATTCCCTCCGCCAGTTCACTTAATATCTGCCCGGTAGCAGCCACATCCGGAATGTAATAGTGTGCGTAAATCAAAAGTTTCTTTTTTTCTTCCCTCATATTTTATAAATTCCCCTGTCAGATTTTCAGCAGACAAATGTCGATTCCTGCTCATCTGGGACTCTTAGCACATTTTCCGTTGAATATCATGGAATGATCTATCACCACATAATTTGTATTATGTGGTGATAGATAATACAAATTTACATATATCCAATTTCTATGATAGCATTTTTCTTTTTTCATTGCAAGAAATTTGGCAAATATTGTCGAACGGATATACATATAATAAAATTTCAAAAATAAAAAAGGCCAAACCGGAAATTTCCGGCGGCCATTCTTTACGGATCATTGTTCTGTATTTACTCAATTCCGCACTCCGTTATACGGAAATCACACACAAAAAAACACTGTGGGAAATTGATACCGAACAGTTTGTTTGCCATACCCTTTTTTATTTTATTTTTATGTCAAATAACCAGGGAAATTCTAAAACAATTCATCAAAACACGAATTTTATCGTAAATTCCCAAGATATCCAAAACGTTTCCACCACATAATACAAATTATGTGGTATTTTTTATTCAAATTACCAACTGAAGCATTTCAATCTCTTTTGCCTGTTCTACACCGCTTGATATCGTATAAATCCGTGTCGTCTCAACACTGCTGTGTCCCAATATGTCTGCAAGACGTACAATATCCTTTTTTGCCTCATAATAAGTTCTCGCAAAAAGATGTCTCAAATTATGAGGAAAAACTTTTGTATCTGAAACCCCTGCTTCCTGACAGATTTTTTTCATCTCATGCCAGATATTTGAGCGATCCAACGGATTACCATTCTTTGTCTGAAAAATGTATCCGCTGGTGATTTTATTCTTTCGTGCATAATCCAGTAATTGTCCGCATAATTTTCCAGGAAGAAATATAATACGCGTCTTTCCTTTCAGTGTAATCTGTGCTCTTTTGGTCTTGACTGCTTCCACTGTAATATAACAAAGTTCTGATATCCGTATCCCAGTGGCGCAAACCGTTTTCATCACCATAGAAAGTCTGCATTTTCCTTTCTTTTCTGCCGCCTCAATCAAGCGCTTATACTCCTCCCTGTTAAGCTCGCATTCCTCCGGGCAATAAATTTTCCGCTGTCTGCGTATCAGTTTTATCCGCATTTCATCCCATCCCAAATAAGAAAAAAAACTATTTACTGCAACCAACATGGAATTAACACTGCTGATAACATATTGATTCTCCAAGTATGCTTTATATTGAATCACACGCATTTTGGTCACGTTTCTGTCATCCTGAAGGTAACGATAAAATGTCCCGATATCCCTGACATACTTTTCAATTGTATTTTTACTTTTTTCATCTTCGATCAGATAATCCCGGTAACTTTCAATCATCTCTTCTTCCAAATACCTGCTGTCCATCTTCTTAGTCATGATTCGTTTCTCCTCTATATTTAAATGAAAAAATCTGCTTACTTACCAGTATTTCATTGATTCCCCATGCTTATTCACAATTATACTTTTTACGTCAAACCCAAATACGCTATATTATGATGTTGGGGCAAAAGGTATTTTGCCCCTATGATACACGGATTGCTCCGCATTTCATGCTCCCGCAATCCTAAAAACAT
>OCJY01000028.1_pt1 | contig 67496 bp, 52 predicted proteins | sample 1502791 | NCBI WGS metagenome assembly OCJY01 (sample SAMN01915221, study PRJEB22387) | human gut metagenome | isolation source: stool | host: Homo sapiens | place: USA | reverse complement strand
GGCGGCGATTGCGGGAGCACAAAGTGCGGAGCAATCGACTTTCATGGATGGTGATGTCTGCGTTAGCAGACATATCTGTATACTTGATATTCTTACATAAATTCTGTCACATGTTTCCGATACCAGAGGGGCATGTGATTTCTCTGACAGCGGTAATTTTTTCTTTTTTCAATTCCGATGTTTTCAAAAAATCCTTTCCAAAGTTCTACGAACGGATCTAATGGATTTTCCAGATCTGTCAGTCTATCAAATTCTTCTGCTGATAAAGAAGTAAGGTAGAAGTCACAGTCTGCCGGATGAACCACAGCGGTTCTTCGGTTGTCATCAATAATCATCCAGTTCTCGGAAGGCATCCGGTCTGCAAACTGGGGTGCAAGAAATGTCAGTACATCAGAGTGAGGCTCTATGTGGGCAACAAGTACATTATCCTGCATACTGGTGAAGCGCAGAAATTCCCGGAACAGATGAGCTTCGTTGAGTACCTTGCGGTTGACTTCAAAGATAGCTATAACTGCCGGATGCTGCAGCATATGGAGAACTTTCCTGCCATAGGCGAATCCCAGGAGCAAAAAACGATAAATGATGTCTAATTTATCAGGAATACAGGATACGGCGCAGCGGAATACCATCTGGTAGGCTTCAAAAGATATCTTATTCTGAATGGAACGGATCACATTTGTTGTTTTTTGCTGATCTGCCTCCACGTGTCTGTATTCACAGAACAATTCCAGATTTCCCAGAGGCTCTGTCATCAGACGTATATTTTTATGTCCCAGTTTGGATGCCCAGGCGTCATAGATACAGGTCATCATATCTTCAAATCGGTCATCACACGTATAGATAATCATAAATTTTCCTCGTTAAATAGTAAGACTGTTGCGTTGATGCAGTTCAGAGTTGTCCTGAAACTGTTTTTTGAATATCGGCAGTGTCCGGGGTTACGGCAAACAAGTTATCATCGAAGAGCGAAAGCTGGCGATAAGTCTGCGGGTGATCCAGTTCCCAGGACTTTTTCTGATCTTCACCGATTAACTGGCGGGTGATAAAATCTTCCTGAATACGGATATGATACATCATCCGTCCCTGACAGGTGATAAAGTATTTGGCTCTTTTCAGGACAACACCAATCTTTTTCAAAGCATCAAATGTAAGTGCTCCGCTTCGACGGCTATTCACGATCCGCATGGCAGATTTGGTACCTATACCGGGAACTTTCAGAAGTGTGGCATAATCGGCCCGGTTGATTTCAACAGGGAACAATTCGAGATGCCGAAGCGCCCAGTCACACTTTGGATCCAGCAGGACATTAAAATTCGGGCGGTCGGCACTGAGCAGTTCCTCGGCATGGAAGCCATAATAACGCAGCAGCCAGTCGGCCTGGTACAAGCGGTGTTCCCGTAGTAAAGGAGGAGCAGTATCCAGCGGAGGAAGATGGGAGTCTTCATTCAGCGGAACGTAGGCGGAGTAGAAAACCCGCTTCAAATCGTAGTGCTGGTATAAGCTCTGAGTGGTTCTAAGAAGCTGATAGTCGTTCTCATCGGTAGCCCCAATGATCATCTGCGTACTTTGTCCGGCGGGAACGAAAGGTGCCGGACTGGCCGATGCCGGCGGTTGGTAAGTACGTGTCTGGGGATAATGGTGTTGCTCTTCCACACGTTTCGGGGAGGTGTCGAAGATTGTGCCCGAGAGATAACGATTTCCGCTGCTGCGCTCCATACGGGCGTCTTTCCCGATAGACAGACGGTAGTTGGCAATTCGACTTTGAATCTGTCCCATGGGTTTTAAAATGGCCTTCTGCGTTTTATGAGGAGCCAATTCTTTCAATCCTTCTGCAGTGGGAAGTTCCAGATTAATGCTCATGCGGTCGGCCAGATATCCCATCTGTTCCAATAACTCCTGGGGAGCGCCTGGAATGGCTTTAACATGGATATAGCCGTTGAAATGGTACTGTGTACGCAGTAAATAAACCGAACGATACATCAGTTCCATGGTGTAAGTGGGATTCTTACACACACCGGAGCTTAAAAACAGACCTTCGATATAATTACGCCGATAGAATTCGATTACCAGCCGGCAGACTTCTTCGGGAGTGAAGGTTGTCCGTACACGATCATTACTGGCACGATTCTGGCAGTATTTGCAATCATATACGCATTCATTGCTCTGCAGAATCTTCAAAAGTGAGACACATCTGCCATCGGAAGCGAAGCTGTGACAGATTCCGGCGGCGCAGGAGTTACCCAGGCTCCCCTTCTTTCCCCTGCGGTCTACACCACTGGAAGTGCAGGCCACATCGTATTTGGCGGCATCAGCCAGAATATTCAATTTTTCCTGCAATGATAAGCCTTCTGATAATATTTTCATAACGAAACCTCGAATATATGTTCTGTATAAAGCATACCATAGCTTTTTGAAAAAGGCAATAGAAAATCGAACAAAAGTTCACAAAAGAATAGATTTCTATAAGAACCGAGATCAGGAATGAGGATAAAACTTGTCTATTTTCCCGATTGCACCTGCAAAAAAGCCTCAGCGTAGCACGCTACGCCTGCGTTTTTCAGTATGCACTCTCTGAAAAATACTCTGCCCATAAAGTCTAGTATGATCCACAGTAATTAGCAACACGTTTCACTTGTCTAAATTTCCATCTACTGCGTTGTCGTCAATCGACGATGCCACCGCATCGCCTCATTCCTCCGCCTTGCAGACTGAAAATTTATCCTGCGTAAAACATATCGCTAATTACCGTGGATCATACTAGTTAATTACGGAACGATGTACTAGGTCTGAATACCGGAAAATATAATATACGAAAGCAGAGCAGTTGAGGTAAACAATATGAATTATCTATGGGGCGGTATGTTGATAATTGGAATACTTTACGGAGCTATCACAGGAAATCTGAAGATGGTGACTGAGGCTGCCATTGATTCATCCAAAGAGGCTGTATCACTGGCGATAGCAGTTGTTGGTGTGACAGCGATGTGGACTGGTTTAATGAAAATTGCAGAAGAAACAGGACTGATTGCTCAGATGACACGAAAGATGCGTCCGATTCTGCGTTTCCTTTTTCCAAATCTTTCATCAGAGCACCCGGCATATGGACAGATTTCTCTGAATATGATAGCTAATTTTCTGGGACTGGGATGGGCGGCGACACCGGCGGGGCTGCGTGCTATGGAAATGTTAAGTGAAGTGAATGAGGAAAATTGCAAAAAGCACGGGGGTTCGCCGTCAGTGGCAAGTAATGAGATGTGTACATTTTTGATATTGAATATCTCATCGTTGCAGTTGATTCCCGTGAATATTATTGCCTATCGGAGCCAGTACGGCGGTGTGAATCCAACGGCGATCGTAGGTCCGGCCATCGTGGCTACGGCAGTGAGTACGGTAGTGGCAATTGTGTTTTGTAAGGTGATGGATAGGAGGCGGAGAGCGTAGACTCTTCGCTTTTTTCTGATTAAACGGATCAAACATTTTCGTAATAATATTTTTGGATGTGAATAATTACAAGAAAACTGAAAATAACAATTGAATAAAACGAAAAAAGTGGATATAATATAAAATAAAAACGGATATTGCGTAATTAAATGGAGGAAAAGATGAAGATATTAAAATTAGAGGTCAAAGGATTGCCGCTTTTAAAAAATGACTTGAGTATAGATTTTATCGCATGGCAGAGAGTGGATGATGATGATAAGGAACAATTATATAATATATTTTCTAATATCTATACAAATCCGGCACTCTCATTTATTGGCATCAATGCTTCCGGGAAAACAACAATCTTAAAAGTGATTTCTTTTGTGATAAGTTTGCTGAATAATGAAGCTTTGAATAAGATCGATTCAAAAGAAATATTTGATGATTTAAATGAGAAACAAAGAGTGGTTATTACTACTTATTTTTATCATGAAGGCATTGTAAATAAACTGCAGTCTGTTATTGAAAAAAAGGTTAATCAAGTTGATGGAAGTGGAAGGCTAGTCATTGTTGAGGAGAATTTATGGGCAAAAGAGATTAATAAAGTGAAAACGAAGAAAGGTATTTTTGTATTCAATGACTCGGAATTAAGAACGAGAAGGAATCAAAATGAAGAGTATTTATTGGAAGACGTTAGCATTATATTAGCATTAAATAAAAAACAGGGTACAAATTTCTTTTTATGTGATATGTCTCAGTTTACGGATCACAATATGCTAAATATTTTAGGGAAGTATCCGAAAGAGATTTTGACTTTTTTGGATCCAAGCATCGAATATTTATATTGTACACCGGAAGGAAAAAAAGTTGACATCCGATTAAAATTCTATGGAAAAGAGGAAATCAGTTTAAATAATCCATTAGCACTTAACAGATATCTTTCATCGGGAACAATTAAAGGTCTTAGTGTATTTATGGGTGCGGTTATCACATTTATGGAGGGAGGATATTTAGTAGTTGATGAGTTAGAAAATCATTTTAATAAAGAAATTGTGTCGACATTAGTTCGCTTTTTTATGGATAAAAAAGTAAATAAAAATGGGGCAACCCTTGTGTTTTCAACTCATTACTCAGAGATATTAGATGAATTTAAGAGAAATGATGGCATTTATATTGTAAGAAATATCGGGGGGATTGCGGCAGAAAATTTATCTGGTATTTTAAAAAGAAATGATATTAAGAAAAGTGAAGTATATGATAGTGATTTCCTAAAAGGAACTGTGCCTGCTTATAAATCATACATTGCTTTGAAAAAAGTTCTCAAATCATTGAAATAAGGGGGACTTTTAGAATGGAAAAATATTTAGCGTGTATTTGTGAGGGCGGCGCAGAGAGAGCAATTATGGATTTGCTGTTAGATAATCATATGTTGATCTTTGAAAGGGAAGATTTGATTGATGAAGAAGTTCTAAAGTGCAGGAAGGGAAAAGAATTCGAAGAAAAATACTTAAGAAAAGGATTTTCCGAAAAAGTCATAGTGTATCGTATTTTAGATTCTTATTCAGAGAACTTTAAGCTTAGTAAGGCATATAAACATAAGGTTGATGTCATAAATATAATTACGTCTCCAGAGATTGAAATGCTTATAATATGTAGCGAAGGGAAGTATGAAGAGTTTAAGAAGTTTGCAAATAAGAACGCAGAAGGAAAACCCAGTACATATTGTAAGAGCAGATTGGGATACAAAAATGTAAAAAAATATGAATTTATTCAGGAATATTTTTCTGAGATAAATAGATTAGTTAATGCGTTGCATGAATATCGCAGGGTAACCAAACAACGTGGAGATGAGCAAACGCTATATGATTTGTTGCGGTAAGATATAAAAAAGGAGGTACTTGTAAGCCCTCCTATGCCTGTAGGCTTCGCAAGTTTCTACAGAACGATCAACATTATTTTAACAGGGGCGAAATAATAAAACAATGAAAAAATATAGAAATTTTTAGTCCTAACTTGACACCAGCCTACAGGAGCCAATATGGGAGTGTGAATCCTACGGCAATTGTGGGACCGGGGCTTCTGGCAACAGGGGTAGCGATTGTGTTTTGTAAAGTAATGGATCGAAGAAGGCGGAGAGTGTGAAGCTCTCTGCCTTTTCAGAAATTTGAGTAAGCAAAAGGGTATTCGGCAACCGTTGAGAAGATTATTAAAAATAGGATATACATAGGTGTATTGGAATAGGGGAAGAGAAGGAGCGTGAGTTATCGCTTTAAAATATAAAAAGATGTGATAAATTCCGATCTTACAGAGAACAGAAAAAAAGATATGGTATCTTATATTAAGATATGGTAGTATCTAAATGATACAATAAGAACACGAAGGATAAGTTACAGAATCGAGCAGATATGAATATTTTTAATATAATTTCTATTTTAGGCGGCCTGTCCATGTTTCTTTTTGGAATGCGTATGATGGGCGATGGACTGAAAGAAAGTTCATCAGGAACGTTAAAGAAGGCAATAGAGAAGCTTACCAGTACTCCGGTTAAGGCTTTTTTTATGGGACTGGTAATGACTGCGCTTATTCAGTCTTCAACAGCAACAATCGTTATTACCGCCGGACTTGTAGGAGCAGGGATTATATCTCTCAGACAGTCACTTGGTATTATCATTGGGGCAAATGTTGGTACAACAGTTACCGGACAGATTATCAGGCTTTTAGATCTGAATTCTCCAGGTACTTCTTTTTTGCAGCTTTTGAATCCGTCTACGCTTGCACCTCTTGCAATGATTATCGGTATTGTTTTGATCATGGGCAAGAAATTCAGAGTTTCTGAAAAAGTAGGTCGGATTATTATCGGGTTCGGCATTTTGTTTTCCGGGCTTCTTAATATGACAGAGGCAGTAAGTGGTTTGACGGAAAGCGGAATCATTGAACAGTTGTTTTCAAGTCTGGGGGAGAATCCCGTGCTAGGGTATCTGATTGGTGCCGGAGTAGCTTTTGTTTTGCAGAGTTCCTCAGCGACAATTGGTATTTTACAGGCATTTTCCACTTCCGGGCAGCTTACCTTTGGCTCCATTTATGCGGTGTTGGTGGGAATTTACCTTGGAGACTGTGTGACTACAGCCATTGTCTGTAATATAGGTGCAAAACCGGATGCGAAAAGGGTCGGTATTGTTAATATACTGTTTAATTTGAGTAAGTCGATTGTGGTTTTGGCGGTTGTGACGGTGATACATAAAATGGGATTTCTGGACGGCATATGGAACGGCACGATTGATTCTGGAGGTATTGCCAATACAAATACCATTTTTAACCTGGCATGTGCGTTGCTGCTGTTTCCGGCATTGAAGTCTTATGAGAAACTCAGTCACAGGATTGTAAAGGACGAGCCGGCTGCTATTGGCAGATATGATGAGTTGTTGGATTCGTTGAATCCGGTATTTGTCAGCACACCGGCCCTGGCGTTTGCCCGCTGTTATGACGTGCTTCTGGTCATGTATCGGATTGCCAGAACAAATATTGATCGTGCATTTGGGATGCTTACCCAATATGACGAACAGGCAGCAGCACAGATCGCAGAAGATGAAAATGATATCGATATGATGGCAGACCGGGTCAGCAATTATCTGATTCAGATTTCCGCCCGGATCGTTTCCACAGAGCATGTAGAGATCATGAACCAGTATTATTCGGGCATTACGGAGTTTGAGCGGTTGGGCGATCATGCGATGAACATCAAAGAAATTGCAGAAGCTTTGAATAAAAACGAGGCCGTTTTTTCGGAGACAGCTTTGGCGGAATTGGATGTACTTCATGAACTGATTGATACAATACTGGATTATACCAATGATGCCTTTGAAAAGAGAGATTTGTCTGCAGCACGTCATATAGAGCCTTTGGAAGAGGTTGTGGATGATATGGTAGGTGTTTTAAAGGACAATCATCTGGAAAGACTTCGGGCAGGCCGCTGCGGGGTATATGCAGGCACAGAATTTTTAAATCTGCTTTCGGAGATAGAACGTATTTCTGATATCTGCTCGAATGTAGGTGTAGCAACGGTAGCAAGGGTACAGCCTGAGATGAAACATCAGGTGCACGAGTATGTATCCATGCTGCACTCCGGGCGGGATGAAAGATTTAACCGTGAATATCGGGAGGCACATGAACGCTATTTCAGACTTTTGAAAAAATAGTACATTAGAATAGTCAATGTTACAGCCTGATATCCCGAAGGTTATATACAGAGTTGACTCATTCATTAATAACAAAATAGATCAGAACAGAAATCGTCACTTTATAGCAGGTGGCGGTTTTTTTATGTTCAAAAGCAGGTGTGGGACAATCGACTTTGTTCGATGTACTAGAATTGAAAGTATACCCTATAATTCGTACATGAACTGGATATAAATTTGATATCTTTGTCAGTAATTTTATATATAAAAAATAGTGGAATCGTTAGAATAAAAAAGTCTAATCGAATAATAGCTAGTATAATCTCTCGAAGTCTTGAGCGGTCAGACCAGGATATCTGACAATCGAATTTCGAAGAGTAAATTAGGAAGTTCGCCAGCTTTGGATCCGTGTTTTCCGAAACAGACGTAATACCATTTTTGTATAGCCTGAAAAAAACGGGAACCGTGATTCGGACAAAGTGCATCGGAAAAGGGGAGTGATTGAAGAAAAAAGAATGAACATGTAGATTCCAAAGCAGCAGGGCTCAGAAACTGAGCTCTCGAAATCAGCAAATTAGTAATTAATAAAGAAAGGAAAGATTTTATGAAACAAAAAGCGAAACGATTACTCAGCGTGGTCCTGGCTTTTTTGATGGTGATTGGAATCATGCCGTCTGGCGGACTGATGACAGTTCCGGTCATGGCTGCTGCTGAGAAGTTTGAGATTAATATGTCTCAATATAATGAAAGCGAAATGGAAATTTCCGATGGCTATTCAAACGGTGAGCCGTTCGGCTGTATGTGGCGGCAGGGTAACGTGAAGTTTACAGGCAATGGCACGGAGCTTTCTATTACAGAGGATAGTGTTTCTGGTTCCAGTTACCAGTACGCGGGCGCTGAATACCGCACGCGAGAAAGGTATGGATACGGCTATTACGAAGTTACGATGAAACCCATCAAACATTCGGGTGTGGTTTCTTCTTTCTTTACTTATACCGGACCGTCCGACGGTACACCATGGGATGAGATTGACATTGAATTTCTGGGAAAGGATACTACCAAGGTACAGATTAATTATTACGTAAACGGTACGGGAAATCATGAACGGATGCTTGATTTAGGTTTTGATGCCTCCGAGGCTTTTCATACCTATGGATTTGACTGGCAGAGTGATCATATCACATGGTATGTAGATGGAAAGGATGTCTACACTGCTTATGGTGATGCCAATGGTCTCCCTGTAAATCCCGGTAAAATCATGATGAATGTCTGGCCGGGAACGGGAGTTGATGGCTGGTTAGGTGCATTCGATGGAAAAACACCGCTTACTGCCGAGTACAAGGCTGCAAGTTATTCCCAGACGCCTCCAGGGACTGAAGGACCTACAGTGACGCCTACGCCTACAGCGGCGCCTACAGTGACGCCCACAGTGACACCCACGCCTACAGGTGGGAACCCCAGCTTCCCATCGAATGTAACGGGAAAAGTAACATTCTTTGATTTGTATACAGATAAAGAGATTAATCCAAACACGTCTTATGGATTTGAAGACTGGGAGTATTATGATTGGAGGGATATGTATAGTAGTTGGGAGGATTGGAACGATGAGAGCAAGAAGACCAATCCAAATCCTGCCTCCAAACCAGCCGGTACGGATCGCAGTTGGACTTCGATCGGACGAGCATTTTCCCAAAATGTAAATCCTAAAATTTTCGAGTATTGGAATAAGTGGTATTCGGAGAATTGGTACGAAGAAAAACCAAGGGTAAATCCACTGTATTTTGGAGACTTCAGACCTTTTTTTAGGATTGATAATGATGAAAACCGGACCGACGAGGAGAAGAGTTTGGGCATTTTCTGGACAGATCCATGGTATGCAAATAATAATGTGTATAGGACGCCATACAATTCAAGTTATACATATGATAGAAAATCTTATATGGAAGGTATTCATGGTGGCGAGGGCTGGAATTTTAGCTGGTTTCTGAATCGAGGCGTAGATAATCCGTGGAGCGATGAGGAAAGCGCAAAAAATGCCGGAGCTGCCGTACAAGGGATTGTTAGCGATTGCCTGGATTCTGACGGTAATATAACAGAGCGTACTTCAGGGGTTCCGTTGCCGCAGTTTAACAAGGCCTTTTATGATGGTAATTCCACCATTGGAAAGATGTATGAGCCTATGGAATTCCCGTTTGTTGTACGCGAAAGGAATGGGGCAAATTATTATGAGTTTGACAGTGGAGTAGGTAATTCTACATATCATGATACGGTTCGTATGAACGCCGACGGAACTGCGCTTACGTACTCCAATAAAGAGGAAGATGTAGTATACGGTATTCAGGGAGGCGGTGCCAGAACTCCTGGATTTTTCCCTTTTAATGATCCCCAAGACAGTCTGCGGGATGATGGTTCTGAAGAACATAAGTACGATGGTTCGGGTAATAAGCTAAACTATGGTTTCGGTATGAAACTGGAAGTCGATTTTACTATGGATTCAGACGGTATGATTAAAACAAAAAGCGGTGAAAGGATCCCAGCGACCTTTGAATTCTCCGGAGACGATGACGTCTGGATCTTTGTTGACGGCAAGTTAGCCCTGGATATGGGAGGTGACCATGGCGTTGCCACCGGTAGGTTGAATTTTGCTGATAGGACAGCAGTAGTTGAACAGGTAAAAGGGATTAAGGATTATCGAGATGGCAGCGGGAACATAGTAGAAGACGCAAATGAGGCAGTCAAGGCGGAACAAGTCTTTAATCATATTGGTGAGGGCGGAAAGGATGAAAGAGATGCTGCCTGTTATAATGTAGGGGTAAATCAAAAGACTGCGAAATTCGATATTGATACAACGAATCCTAAAGCAATTCATACGCTTACGATTTTTTATGAAGAACGTGGTATGTATGAATCCAACTTTAGAGCTAGTTTTAACCTGAATCTGCCGACTAAGCTGATGACAACAAACCAGGTAAATGTTGATAAGGTTAATCAGGGACTCCGGCAAGCAGCGAAAGAAGTGGCTCAAAATGATGCGTTTACTTTTAAGGTAGCAGATAAGGACGGAAAATCCGTAGGGGAAAAAGACTACAAAATACAGAATGGTGAAGTAAAGCTCGGGGAAGACGGCAAGATGACAATAAAAGACGGTCAGTCGGCAACATTTGACGCCCAATTTGACCGTGGATCGGAATTGAGTCTTGTGCAAAGTGGAAATGATCGTTACGATACATCCTGGACGATGACCGGATCCTCGAAGGACAATTCAGAAGTGCAGATTGCATCTTCTGCTCAGGAGAGCCGGGATTCTTTGACGGTCGGAGACAGTCGTGTTGAGGGTCATGAGAACGGTGCTTTCAAATTGGAAAATACGGATACAGATGAGAGTGTTCCGGTAACAGTTCGGGTTGACTATAAGCAGGAACCGAAAACCAATAGTTTTATTATCCAAAAAGTGTTGGACGAGGCAGCTGCTTCCGATGAAATTTTTGGATTCTCTGTAACATTTTCCGATATTTTTGGCAGTATAAGTGCTGAAGAAGCATATGACATTGTTTATGATATCTATACAGCTGAGGGAGAACTTGTCCAGGAGAATGCTTTGGCATCGGGTGGTATCGTATACCTCAAAGCCGGGCAGTATGCACTCATTAAAGATATACCAGTTGGCACAAAATATAAGGTTGTAGAGAATGAAAAAGTAGGATATACAGTAAAGAATCTTGTGTCAGAACAAGGGAATGGTGATATTGATATTATGACTGATCAAACAACGGGCACCATAACAGCTGCTGTTGCAAATGATGGTAAGTCCGCTGATAAGTTTATTTATACCAATGGTATTAAGAAAATAGACGATTCTTTTCTGGTTGAAGTTGGAAAGAGTAATACACTGTCTGTGATTCCGAAAGAAGAAACAGACGGCGAGCTGACGGGTGACTTGAAAGAAATCAGTGACAGCTGGAATGCTTCTGAAGCTTCGAAAAAAGGACTCGTATTTGTAGTTAATGGGCAACCTCAGTTAGCAACAGATGGGAAACCGTTTACCAGTATTGTGGCAGATGGTGTGACCTATGAGGTTGAATATGATTCGCAGGGAACTCCTGTTCTTCGTGTTACACCAAAGGATCAGGAAGTGCAAGGGAAAGATGTGATTACAGTTCAGTATCAATTGGTTGAACTCAATGATGACGGAACAGTGAAATATAACGATAATGAATTGGCGAAGATCACTCCTGTCATTGAAACAACCAGTTACTTCTACAAAGCGAATGGAGACATTTATGTTTTGGATTATGGTCTGGATGTGAATCTGGCTAATAAGACAGAGGATCGTAGCGGTATATTTGAAAATGATCAGCTTGTGAATCAAAGCCTGGCAGGTACAACAAGCACTTATTGGAGTACGAAAGCAGGTAAGAATGCTGCAGACTCCAGTGCGGATAAGGTTCTTGAGAGTGGATTGATTAAAAATGGAAGTTTTGATGAGGGCGATGCATCGTACGAATGGTTTATTGACCAAAATGCGGCAGCCAATAGTACGGTGGAAAATCAAGAAGCGAAATATACCATTAAAAATACAGGCGATCAGGAATGGCAGGTTCAGTTAAAGCAGGAAAATATAAACCTGGAACGGAATCAGTGGTACAAGCTTACTCTGGATGCGAAATCAGACCTCGACAGAAAACTGAAGTTTATGATTCAGAGAAACGGAAATCAGCCTGGTAAAGACTGGACGACATATACTGTTGAGACCGTGCAATTGACAAGTGACTATCAGACATTTGAAGTTAAATTCCAGATGCAAGAACCAACAGACAGTGAATCTGTATTTTGTATTGCTATGGGCGCAGTAGACGGAGAACAGATTAGCACGGAACATCAGATTTTTATTGACAATATCAGTCTGGAAAAAATTTCTCCATCTTCAAATATTGAGGCAGCGAATAGTGCAGAACCAGCTGATTATCATGCAGTTGCAGGTGAGTACGGCAAAATCATACCTGCTGAGGGACCAGAGGCTTATACAATCACGGATCAGGCAAATCCAAAGGTTACTTATACAATGAGTAAATTCCTGGAAGGCGGGGATGAGTATGCTTATGGTGTTATGGTGAAAAAGGCTGATATCAGTGAGAAACAGACTTCCAATCGTTTCCGCCTGCAAGTGACATCCGATGTTACGATGATGCCGGCAAATGTGGTTTATTATGAGGATAACTTCAATGCTGGGAGTACGGATGATAACAGCAGTCCGGCGATTATCTATACAGGAACTTATGAAACAGAAGGAACGTCTTTAGATCTTGTCCAGAGCAACGGCCAGACTGAGCAGTACGGTCATGATGGTGCGTATAACACGATGGATAATCAGAAGGACAGCGGCGGAAGTTCAACGAAGCTGACTGCAGATGGTTACAACACAAAGGCAATCTTTACCTTTACCGGTACTGGATTCGACATTCTTGCACGTACCACCCGAAAGACAGCAGGTATTGTTTACACCATTGAAAAATATGATCAGGCTGCAGACAAATATTCGTTCTTTAGAATGGGTGCAGTTGATACTTATTATATAAATGGTGATTTGTATCAGCTTCCGGTTATTCATGAAGAAGGTATGGCGCATGGTACCTACCGTGTGACCCTGGGTATTAAGCAGACTGGCAGCTATCTTATTACGAAAGATGAAAATGGAGAGGTAATTAAAGAAGATGATACCAGAAAGTACGTTGTTTACCTGGACGGTATCCGCATTTATAATCCGTTAGGTGAAAGCGGAGACCAGAGATACATTGCAGATGAGCAGGGTGTTACGGTTTCTGAGATTCCGGAGTTGATTGTAGGAAATGGCACGGTTACAGAAAAAGGTATTATTGACGAGACTGGTATTGGTATCATCAATAGTCAGGTCGTTGAAGGGGCAACCGCAGTGATTGCGTCTTATAGCAGTGATGATTGTAGTTTAGAAGCTCTTGGCAATACACAGACTGAGGTTGCCACAGGTGATTCATCAGCTGGCACGGAATCCCTTGTGACTTATTTGAATGCCGGACCAAATAATGAATTGTATCTGGATGAAGCAGCGGCATTGGCATTTGTAGTAAAAGCAACCGATAATACAAATACATTGCAGATTGAAGCAAAATTGGTAGATATCCAGAATTCCGAAGGTTCTAAGGAAGGCAATGGTTTGGATCTGCGTGTATTAAGCAACAAGAACGGCGTTGTAGAAGAAAAGACGATTGATACCATTAAATCTTCTACAGCAATGTATTACAAGATTCCGGTTGAAGATTGTATTTCATTAGATAACGGTTATTATCTGATTGTTATTTTGGGTAACTCAGACGTTATGGGTAGTGCAAATGATACACATGTGTTGTCATTCTCCAATCTGAAATACAAAAATTATACAATTGGAAGTCCATATAATACCTCAGTATATGATACGAGCGCTTATCTTGAGGCGGATGAGGAAGAACCAAACATGTTTGTATCAGTGAATCTTGCAGCGGGTCTGAAGAAAAATACATGGCAGAGCTTTGATAACCATAGTGTTACATTGACTAATAATGTATTTGGTGATGCAGAACCGGAATTTACAATGTACTATGTAAATGCGAAGGGAGACAAGGTTAAACTTACTGTAGCCGCCCGCCGGGTTAAGGACGCTAACAGTGAGTATCAATTGCGGTTTAAAACACCCAATGCAAAAGGCAATTTCCCGGTTGAAATCCACTATGTCGTTGACGGTGAGGAATCTGCTGACTATATTGCAACAACAATGAAGGTGGTAAAATAAGGAGGACAGTAAGCAATGAAGAAGTTTTATGAAAAACCAGTAATAATGGTGGAGAATTTCACATTATCTGAAAATATTGCCTCTTGTGATCCCAGTTTTTCGAATAATATGGAGAGTGTTATTGAGGATGTGAAAGGATTTACAGGTTATTTTACCGAACAATATAGCTGCTCAAATATGGCAGTGCCTGGTACTGACTATGGTCTCCAGAAGATATGTTATCATACCAGTTCAGCTGTTATCTTTTCCTCTTAACCCAAATTGGTTAAAAGAGTGTGGGTAAATTTTTACCCACACTCTTTTTCTGTCAAGGAGTATCAGGTACCATTGCTTTTTTCAAATAGCAAAGTTAGCGTTAAAGCTGATTTCCCCGCCCCGGCCGGGGTGCAGTAAATCTTGTGAAAAAGCAGTGATGCAGCCGGGAATGCAGAATCTATGAAGCGATAAACAGGGCAAAAATCTGATATTTTTGTTGTTGATCTTGTATATAAGAAATGATAGAATCGGTAAAATAAAAAAGTCTGATAAAACAGCAAATATTATGTAAAGGAGGAAGATGTATGCTGAAAAAGAGTAGGATGGCGGCGGGAATGTTGGTTGCATTTTTATGTGCAGCGTTGGCAGCGGCACCAGTATCAGCAGCAGAGAACCCGGTTCAGGAGCCGAACATATCGGTAACGACAGATAAATCTGTATATTCGGAAAAGGAAAATATTACGGAAACTGTCACAATTGAAACTCCGGATGGGTGTTCTTTGACAGATGTCGAAATCAGAGCGCAGATACCAGAAAAGTATGTCACTGAAGATGGAAAGGAAGCACCGAAGGAGTGGATTTCGTCCATACCGGAAGTGGCAGGAGGTTCTGCATCAGAGACAAAGATTGTATTTATAAGAAAAAATAATGATCCAAATGGAAAGCCAAACGGTGACCAGAATGGAAAGCCAAACGGTGACCAGAATGGAAAACCAAATGGCGTGCAGAATGGCAATAAAGGTAATAGTTCTGCCACAGGAAATCACACAGCGCCGAAAACCGGCGATTCCAGCCATGTGATGTTGTGGATGTGTATGATTCTGGTAAGTGCTGTTCTGATTGTCTTACTGGTAAAAAAGAAAAAGGGAAAAGAAATATGTTCACTTCTTTTATCAGTGGTGTTGTTAGGAGGCCTTGTCCAGAACCGTGGGCTTTTTGTCTATGCGGCGGAATCTGAGACAGAGCAAAAGACGGTAACTCTGAACAGAGAGATTACGGTGGATGGAAAGCAAGTGATCTTGTCTGTTAAGGTGACATATAAAGTATCACCAGTGAAGACCCCGGATGAGGAGGAGAATCGGTTGTCTTATGAGGGCTATAATTTAAAATGGCAGGATGAGTTTGACGGAACAGTTTTGAACAGAGAAGACTGGAATGTAGAATTACATGCTCCTGGCTGGGTAAATGCAGAATTACAGGAATATGTAGATTCAGAAGAAAACATCTATCTGAAAGACGGGAAACTGGTTTTGAAACCGATTAAGACCGTGAATGAAGATGGAGAAGTGTCTTATACATCAGGTCGTATTAATACACAGAACAAACATAATTTTAAATATGGTATTTTTGAGGCAAGGGTGAAGGTGCCCGAGGGAAAAGGTTATCTTCCGGCGTTCTGGCTGATGGCTGCTGATGAGAATCAGTATGGACAGTGGCCGAGATGCGGTGAGATTGACATTATGGAAATACATGGAAGCGATACATCCAAGAACTATGGAACGATCCATTACGGCAATCCCCATAAGGAGAGTCAGGGGTCTTACCAGTTAAATGAAGGTGAAGGAACCTATGCGGATGATTATCATACGTTTGCTGTGGAGTGGCTGCCGGGAAGAATTAATTGGTATATGGATGGAAAAATGTTCCATACAGAGAATAACTGGTATAGCCGAACAGAAGGTCAGGGTGAGATTACCTATCCGGCTCCGTTTGACCAGGAGTTCTATATGATTTTAAATCTTGCGGTCGGAGGAAGCTGGGTTGGATATCCGGATGAGACAACAGACTTTGAGAATGCGGCTTATGAAGTAGATTATGTAAGAGTCTATCAGAAAGACAGTTATGACGAGAATGTATCGAAACCGGAGACTCCAAAGCCGGTGCTCAGAGATCCGGACGAAGAAGGAAATTACATAATCAATGGTGATTTTACAGTTGCAGAAGATCTGGAAGATGGGAAAGATTGGGAATTCCTCACCGCACTTGGCGGAGAGGCAACGGCAGAAATTAAGGATGGCAGGATCTTGATTAAGACAGGGAATGCAGGAACTGCAGATTACAGTGTACAGTTGGTACAGCCAAATCTTCCGATCCAGAAGGGAGGAACGTATCAGGTTTCCTTTGATGCATGGGCAGATGAAGCCAGAACAATGAGCGTGGCGCTGACAGCTCCGGATAATAGTTATGTGCGCTATTTGCCGGATACAACCGTTGGTTTGACAAGTGAAAAGCAGACTTATACTTATGAATTCACTATGACACAGAACGACGATGCGAATGGGCGTATGGAATTCAATCTGGGTAATACTGCTTCCACAGCAAATGTTTATATCACGAATGTAACATTGAAGAAGACCGCTCAGGCGGATGTAAGCACAGAAGATAAAAAGACAGTGCGGAGTGATGGAAATTATGTGTATAACGGCAGTTTCCAGGAAGGGGCAAATCGTCTGGAATATTGGGAGATTGCGTCTGACAATGCAGAGGTTGCCGTAACAGGTCTGGAAGACGGCAGAAGACTAAAAGTTACAGCACCGGAAGGAACAACACCTGAGCATCCGGTTGTGATATCACAAAGTGAACTTGCTATGATTGCCGGTGCAGAGTATGCTATGAGCTTCGAAGCGCAGGGAGATGCGGGGAAAAGCATTCAGGCAACAGTAGCAGGGCAGTCTTTTGATGCAGCAGTGAGCGGCGAAAAGGCTTCCTATCTGTATAAATTTGCAATGCCTGCGGTTGGAGAGGGGAATAATAATCTTGTCTTTACAATCAGCCAGCCGGGGACCTACTATTTAGATGAAATTCGTATTGTTGAGGACGTACTGATCAAAAACGGAAGCTTTAATGCAGGATTTGCAGGATACGAGCCGTATGTTGACGGCACTGCAAAAGCTTCTTATACGGTAGACAGCCTGACAGAAGAGAATGCGGCAAGCTATACGATTGAAAATACAGGCGATGCGGATTGGAAGATTCAGTTGAAGCAGAACAATGTAGAACTGGAACAGGGACAGTGGTACAGGCTTACACTGGATGCGAAATCAAACATTGAAAGAAAACTGATGTTTGCAATTCAGAGAGACGGAAGCAGGCATAATGATGACTGGACGCCATATACTCAGGTAACTGTGGATTTAACAAACGATTATCAGACATTTAAATCGGAATTCCAGATGAAGGAACCAACAGACCCGGAATCTGTACTTAGTATCTCTATGGGTGCAGTAGGCGGAACTCAGATTACCAATCAGCATCAGATTGTTATTGACAATATCAACCTGGAAAAAATTGATGCGCCGGCAATCGAAGAGAAACCAGCCGGTGAGAATATACTGAAGAACCCCGATTTTTCGGCCAGAGCAGATGGATGGGAAAATGCTGTTACCGCACCTGGAGAAGCAGCTGTATCGTTCGAGGAAAACAAAGCGGTTTATAACATTGCAAATGTGGGAACAGCAGACTGGAATGTGCAGTTAAAGCAAAACGGTATTACTCTGGAACAGGGAAGCACCTATAAAGTGGCATTTAAGGCGCATTCAACTTTGGGAAGAACCATCAAGCTGGCATTTCTGACCGCGTCTTATGACTGGTATGGCGGTGCAGACATCTCTTTGACTGAAAATGAGACAAAAGAGGTAGAGTTGGAATTCGCTGTGGACAAAGATACGGATACTAACATGACGATGGTAGTTTCCATGGGAGTAATTGAAGGTCAGGAGACACCGACATCCACGGTTACCTTATCAGATTTTTCCTTGGTAAAAATTTCTTAGTCGATTTTTCAATACAAAACACACAAAAAGACAAGGCCGTGGTATTATATACATAATTTAGGTGTTTTAGGAAAAGCTGAGGAGTAATCTATATGGGTTATCAGGATGAATGGTTGCGTTTTGAAGCAGAGGATGACATTGATGAGATGGAGCACAGAGAGCCGACAGAAGAATTTTTATTTTATCGGGCGGTAGCAAGCGGCGATGTCGATGCGGTAAGAAAAAATTGTGAGATGGGAAAGTTTACAGAAGATGAAGGGGTAGGTGTTTTATCACGCAATCCTGTGACAAATTTAAAGTACCATTTTGTAATTACAACAGCCATGGTTACACGTTTGTGCAGACAGAATGGAATGGAGTTGGAGCAGGCTTTTCGTCTGAGCGATTTTTATATTCAGAAACTGGATGATATCCATACGGTACAGGAAGTGCAGGGGCTGCATGATGCAATGGTTATGGATTTCACGGAGAAGATGCGCAGATATCTTCGGAAAGATACGAATTCCAAGCATATTAATGCCTGCAAAGAGTATATTTATTCCCATATAAAAGAACGCATTACAATTGAAGATTTGGCAGATGCACATGGGGTATCGGCAAGTTATCTCTCACGTCTGTTTAAAAAGGAAACAGGGAAGTCCGTAAGCGTTTATATACGGGAGCAGAAGATCGAAGTTGCAAAAAATCTGCTGCGATTCAGCGATTACTCGATGATTGAGATCGCAAATCGTTTATCATTTTCCTCTCAAAGTCATTTCATACAGCAGTTTCGGGAGACCGTTGGCATGACTCCTAAAAAGTTTCGGGAGAAGCATCATATGATTCAGTGGGATACGGAAATGCTTGATAGTTCAAAATAATATGATACAAGCGTCAAAAGGTCATGCTTTTCATGCTTGCATGAAAAGGCATGACTTTGGGACGCGAAAAACACCGAAAAGTAGCCATTTTTCGTAGAAAAATGAGCGGATTTGAGGTGCTTTAGGATTGCGGGAGCATGAAATGCGGAGCAATCCGTGTATCATAATACATAAAGAGAAGGGGCGCAGCATGATGCTGCGCCCCTTCAAAGTTATCCGGCGGATCGTCCTGTGAATATCATCCTGACATACCGGATCGCTGTGTGTTCTACAGGATTAATATAATTTCATTTTCTTCTTTTAAAAGTTCCGCGGGTATATAATTGTCAGAGAGTTTTTCGCCGTTCAGTGTAAGTTCCGTACATCCGGATTCTTTTCCATTTGGATTATCTACTATAATATGAAGGTGTTTGCCACGGAAATTCTTATCTATCTCAAAATGCTCCCATTCTTTCGGAACGGATGGAGCAATTCCGATACCGTACAAATCAGGGCGTATACCAAGGATACCTTCGACACATCCTACCATAACAGTAGAGGCGGTTCCGGTCAGCCAGTGTACATGGGAACGACCGAAGTGTTCGCTTGCGTTGCCTTCTGTAAATTGCCCATAACAATAAGGTTCCAGGCAACGGATTTCTGCCTGATCATTCTGGGCTGCTGGTGCATTTTCCATAAAGTATGTAAAGGCGCGTTCTCCATGGCCGCACAGAGCTTCTGCAAGGATCAGCCAGCCTTGAGACTGGGAGAACACACCGGCATTTTCCTTTGTGCCCTGATTGTAAATAACGGTCAGAGCACCATCAAAAGCGTGAGCATGATAAGGCGGATCCATCAGGACTGCACCATAGGATGTATTTAAGCGTTTATATACATTATCCAGTGCGGCATCTGCCTGTTCCCTGGATGCAAGCTTACTGATAACAGACCAGCTCTGTGGATTCAGCCACATGTTTGCTTCTGGGTCTTCGGCGGCGCCAATCCGTTCGCCTGTCTCCGTATAGCCCCGGATGAACCGATCGTTGTCCCAACATAGTTTTTGGATACGTTCACGGGTTTGAGGTAACTTTTCATTCAGGTAATTTATATAATCCGTATCCTGCTTGTGTTCGGCGAATTTTTTCAAAATAATCATCGCATAATAAAATTGCATTGCCACAAAGGAGGATTCACCGTTAGCTCCGAGACGAAGGCAGTCATTCCAGTCTGCATACAATCCTGCCGGCATGCCGTGAGGACCCAGGTGTTCAAGAGAGAAACGGACGGCGCGTTTTAAGTGTTCATAGACGCTGCCTTCTTCTTTGTTGGCAAATGGAATGATTTCATCAAGAAACGCTGTGTTTCCGGTCTCGGCAATATATTTGTAGACGGTAGGGAAAAGCCACAGTGCATCGTCTGCACGGTAGGCCGGATGCCCGGTTTCCTGAACGTAGGAAGCATCATCGGGTGTATCCTCATGCCCCGGATTATGTGTGAATTTTACAAGAGGAAGTCCGCCGCCGTTATTTACCTGGGCCGAGAGCATAAAGCGGATTTTCTCTGCGGCCATATCCGGTGCAAGATGAATAATTCCCTGGATATCCTGCACGGTGTCGCGATAACCATAACCGTTTCGCAGCCCGCAGTAGATAAGAGAGGCTGCCCGGGACCAGATAAAGGTTATAAAGCAGTTGTAAGCATTCCAGGTATTCACCATGGTGTTGAATTCCGGACTTGGCGTGTTTACTTTCAGGTTCTCCAGCTTTTGGCTCCAATCATCTTTCAGAAGAGCCAGTTCTTGATTTACTGTTTTGTAAGGGTCCTTATAAGCATGAATCAGTATATCTGCTTCAACAGAAGGCTTCATTCCCAGAAGAAAGGCAATGGTCTTTGTCTCGCCTGGCAGCAGCGTAATACGGCAGGAAAGAGCTCCGCAGGAATTTTCGTTATAGCTGGTTACATTCCCGAGGTTTCCGGATGCAATGCCCTGTGGGTTTCCGTATCCGTGATATTTTCCGAGAAAATGATTTTTATCTCCGCAGTAGGAGAAAACATCTGCACCTGCAAGACCGAAAAAACGTTCGATTACATTTTTATGATCGACTTGTTTCTCTTCCGGAAGCGCATCCAGATTGCCATGGATTCTTTGCATAATACGATTTCCTTCAAACAGCGTTCTGGTAATAAAAAGAGAGTACTGTAAATTTACCTGATCCTGCTCATAGTTGCTGTGGTTTGTAAATTCAGCATAACCGGTTAAGGTAAGATCTCTTGCTTTTTCGGAGCGGTTTGTGACAGAAAGAGACCATACCTCATGGGATTTTCCGGAAGGAACGTAGTAAAGCGCTTCGGAATGGATTTCACTGTAATCCGCAGTTATTTTTGTGTAGCCGATACCGTGGCGGCATTCACTTTTATAGCTATCCAGTTCTTTTCCTACCGGCTGCCAGGAGGCGGACCAATAATCTTCAGATTCATTATCCCGAAGGTAGATATATCGTCCGGGCTGATCAAAGTTATTGAAGACATAGCGTAAAATACGTCCGTTTGCACCAGATTTTGCAAAACTATAGCCTCCCGCATTGTTGGAAATAATTGCACCATATTCAGGAGAACCCAAATAATTTACCCATGGGGAGGGCGTATTCGGTTGTTCGATTACATATTCTCGGTTCTCATCATCAAAATATCCATATCTCATGTTCTTATACCTGTCCTTTTTGATTTAAATTAATGTTATTGTTACCAGATGAGGTTTATTTGAGAGTTTATTCAGTATTTTGCGCGGAAGCACAGCATAAGAATTTTCAGCAATCGTGAGTTCTGTGTTGTCGCAAACGGCAGAGATTACGGAATATACACCAAAATCTTTATTGTTCTTGTTTACATAAGTAATATCCAGGTGTTTTCCGGCGAACGTGACAGTGATGGAGGCGGTTCCATCGGAAGTAAACTGTTCAGCCAGAAGTTTGGGATGGAAAACAAGGTCGCCGGACGCACCGTGAACACCAAATACTTCTGTAATTATGGTCATCATATACCAGCTGGCTGCACCCGTCAGATAGTGGTACATTCCACGTCCGTCAGAGCGGAAATATTCCGGAATACCGGGATATATGCGGCTGGTATCAAAGTCAAGAGCAGTGTCAGCAAGCGTTTTTAAAGCCTTCCAGCCTTCTTTGACAAATCCGCGGCGGTAGAGCGCGTTGGCATACATAACAGTCATGTGGGAGAAAACGGCGCCATTTTCTTTTTCTCCATAAGCGAATCCAAACATGCGGCCCATGTCAAATTTTAATTCATGAAAATCTGTGTTCAGGCGATACCCTCCGATTTTTGGTTCATAAAGGTAATGGTCCGCACTTTTGGTTATTTTCTGAATCTGTTCATCCGTTGCCACATATCCCATAATGGCAAAGACTTGTCCGGTCAGCATCATACGTACGTGATCCTGATGAAAACCTTCAACAGCATTTCCGTGATTATCATAGTAGCTGTTAAACCATCCTTCGTCAGATGATCCCTCAATCCATTCCTGGGTCCGCACATATTCTGTGAGCCAGGTTGCTTTCTGAATCAGATTAGCGGCGATGAAGGAGAGTGAGAAACTCCGGCGTTTTCCGCTGATATTATGTCGGCAGCGGTTGGTATAGTTCGCCAGTATTTCCTGCTTTTGAGAAATACTATCATAGGAGTCCAAATCTGTACTGAGCAGGATTTCGAGTTCTTCCAGGAGTTCCACCGTTTGATCCGGGTGAAGGCTGGAAAAGAGCAGAATCATGTTTGCCAGTTCCATCAGATTGCCTGCATATGCACAGGTGAAGGCGACACTTTCTCCCCGCTCGGCTGCCATGTCCAGGGCATCGTTCCAGTCCGCGCCCCGCAGGCGGTAAATGTTATGCTCACCAACTTCATAAAAGGCAGTAAGCTGCTGGATCAAAAGATGCTCCAGGATACTTCCGGTATAGATGGTGTTATCGGCAGTGCGCTGTTGATTTCCATAATGATCGTCCCAGAGCGTGTCGATTTCTGTTCCGCGCATCGTTTGCCTGTCCTTAAAATAAGGGATCTGTCTGTTTAAGATTTCAACATCTCCGGTCTGATCGATATAAAGTTTTGTTGTCATCAGAGGCCAGAGTGCATGATCCATCCATACACGGGCAATACCGTTGCGGTCTGCAATAAAATGACCATCGCCCTCTCCGATAATCGTGGCATTGCTTCCATCGATGCGCACACCTCCGTAGTTTTTAGCGATCATTTCACCCACATTCTGGGGATCCATCAGCAGAAGGGACAGACAGTCCTGCCACAGATCACGCCAGCCCCGTCCACCTCGTCCATAATCATGATGAGGAAGAAACGAGCAGCCAAATAACCGGCGGAGAAACGGCTGAAAACTGATCCATTTCATCAGGCAGTCAAAATCATTATTTCCAGTGTGGAAGTCTACGTTTACCACATCTTTCCAATATGCTTTTGTCTTTTCTAATTCTGAGAGTACCTTATTCCCGGAGTTATATTTTTGGAAAATAGTTTGAATATCTGCTTCGTCGTTTTCGGTACCAAGGAGGATGATGTATTCTGCCTTTTCGCCGGGAGAAAGTTCGATTTTTTCAAAACGAAAAGCGCCCATTGCTTCTTTTCCGGCGGTAGTGTAAAATGATGGGTAACCGGCAGTGCGTTCATATACGGCACGGGGGCGTGTATAAGTTCCGCCTTCGCCGATAAAATCTTCCACAGTGGGATAGAAACGCTCCGGAGAAGTTCCCTCGGCGGTACATCCAAGTACATAGTAAATGCGGTTATTTCTTTGGTGTCCCCGCTCATCAAAAGACATTGTCGGACATACCAGGACGCCGTTGTCTGTGGTTTGTATCCGGTGCAGCAGAGAAGTCACATGCCGGTGATCCCGTATATTGTCTGCACTGCGTCCGTAAATCGGAACGGCGGCATAGGATGTCAGCTTCTGAGAAGATGGGGAAATGTTCTGAATCACAATGTGCATAATTTCTACGTTGTTGTCTTTGGGAATAAAAGAGGTTACCGTAGAACGGAGCTGAAAGACTTTGGAAGTCCGCTCCAATGTATGCCACATAAATCCGGCAGTCAGCTTGCTTTCATCTTGTGCGTCAGAGAATTTTGCGGCTTCCTGTTCCGGAGAAACTCCTGCTGCAGAATAGGTACCGATGCCTTCTACAACACACCAGAAGTTCCTGACGGAGCGGTTGTTATGCAGGTTTTCGGAACTTACAGGTTCTAATAGGAAGCAGTCCTGGTTTAGCTTTGCGTCTCCTCCGAGATTCGGTGTAACAGCGCTTTTTAATCCGGCCTCTGAGGCGAGAGGAAAATAAAGGTGACTGATATGATCCGGATTTTCCATCGTAAAACTACCATGTTTGTCAATAAACTGTAAATGTTTCAATATAACATCTCCTTTCATATGAATCCACGTGTATTATATCTGTAGGCTATGCTTGCAGAATACAAGAAATATGCGATAAGTGTCAGAATCATGACTTGGAATGCGGGATTTTGGTTTTCTGTTTTATAGAAAAAATCTGGCTTTCTACATTATTTTATGTCTCAGATACGTAAATGAAGTTAGGTCATGGATTTGATGTTTTTTCAAAATTTATAGTATATCGGAAAATGTAATTGAGTTATAATCACAATGAATTCGAGGCAAAGAACTCACAGAAAAACACAGGAGGTTAAGAAAAATGAAGAAGAAAGTAATTGCTGCTTTACTGGTTGCAAACATGTGTGTTGGTGCTTTTGCCGGCTGTGGAGATTCGGCAAAGGAAGAAAATAGTCCTTCAACCAAGTCAGAAGCAGGAGACAACAGTGCTTCCAGCTCAGATGACGGTACAGAAGAAGGAAAGGTTATTAACATCTATTGTTGGAACAACGAGTTCCGTGAGCGTGTAGAGGCTGTTTATCCGGAGGTAAAAGAGACCTCTGAGGATGGAACTATTACATATCTGAATGACGGAACAGAGATTCATTGGATTGTGAATCCGAATCAGGATGGAGTTTACCAGCAGAAACTTGATGAGGCGCTGCTCAGACAGGCAGATGCTGCAGATGATGATAAGGTCGATATCTTTTTGTCAGAAGTTGACTATGTAACCAAATATACAGATGCAGATGCAGATGTTGCTATACCGCTTACTGAGCTTGGAATCGACCCGGATACCGATCTGGCAGATCAGTACAGCTTTACGAAAGTAGTAGCTTCTGATGCAAACGGTGTTCAGAGAGGTTCTACATGGCAGTGCTGCCCGGGACTTTTAGTATATCGTCGTGATATTGCAACAGATGTATTTGGAACTGATGATCCGGAAGTGATTGCTGGGAAAGTAAAAGACTGGGATACCATGAAGGAAACAGCAGCATTGAAGGAAAAGGGATATTATACATTATCCTCTTATGCAGACACCTTCCGTCTGTATGGCAACAGCATTGCATCCTCATGGGTGGAAACCGGTGATACTGTTGTTAAGGTTGATCAGAAGATTATTGACTGGGTAAAAGATTCAAAAGAATGGCTGGAAGCAGGTTATCTGAACGAGACTGTGAAAGGGCAGTGGACAGATGATTGGAACAAAGCAATGGGAAGCCAGTCTAAGGTATTTGCATTCCTTTTCCCGGCATGGGGAATTGATTTCACGCTGAAACCAAACTGGGATGGCGATAACGGCGCATGGGCTGTTACAAATCCACCTCAGGAATACAACTGGGGCGGTTCTTATGTACATGCTTGCACCGGTACAGACAATGCGAAACATGTAAAAGACATTATCCTTGCAGTAACTGCTGATAAGGACAACCTGTTAAAGATTTCAGCAGACTATACTGATTTTACAAATACACAGAGTGGTATGCAGGAAGCAGCAAAAGATGATGCAACATTTTCTTCAGAGTTCCTTGGCGGACAGAACGCATTCAAATATTTTGCTCCTGTAGCTGAGAATATCAAGATGGCACCGCTTTCTTCTTATGATCAGGGATGTGTTGAATTGATCCAGAGCGCATTTGGTGATTACTTACAGGATCAGATTGATTTCGATAAAGCAAAATCTAACTTTGAAACAGCAATCAAAGAGCGTTATCCGGAAATCACTGAAGTTCAGTGGCCAGAATAAGAATTAGCAGTAGCGGGGCATTTGTTGCCCCGCTACTGCAGAAAAGGAGTGATGTTTTGTGAAACGAAAACGTAAAGGCGTTAGTTATGCAAAGTGGGGATATATTTTTATTCTTCCATTTTTTATCAGTTTTTTCATATTTTCTTTTATTCCTCTGGCAGATACAGTCCGGTACAGCTTTTATGAATATTATCGTTCGGGAGTCAAAGAAGTTGGACCGACTTTTATTGGATTAGCAAATTATAAAGCTCTGTTGGGTTCCGATATGCTGCAGTATGCAGGAAACACGCTGATCTTATGGCTGATCGGGTTTATTCCTCAGATTGTAATTGCGTTAGTGCTTGCGGAATGGTTTGTAGATCGTCGCTTGAAGATTCATGGAAAGCAGTTCTTTAAGGTGGTTATCTATTTACCGAATCTGATCATGGCGTCCGCATTTGCAATGCTGTTTTTTACAATGTTCTCTACGAACGGCCCAATTAATTCAATCTTAATGTCTATAGGATTGACTTCCAAGCCAATTGATTTTATGGGAACCGTATGGGGGACCAGATCACTGGTTGGGTTGATGAACTTTCTGATGTGGTTTGGCAATACAACGATCATGTTGATGGCGGCGATTATGGGTATCAGTCCGGATATCTTTGAGGCATCAGAACTGGATGGCTGTAACAGTACACAGCGTTTTTTCCATATTACACTTCCGTTGATTAAGCCAATCCTTACGTATACGCTGATTACGTCGATCATCGGTGGTCTTCAGATGTTTGATGTTCCGCAGATTTTGACGAATGGACAGGGAAGTCCGAACCGTACATCCACAACTTTGATTATGTTCTTGAATAACCACTTGAAGAGCAAGAACTACGGTATGGCAGGTGCCTTGTCTGTCTATCTGTTCATTGTCAGCGGTATTCTGTGTTTCTTCGTATACCGGATAAACAGTAATAATGATCCGGATGGCTCAAAGGCAGCGGAAAAGAGAAGAAAAAAAGAGATGAAAAAGGCAAGGAGGATAAGTAAGCAATGAAATCAAAAAAGCCAAATCGTGCAAAGAGTATTTTAGCGCATGTGGTACTTATTATTCTGTCGTTTCTATGTCTGTTCTTTTTCTACATACTGATTGTTAATGCGACTCGTTCACATGCGGATCTTCAGAAGGGGTTCTCGGCGCTGCCGGGAAGCAATTTTCTGAAAAACTTTATGAGTGTGGCAAATGACGGAACATTTCCGATGATTCGGGGAATTTTAAACAGCTTAATTGTTTCCGGATGCTCAGCGGCAATCTGTACTTACTTTTCGTCATTGACGGCGTACGGCTTGTATGCATATGATTTTAAGTTTAAGAAAGCAGCGTTTACTTTCATCATGGCAATCCTGGTAATGCCGACTCAGGTTACGGCAATGGGATTCCTGCGTTTGATTACGAATATAGGAATGTATGATTCTCTGCTTCCTTTGATTATTCCGTCAATTGCATCTCCGGCTGTATTTTACTTTATGTATAGTTACCTGCAGTCTTCGCTTCCGCTGTCACTGGTTGAGGCGGCAAGAATTGATGGCTGTGTGGAATTCAGAACCTTTAACCAGATTGTACTTCCGATCATGAAACCAGCGATCGCAGTACAGGCAATTTTTACATTTGTTGGTTCCTGGAACAACTACTTCGTTCCGGCGTTGGTTATTCAGTCCAAGAACAAAATGACCGTGCCAATTCTGATCGCAACACTCCGAGGTGCAGATTATATGAGCTTTGACACGGGTAAAATTTACATGATGATCATGGTAGCAATTGTCCCGATTATTTTTGTATACCTGTGTCTCTCTAAGTTTATTATTGCTGGTGTAACGCTTGGCGGTGTTAAGGAGTAATATGTTGCAGCAAAGAAAAGAAGATGTGGAAGAAAGAAATCGAATTCACAGTGGAACACTGGATCCGCAGCCGTCGGATCGGGAACTTGCCCATAGCCGTTTGGCAAGGGAGATGGCAGCAGAGGGAATGATTTTACTGAAGAATGAAGGAGTGCTTCCGATCAAAGTGTCTACGCCTGTTGCATTGCTGGGATGCGGTGCGGAGAAAACAGTCAAAGGCGGGATTGGTTCCGGTGATGTCAATAACCGGGAAAATATTTCCATCTATCGGGGACTGAAAGAAGTCGGAGTTCCGATGACGAGTGAAAACTGGCTCTTGGATTATCAAAGGCGCTATGCGTTAGCCAGAGATGAGTGGAAGGCAAAGGTGCTGGAGAATGCAAAGCACGTAGAAAATCCGTTTGATGCGTATGCGGCCAATCCATTTGCATTGCCGGAGGGCCGCAGGATCACAGACGGAGATGTGGAAGGTGCCGAAGCAGCAGTCTATGTAATCAGCCGGATCTCTGGTGAAGGCAGGGATCGCCGCAGAGAAGAGGGGGATTATTATTTAAGTAAAAGGGAACAGGAGGATCTCCTGTTCCTGAATCGGAAGAATATTCCGATTATATTGATTTTAAATGCCGGAGGTCCGGTAGAATTAACGAATATTTTAGCAGATGCAGAAAATATCAGAGCTGTTTTAAATATTTCCCAGCCGGGACAAGAGGGCGGGCGTGCAGTCGCAGATGTATTGCTCGGCAAGACGGCACCGGGAGGAAGACTGACTACTACGTGGGCAAGATGTTACGAAGACTACCCGGGTGCTGAGAAATTCAGTTATCTGAATGGAAATCTGGAGACAGAGGAATATACAGAAGGGATTTATGTGGGATACCGCTATTTTGACAGCTTCGGGATACAGCCCTTGTTTCCGTTTGGATATGGTCTTTCTTATACCTCGTTTAAAATGAAATTTGCAGGTCTGCAGGTGAAAGAATCAAGGATTGAGGTAGACGTGCTGGTGGAAAATACCGGAGACTGTTATGCCGGAAGAGAGGTTGTGCAGATCTACCTGACGATGCCCCGGAATGGGGAGACGAAGGAGTATCACAGGCTGGCAGGATTTGCAAAGACGTCTGTTCTGCAACCGAAAGAGGCTCAGAAGGTTACCATTACTATAGAGCAGAAACAGATGGCCAGTTTCTCGGAACAGCTTCATGCATGGTATGTCGCGGAAGGAAAGTATGGTGTATGGATTGGGAATCATTCTGCGTCTCTGCAGTTGGCAGCCGTGCTCACTGTTTCGGAATGTGTGATTACGGAACAGACACATGAGTTGTGTCATGGCAAGACAGAATTTGCAGAACTTGACGGTTCTGGGACCGTTGGAGCGCAGACGACAGAGTGGATGGCAATGGCAGAAACACAGGGAATTTTGGAAGTTCCTTATCTACCCCAGAAGGAAGAACAAAGAACATGCAGGAAAGTACCCACTGCAGAGCAGCCTGTCGAGGAATTGATTCCGCTTCTCTATGGAAATATCACACAAGGCGCCAGTACGCTGGGCTCCTCCGGAGTACGGGTACCGGGTTCGGCTGGAGAGACATCAGAAGAATTGGAAGAAGCATATGGAATCTGCTCCCTGATCATGGCAGATGGTCCTGCGGGACTTCGGTTACGGCAAAGTTATGAAGTAGATACAGAGACGGACACCGTATATGGTGTTGGTGTGCTGGGAACATTGGAAAATGGATTCTTAGAGCCCATAGAACGGCATGAAGGTGCGAATACGTACTATCAGTACTGCACGGCATTTCCGGTGGGAACAGCATTGGCGCAGATGTGGGATCCAAAACTGATGCGAAAATTTGGAGAGGCCATAGCGGTAGAAATGGAAGAGTTCCATGTGGATCTGTGGCTGGCGCCAGGGATGAATATTCACAGAAATCCGTTATGCGGGCGTAATTTTGAATACTATTCGGAAGATCCGTTGTTGTCCGGAGTTATGGCAGCAGCTGTAACGGAGGGTGTGCAGAGCAGGGAAGGATGCGGTGTGACAATCAAGCATTTTGCCTGCAACAATCAGGAGGATAACCGTATGGGTGTGGATGTCCGTGTGTCCGAAAGGGCGCTGCGGGAAATCTATTTCCGAGGATTCGAGATTGCAGTCAAGCAGAGTGCTCCAGCAGCGATCATGTCATCCTATAACCTGATCAATGGAGTTCATGCGGCGAACAGCAGAGCTCTATGTACATCTGTTGCGCGTGAAGAATGGGGATTTGATGGCGTGATCATGTCTGATTGGAATACAACAGTTCCGGAGGATGGAAGTGTACCATGGAAATGTGCGGCTGCCGGAAATGATATCATTATGCCGGGAAATCCTGAGGATGCCAGGAATATTCGTGAAGCATATGCACAGGGAGAACTTTCAGAAGAGGATATCCGGAATTGTGCAGGGCGTATTATAGCGCTGACTCGAAAATTAAAGAAACAAGTAGTTATTGATGAATAACAATTTACATTTAGAGCAGTTTCCGGCTTGTTCGGAGCTGCTCTTTTTGCCGCTCCTGAATTTTACATAACAGGAATGATAGAGTGTATCTGTGAGCTTACTTTATATGATTTAGGGGCAAAAAAATACCACAAAATGTAATCAAAGTGATATATTCCACATCCTTCCAGTGTTAAAATATAAATAACTTAAAGGTAGATGCAGTAAGGGAGTAGCGGCCGTTCTACCTAATAGTTTGACTATTTTATAATGCATAGGAGGAATCAGCAATGAGAAAAAATTGGGTAAAAAAGGGGATCTCATCAGTATTAGCTTTAGTGCTTCCGTTTACAGCGGCGATCAGTATTGGGACGCATGATGTCGAGGCATCGCAGTTTACAGACAGTAACTATAATATCAATATGTCTTATTTTGACAGCAACGAAATGGAAATTTCCAATGGTTACTCAAATGGCAGTATGTTCGATTGTATGTGGCGTTCTGGTAATGTAGCATTTTCTAACAATACCACAAGTCTTTCAATCACAAGAGATACCGATAGTGGTTCCGGGTACAATTACGCAGGCGCGGAGTACCGTACACAGCAGACTTTTAGATACGGTTATTACGAAGTTACGATGAAACCTATCAGAAATACGGGTGTGGTTTCTTCTTTCTTTACTTATACCGGACCGACAGACGGAACTGTATGGGACGAAATCGACATTGAATTTTTAGGAAAGGATACTACCAAGGTACAGTTTAATTATTATACGAACGGTGTAGGAGGACATGAATATCTGTATTCTCTGGGCTTTGATGCCGCTGCAGATTTTCATACCTATGGGTTCGATTGGCAGCCTGGTTACATTACATGGTATGTAGATGGAAATAAGGTCTATACTGCTACCAGTAATATCCCCAGTACCCCCGGTAAAATCATGATGAATGTCTGGCCGGGAAGAGGAGTTGACGACTGGCTAGGTGCATTCAACGGTGCAACAACGCTTACTGCCCAGTACAAAGCAGCAAGCTATTCCAAGACAGCACCGGGGTCATCTGCAAAACCGTCCACTCCACCATCCTATTCATCTGATGGATCCGGAGTTTTTGTGGAGGCAGAAAATTATGCCAACATGAGTGGCGTACAGAAGGAAGCATGCAGAGAAGGCGGACAAAATGTAGGCTACATTGATACTTACGACTGGATGAGTTATGACAATGTAGAGCTTCCTGTATCAGGTAAATATCTTGTGGAATTTCGTGTGGCATCTACCAGCAATGCCGGCATCCTTCGTCTTGAACAGAATTCTGGCAGCACGAATTTAGGTGAAGTTTCCATACCAAATACCGGTGACTGGCAGAATTGGACTACCGTTTCCATGACTGTAGATCTGCGGGCAGGGAACCAGAACTTTGGTATCGCATCTCCTGTGGGCGGCTATAATTTGAACTGGATAAAATTTACGCCGGTAAAGAATGCTGCAGAAAAGCCAGTAATTCTGGTGGAGGCAGAAAACTATGCCAATATGAGCGGCGTACAGAAAGAAGCATGCAGCGAAGGCGGACAAAATGTAGGCTACATTGATACTTATGACTGGATGAGTTATGACAATGTAGAGATTCCTGTAACAGGTAGATATCTTGTAGAATTTCGTGTGGCATCTACCAACAATGCTGGAATCCTGCGTCTTGAGCAGAATGCCGGTAACACCAACTTAGGTGAAGTCTCGATACCGAATACCGGTGACTGGCAGAACTGGACTACCGTTTCCATGATTGTGAATCTGCAGGCAGGGAACCAGAGCTTTGGTATCGCGTCGCCTGTTGGAGGCTATAATTTGAACTGGATAAAGTTTACACTTGTATAAAAAGATAGTATGACAGGTAAGTATTTGTGATAGGGCGGACAGATTTTCATGAAAGTGAAAGTCTGTCCGTTTACTTGTAATTTGTGGAACATTGATTTTTATGTATGGTGATGATATACTGAAAAATAAGGTTTGCACGATGACAATGTTTTGCTTTATTTCGAGAGTGAGGAGAAAAAATTATGAATATAAACCCAATGAAGCTATTGCAGTATAAGAATTACTGGAATCAATTTATCAACAATCATCCGAAGCTGCCGCGTTTTTTTGAGGCGGTATCCAAAGAAGCATTGGAGGCCGGCACGGTGGTTGAGGTCAATGTAACCACTGCAGAAGGAAAGAACTATGTCTCGAATATCCGTCTCACAGAATCGGATGTGGAGATGATAAGAATGATGAAGGAAGAGTTTGGAAAATCATGTTGACGTGTGATTATGAAATTGTTGAGATTGATGGTGATTATGCACATTTGAAGCGGCTGGATGAGCCGGATTCGGAGTTTAAGCTGGTGGCACGAGCTTTGCTTCCTATGGAGATCTATGAAGGCTGCAGGCTGCATTATGAGATGCTGCAGTACGAGATAATATGATACAAGCGTCAAAAGGTCATGCTTGCATGAAAAAGCATGATTTTGGGATGCACAAAACGTGAGAAAGTAGCCCGGATAGGGCGGATTTCGAATGTTTTAGGATTTGGGGAGCATGAAGGGCGGAGAAATCCGTGTATCATAGATAAGATGGAATCTTTAAAAAGTGTGGAATAAAATCTATAGGTTGACACATAAATTTTTATGAGTGGAGTTTGTCTATGGAGGTATTGAGTGAAGATTCTTTTCTATCTTTCTGATTTTATGATTCCGTTAATTCTGTTTTATATTGTTGGCTATGGTCTGCTGCAGAAACAAAATATTTACGAACAATTTGTAGCGGGGGCGAAGGACGGTTTACATACAGTGGTTCAGATTCTTCCCACTTTAATTGGATTGATGGTGGCGGTAGGAGTACTGCGGGCATCCGGATTCCTGGATTTGCTTTCCAGAGTGTTGGGCGTTGTGCTGGATCCAATCGGATTTCCATCTCAATTAGTTCCTCTTTCGATTATTAAGATGTTTTCTTCCTCAGCTTCTGCGGGACTTCTTCTGGATCTCTATAAGAATTACGGGACGGATTCCTTCATCGGACTGGCAGCGTCCATCTCCATGTCTTGTACGGAGACAATTTTTTATACAATGTCTGTCTATTTTGTGGCTGCGAAGGTGACCAAGACCAGATATACATTGGCAGGCGCCCTGACTGCAACACTGGCAGGACTTGCGGCAAGTGTAATACTGGCCGGGATGATGTGAAGAAAAAAATTTTAAAAATTAAAAAATATTGCAACAAAATTCTGAGATGCAGAGTGTTATTAACGTAAGCAGTTAAGAACATGAGATCTCAGAATTTTTTTTTAATCATTTCAAAATATGTGGCAAATTGCCGAAACGAATTATTCGGCATGACAGGGAAAAGAGAAAAGGAGTATGTAAGACTATGAAATCAAGACAACTATTATCAGGAGTCATGGCAGCAGTATTGGCAGCATCCATGTTGACAGGCTGCGCGGAAAAGGAAAGCAAAACTGTGGATAAAAGCCAGGTAACGGCAGAGGAAAGTGGAAAAGGCAGCAGCAAAAACGGAAATTCCAAAGGATCCGCTCTGGTGGAGCAGATTAAGACCAAATATGCCGGAGAAAGCAATTATGACTATGCAGAGCCGTTATACAATCTTCCGGAAGACTATATTTTTACATTTGAGAATCTGTCAGAGGAATTTTTTGCTTTGGAGGAATATGAATGTATCAGTGTGTATTCAGACAGTGCATTGACACAGAGGGTTGATATTTCTATTGATGAAGATTATGATACCATGTCGATGACTGTGAAACCGGGTCTGGTATTTAATTTGAATGATCCTCAGGGTTCTTCTGATTCGGACGGCACATGGGGCAGCAGAAGCAAGTTCTGGATGGCACAGTATTATGATATTGATACGGGAGAGCCGTTGGAGAAACCGCTTGTTACCGTTTTTACCATCGCACGTGATCTGGGAACACCGACACTTCAGCAGTTGGTACAAAATGATGGGTACTATGCACTTAACTGGTCAGAGGTCGAAGGTGCAGATTACTATGAAGTGTATGAATATGATCCGGGAATGGAATATGCGTCTTTGCAATATACCACAGAGAATACGTTCTGTGATTACAATGATATGAAAAGTGTCAGGGATTCTGAGGAAGCATGGGAAGAGACCTACGAGGATACGGAAATCGATGTTGCAGAACAATGGCTCATGAATACTTGGGTGCTTCCGATTTACAGTTATTTTGTCGTAGCAAAAACAGATGGGAATGAAGTTTCGGGAATGAGTAATTTGTGTGCAGTCGGGGATATTGCAGGGCAGCTTCCGTATATGCTCAGTGACGATTTTCAGACAGAGTATTATGGAGACAGTGCACTCGCACTTCCGGCATATGCAGATGTAGAGATGGTTGATGAAACAACGGGTAAATTTCTAATTGATTACCATGGTGCAAAAGTTACTCTGTTGGATGATGGCAGCATGGTGATTGAGGCGAAATTTAAAAATCTTCCCATTTCTATGATGCAGATTACTTTCAGCGGAATGGAATATGAGGCATTTCTGGAAGATGCAAAAAGGCTGACCGAGCGGGAAGATCAGTTGGCAACGCAGGCGCTGACGACAGAAAAAAACATTGATATTCCATATACTCCGGATAGTGAACCGGAATCAGAGTCCGGCTTAGAACCGGAAAGCGGGGAAGACCCCGAGAAAGAATTGAAACCGGAACCAGTAAAAGATCCGGATACAGAATTTGACCCGGAATTAAAGGAAGATCCGGAGCCGAAGATTGATACAGAAGCAGGACTTCTGGACACAGTTTTTGCGAATTCTGCGTTAAGTGAATGGATTGCACTCAATATGCTGAATCATGAAACTACGATTTCTCTTGATGGTTTTAATGAGGCATCCGATTCAGAATATCTGATCGATGCACTTCTGGAAGCTTACACACAGAATCCTCTGATTGGAATTATGGATTCTGCAAGTTATGATTATGATACAAACAGTCTTGAGATTCTTTATATTATGTCTGCGGAGGATACGGAAGCTATGCAGAAGGCGTCTCTTGCGAAGGCTGCTGAGATTGCTGACGAAATTATAAAGCCGGAAATGAGTGATTATGAAAAAGAAGAAGCAATCAATGAGTATCTCTGTAAAAATGCTTCATATAACGAAGAAATTATGGAGTATATCAATGAAGACGGAACGATCAGCGAGGAAGCTGTTGACGAATTTTCGGCATCCTTTACACCGTATGGTGTGCTGGTAGATAATTATGGAGTATGCGAATCTTATGCGGAGGCGTTTTTGCTGATTGCCAGAGAGGCAGGATTAGAAGCTGTGATTGTGACCGGACGTCTGGATAATGTAAATCATGAGTGGAACAGAGTAAAAATGGATGGTTCCTGGTATAGTCTTGATGTAACAAACAATGATAATGAATATATGCCAAACTGCTATTTTAATCTTCCGGATGAAATTGCATCCGGCATCCTGGTTCAGGACGATACAGCATTTATAGATTCTTATGTTGATCAGTACACCTCAGAAGGAATAGACTTTGAATACTATAATGTAAAGAAGCTTTATACGGAAGATGCAGACGAAGCAGCGTCAATGATGACAGATCTTTTGAAGAACGGAAATAGTGCCGTAATACGAATGGATCTGAACTATGGCAATACAGATATTGCTGAGATCATTCAGAATGCAGTAAATCGGTCGGAAACAGAGGAGGTTATGTACTATTACAATGCGGGAGTAATCGCGGTAATTAAAAAATAAACGGACATGTCTGCTTTCTCACTTGAAAAAAATATAAATTTCCTTTATCCTATAATGAGTCAATGATTAAACTGCAGGGTACGATAAGATGGAAATTATATGCGGAAGTAAGAAATATGAGATGGAAAAAGTAGTGGATCAGTATTCCACCATGCTGTATCGCCTTGCCATGGTAAGGATGGGCAATAAAGAGGATGCGGAAGAGGTGGTCCAGGATACCTTTTTAAAACTTATATATCATGGGAAGAAGGGAAAGACATTCAGGGATGAAGAGCATCTGAAGGCATGGCTTCTTACAGTTGCCATTAACAGGGGCAAGTCGATTTTAAACCTGTCATGGAACAGACGGACAGAGGGAATGGACAGTGTGGCTGAAAGGGCGGCGCCTGAGCAGCAGACGGCATATACGTACGAATATGTGATGCGTCTGCCTGAAAAATACAGAATTGCCGTTCAATTGTTTTATTATGAACAGTTGTCCACAGATCAGATTGCAGGATATATGAAGACAAAACCTGCAACTGTTCGTTCTTATTTACACAGGAGTCGGGAAAAACTCAGAGAAATGATGGAGGCGGATGGCTATGTGGGATGAGAAAAAATTTTTCGAGGATTTTTCCAAAGAAACGGATCAAATAAATCCGGATGAAGAATTCATAAAAAGTCTGAAGACAATGACATCGGAGCATGTGCCGGCAAAACGTGGACCTGTATGGGTCAGATATGGAGTTGTCGCAGCAGCAGTTGTCCTGTGTACAGTGGGAGGCATTCTTGTCCGAAACCTGAATATTGGCAAAACTCAGCCGGATGTTCAGATAGAAAATGGGGTCCTGCATGGGAAGACAGAGGATCAGACTCCTGTAAGCGGAACGGTAATCCTTACATTGGATGCTGTGATCGGATGTGTAAAAGAGGAAAATACGACTATTATTGATGAAACAGGCGGCAGTATAGATGAGGAAGAACGGAAACAGTTGATTCACATGTTGGAAAAAGCAGTTTCCGCAGATTATCAACCGGAGGAAGAAGAACGATATCATGAATATCACTGCAGCGGTTCCTCAGAATTCACATTGAAAGTATATGAAGGCGGTTATTTTGTTGTCGAGGAAACCGGATTGTTTTATAAAATCCAATAAACAGGAGATGCAAAAGAGCGGAATTTTCTATAAGATACTATTGACACAGGCAGAAGAATGGGATATGATCTAAAGTAGTAATAAGTACTATTATTATAAAAGGAGAGATAATAACATGAAAAAATATGTATGTGAAACATGTGGTTATGTGTATGATCCTGAAGTGGGCGATCCGGACGGCGGAATCGAGCCTGGTACTGCTTTTGAGGATATTCCGGATGACTGGGTATGTCCTCTCTGTGGCTTAGGGAAAGATGCTTTTGAGGAAGAAGAATAAGAGAAGAAACATGGACGGCCTCTCGTGAGTGACATACCCACGAGGGGCCTTTCCTTTAAGCAAGCATCTCTTCCCGGAGAATGGAGAAGGGCATGGGCCCTAATTCGAGAATTTTCTGGTGAAATTCTTTTAGGTTAAAGTCGGAACCTTCTGCTTCCTGACAAGCCGTTCGGATATCCAGAAAATTCAGGTAACCATAATAGTATTTGAGGTAGTTCGCAGGAGTTTCCAGGATATATTCATAGATTTCTGCAGCAGTATCAGAATCGGTAATCCCGAATCTGGCCAGAAAGAGGGCGTTCTGTTCTTCTGTCCAGCCGTGATAGTGAATTCCCACATCCATGAGTGAATAAAGACAGAGATTCATAGAACGATTCAGCCATAACAGACGATTCTGGTCCTGTGGACCATCCGCATAGGTATAGGCGTAGGATTCAATATAAGTGGCCCATCCTTCGATATAACCTCCCGGAGAATAGAGGTGGCGGATTAAGGGAGGATTGGTCTCAGAAAAGTAGATGGTCTGATAGAGATGTCCCGGAAATCCTTCATGGGCAAGCGTTGTAAAAAGTTCTGTTCCCGCCATATTCGAGTGAGGATTGATGTAGATTGCGTTGGGACTGTTGGTATCTACCGGGGGTGTCAGGTAAAAGGCAGGACTTAAGAATTCCTGGAGATCTTCATGTACGTATTTGACTTCATAGGCAGTATCCGGCAGATTGGGAAAATCATCAGCCATACGGTTCTGGAGCTGTTCCAGAATCTGGGAGGGTTCCTGAATATCTTGTGCAACGGTATCTTCGGAGGAGAAACGAAGGGAAGGGTTTGCTTTCAGAATCTCCTGCATTTCCTGGGAATCAGCCGCCAATTGGCGGTAAAGCCGCTGTTCCAGAACAGGGGCGGAATCTTCGGTGCCTACCTGGGTTCGCAGAAGATAGGTGTAATAAGAGCGTCCGCCAGGGTAATAGGACAGACCACGTTCGTTGCGTCCGGTGCCTTTCAGGGTTGTAAGTCCGTCGATTAACTGCTGATAAGCAGGAATGACTGCACTTGTAATCAATTTATTATGTAAGGTCTGGCAGGAGGAGCGCTCTTCGTCTGTCAGCGAGGATAGTTCTTTCAGTTTTTCGTTGAATACAGGAAGCAGGTAATTGGCATCCGGATGTTCGATAAAAGAACGGCATTGGGCAATTACGCCATCCACGGCTTTATCATTCATAAAAAGACCTTTGGCGGATTTTTCTTTTTCAAGGGAGAGAATCTGTTGAAAATATTCCGGAAGTGTTTTCAGAAGCTGAAGGTAATCCAGAACGTCCTGTTTATTCCGGAAGGTATATTCGGCAAGAAGCACAGGAAGCTGTGCCTGGATTCCGAGAGATGGACTTAAGGGTTCCTGCAGATAGAAAGCTTCCGGACAGTGAAGCGCCGCCTGGCAATTCTGTTCCAGAATAGATAATGTGAGTTGATTTGTTTTCGAGAGTTTATCCTTTTGAAAAGAAGATAATACTGCAGCGTGATTTTCCAGTAAGGCATGGTAAGCGGCTGTATCTTTGGAGGCGACTGAACCAAAGGTGATAGGATATTCGGAGATGTCACAGGAAGCTGGTTCTGCCAGAGTATAATGTAGATTGATCGTGGAGGAACAGACTTCTGACCGGAATAAGTCTTCTGTAAATGTTTCAAATCGTTTATTTTCTGAGAAGCTTTGCGGCAGCAGAAGAACAGCAGCGATAAGAACAGCGGCAGCCGGAAGCGTGAGAAGAACAGCAAGCCGTTTTTTCGAATGGGATAAAAGTTTCATAAATCACCACGGAATAGAGATCCGTATCCTTTCATGTAGCTCTTCTCAATAGTTTATGTGGAATCAGGATTGGAAAGTACAGTTAAGTGTGCTAAAATATCTGTAACTATGGAGGTATGCAACAGAGTGTTGTTCACTGATTTCTGAATTTGAAAGAGGGATAAAAGATGAAACGTTATGCATGGGGGTTATGCCTGATTGCGGCATTGGCTATGACAGGCTGTGAAGAAAAAAAGGAGGAGATACCAATCGGGACAAACTCTTCTTCCCTATTGGAGGATGAGGAACCTGCCGATGAACTGGACGAGGAATTTCCCGGGGAGGATATCCCGGATTATCAGGTGGAACTTCCCGAAGAAATGTCATCATTCACTATTGCGATCTGGGGTGAAGTTTATAAAATGCCGGTATCTTATGAGGATTTTATCAGTCTTGGCTGGGAGTATGACGGTGACGATACGGTTACAGTAGGAGCGGAAACCTATTTGGAAAATGAAAAATTTGAACAGGAGGGAAATGTTTTATACGTGGATCTTATGAATCCGAATTCCCGGGAAACTGCCATATCCAAGTGTTATGTGGCAGGAATTCACATAGATGCTTCCAGTGCTGAGAGTCAGGGGATTTATGTAAACCTTCCGGGAAATCTTGTGTTCCAGAAATCTACAGAGGAAGAGGTAACTGCTGTTTATGGTCTTCCCATTGACCGATATGAAGAAGGAAAAGAAATCTTTCTCACCTATGAGTATGGGATAAACCGCAGTGTAAGGCTGGGATTCAATGAGGAAACCGGGGTTCTGACAGAACTGAATCTTCAGAATTTCCGGAATCCGGAGGGGGAAGAGGAACTGGAAAATGTCAGTGATGATCCGACACCTGAGGTGAGAGCATATATTGCGCCGGAGACGGAGGGGAATCAGCTGCAGGAGTTCATAGTCCTGTATGATGGTGCGTATTACAAACTTCCGGCTCCGGTATCCAGTTTTACAGCGAATGGGTGGCAGATCAACAAGGAAGAATCAGATGCGGCTGTGAAAAATGGAAAATACGGTTATGTAACTCTGGAAAAAGGCGGTCAGAAGCTTTATGCGATTGTCCATAATTATGGTAAAGATGCTACGACGATCCGAAATTGTTTCGTAACAACGCTGTACGGAGATCTGGACACAACGAAGGTACCGATCACAGTTGCAGGAGGAATTACGCTGGGTATGGATGAGGAGCGATTCCTTTCGGCGGCTGAAGGACAGACGTATGAAAAAACAGAAGATACGGATAATAAGTATGATATCTACACATTTTATGCAGGGGAAGGACATCTGGACTATACACAGGTGACGATTGACCAGGTACTTCACCTGGTGCGTCAGATTAAGGTGGTGCATAATCAGGAAACAGCGGAGGAGACCCCATTGAATGATGCGGGAACGGAAGCGAGTCCGGAAGTACGGGATGCTGACGATGCAGGAACAGGGATATAGTGATACTTATTGATGGAGGAACAAATCAGAAGATCTGAAAATATCAGAGCGTGTTTAGAAAAGGAGTATGTGGCAGGATGGAGAAAATGTATGATGTGATTATAATAGGTTCCGGTCCGGCGGGACTTAGCGCGGCAATTTATGCCCAGCGGGCAAAACTATCTTCGATTCTTATAGAAGCTAATTATATGAGCGGAGGTCAGATGGTTAATACGTATGAGGTGGATAATTATCCAGGGCTTCCGGGAATCAGCGGTATGGATCTTGGCAGCAGGATGCGGGAACATGCGGAGAAGATGGGAGCTGTCTTTGTACAGGAAAGAGCGCAGGAATTGCGTTTGGAAGGTGAGATCAAGAATGTAATTACGAATAAGCAGGAATACCGTGCGAAGACAGTTCTTCTTGCAACAGGTGCGAAGCATCGTATGCTTGAAGTGCCGGGAGAACAGGAACTTTCCGGCAGCGGGGTGTCTTATTGCGCTACCTGTGACGGAGCATTTTTCAGAGATAAGACAGTGGTTGTTGTCGGCGGCGGAGATGTGGCGGTGGAAGATGCAATTTTTCTGGCAAGAATATGCAAAGAGGTGTATGTCATCCACCGCAGGGAAGAATTGCGTGCTGCCCGTGTTTTACAGGACAAATTGTTTGCACTTGATAATGTCCGGATGATTTGGAATAGTGTTGTCACAGAGATTCAGGGGGAATTCCAGGTAAAAGGCGTACGTGTGCGTAATGTAGTGACGGATGAAGTGCGTGAGTTGGAAGCGGACGGCTGCTTTATTGCTGTGGGTATTACGCCCAACAGTGAATTGGCAGTTTCGCAGTTAAAGATGGACAAGGGCGGTTATATCGAAGCAGGGGAAGATGGTGTAACGAGTATTCCCGGGGTATTTGCAGCGGGTGATGTGCGGACAAAACAGCTTCGGCAGATTATTACTGCAGCAGCAGACGGGGCTAACTGTATTACGTCAATACAGAATTATCTGATCCATAGGTAAAGGAAATTTTCTTAATTTTCTCAATTGTATTAAAATGTGTGCAATTAGACATAATGCACAAGATTTAGCGGAATCTGTCGATGAGACAGGCTCCGCTAAAAAAATAAACCACAATGTTATCCACAAGATTATAGTACGAAAAACGGCTTAAAATGGCTGAAATCAAAGTTATACACCAAGTTATCCACATTATCCACCAAAATTGAGGATAAATCCGGTGATTTACATAAGAAATTGAAAGAACGGGTGTTTTGTAGAGAAGTCATAAATCGCATAAAAATGTAAAAAAATCGTAAAAAATGCTTGACATTCGAGTAATCAAAATATATGAAATTATATCAAAAAATGATAGAATATTTTCAGACAATAGAGACAATTGAAGTGGCGATTGTATAAAGAAAATGAGATTTAAAGGTGGTTGACCAGATAAGAAGTTTAAACAGGGTTGACATTAATTTTGAAAAGAGTTAATATAATATTATCAGTAAAGCACTTATGTCCATTGGGACACATAGTGAAAACCCCAGAAGCCGCTACTTCTGGGGTTTTCTTTTGTGCTAGTTGTCGAAAACATTTCTGTCTAGCCACTTGCAGATATTTATTTTTGCTGCATTCTTTTGATGACTTTCAGTCTTGTGAATTCTTCCCGTTCTTTTTCTTCCAAAGCATCTGAAATGTCCTTTGATAACTGCACGTAGTGAGGAATTGTGATATTCTTCAGTGCGTTGGCACGTTTCTGCGTCTTTTTAATCGCCACAGCCAGTCGATAGGCGGAGTTTTCGACCATAGAGAGACGTATGGTCAGAGCTTTTACTTTTTCAAAGGCGATACGTGCTTTATCTAAAGATTCTTTGGTAGTATAGAAAGCATACGTAGGGTTCTGTCCCGAGGGGTCGGATTCCACAAGGGGAATCTCAACACCCATAATGCTTCGGGTTTTAATACGAATGGATTCTTCCTCAGGAACCGTATAAGAGATGCTCTGTATATAGCTGATACCGCTTTCCATATTTGCAATCTGGAGGGCGGCGTATGCTTCACGGAAGGTCACATCAATCTGGGACTGGATATCCTTGGCCTGATCGATCAGATCCATCATTTCCCGGATCAGGATGTTCCGCTTCTTATCCATCAGATCATAACCCATACGTGCCAGGGACAGTGAATTCTTTGCAAGTATTAAATTCCCTTTTGTGGGAAATGTATTCGGATCCATCTAATCCCTCCCTTCGGTTACATACTTTCCGCTTCGGCTTTTGCCTCGGCTGTTAAATCAATTTCCGTTGGCTGATAGTACTGATCCAGAATCTTGGTATCGATTCGGTCCAGTTCCTCTCTTGGAAGGATTCCAAGCAGATGCCAGCCGATGTCAAGGGTTTCTTCAATGGTACGGTTTTCTTCCATACCCTGACCGACAAATTCATGCTCAAAGGCATTTCCGAAGATCAGATAACGTTTATCCAGCGGGGAAAGTTCATCCTCACCGATGACAGACGCCAGTGCTCTTGCATCTCCTACCTTAGCGTAACAGGAAAAGAGCTGATTTGCCACATCCTGATGATCTGCCCGTGTGTAACCGGCGCCGATACCATCTTTCATCAGACGGGACAGGGACGGCAGTACATTAATCGGCGGGTAGATGGACTGACCGTGAAGCTGACGATCCAGTACAATCTGGCCTTCGGTGATGTAACCGGTCAGGTCAGGGATCGGATGGGTGATATCGTCATTGGGCATGGTAAGAATCGGAATCTGGGTTACGGAACCCTTTCCGTCTCTTACGATTCCGGCACGTTCGTAAAGGGTTGCCAGTTCGGAGTACAAGTATCCGGGATAACCTTTACGGGAAGGAATCTCGCCTTTTGAGGAAGATACCTCACGCATGGCTTCACAGAAGGAGGTGATGTCCGTCAGGATTACCAGGATATGCATTCCCTTCTCAAATGCAAGGTATTCTGCGGCAGTCAGTGCCACTTTCGGGGTAATCAGACGTTCCACTACGGGATCGTTTGCCAGATTCAGGAACATGACTACGTGGTCGGATACACCGCTTTCCTCAAAGGTACGGCGGAAAAATTCAGCTACATCATACTTGACACCCATAGCGGCGAATACAATAGCGAATTTTTCATCTGTATTGTCACCCAGAGAAGCCTGCTGTACAATCTGGGCAGCCAGATCGTCGTGGGGCAGACCATTTCCGGAGAAAATCGGAAGTTTCTGTCCACGGATCAGTGTAGTAAGACCATCGATGGCGGAGATACCAGTGCGGATATAGTTCCTTGGATACTGCCGGGTCACCGGATTCAGGGGCAGACCGTTGATATTTGCCTTATAGTCTGCGGTGATTGGTCCCAGACCGTCGATCGGTTTGCCGATTCCGTCAAATGTCCGGCCCAGAATTTCTTCGGACAGGGCGATTTCCATCGGATGTCCCGTCAGACGGGTATGGGTGTTTTTTAAAGACATATTATCTGTTCCCTCAAAGACCTGGATAATAGCCTTATCTTCGTAGACGGCTGTAATACGTCCTAATTTTTTCTGGTTGCCTTCTACGGTAAATTCTACGATTTCTTCAAAGAATGCGTCCTTGACGTCTTCCAGGACCACGAGGGGTCCATTGATTTCACTTAAGCCTAAATATTCGATTGCCATATGATGTCCCCTCCTTAACCGTTTCTTTTCAATACGTTGTCATAGAATTCGTCAACCGCTTTGCGGTAATCATCGAACAATTCTAATTTATCATTCGGTATATCATATTTGATTGCGATAATTTTTTCGAATATCGTATCTTCTTTCAGCACAGACATGGGCATACCCATGGTAACCAGCACTTTCGATTTTTTATACAGATAAAGGATGATTTCCATCATCTTAAACTGTTTTTCCATAGAGACACAGGTATCGTCCTTGTGGAAGGCATTCTGCTGCAGGAATCCCAGGCGGATGACACGGGCAATTTCCAGAATCAGTTTCTGATCATCGGGCAGTACGTCACTTCCGATCAGTTTTACGATTTCCATCAGGGAACTTTCACTGTTCAGGATTGCCATTAACTGATTTCTCATATCGACGAAGTTCTTGTTCACATTGTCCTTGTACCAGGGTGCAAGGTCGTTTAAATATTCGGAATAGCTGGTCAGCCAGTGGATGGCAGGGAAATGACGGGCATATGCCAGCGATTTATCCAATCCCCAGAAGCAGCGTACGAAACGTTTGGTGTTCATCGTAACAGGTTCGGAGAAATCACCGCCCTGAGGGGATACGGCTCCGATGATGGATACACTTCCCTCCGTGCCATTCAGGTTCTGCATCATACCGGCACGCTCATAGAATGCGGACAGCCGGGAAGCCAGATAAGCCGGGAAACCTTCCTCAGCGGGCATCTCTTCCAGACGGCCGGACAACTCACGCAAGGCTTCCGCCCAGCGGGAGGTAGAGTCAGCCATGATTGCCACGTCATAACCCATATCTCTGTAGTATTCTGCCAGAGTGAGTCCGGTATAGATAGAAGCCTCACGGGCAGCTACAGGCATATTGGAAGTATTTGCAATCAGAGCGGTACGGTGCATCAGAGGATTGCCGGTTTTCGGGTCCACCAGTTCGGAGAATTCTTCCAGAACCTGAGTCATTTCATTTCCCCGTTCTCCGCAGCCGATGTAGATGATAATATCAGCATTGGACCATTTTGCAATCTGATGCTGAGTCATGGTCTTTCCTGTTCCGAAGCCTCCCGGTACGGCAGCAGTTCCGCCTTTGGCGATGGGGAACATTGTATCCAGGATACGCTGTCCGGTAACCAGAGGTTCGGAGGCAGGGTAGCGCTTTAATGTAGGTCTTGCGATACGGATCGGCCATTTTTGACAAAGGGTCAGTTCCTTTGTAGTTCCGTCATCCAGTTCCAGTTTGACGATCGGATCAAGGATGGTATATTTTCCGTCTTCCGCTGTCCAGGTAACGATACCATGGATATCAGGCGGAACCATAGATTTGTGGACAATGGTTTTGGTTTCCTGAGTTTCAGCAATAACCATGCCGCCCAGAAGCTCCTGACCGACAGTTACGGTCATGTGTACATCCCAGAGCTTTTCGGTGTCCAGAGAATCTACATTGACACCGCGGGTGATATATTTGCCGGATGCTCTGGCAATCTCGCTTAAAGGCCGCTCAATACCGTCAAAGATATTGTCAAGGATTCCGGGACCTAAGGTTACGGAGATGGCATCCCTGGTGGCTGTTACAGTTTCTCCCGGTTTTAAGCCGGTAGTTTCTTCGAATACCTGAATTGTGGTGGTATCTTTGGTCAGACCGATGACCTCGCCTACCAGACGTTCTTTACCCACGTATACCATTTCGGACATCTTAAATCCGGTATTCCCCTTCAGATAGATGACAGGGCCGTTGATTCCATAGATGATTCCTGTTTTATTCATGTGTCACACCTCCATGGAAGATAAATGTTTCCCGTTCATCATTCAGCAATGTCAGGAAGGAGTTGTCGATCAGGATATGCTTTGTTTCGATTACGGCACGTACCCCGCCCTTGAAATCTTCCCTGGAAAGAGTAAGTTTGGTATTTGTGCTTTGTTCCAGCTGTTCTTTCAGATGGGCATCGGAAGCGTTCAGATAAATTGTAAGGGCATCGCCTGCAGCAAAATCACAGGTTTCTTTGATTTTGCGTTCCAGATATGCCGTATATTCCGGTGTCTTTTTAAAGGCGCGGAGTTTTTCGATAACTTCTGCGAATAATTTATCTTTTAGTTCCATATTTTTTCTGGAAAGGGAACGTTTGATGTGAAGCTGTTCCGTGGAGAGCTGTTTATTCAGCTCTCTCTTCAGTTTCTCTTTTTCGGCTGCAAGTTCTGCTGCGGCCTGACGTTCCATAGTTTCTTTATGTTCGGTAAAAATCTTATCGAGAGCGGCCTGATGTTCTTCGATGATCATACTTGCATTGGCCCTGGCAGTCTCGATAGAGCTTTGATAGAAATTATTTAATTTTTCTTCGATGGTCAATTCTCTCACCTGCCTTATAATTTAAGTCCGATTGCTTCATTTACATAGGAAGTGATGAAATCGGGTTTTCGACCGGTACCATGACGGTCCGGTATTTCAATAATCAGCGGAAGTCTGTGGTTCAGCCGGACATCGTCTATGATATCCGGGAATTCCCTGCCGAATTTTTCTGTCAGCAGGATAATACCGATATCTTTATCGGCAAGAGCGGTCCAAAGGGCAGACCTCAGCTCTTCACGCTCATGTACCACCACACCCTCAACGCCTGCGAGCCGCATACCTGTCTGGGTGTCGATGTTGTCACTGATCAAGAACATTTTCATAAAATTTCACCTGCTTTACAGCTGTCCTAAAATCATAAAAGAGATAATCAGACCGTAGAGGGCAATACCTTCGGCCATAGCTACGAAAATCATGGATTTACCGAAGAGGGAACCATCTTCACTGATAGCACCCAGTGCGGCACTTGCGGAGCTTGCAACGGCAATACCGGAACCGATACCTGACAAACCAGTAACCAGAGCAGCGCCCAGATAACCAAGACCAGTTGCAAGACCAGCGCCGTCTACAGCCGCATGTGCGGTTACAGTTCCTGCCATATTGACGATGGTTCCGATGATGAGAAGACCAAAGAATGCGAGACAATTTACCGAAAGTGTTTTTTTGTAACGTTTTTTGTTCTTTTCGCCCAGGAAAAATGTGCCTGTCGGGATTACAATGGTCAGAACAAGTGCAACTGCTGTGATGATTTGAATGATTGTTTTCATAATAATTGTCCTCCTGATAAAAAAATAATAATAAGGTTTATTACTTGCTTTTCTTTAAAAATGGTTTAAATTCACGGCCGTTTCCTTTATAGAAACGACTGAACATCTCATAGTATTCAAGACGAAGCACCTGTATTCCTACAATCAGGCCTTCCATACCACAGACAAAGAGATTGCCGAGGATGATAATCAGCCAGTTGGGTGATCCGCCGTTTTCCGCACCTGCCAGCATCAGCACAACTTCCATCATGGCAGCGTGGCTGACCGCAAATGCGCCCATACGGACAAACGAGAGTGTATTGGACATATAGCTGAGCATGATTTCGAAAAGTTCGAAGAAGCTTTGTACGAAGAACATGCCTTTACCGCCTTCGATTGCCGGTTTGCGTTTCTTTATCATGCGGGTCAGAGGTTCTTTCAGCATGATCAGAATGAGAGGAACTCCGAACATGACTGCCAGAACGGCAGTTCCGGGAACGGTATTGCCTGTCATAAACAGGAAAATTACGGCAACCAGTGCACCGTAGAAGACAAGACCGCTTACCGCGTTCTGATCAAAAAAGGTTCCTTCCATATCATGTGCTTTCACTGCATTGATGATATGCATGATCATGGTAGTCAGGATCAGGAACATACCAAATGCGATGGCAACCACAAATACCGTATTCATGGTACCGATAAATGGCAGTGTGGTCATAGCTGTCTTTGGTTTCAGCCACAACGCCGGGATCAGTTCTTCAAAACCGAAGAAACTGCCGTACAAAAAGCCGAAAATCACAGAGAAGACTCCGGCTATGCTTAAAATAGCTGCCAACGGTATCTTTTTCATTTTATAAAGTATCGCGCCGCCGATTACGAGACATAGTCCCTGCCCCACATCTCCGAACATCGTTCCGAAGATAAAGGCATACGTCAGACCTACGAAAATTGTGGGGTCGATTTCATTGTAAGCCGGCAGACCATACATCCGAATAAACATTTCAAAAGGTTTAAAGATTTTCGGGTTTTTCAGTTTGGTCGGCGGCTGTGCAAGAATGTTGCAGTCATTGTCTTCGATAAAGCAGAAGAGATTGGGATCATTTGCAATCTCTTTCTGGAAGGACAAAGTATCTTTTTCCGACATCCATCCGCACAAAATATAGAAAGTTTCTTTCTTGGAATTTGTACATGCGGCAAGCTTACGCACATCAAAATTTTCAGATAATGCAGATAACTTGTTGTATGCGGCTTCCAGTTCTTCCGTGTGTTTTTTCAGATAATTCTGAATTTTGGCATCACAGGAAGTGATTTTCGTATTAGTTTCCTGCAATTTTCCTGCAAGTTCAGCGTGTGCCTGCTGCGGCGTTCCGTGATAGGCATCGGGGAGATGAAGACGCTCGAAATGCATGGAAGCATATACAGCATCTACTTTGCTGACGTGTTCTCTCAGACAGAAGTAGATTCCCCAGACGTACTGTTCATCAGAATGGCAGCGGTAGAATACCGTCTCCATATCATCATAGATGAAGTTCTGGAATTTGTTAAAGTATTCTTTTGGTATTTTTCCAAAACGATACTTAATTTGCCGGAAACTAAATATTGTAGAAATATCGCAGTCCAGACCAAGGAAAGGTTCGATTTTTTCATATAGCTCCCGGTAGCGGTTGTGTTCGGCTTCATAGCCGGCACGTTCTTCATTGATCTGAGTCATCATACTGTCCAGATTCTGCACAAATGCGATGGACTCGTCCAGTGTGAGCTCTTTGGCGGTCTTTTGTCTGTCCGCGGGTATCAACTGCATATATTCTTCTGCAAGTTTCAACGTTTCTTTGTAGGGATTAATCTGGATATATGGAGTCAGGTTTTGTACAGACTTCAGTTCTGCCAGCGCGTTTTCCAGATGAATCTCATACTTGGACAGATACTGATTGACCACACGGTCAATATCAGTTTTCGGACCGGTTATGCTCAGGAATTTCATCTTTACAATCAAAGTAAAATACCTCCGGTTTCCTTAATTTATGATGTTGGGGTCAAAAGGTATTTTGCCCCCATGATACCACGGATTGCTACGCACTTTTTACCCTGGTATCCTTTATTTCGTTATGTTTTTGCTACATAAGTCATGGCTTCGTCCGGAGCAATCCGGTATCTCACGCACTCCAGTGCGATTATCAGCCGGTTCACTTCATGTTCCTTGTGGTAGAGATAGGAATACAAAGTGATGACCGAGTAAGGGTTTCGGCGGGATGCTGTGGAAAGAACGTGTTTCATAATAGAAGCATACATAGATTCCAGAGTGTCCAGAGTAAAATCCTTATAATGGCGTGCGTAGAAAGTTTGCTCAATCAGAGTTTCCAGAGCAGCCCGGTTTTCTGCCTCCACCATCGCCGTGATTTGCCGGCTGCTGAGTTTATAATTAACTGGTATCAGCAGAGCATAAATATCGGCGGCGGACATATGGTAGTAACATTTTGCACGGTAAATCCACTGAAGATTCAGCATATCGAACTTATTGCCGTATGCTTTGGCAAGTTCTGCCTGATCCCGGCCTGTGTAGAGTTTATCTTTCATCTTCCAGATTTCCCGGAAGTTATAAAGATCCAACGTCATCTCATAATCAAAGAGCGTGGGATGCTCCATGGCAAGCAGTTTGGAAAAAGGTTCATAGTAATCGGTTCCCCGCATAGATTCCACGAATTCCTCAATAGTGGAACTTGCAGACATCAGCGGAAGATTCAGGTCGGAATGCTGATTAAAAAAGCTTTCAAACGCAGAAAGATTCAGCTGAGTGATCCGGTGATCGAACAGATTTGTCAGACATTGTTTTATGGCCCCCACTTCATATCTCTTAAAGTAAAGTGTCAGAAACCGACGCTGTGAAACATTAGAAAACCGATACAGCTTTGCAAAATCCCGGTAAATGCTCTGGCGAAGCATCCGTTCAATTTGTCCTCTGTGAAGTTCACTTTCATCCTCGGAACCAAAGATTGTCTGGTAGGAAGGATATTGCTTCAGATAACTGACAGCCTGAGGAACGCTTTCCAATTCTGTAATTTCCCGAAAGTTGGAATCTTTCAGCAAACGACTTTCCATGGCACGTATCTTAGTGGTAAGACCGCTGTAAGATAACAAACCTTGCATGATATCACTTCCTTATTATTTTTTTGTAGATTTCTGTAGAAAGGGCATCGTGATTCGCATCATAGTATTGCTCAAGCGCTTTCAGCGTTGATGCCGAAGTGTCATGCAGCCTGGATAGTTCTTTTTCAAGCTGGCCGGACAACTTGGTATGGAGTTTTTCCACTTCTTTTGCAGTGGAATTTTCCAGTTCAGTATCATATGCCGTAATCCGTTCTTCCTGCTGCTGATCCAGAAGCTTCTTCTGACTATCAGCGCTGTCGATGATTCTGGATGCAGCCTCTTCTATCTCAGAGAGTTTTTCGATAACCTGATCCATAAACATACCTCCTGTAAGATTTCAAACATCATGTCATATGACAGTGATTCAGTCTCAGTAATAAATAGCGTGGGATCGAGAATTCTGAATCATTGCATGTTATTATAATACACCATTAAAAAAAAAATGCCAGTCTAAAATTTGCAGAAAAATGTAGATTAAAACTTTATTTTTATGGGAAAATGTTGTACACTAAAGCATGCTTGAGACGTTAAAAGTTAAAATTTTAACATATGATGTCGGTACTCAGAATGTGTCTGAAAGTTGCGGGAATTTTAAATGAAGTATGAAGAAGGAAAGGTTAGGAATATAGAATGCGTTTAAGGAATATCAGGGGTTCACAGGAGATTATCAGCAGCAGCAGGTGGGTGGTGCAAAAGCCGCAGGAACAGAAAGGCTGTTGGAAGCAGGTGTTCGGCAGCGGGCATCCGCTTCATATTGAAGTTGGGATGGGAAAGGGACGCTTTCTGATGGATATGGCGAAAGCACATCCAGATATTGACTATGTTGGGATTGAGATGTATGACAGTGTGCTTCTCCGTGCGGTGCAAAAGGCAGATGCGCTGGAAGAAGCTCCGGAGAATTTTCGATTTATCCGTATGGATGCCAGAGACCTTCCGGAAGTTTTTGAAATAGGAGAAGTAGACCGGATTTATCTGAATTTTTCAGATCCATGGCCCAAAGACCGACATGCGAAAAGGAGACTGACCTCCAGACAGTTTCTGGAACGGTATCAGAAGATTCTGCTGCCGGGATATCAAATAGAATTTAAGACAGATAATAAAGATTTGTTTGAATTTTCGCTGGAACAGATTCGGGAAAGCGGGTGGATTTTGGATGGCTGTACCTATGACCTTCATCAGGATGAGCATATGAACGCAGGAAATATTATGACAGAATACGAAGAGAAATTTTCTTCTGCAGGAAATCCTATTTACAAATTAATTACTCATTTTGAAAAAAATGATTTTTGAAGATTTCCCTCAGAAAGAATCAAAGGAAGAAAAGATTTCATATTATGAGTTGGGGTCAAAAGGTATTTTGACCCCTATGATACACGGATTGCTCCGCATTTCATGCTCCCGCAATCCTAAAAACATTCGAAATTCGCCCTGTTCGGGCTACTTTCTCATGTTTTATGGGTCCCAAAGTCATGCTTTTTCATGCAAGCATGAAACGCATAACCTTTTGCCTCTGGTATCATATTATATATTAAAAAAGATTGATATATATGAGAAAGTCATCAGGAATTAAGAGAAAATTGGAAATTTTTAGTTATCAGACAACGGACAAAAAGGGTTTTATGCCGACAATCATAAATTCAGTCAATGAGATGAACAAGACATTGGAAAAGATAAATGGGAAAAAAAAGAATCTCAAAATAAAATAACAGTTTTTCTGTATAATGGAAGCATTTTTATACTCATGGAAAAGAAGGATTCTCTGGGGAGCACGAAGGGCGGAGAAATCGACTTTCATGAATAGTGGTGTCTGTGTCAGCAGACATGTCCGTTTAGGCAATTACCCCAGAGAATCTAAGAAAATCAGCCATTATCTTGAACAAATCTACAAAAAATATAAAAAAATAAATTTTTTGTAAAAAGGGGGTTGATTTTTTTGGATGATTCAATTATAATAATCCTTGCGTTGTGAAACAAGTAATAACGCATTTTAATATAGCAAGCGCCTTTAGCTCAGTTGGTAGAGCAGTAGACTCTTAATCTATTTGTCCAGGGTTCGAGTCCCTGAAGGCGCATGAAAGCACTGTTTTCGATGACATAAGGAGCATCGGGGGCGGTGTTTTTTTGTCATATAGAAAACAAAGTTTTCTATATGACAAATCGCTGCCGGATATCAACGTTCCCTTTTCCAGAATTTCTTAATCAGAATGACAGATGCCAGGATTATAAGGAGAATAGGAACTATGAGAGTAACCGTATTCCATGCGGTGGATTTTGCAGGTCGGATTTTTGTCCGGTCGATCGCTTGCCCGGGAATCTTTTGGGGAACTGCAGCTGCTTCAATCTTTGTATTCTCAGGTGCGGAAAGACATACCCAGAAGTCACAGAATCCCATATAATAACCACAATTTCCCCAGAGTCTTCCTCCGGCATCTGTATAGAAGCTTTCGAATGTGATATCCTGAGGTAATTCCCTGAATTCGTGACAGATTGTTCCGGATTCCGGATAAGTCCAAAAAACTACAGTGCTGTCAGCGGGCAGAGTCTCAGGTTCTCCGGTGATAATTTCGGAAGCATGATCTTTGATGAATTCTGTACTGTCATAGACCAGATATAAATCAGCCATTGCTACCCAGCCTGTCTTTGAATTCTCAAAAATTCCCCATTCCACATCGGCACTGTCCTTATATACAAAAGAAATGTTAAGTTTGCTTCCATTTTCCAATATCCCTGCTGCCTGAGGGGAATCCGGGGATTTTCGGTAGGTAATATCTCCGTTTGCCGTATAGTTGCGGTTTACATAGGTACATTCCGGGGAGTGACGGGAATAGAAAGAGTTTTCCGGTTCGAAGATTACATCTGCGGATACGGAAGAAGGAGTAATCAGAAACAGCAAAAGGAAGAACGAGAATATCTGGCTGAGTATGGTGTATATGTATCTTTTCATAAATACCTCCTTAAAATCTGATAAAATATAGGAAACGGACTTGTTTGTTATGAGAATGTTATAATTAAAAATTGAAGCAGGCGTCCGGTTATATAGGAAAAACAATTGGTTTCTACTGCAAACAGCCATGGACGGTGAAGAGAGGTGCTATAGTGGGTATAGATCCATCCTTCTGTCAGGATGACAAGGCATTCCAGGGGTATCTGCAGGACAAAAGACGGAAGAGCAGTACAGCCGGATAAACTCAGGTAGGCACAGACTGCCAGAGGATTGGTGATAAGATTAACCGGCAGCATCAGCAGCAGATCCTTTTTGCTTTTGACATAAAGAAACCAGGCTGCCATATATTCCAGCAACAGGGTGAAAATCAGGGAAAGCGTAAGAGACTTTATTGCGTAGTTCAGAATGAAGAATCACCGCCTTTCAGACCGACTCCAAGCAAGAGCATTGATATCAGTGACAGCAAAGTGTAAAGCACTGGTGAACTGCGGGAGGGTATGATGCCAAGATATACAGGAAGAAATCCAAGGAAAAGTGCAAAGGTGAGAAGTCCAAAGGAGAATCCCGGATGCTTCGGCATCAATCGATAGAGTGCAGTTAATGTAATCGGCATAGTCATGTTAAAGAAAAGTACCGCTGCGATTCCAGTCACAATGTTGGAAGGAAAAAGAAACAGGCAGGCTGCTGCAAGGAGTGACAGGAAAGACGGTCTGATTGTTCCGAAACGGTCGGCACATATACCGCCCAGGGATTTGCCAAGTGCAACGGCTGAAATCATCAGGCTTCCGGTAAAGAGACTGGTGTTCCATGGGAAAGAAAGTATCATTCCCTGATAAGAACGGAGACCTACAACCAGAAACAGACAGACAAGAGCCGGAAAAGGGCAAAAATCATCGGTGCGGGTGGTCTGGGGCAGATTTCCACAAAGCTCATTATGAGAATGCATCAGACCGGGGAGCGGAAGAAGTAGTAAAATCATCAGTAAGATAGAAATAGCAGGTGTACCGCTAAGAACGTTTCCCCCGATAAACAGCCCAAGGGCACCGGTTGATACGAAGATTCCGGAAGCGGTGCAGGTTTCTTTCTGAGATTTCAAAATAATGGTTCCGCCCCCGATATGGAACAAAGCATTGCCGCAGCCTGCCAGAAGGACGGCAGCCGGTGCAGGCTGCATGGGAAGCAAAGACAGTGATGTCAGAAAGCAGCCAAGTGCAGCGAACCAGGAATCTCTTTTCAGGAAATCTGTCAGAATTCCCAAAGGCATCTGTAAGGCGAAGGCAAAAAAGTTATAAAAAAACAGCGCAGTATACCACTGGTCTGCATCGGAAATCCTGTGCAGCATGAGCCAGGCACAGGAGAGATCTACCAGAAAGTGAAGAACAGAATAAAAGGTGAGTGAACATTGAAATTTTTTCATAAGCTGCTCCAAACTGTATAATACACGGATTGCTCCGCATAACCTTTTGACCATGGTATCATAATAAGAGTGTAACATAGAAAGTAAAATGTTGCATTAACTACCTGTTTTTTGTGAAATTCAGCTCTTTTTTCAGATAGGCTCTTGTGTTGGCAGGGAAACCTGCTATATAATTCTTTATGTATTATTGAAAACTTAATGGCAGACCGGCAGGAGTAGGCAGGGTGATACCACGGATCATGAATGCCGCATTGGATAATGATGGATTCAATATTTCAGGCTGGATATGGAGGAAAGAATGGATCGGTTCACAAGAAGAAAAAGAGCAAAAAGAAGAAAGATAAAAAAAGTGTTTAAGATATGTATGATCCTTCTGATTGTGATATTGTTGGCAGTTTTAGGGATAATTCAGTTCAGGCAGGTAAGCATTTTACAGAAGGAAGTTAATGATATCAGGAGCATGAATGTATCTGAGGACAGTATTGATATGAAGCTTCGTACTGATGAAGGATTTGCTTCAGTAGAAAAGACAATCAAAGAGTACATGAATGAATATGTGACAAAATTAAAAGAGGTTACTTCCATCCTTGAGGATGAGACATTTACCGCTATGCTGACAGAAGGAAACATTCAATCGGATGGTCCGTACTTTAGGAATAGTAAAGCATGGTTTCGGGAAAAACGAGAGTTGGTGGATTCTGATTTCGAGAGACTTACAGAGCTTACCGCTCCGGTCAGCGTCACGCAGGCAATCCAGGATTCAGGTATCAGCGGGATTTATGCAAAACTGTGTGAACATTATTTAACTACGCTTCAGACAGAATTTATGCATACATCGAAGGAGTTTGAAGATGCCTGTCAGCAATTGAATGAAAAATTAGATGAGACGGAAAATATTCTGGATTTTCTGATTGAAAATAAGGAACAGTGGAATTGTGAGAGTGGAAAGTTAACTTTTGAGACATCCGAATTGATGGATGCATATAACGATCTGGTGGCTGAAAGCAGAGGCAGCGCACAGTAGGACAGGCTGCCCTGTACGGGCAGCCTGTCTTTAAGAAAATTGAAATTAACCATGTAATTTGTGTGGAGAAGGGAAAATAAAATGGCGAAAGAAATAAAAACCAATGCAATGAGAATCTTGGAAAAAAAGAAAATTTCTTATAAATGTATTCAGTATGAGTGTGATAATTTTATAGATGGACTTCATACGGCAGAAAAGACGAAAGCTCCGATCCAGCAGTCTTTTAAGACTTTGGTAGTTCAGGGGAAAAGCAGACAGTATTATGTGCTGGTTATTCCGATTGCGGAAGAAATTGATTTGAAGGCAGCAGCTAAGGTGGTTGGTGAAAAGTCTATTGAAATGATTCCTGTGAAGGATATTACAGCGGTGACCGGATATGTCAGAGGCGGCTGTAGTCCTATCGGTATGAAAAAGCAATATCCAACCTATATTCAGGAATCTGCCGGAAAGTTTGATGAGATCTATGTAAGCGGAGGCAGAATCGGAACAACCCTCTGCCTGAATCCGGATGATTTGAAAGAAGTCAGCCATGGGGAATATGCAGACTTGATTCTGTAGAATTTTCAGACACGCTCCAGAGTTTATTGATGAAAGCGGAAAGTCAGATCTGCAAATTTGACTTCATCGCCATCATGGAGCAGACATTCCTCACCTATTGTAACGGAGCTATTGTTGATATAGGTGCCATTCTTTGAATTTAAATCTGACAAATAGTAATAATCTCCTGACTTTTGAATTTTGGCATGGATGCGGCTGACAGTCGGAGCATCCAGAACTACATCTACTGCTTGTGAAAATTTACCGATTAATACCATATCTTTTTCGAGGGGAATGGGAGCTATTTGCAGCGGTGCTATAGGGGTGAGAATGGAAGTGCTCTTTGGAGGGGTATCGGACATATGGAGACGTGTAGTCTCTCCGCAAGGATTTGAGATTTCTTCTTTTACGGGTTGTATCAGTTTACCGGAAAACTGATCTGAAAAAGAAAAATCGAATTTTGAATCAGGAATGGTTTTTGATGAATCTGGCATGGAAAATGGACTGGGTACTGATTGCAGCAGTGATTTTCGGTGGTTTTTAAAACAAGTTACAAAAAAGAAACATACATAGGCAGTAATGATGCATCCGGCAAGTATAACAAAAAGCCAAAGGGGAGGATGAAACCAGTTGCATAATATCAGAAATGCAGTCAGAATAACTGTTATTCCGATTCCGAGATATCTGTTCCATGGGATGTCTTGTTCAGCTTCTGATTCAGAAAAGAATTCATCCAGTATTTTCCTGCGTTCCAGGGGATCCGGTAAAGCAGAATCTCTTGCTTCAGTTTTTTCGGGATCCGCCATTTTTTTTTCAGAATCTATGGAGGTTGGATGGCTGTTGTGATTTCCGGAGGCCAGCAGGGTATCCTTTAACGACTCTATATTGATATGATGATCCATAATCTTTCGATAGAGTCCATATCCAGCCATAACTGCTTCCTGATTTTGATGGTTGATTTTGGGCAGAAGGTATTCGATCAGGACACGCAGACTTTGACGGATATCTTTTTCGTAGCCGGGAAGAAAACAAAGACTTACATTTTCTGTTTCCGGGTCAAGGAAAATCAGTTCCGGTAATAGAACCAGGTCATTGATATCAAGTAAAAACTGTTTTAGATAATCCAGACCCTGAAAAATTTGTTCATATAGATGCATCAGAAGAGAATAATCTACAGATTTTTGTTCATAGAGGTTTTTTAATGATTGGCGGGAGGTGATTTCATAATAAAAAAGTGTTTTTCCGTCAACGCCTCGTATGCTGCAAGGTAAAAATCCTCGGATATCATTGGACAGAATCATTCGAACCTGGTAACAATTTGTATCAATCTCATCTGTGCTTTCTAAAATAACATAGTTATGATTTAAATCTCTGCGATACTCAATTTGCATAACGTTTTCCTCTTTGTTTTACATAAGCAGCCGTATGAAACGTATTTGTCTGACTGGATTTGGACGTTCAATGGCGGCTTCCGCTTTATAGTTCAGACGATAGTTTCCAAATAGTGAAAAAATGGTTCCGCGGTACGTTACCTGGGCATGATAAGGGGAACAGCGGACCTCTGCCGTTGGAGTATCTACAGTCAGAACGGATTCGGTTAATGCCAGTTTTGCTTTGAATTCTTCGGAACCTTCCGTTAATACTGCTTCATAGGCGGCAGCAGTAAACCAGATTCTCTGATGCATGTAAAATGCAAAAGAGAGAATGAAGAAGAAAATCAGCAAAACCAGCGGTATAAGAAATACAGCTTCGACAGACAGGCTTCCGTGGGAGCAGCAATGGCGTTTTGCGGATGGAAGAGATGACCGGCAGTGGCCGGACAGGATAGAGTTAAGAAATTTTCCATGCTTCATATAAGTATCCTCGCCAGATATCCAATGAGTAAAAAGGGAATAAAGGGAATGGTATCTTTTTTATTGTGAATTTTCAGAATTAAAGCGGCAGCGGCCCAAATAGAAGCCAGTAAAAGTCCGGCTGTAAGAGTCAGAAGACATTCCAGAAAACCGGTCCAGACGCCCAGAACCAAAATTAGAATGCCGTCTCCGTATCCTACTTTTCCATTGCTTGCTTTTCCGACAGCAAGGAGAAAAAAACCGGGAAGAAGGCAGAGAAGAGAGCGGAAAAAACTCGTATGTTTCTCGGACAGCAGAATAAAGCATCCGAAGAACCCATAAGAAATGGTGGGTAAGAGAAGGATTTCCCTTTTCTTAAAGTCATTTATGGCGTTTGCGGTTAATAATAGAATCGTTATGCTGGTTTTCCAATTCATGCAGTAAATTCCTTTCGATATTGTAGGAGCTTTTTGACGTATGTTTGTGTTTGTTTTTTATGAATTTTTTTCGCATCTGCTGCAGATGTGAAGATTGGGGACTTCTGATTGGGGAATAAGACGGATGCTGCGTTTCAGACCGCTGCAATTTGGGCTGTTATGATAGGCAGTGCCGTATTGGGTAAGATAGACTTGATGGCGGGGGAGTCCGGAACCAATGCATTTTTCACAGGGATCATAGTGGGCACCATTTTGGTTCTTGGAATTTTGGGCGGCTGCCAAAGTTTTCTGGTCAATCTGAAAACTCAGATGGGAGCAGGAAGAGGAGGTATGATAGACACTTTCATAATCCGTTACATAAACCATATCATCATAAGAGGAAATGGAATCGGAATCCCATTCTGTTCCCTGGTAACCACACCAGAGATGTACTCTGGAATAACAGGATACTCGAATGGCGGGCAGGGGAAACGGGGCATAAGGAATACGGTAGGTAACCACTTTGCTTAAGGTAAGATACCCATCGGGATATAATTTCTGCAAAGGGGATGAATTGGAGGGAGCATAGGCACAGGCAGCAGTTTTTTTTGCTTTTTCGCATAAAGAGATTGTTTCATCTAAATAGATGCGATAGAAGTCCAGTAAGCTGAACAGGGCAAGGGAGGATAGTAAAAACAAGGGAAGAACCAGGGCTGATTCAATCGTGAAGCTGGCTCTTTTAAAGATGCGAAAGGCTGCTCTTTTACCGGTGGAAGTGTGATGAAACATCGGGGGAGAGTCATCACAATTTTTTGACAGAATACCTGGAAGAGAGTCTTGGATTGTTGTTATAAGAGTTATGGTGTTAATCTTATGATTAACAGGATTGTTGATCTGTTGTTTCTTCTCCGTGTAAAAGAGCACCCTTTCGCACCTCCTTTTTGTAATCGGCAATAGTTTCTGTAAAGTTATTCGAGATATTGATAATTTCTGCGAACGGTGTAGCTCTGCCCGGCAAGTGACCAGATACTCTCGAATTCAAGTTGATCGATACAGTTATCAATACGGAAGATTTTGTCCGGATACAACTGATTCATATTGTATTCAATCAGGTTCATGGCAGAAGCTGTAAGCTTTGTCTGTGTTTTTGTAAATAATAAAAAACGAAGATACCATTTATAATCAAATCCATTTTTTGTATGTTTTTTGTTGTCATCAAGGTGATTGAGAAAATCAGAAAGATGTTCCAGGGATAGTATCCATGAATTGTCATCCTTGAGCGGAGGGACTTTCCCACCGCTTAAAAGTTCACGGATATCCAGAATACTTTCAGCAAAAGCCCAACATGCTAACAGAGCAAGAGAGATTACCGGTTGTGCGGCAGGGAGAAGTAAAGAAGCGGCAAGAGTTGTTGCCAGTGCATCTGCCTGAGCTTTTTTTGATGGTGAGCTGTAAAGATAAATCAAATTTGAAGTTTCGCGGATTGCAAGCAGTTGATTTACCGTCGCTTTCAGATTCTCGATATCAGTCGCTTTTTGGCCGATGACGTACTCTATCTGATAATTCAGAATTTCTGAGTGTTTTTCAGAAGTATAGCAGGGAAATTTTTCTATGATATATTCCAGCATCATTAGTTTAGCCATATTGTCTGAAGCGGTTTCAGACAGTAATCCCATACCTTGCTGTAAGTTTCTTTTGGATGGCAAAGAGGATAAATTTATCTGAGAATCAGAAAGATTGGAAGATTCGGGAACAGCGAGACTTAAGATTCCCATCTTTCGTATGTTCTGTATGACTTCAATTGGGTTTACCATAGTGGAGGATGGCAGTATTGGGTCCTGAAACTGGGATTCTGATGTGTGGTTCATTTCCTTTTCCTGTATTTCCTGCTCGTAAACTGTAACGGGATCCTGAGATGAAATTTGTGTTTTTCTATAATCCTGGGATGTGATTTGGTTTGTCTGTTGGGTTAAAGTTTTGGAAAGCTGCTGTATGCCGGAGACACCAAGTTTTTGCTTCATATACTCAGATACCTGACGCTCAAATGAGTTTCCCGCCTGATCCGAGGCCAGTGTATATCCGGTAATACTGCCAGATGTAAGGTCTGTTCCCAGAAAATTTCCATAAATAGAATTACCATGCCCGTAAGGGTTCAGACTATACAGGGCATCTCGACGGACCGTATCATAGATTCGGTTCATCTGAAGACTTGTATTTCCGTATCCTGCATTAATATAGAACAAATCGTAATGATCCAGCAACTGCCGGTCGTACTGTGCAAACAGGGAAAAAAGTCCCTGATCCATAGCGGATATAATAAGAACGCGTCCTGTGGCAGTTTTGGAAGATTCAAGCATGACGCTAAACAGCGATAAGAGAATTGTAAGTGTCAGACAGAGATATACGGTAATACTTCCTTGATTTTTCTCCATAGCATACAGCTCCTTTCAAAACTAAGGCAATTTGGAATGTGGGTTAATATCAGATGTTTTTGCTTTGACTGGAAATTTTCGACAGAATATCATTTACAAGAGATACAAGTTGTTTTTTGAATAGGACTACTAAAGCTACAAGTACCACAAGAATCAAGATGACTTCAACTACAGCAACCGCATCTTCTTCGTTCCAAAATGCCTGAAGTTCTTTCATAAGCCTCACCCCCTTTCTGAACAGGAAATATTTGATACGTGTCAAAGGATACGGTCGGCTATTCATTTATACGGAGAAAGACAGGCAGGCCGGTACAATGATAATTACAAGGACAATGGTTAGCATTAAAATCATAGGGATCAGCAATTGGGTTCCTGCCTTCTCTCCCCTGATTTTAGCGCGCCTTTTTCGTTCTTCAAAGGCTTCCTGAGCTTCCCGTTCCAATAGTTCCCGTATACCGCTGCCTCCTTTTTTCAGATTTTGTGATAAGAGAGTTGCCAGAGTTTTATAAGCCGGACAGTCACAATGTTTTCCGAAATTTTCATATGACTCTCGCTCGGAAGTACCATTTTTCATCTCACGACAGGCAATTGTTATCGCTTCGTAGGCAGCATGAGTTTCTCCTGGAAAAGCTTTCCTATTTTCTGCGTAGTCTTTGGAAATACGTTCAAAGCTGCTTCGAATACTGAGACCGGCGCTGAGCAGAAGAAGTAATTTGCTGATAATTTCGGGGTAATCCTCCATCATCCGATCCCTTCGCCTTTCTTTTTGCAGATGTTTTTCCTGTCTGTCAGCAAAATAGAGGGCAGCTGCCATAAAAATACTTAGAAAAAGCAAGGTAATTCCCTGGGTGGGGAGAGGTTTTTGCCAACTGATTTGTTTACCGTCAATCTGATCCGGTAAGTAATAGGAGTCACCTTGTTGGTCCAGATTCAGGAATTGGATTTCTGCTTTCAGATGATCGTTGAAATCTGTCATTACGGGTGGATAGACCCGGACGGTACGTTGGTACTGGACAGATTCTCCCTGTAACATTAAATCAGCATATAATTCCAACGTTTCTCCTTCCTGTGGAATCTGTTTCCCAAGCTTTCCCTCATAATCCAGCAGATCCATACGGCTGCTGTTCCATGAAACCATAATAGGTGTTCCGGGAATCTCGGAGAGCAGATTTAAAGGTTGATCGATATGCCAAAGGGAAGTATTGTTGCCGAGGATTAGCTGATCCAGTTGCAAAAGTGCCTCATCCAGTTCTTTTTTTACTTCCGCAGAAGGATATACGGTTTCCGGGATTGCTAAAGTCAATGTCCCGGATTTCCCGTCTTCTGTGTTATAGTGCAGCGTATAGTCCTGTTCTCCTGCCCCGTGTTCTCCGCGTTCCAGTGTGTAATGCTCCAGTGAGCGGGATGCAGTCAGATCTCGATAAAGGAAGATGGTGCTTATTACCAGACTGGCACCAATACAGGTCAGAATTAATTTTCGGTTCATAGGAATCTCCTTTTTGCAGGTTTTATATTTCAATTTCTACGATTTTGCCGCCAAGCAGGTAAGCAGCAGCATAGACTATTAGACAAACAGTCATTATGATCCGCCCTGCAGAGGTTGTGTACATTGCAGAGAGTAACGAGGGAAAACATATCTGCAGATAAAGAATAATACCCGCAGGCATACAACTTATAATGGTCTGTTCATACTTTTTTGCTGCAATGCCAGCATCAATTTCCTGGTGAGTTTCAATTTTATCGCTCAAGGTTCGCCAAATACTTTGCAGAATCTGATCCAGATTTCCGCCGGTACGTTTGGCGATTTGAATAACTTCTGCGAAAGTGCGGATATCTTCAATATGGCTTCGCACGCCTAAATCAAGGAACAATTCTTCTACGGGAACTTTTAGTTTTATCTGATTACACATGATAAAAAGTTCCCGGACCATGGGGTCTTTTTTGCCGTAAGTATGCAGCAGGTCCAAATAAGTTTCTTTCACCGCATTTTCAAGAGAATAGCCGGTGCGCAGAGCAGTATGCAGAGCAGAAACACTATCTTTAAAATGATAATGAAGTTGTTGCCGGAGTTTTTTCAGCCTGTACTTTTTTTGTTCTCTTAAGTAGAGCCATCCAACCGGAAACAGTAGAATAAGTCCCCAGATGCTGCGGTAGAAGAGATAGTTCAGAAAAAATGACAGACCGATGATTTGCGGGATAAAGATACACCATTCTCTGACAGAAAAGTGGTATTGATCATATCTGCGTTTCATAGACCTGCCCTCTCGAGTTTCGCTCTGTGTAACAGAGGGCTTTTGGGGACAAGGCGTTCTTCCTGAAGTTCATATAAGGTATGGAGTTGTACTTCTTCCTGTTCAAGCCCCAGGATTTCAGCAATTTCTTCCACACGCCGATGCCCGTTTTTGTCCCGGCCCAGGTGAACCAGAATTTCAACTCCGGAGGCAATCTGGCGGCGGATTGCCGTAAGGGGAAGATCCATACCCATCAGCACCATCATTTCCAGGCGACTGAGCATTTCTCTGGCAGAGTTGGCGTGGGCAGTTGCCATACTTCCCTTATGTCCCAGATTCAAAGATGTGATATAGGATGTAGCTTCACGTCCCCGGATTTCTCCCACGATAATCCGGTCAGGGCGCATACGCAGTGCAGTTTTGATAAGATCATCCATGGAGATTTCACAGGTGCCGTCCATAACAGCAGCGCGGCTTTCCAGACGTACAAGGTTTTCTGCTCTCTGGAGCTGCAGTTCGGCATTATCTTCAATGGTTATGATTCGTTCCCTGGTGGGAATATAGTAGGAGAGTGCATTGAGGAAAGTTGTTTTCCCGGAAGAGGTACCGCCGCCGATCATGATAGAATAACCGGAAATAACAAGATGTGACAGAAATTCGGCAGCTTCTCTGGTGATGCTTTTACTTTGAATCAGTGCTTCCATGGTGATTGGTTTGTCGGGAAAACGCCGGATGCTGAGAATTGGTCCGTTTAAGGCGATTGGTTTAAGAACGGCATTTACACGTGCGCCGGTTTCGAGACGTGCGTCTGCAATTGGAATCTGTTCATTGACAATCCGATTACATCGGCCTACAATTTGCTGAATGACATCGTCTAACTTTTCCGGAGAAGAAAACTGCCTTTCGTATTTTTGAATGGTTCCTTTACGTTCCACAAAGATGGTCTGGTAACCATTTACCATAATTTCGGTGACCTCATTATCATCTAACAATTCCTGTAGGACATCCAGTTTCCGGAGAGAAGCATATAGCTCCCGGCGCAGGCGGTCTTTTTCCAAAACAGTGAGGGGCGTTGTTTTACTTTCCGACAGAATCAGTTCGTCAATTCGACACAAAATTTCATGATCTTCAATATCACGTGTCAGATCCAGAGTATTTAGAATTTGAGTACGCAGTTCCTCCAGCTGTTTCATAAGCCTTCCTCCTTTCGAAGTAGATTCCGAACAAAGTCACCAAGTTCGCTCCACACAAGCTCTTCAAAATAAGAATGTCCGGTTCGGTTTATGGTATGGAAGGGAAGATGGATCTTCTTAATTTTCTCTAAAAGGCTGGTATATCCCCAGATGCCAAGCTGACTTTCAAATTGTGTAATCTTAGCGGTGGAGATAAGGTCTGTGCGTACGGGCATATAGATCTGGCTGCAATACTCCAGAATACGAAATAGCTCATTGATTGAATCACTTATATCCAGAATTAAAATCTCATAGCTGCTTTCACGGGCAATGGTTTCAAATAATTTTATCCATTCGTCGCAGGCAGTATATTGGATATCCATGGGGGAAAGAGCAGGAGGTATGAAATCCAGATTTTGTATGGATTGAATCATACCGCTTATTTTGTAGAGCAGGTTTGCGTTTTCCTGCCGGATGTAATAGAGAAGATCACTTAAGGTATGCTCGTAGTTTTGCTCCAGAAGTTGTTCAAAGCCTGAAAAAATTTCCATGTTAAGGTATAAGACCGCATGATTCCGGGCTAAGATTTGTCCCATAGTGAGAGCCAGAGAGGTTTTCTGGCTTCTGCTGACAGGTGAATAAATTCCGATAACTTTGGTATTCTTTTTTAAAACGGCAGCTTGCGGATGAACAATTTTTTCTGCGCCATAGCAGTTCATAACTTCTCTTATAACGCTGTCAGAGGATTGATACTTGTAAATACTTGGATATTGATCAAGATCAGGGTTGTGAATTCCCTCCGAAAGGATAATCAGCATGCCGACGTTTATCTCTTTTATTGCATCGCACATTGCCTTTCCGGAAATCAGTAAAATTTCAATCGAATGATTTTGCGCATAAGCACAGAGAACTTCCGGTCCCGTAAAGGCCTGAACGTCGAAGGGAATGTTCCTTTTCTGGTTCAGATATTCCATAAAATTGTAGGCATATTCCACCTCAAGATCACAGACTGCCAGAATGCTTTTTGGCTGATTCATCTTAGTAAATACCTCCTATCCACAACAGGACTCCCATCAGGACAGCTACAGAAAAGTGCAGATGTTCTTGCCTTTTCTTTCCGGGAAGACGATAAGGAATTCGTTGTTTTGATTGAAAACATTGGTGAATGTATGTAATAAAATATTGAAAACGTTCTTTGAAGTTATCGCAGATATATAAGATTACGAAAGATAGTATTGCACTGCAGATAAATGAATAAAAGATGCAAAATAGAATTGCCTCAGGCCCCATCAGCCCGCCAATCACCGATAATAATTTGATATCTCCGGCGCCCATCATACGAAAGTAGAATAGTAAAAAGAGAAGAAATATGGGAATACTCCCACCTGTCAGAAAAACAAAAATTCCGCTGCATCCGCTGAGATAAACCTGCAGAACGAAGCCTGTCATCCAACCAGCTATGATCCAGTAATTAGGAATCTGTTCTTCTGCCAAATCCATGTATACTGCTGTTGTTGTAAATAACAATATAATTACTTTTCCAAAAAAAATCACCTCTTTCAAAAATATAAATTGCTCATAACTTTAAATAATGGAAGCAATTTAATGCCTAAAGTAAATAAGACTAAAGTTATATTTTAGTATAATAAAAAAGGGAATAAAAACATTAAAGAAATCATACAGATAATATCTAAATCGTACAGTGTGCCATATATGAAACATGATTTGTATCTCAGAAATGTTCTTCGATGGAACTAATTATAAATGCAATCTTAATATTTGTCCAGTAAAAAAATGCACAAAAAAGCATTAAAAATTTCTCTATAAGAAAGCATCACTAACAAGATGTTGGGGTCAAAAGGTATTTTGACCCCTATGATATACGGATTGCTCCGCATTTCATGCTCCTGCAATCCTAAAAACATTTTAGATGAATGCAGCTCAAACGCTATGGTACTGATAAGAACCTTCATTATCTTTTTTTGCAGGATAATAAAATGGAGGGCAAGGATAAGCTTCAAGTAAGAGAAGGAAGTAAAAAAAATATTGGCTGTTATTGTGGTAAAGTGTTATAATAGATGAGAATTAACTACAGTTTCTGTTACTTTGATTTGAGGAGGATGAGTTATAAAGAAACTTATGATAAGTAGTGTACAGATTTGTATTTTGATGAGGTTACAAGGGCAGAACTAAAGGCATTAGAAGGAAATGCGAGTGAGGATCGTTTTTACCATCGGCTTGAAATAAGGCTACCGCAATCCCACTGGCTTTAGACGGTGGGTTAAGGTAGCCCAAAGTAGATTTTTATGCTATGCTATCGGTATGGGTACATGGAAATCAAAAAACA
>OCJY01000024.1_pt1 | contig 72370 bp, 61 predicted proteins | sample 1502791 | NCBI WGS metagenome assembly OCJY01 (sample SAMN01915221, study PRJEB22387) | human gut metagenome | isolation source: stool | host: Homo sapiens | place: USA | reverse complement strand
CAGTCGATTATCGCTTGCTGAACTGCGGAGCGCGACGAGCTGCTTTGAGACCGTACTTCTTGCGCTCCTTCATACGAGGATCGCGGGTCAGGAAGCCGGCCTTCTTCAGAATGGGACGGAACTCGGGGTTCACCAGCAGCAGGGCGCGGCTGATGCCATGGCGCAGAGCGCCGGCCTGGCCGGAAACGCCGCCGCCCTCGACGGTAGCAACGATGTCCACCTTGCCCAGGGTATCGGTGGCGTTCAGGGGCTGACGGACCACCATCTTCAGGGTCTCCAGACCGAAGTAATCGTCGATGTCGCGGCCGTTGATGGTGATGGAGCCGGTGCCGTTGGGGAACAGGTGCACACGGGCCACGGAGGACTTACGACGGCCGGTGCCGTACAGATAGGGATTCTTGGACTGATACATGTTTCTTTTCCTCCTTACTTGACCAGCTCGGGCTTCTGAGCCTCGTGGATGTGCTGCTCGCCGGCATAGATGTGCAGGCGCTTCAGGGAATCCTTGGTAACGGTGTTGCGGGGCATCATACCGCGGACAGCCACGCGCATGGCCAGCTCAGGCTTGTCCTGCATCAGCAGGCGATACTTGGTCTCCTTCAGGCCGCCGATCCAGCCGGAGTGGGTGCGGTAATACTTCTGCTCCATCTTGTTGCCGGACAGAGTGGCCTTGCCGGCGTTGATGACGATGACGTTATCGCCGCAGTCGGCATGGGGGGTGTAGGTGGGCTTGCCCTTGCCGCGCAGCAGGTCGGCCACGATGACGGCGGTCTTGCCCAGGGGCTTGCCGGCGGCATCAACGACGTACCACTTGCGCTCAATGGTGGCCTTGTTTGCCATATAAGTGGACATGGTGTTTTTCCTCCAATTTATAGAATGTATTGCTTTACTTTTTCAGGCTCCCTTGCTATGATGAGGGAGAGAAACGCGCCGAACGCGCAAGGATATTTATAGCATATCCCGGGGAGATTGTCAACAGCATTTTAATTTATGATAAAAACATCTGGCATTTTCTCCTGTTTTCTCTGAATAGCTCTTATTTTCTCAAATGGCAATTTTATTTTCCGACCCTGGGAGGGATGTCACATGCAGAAGCTTTTGGGACAGGTGCGCCGGTGCGTGGAGGATTACCGCATGATCGACGCGGGGGACACGGTGGCCGTGGGCGTATCCGGCGGCAAGGACAGCCTGGTGACGCTGATCGCGCTGGCCCGGCTGCGGGCCTTTTATCCCATTCCCTTCACCGTTCACGCCATCACCCTGGAGACCGGCACCCCGGGTATGTGCTTCGACGCCGTGGCGGACCTGTGCCGGCAGCTGGACGTGCCCTATACCCGCATCCAGGTGCCGGTATACGACATTGTGTTTAATGAGCGGAAGGAGAAGAACCCCTGCTCCCTGTGCGCCAAGCTGCGGCGGGGCAGCCTGAACACGGCCCTTACGGACCTGGGCATCCGGAAGATCGCCCTGGGCCATCACTATGACGACGCCATCGAGACGCTGCTGATGAACCTGCTGTTCGAGGGGCGCATCGGCTGCTTCCAGCCGGTGACCTACCTGGACCGCACCGGCATCACCCAGATCCGTCCCCTGCTGTACTGCCGGGAGGAGGACATCCGCTGGGCGGCTCAGCGGCTCCGGCTGCCGGTGGTGCACAATCCCTGCCCCGCCAACGGCCACAGCCGCCGTCAGGAGGTGAAGGAGCTCATCGCCGGGCTGGAGGGCCGGTATCCGGATATCAAGCAGAAGCTGTTCGGCAGTCTCCAGCGGTATCCCCTGTACGGGTGGAATCTTCACGAGGAGGAGCGGTGATATGAAAGCAAAGCTGGGCGGCCGCACCTGGGCGGCGCTGCTGACCTTCGGTCTGGTGGGTCAGCTCGCCTGGGTCATTGAGAACATGTACTTTAATGTGTTCCTGTACAACACCATCTCCGGGGACACGTCCATGATCGCGGCCATGGTGGCCTGGAGCGCCGTCACCGCCACCGTCACCACCCTGGCGATGGGGGCCCTCAGCGACCGGCTGGGGCGGCGGAAGGCCTTTATCGTGGCGGGCTATCTGCTGTGGGGCGTCAGCATCGGGGCCTTTGCCCTGATCAAAGGCAGCCCCGTGGCCGCTGCCGCCCACAGCGCGGCGGTGCTGGTGGTGGTGCTGGACTGCGTTATGACCTTCTTCGGGTCTACCGCCAACGACGCAGCCTTCAACGCCTGGGTCACCGATGTCACCGTCCCGGAAAACCGGGGCCGGGTGGAGACGGTGCTGGCCATCATGCCGCTTGTGGCTATGCTGGTAGTGTTCGGCGCTCTGGACGGCCTGACCCAGGCGGGAAGCTGGCGGCTGTCCTTCCTGATCGTAGGCGGCGTCACGGGGCTGGGCGGCGTGCTGGGCTTCTTTTTCATCCGGGAGCCGGACCTGCCCCGGGGCCAGGGGACCACATTCTCCAACATTCTGTACGGCTTCTGTCCCGCCGTTGTCCGGAACAACCCGCGGCTGTATCTGTCCCTGGCGGCGCTGGGGGTATACTGCATGAGCCAGCAGGTGTATATGCCGTATCTCATTATTTATATCCAGCGGTTTTTGGGCATCACGGACTACACGTTCCTGCTGGCCGGGGTGCTGATCGTCAGCTCTGTGCTGTCGGTGCTGGCCGGGCGGCCCATTGACCGGCTGGGGAAGCTCCGCTGTCTGATCCCGGCGGGGATCGTGGGCTTTGCGGGACTGGTGCTGATGTACTTTGCCCGAAGCCAGTGGTTCGTGCTGGCGGCGGGCATCGTGATGCTGGGCGGCGGCATGGTGATCTCTGCCTGCTGCAATGGGCTCATCCGGGACTATACCCCCGCCGGAAAGGCCGGACTGTTCCAGGGCATCCGCATCGTATTCCAGGTGCTGCTGCCCATGGTCACGGGGCCGTATATCGGTGCGGCGGTGATCCGGGGCACCGGCATGACCTACGAGGATCTGGGCACCGTAAAGCAGGTGCCCACAGCGGAAATTTTCCTGGCGGCTGCCGCCGCCCTGGTGCTGCTGGCGATCCCGGCGGCGCTGCTGAAGCGGAAGGGGGATGCGAAATGACGGCGCTTTATACCCCCTGGGGAGAGCAGCTCGACAGGACCTGCCCTCTGCCGGAGTATCCCCGGCCCCAGCTGCGGCGGGACAGCTATCTCTGTCTCAACGGCCTGTGGGATTACACCGTGGAGGACGGGGACGAATACTCCCGCCGCCGCAGCGGAAAAATATTGGTGCCCTTTTCGCCGGAGAGCCTGCTGTCCGGCTGCGATTTCCGGCTGCAAAGCGGGGAAACGCTGTGGTATGAGCGGACGTTCACCCTGCCGGAGGGCTTCCGCCGGGACCGGGTGCTGCTGCACTTCGGCGCGGTGGACCAGTGCTGCCGGGTGCTGGTGAACGACCGGCCTGTGGGCGGCCATGAGGGGGGCTATCTGCCCTTCACCCTGGACATTACCGGCGCCCTGGTCCCCGGGGAAAACCGGCTGACTGTGGCCGTCACCGACGACCCGGAGGGCGGTGTCCACGCCTTCGGCAAGCAGCGCACGGACCGGGGCGGCATCTGGTACACCGCCCAATCCGGCATCTGGCAGACGGTGTGGCTGGAGAGTACAGCGGACAACTACGTCCGTTCCCTGCGCCTGACCCCGGACTTTGACGGGAAATGCCTGCGGTACGCCGTCCGGGCGGAGGACCCGGCAGGAGCCCGGGTCACGGTGCTGTGCGGCGGGCGGGTCGTTGCCCGCAGCTGGGCTGATGAGCGGGGAGAGGGCGTGTGCCCCATTCCGGCGGAGCACTTCCGCCCCTGGAGCCCGGAGGATCCGTATCTGTACGACCTGGAGGTGACTCTGCCCTCCGGCGACCGGGTAGAGAGCTATTTCGGCATGCGGCAGTTCTCCGTTATGGAACACCGGGGCCGCCGGGTGCTGGCCCTGAACCACCGGCCCTGCTTCCAGTCGGGGCTGCTGGACCAGGGCTACTGGTCCGACGGACTGTACACTCCGCCTGCCGACGAGGCCATGGTATGGGATATTCAGACCGCCCGGGATATGGGCTTTTCCATGCTGCGCAAGCACATTAAGATCGAGCCCCTGCGGTGGTACTATCACTGCGACCGGCTGGGGATGATCGTTTGGCAGGACATGGTATCCTGCTTCGAGGGATGGCGGACCCTGACCATGCAGGTGCTGCCCTTTCTGGGTCTGCACCTGCATGATGCGCCGTCGGCCCGGCTGGGCCGGGCCGGGGAGCCTGGACGGCAGCAGTTCCTCCGGGACATGGCCGACACGGTGGACCTGCTGTATAACTGCGTGTCCCTGGGTCTGTGGGTGCCCTTCAACGAGGGCTGGGGCCAGTTCAGCGCCCTGGAGGTCGCGGACCGGCTGCGGGCCATGGACCCCACCCGGCCCATCGACCATGCCTCCGGCTGGCACGACCAGGGCGGCGGCGACCTGAAAAGCCGCCACGTATACTATCGGCCCGTGCGCCTGAAAAACGACGGGCGGCGGGTGCTGGCCCTGACGGAGTTCGGGGGCTACAGCCTGCAGTGCCCGGGTCACCTGGCGTCGGACAAAAAATTCGGCTACCGCATGTATGACGATGCGGCAGCCTGGATGGACGCGGTGGAAAAGCTGTATGAAACGGAGGTTTTGCCCCTGATCCAGGCCCAGGGACTGTCGGCGGCGGTGTATACCCAGCTGTCCGACGTGGAGGACGAGGTCAACGGCCTGGTGACCTTCGACCGCCGGGTGTGTAAGATGGACCCGGCCCGCATGCGGAAAATCAACGAGAAATTGCATTTTTAGCACAGGATATTGCGCTTTCGACATGCGATAGCCCGAAGAGATAGGGCCGGCAGAGTCGTCGGCCCCCATGGAGCATCCGAGAGCTTGACAAAATCGTGTGCATGACCTATAATGAACATGGAAAGGGCGCTGCGACAAGCGGTTGGCCCGACTAAGTTAGGGTTTTACAAAGAAAACCGTCACCGGCCAGGGTGGCGGTTTTCGCGTCTCTTTACGATAATCGTGACCGTATAGGGTCCGATATGTAAGGTAATACGCATTGCCTCACCCCCTTTCGGGTGGTGTGGCCAACCGCCTGCCGTTCGTGCAGCGCCATGGGCATTATAACATACGATGTGGCAAGATGCAACAAAAAGCGGGAAAGCGTGGCCGTATAGGGGGCGGACAATTCTGTCCGCCCCACAGGATGCCCCTATGTAAGCACCCACTGCAGCAGAAGCAGCAGGCCGAAGCCGGGAAGGCCCAGCACCCCGATCACCAGGGAGTTGAACACGTTCAGGCCCAGGTGCAGCCCGGGAACGGTGCGGCCCAGGAGCCACAGGGCACCAAAGCCCAGGGCCGCGTTGCCCGCTACCCGGAATACCGTTTTCAGGGGGCTTTTCGTCAGACGCAGCACCCCCAGCAGGATAAACAGAGCCCCCACACCCAGGGCGGCTTTTTCTAAGACGGACACACAGTCCCTCCCTTCACGGAGGACGCCGCCACGCAGGGGCCCTCCCCCAGCTGGGTCTTGATGCACCGCAGCAGATAGTCGCTGCGGGCCTTCAGGGCGTTGATCTCGTAAATGCTGGCCTCTACCAGCTCCGGGGCGGTGACGTAATTGAACTTATCATAGGCGTTGCGCAGGGCTTGGTTGGTCTGATACAGCTCCTGCCGCAGGTCCCCCAGGGTGGGGGAGGCCGTGTCCTTGTTTTTCATGGCGATACCTCCTGATGGCTATTGTACGGTTATTTTGGACAGATATGACAGGCTTTAATCAGGGGACAGGAACATTTTTCCGGGGAGGTGCGCGAAATGCACGAGGAATACATGCGCCAGGCGCTGGACCTGGCCCGGGAGGCCGCCGCCGCCGGGGAGGTGCCGGTGGGCTGCGTCATCGTCCGGGACGGGGCGGTGGTGGGCCGGGGCCGCAACCGGCGGGAGGAGCGCCAGGCCGCCTGGTCCCACGCGGAAATGGAGGCCATGGCCGAAGCCAACCGGACCCTGGGCACCTGGCGGCTGGACGGCTGCACGCTGTATGTGACTCTGGAGCCCTGCCCCATGTGTGCCGGGGCCATTCTCAACGCACGGGTCAGCCGGGTGTACTTTGGGGCCCGGGACCGGGAGATGGGCGCCTGCGGCGGGGTCATGAATCTGTTTATGGAGGATTTCCCTCACCCTCCCGCCCTGGTGGGCGGCGTGCTGGAGGCCGAATGCGCCCGGGTTCTGTCGGATTTTTTTCGCTCCGTGCGGAAAAAGTGAATTTTCCCTATTTTCCCGTTGACAAAACCGGGAAAAGTGGCTATATTATGTGGTGATCCAGTGCAAATGCAGTGATGGGGACCAGTAGCGCTCCTTCCCGATGCCAAGAGAGCCGCCGTTTCGGTGCAAGGCGGTCACGGGCGAAGCGGCGAATATCACCCCGGAGCATCCGGCTGAAACGGCATACCCGGATTAGGTGCGGACGGCGGAGGGCCGTTATCATCCCTCACCCACGGATGGTGGGGCGGAGCGGCCGCGTTTTCGCGGCAATAAGAGTGGTACCGCAGAGGTTTTTCACGGCCTTTGTCTCTTACAGAGACAAGGGCCGCTTTTTTATTGGTTTTCAAATACAATTTTCGTATACGGAGGTAACACATGGAATACAAAAAGACGCTGAATATGCCGAAATCCGGCTTTCCCATGCGGGCGGGCCTGCCCAAGCGGGAGCCGGAGATGCTGCGCTATTGGGAGCAGCTGGACCTTTACAACGAGCTGCTGAAGAAGAACGAGGGCAAGCCCCTGTTCTCCCTCCACGACGGCCCTCCCTTCTCCAACGGCGCCCTGCACATGGGCCACGCCCTGAACAAGGCCCTGAAGGACTTCATCAACCGCAGCTATGCCATGCGCGGGTACTACACCCCCTATATCCCCGGCTGGGACAACCACGGCATGCCCATTGAATCCGCCATCATCAAGCAGAACAAGCTCAACCACAAGGCCATGAGCGTGGCGGATTTCCGCACCGCCTGCCACGAGTTCGCCGACCACTATATCGACGTGCAGCGGGAGGGCTTCAAGCGCATGGGCGTGGTGGCCGACTGGGACCACCCCTACAAGACCATGGACCCGGGCTTTGAGGCCCGGGAGGTCCGGGTGTTCGGCAAGATGTACAAAAACGGCCACATCTACAAGGGCCTCAAGCCCGTGTACTGGTGCCCCCACGACGAGACCGCCCTGGCCGAGGCGGAGATCGAGTATCAGGACGACCCCTGCACCACGGTGTATGTGAAGTTCCCCATGCACGACGACCTGGGCAAGCTCCCCCACCTGGACAAGAGCAAGCTCAGCTTCGTCATCTGGACCACCACCATCTGGACCCTGCCCGGCAACCTGGCCATCGCCCTGAACCCGGCGGAGAGCTACGCCGTCGTCAAGCCGGAGGGCCGCGACGAGCTGTATATCATGGCGGAGGCCCTGACGGAGAAGGTCATGGGCATCGGCGGCTTCGACCGCTATGAGATCGTGGAGACCCACCCCGGTGCCTTCTTCGAGAACATGCTGGCCAGCCATCCCTTCCTGCCCAAGACCAGCCGCCTGGTGCTGGCGGACTATGTCACCATGGACTCCGGTACCGGCTGCGTCCACACCGCCCCCGGCTTCGGCGCCGACGACTATCAGACCTGCCTGCGCTACGGCATGGACATGGTGGTGCCCGTGGACGACCAGGGCCGCCACACCGACTATGCCGGCAAGTACGCCGGCATGAAGACCGAGGAGTCCAACCCCGTGATCCTCCAGGATATGAAGGACGCCGGGTCCCTGTTTGCCAGCCAGGAGATCGTCCACAGCTATCCCCACTGCTGGCGCTGCAAGAAGCCCATCATCTTCCGTGCCACTCCCCAGTGGTTCTGCTCCGTGGAGTCCTTCAAGGATGACGCCATCGCCGCCTGCGAGGACGTGCGCTGGGTGCCCTCCTGGGGCAAGGACCGCCTGCGCTCCATGGTTCTGGAGCGCACCGACTGGTGCATCAGCCGCCAGCGCCGCTGGGGCCTGCCTATCCCGGTGTTCTACTGCAAGGACTGCGGCAAGCCCATCTGCACCGACGAGACCATCGACGCCATCGCGGGCCTCTTTGAAAAGAAGGGCTCCAATGCCTGGTTCGAGATGGAGGCGGAGGACATGCTGCCGGATGGCTTCACCTGCCCCCACTGCGGCAAGGCCGCAGGCTTCGAGAAGGAGAGCGACACCCTGGACGGCTGGTTCGATTCCGGCTCCACCCACTATGCCTCTATGGAGCGCACCCAGGGCTTCTGGCCCGCCACCATGTATATCGAGGGGCTGGACCAGTATCGCGGCTGGTTCCAGAGCTCCCTGCTGGTGGCCGTGGGCGCGCTGGAGCGGGGGGCCCCCTTCAAGGAGTGCCTGACCCACGGCTGGACCGTGGACGGTCAGGGCCGCGCCATGCACAAGTCCCTGGGCAACGGCATGGACCCCGCCGAGATCTTCAACAAGTACGGCGCGGACCTGCTGCGCCTGTGGGCCGGCTCCTCTGACTATCACGTGGACGTCCGCTGCTCCGACGACATCTTCAAGCAGCTGTCCCAGAACTATCTGAAGTTCCGCAACACGGCCAAGTTCTGCCTGGATAACCTGACGGGCTTCGATCCGGAGACGGAGCTGGTGGCCCCCGCCCGGATGCAGGAGCTGGACCGCTGGGCCGTTACCCGGCTCAACAGCCTCATCCGCCGGGTGTTCGACAGCTACGATGCCTACGAGTTCCACGCCGTGTCCCACGCCATCAACGATTTCTGCGTGGTGGACCTGAGCTCCTTCTATTTCGATATCATCAAGGACCGCCTGTACTGCGACGGTGAGCACAGCGCCAGCCGCCGCAGCGCCCAGACCGCCCTGTTCCTGATCCTGGACGCCATGACCCGGATGTTCGCCCCCATCCTGGCCTTCACCTGCGAGGAGATCTGGCTGGCTATGCCCCACCGCAGTGCCGACGACAGCCGCAGCGTCCTGTTCAACTGCATGGTGCAGCCCTATGAGGGCTATGCCCTGCCGGAGGACGCCATGGACCGCTGGGCAAGGATCGCCGCTGTCCGCACCGCCGTCAACGGTGCGCTGGAGCAGGCCCGGGCCGACAAGACCATCGGCAAGAGCCTGGAGGCGGAGGTGGATGTCACCGTTCCCGCCGAGGACGCCTTCCTGGCGGACATGGACGCGGATACCCTGGCGGATCTGCTGATCGTGTCCCAGGTACGGGTCACCGTGGGCAACGAGCTGACCGTCACCGTGGCTCCCGCCCGGGGCGTCAAGTGCGCCCGCTGCTGGAAGGTGCTCTCCAGCGTGGGCACCGTGGCCGGTCACGATACCCTGTGCCCCCGCTGCGCCGCTGTGGTGAAGTCCCTGCCCGTGGTGGAGTGATCGGAATTTCAAGCAGTCCCCAAGCCCCGGCGCCGCTGCGCCGGGGCTTGCCCTGCCCATTATCATGACCGGAGAGGAATCACGTGAACGACAAGCAGGAAGCAAAATTTCAGGAGCTCACCGGCCAGCCGGTGGGCCATCTGGTGTGCAAAATGGCGGCGCCCACCATCATCAGCATGATGGTGACGGCCTGCTATAACATGGTGGATACCTATTTCGTGGGCCAGCTCCACAGCAACAGCGCCACCGGCGCGGTGGGGGTGGTGTTCTCCCTGATGGCGGTGATCCAGGCGGTGGGCTTTTTCTTCGGCCACGGGTCCGGCAACTACATCTCCCGCCAGCTGGGCCGCCATGAATCCGGCGACGCCGGGAAAATGGCCGCCACCGGCGTGACCCTGGCGTTTCTGGCGGGGTGCGTCATTCTGGCGCTGGGCCAGATCTTTCTCACGCCCCTGGCCCGGCTGCTGGGCTCCACGGATACCATCCTGCCCTATGCCCGCAGCTATCTGCGGATCATCCTGCTGGGGGCCCCGTATATGACGGCATCCTTCGTGCTGAATAACCAGCTGCGCTTTCAGGGCAGCGCCGCCTACGGCATGGTGGGCATCGCTGCCGGAGCGGTGCTGAACGTGGGGCTGGATCCGCTGCTGATCTTCGTATTGGATATGGGCGTGGCCGGGGCGGCCCTGGCCACCATTCTCAGCCAGCTGGCGTCGTTCTGCATGCTGCTTCTGGGCTGCTCCCGGGGCGGCAACCTGCGCATCCGCCTGCGGAACGTGTGCATCCGCCGGGACCTGCTGGTGGAGATCTGCAAGGGCGGCGTGCCGTCCCTGTGCCGCCAGGGGCTGGCCAGCATCGCCACCATCTGCCTCAACCGCAGCGCGGGCCTGTACGGCGACGCGGCCATTGCCGCCATGAGCGTGGTGACCCGTGCCATGCAGCTGGCCCAGTCGGCGCTGATCGGCTTCGGCCAGGGATTTCAGCCGGTGTGCGGCTTCAACTACGGCGCGGGGCTGTATGGCCGGGTGAAGGACGCCTTCCGCTTTTGCGTCAAGTGGGCCACGGTGTTTCTGGCGGCGGCGTCGGTGCTGGGGATGATCTTCGCGCCCCAAATCGTGGCGGTGTTCCGCAACGACCCGGAGGTTATTACCTTCGGGGCCCGGGCTCTGCGCTGTCAGTGCGCGGTGTTCCCTCTGTGTGGGGTCATCGCCATCTCCAGCATGCTGACCCAGACCATCAACAAGGTGTGGCAGGCGTCGCTGCTGGCGGTGGCCCGGCAGGGGCTGTTCTTCATTCCGTCAGTGCTGATCCTGCCCCATGTGCTGGGAGAGCTGGGGGTACAGCTGGCCCAGTCGTTGTCCGATGTGTGCGCCTTCGCCCTGACGGTGCCGCTGGTGCTGGGCGTCCTGCGGGATATGGACCGCCAGGAGCGCCTGGAAAGGATCTCATGACGAAAAAATCGCGGGCTAAGGCCCGCGATTTTTACATAATACGATATCTTTCTGCGATATACTATGCGTTTACACTGTCCGCCAGCTGCATGGCCATGCGCTCCAGCTCCTCCTGCTGGCCCTGGCGCAGGGCGGAACGCAGGGTCACGGTATCTGCGGCCTGCTCCCATTTCAGAGGCTCCAGGAGCTTCTGCATGCCCCGGGCACTGGTGGGAGCCCAGGACCCGTTCTCGATATACGCCACCCGGCGGTTCTTCAGCGTATGGGCAGTCAGATCGTGCAGCAGGTTCTCCATGGTGACGAACACACCGGCGTTATAGGTGGGGGCGGCCAGCACCACATGGCTGAACCGGAACGCCGCCGCCAGAATGTAGGACGCCGGGGTAACGGAGGTGTCGTACATGGCCACCTGCACCCCCTGCTCCCGCAGACGGCAGGCCAGGATGTTGGCGGCGTTCTCCGTCCCGCCGTACACCGACGCATAGGCAATGACCACGCCCCGCTCCTCCGGCTCATACCGGCTCCACAGGTCGTATTTGCCCAGGATGTACCCCAGGTCCTGCCGCCACACGAAGCCGTGCAGGGGCAGCAGCATCTGAATGTCCAGTCCCCCGGCCTTTTTCAGCACCGCCTGGACCTGTGCGCCGTACTTGCCCACAATATTGGTGTAATACCGCCGGGCCTCGTCCAGATAGTCCCGGTGGAAGTCCACCTCGTCGGCGAACAGCGCGCCGTTCAGGGCGCCGAAGGTGCCGAAGGCGTCCGCCGTCAGCAGCAGCTTGTCCGTCTCGTCATAGGTCATCAGCACCTCCGGCCAGTGGACCATAGGCGCGGCCACAAAGTGCAGGGTGTGCCGCCCGGTGCAGAGGGTGTCCCCCTCCTTCACCACGCTGATGCGCCCCTCGTACCCGGGGCCGAAGAACTGGGCCAGCATATTCTTGGCGGCGGCGGAGCACACCACGGTGGTCTCCGGGTGCCGCACCAGCAGGTCCCGGATATCGGCGGCGTGGTCCGGCTCCATGTGCTGCACCACCAGGTAATCCAGGGCCCGGCCATTGAGCCCGTGGGCCACGTTTTCCAGAAATACCCGGCACACGGAGGCATCGGCGGTGTCAAACAGCACCGTTTTCCCGTCGGTCAGCAGATAGCTGTTGAAGGATACGCCCCGGGGCACGTCATAGACCCCCTCGAACATAGCCAGGCGGCGTCCGTCGGCCCCCACCCAGGTATAATCGTCATTGACCTTTCTTGTGCAGAACATAAGGATACCTTCTTTCCCCTAAAATCTCGATTATATTATATCCTTTTTATGGCAAAAAATCTGTGCTATATGCAACACTTGCGAAAAAATGCGCCCCGGCCGGGGCGCGTTTTCTCTTATTGGCTGTTACTGATACAGATCCACCACCGTGTGACACGCCTCCAGCAGCAGGCCGTCGAAGTAGTCCACGGCATCCTGGGGGATCGTCTCCTCCGGCGGGGCCATCATCCCCATGCTGTAGGTATAGCTGTGGCCGTCGATCACAAAAAACAGCCGCAGTCCATCCTCACTGCACTCCCGGTAAATGGGCACATGCTTGTAATTCTCTCTCAGCGGCGGATATTCCTGGCGTTTCTCCGTATTTCGCAGCGCCAGGATATACACCGGGTATGTGGTCCCGTCATAGATAACCTTCCCGGCCATATCCCAGCCGGTGGGCCGGGCGAAGCGCCCGGTGCTGGACAGATAGATGCTGTACTCCTCCTGCTTCCAGGGCAGGATATCCTCCGGCGGAGCCAGGACCCCCAGCTTTTCCGCCGTCTGGCTCAGCTGCTCATAGCTCTCCGCCGGCTTCTGCAAGGACGGGTGCACCGGCCAGCAAAACACCAGGTCGTATAGGACGACTCCTGCCACAACGGCCAGGATCACCAACAGGACGATTTTCCGAACCTTTTTCCCGTTTTTACGTTTCATTACAGCAATCCCCCCATCACTGATACAGATCCACTACCGTGTGACACGCCTCCAGCAGGAGACCGTCGAAATAGTCCACGGCATCCTGGGGCATCTTCCCGTCGGCGTACACCGTGACGGTGTATATATGGCCGTCAATGCTCAAGAAATACAGCACCGAATCGTCCCACGCGTCCCGGTAAATGGGCGTCATCCGATAGTTTTCCCGCAGCGAGATCTCCGCGCGCCACTCGAAGGTCCATTTCTGAGACTCGAAGATCTCCGCCCTGTATGACGCACCGCCGTATTCCACGGTCCCCGACATCAGAAAAGCACTGGGCTTACTCAGCCGGTCCCGGCCATCCAGCTCTTGACTGTAGAATGTTTCCACCCATGGAAGGACGTTCTCCGGAGGGACCAGCACACCCGTCTTTTCCATATCCTGCCGCAGCTGCGCGTAGCTATCCACGCTTTTCCGGGGTTGGGGATATATCGGCCAGGTCAGCACGGTATACACGATGCCGCCCACAATGGCCAGCAGCACCGCCACCAGAATAATTTTCTTCCCGGTTCCTCGCTTCATGGCACGTCTCCTTTCCCGTTACTGATACAGATCCACCACCGTGTGGCACGCCGTCCGCAGCGCGTCCTCCACATACGCCGCGTCCTCCTCCGACAGGGTCGTGCTCTCCGGATACATCACCTGGATGATGTATTCATTCCCGTCTATGTAAAGCTGGGTCATGTAAAACCCCCGGTCCTGGAACAGGTAAATGGGTACATAGCGATAGCTGTCCCAGCAGGGCGGCAGATCGCCCACGATGCCGGTGACTCCCACGGAGACCTCTGCGTTGAAGGTAACGCCGCCGCGCTCCATGGTGCCGGATATGGCAAAGCCGCTGACCTTGGCCAGCCGGGAGGGACTGTCCATCCGGAGCTGACGCTCCGTCACCGTCCACGGCAGCAGGTTTTCCCCGGGGACCCGGATATCCGTTTTCTTTTCCACCGTGTCCCGCAGCTGCTCATAGCTTTTCGCCGGTTTCATCCGGGTGGGATTCACCGGACAGGCCATGACGGCGTACACGATCACGCCCACAATGGCCAGCAGCACCACCAGCAGGACGATTTTCCCGATTTTCTTTCCGGTTCCTCGCTTCATATGGCGTCGCCTCCCTCGCTTTTTTGTCATTTTACCACATTTTCGTCCAATGTGCAAGCACAATTTTCCGTTTGACGACATAGTGTCGTTTATCCATCTATTTTGCCGCTCACGTCCCGTCAAATTTGCCCAATCTGACGCTTGGTTTGACTTCTCCGGCGGACAATGCTATAATAAAGTGTTGAGTTTTTTCATAGGAGGTGCGGGATATGCGGCAGGAGGACAATCGGCAGCCCATGGGCTCGGAGTCTCTGGGGACCCTGGTCAGCAGCTGGCGGGACGGCACGTTTTCCGAGATCTGGGCCGACTGGAAGTGGATCTGGGGCTATACCAAGCGCTACCGGCGGGCGGTGTGGTTCTATACCATCCTGGGCGTGGCCAGCTCCACCCTGGGCCTGGTGTCCGCCGTGGCCAGCAAATACTCCATCGACATCATCACCGGCTACGACAGCGACCACCTGTGGTTCATCGTCACCGTGATGGTGGCCTCGGCCCTGGTGGGTCTGCTGCTGCGCAGCGTCACCTCCCGCATTTCCACGAAAATCTCCCTCCGGGTGAACAACGATATCCAGGCCCAGGTGTTCGACCGCCTGCTGGGGGCCGACTGGCGGTCCCTGAACGCGTTTGCCAGCGGCGACCTGCTCAGCCGCCTGTCCACCGACGTGGGCTCCGTATCCTCCAGCGCCATCCGCTGGCTGCCGGACCTGATCGTCACGGCGTACACCTTCGCCGCCACCCTGGCGGTGATCCTGCACTATGACTGGGTCATGGCCCTGTTGGCCCTGGCCAGCGCCCCCTTCCTGCTGCTGACGTCCCGCCGCCTGATCCGGGGCATGCGCACCCACCAGCAGGAGGTCCGCCAGGTGGGCAGCCGCCTGATGTCCTACGAGACGGAGACGCTGCACAATCTGGACGCCATCAAGGGCTTCGGCATCACCGGCCGCTATGGCCGGGGCTTCCGCCGCCGGCAGGAGGAGTTCCGCCGGGCCAGCCTGGATTATAATCTGTTCAGCATCCGCACGGAGATTCTCCTGTCTCTTCTGGGCTCCGCCGTCCAGATGGCGGCCTTCGGCTACTGCCTGTATCTGCTGTGGTCCGGCAAAATTCTCTACGGCACCATGACGCTGTTCCTGTCCCAGGGGGCCAAGCTCAGCTCCGCCTTCAACGCTCTGGTGCGGACGGTGCCGTCGTTCCTCAGCGCGTCGGTGTCCGCCCGCCGTATCCGGGACCTGTACGCCCTGGAGCCGGAGCCGGTGTTGCCGGACGACGGGCTGGACAGCCTGGCCTCTCAGGGCTTCACCGTGTCCGTGGAGGACGCGGGCTACGCCTATGTTCCCCATCAGCCGGTGCTGACCCATGCCGATTTCCGGGCCGCTCCCGGGGAGACCGTGGCTCTGGTGGGCCCCTCCGGCGGCGGCAAGACCACCATGATCCGCCTGCTGCTGGGCCTGATCCGCCCGGCGGAGGGCCGCGCTTACCTCCAGGCCGCCGACGGGCGGCAGGTGGAGGTGAACGCCGGACTCCGCCGCTATTTCTCCTATGTGCCCCAGGGCAACACCCTCCTCTCCGGCACCATCGCCGACAATCTGCGGATGGTGAAGCCCGACGCCTCCGACGCCCAGCTGCGGGCGGCGCTGGAGGCCGCCTGTGCCTGGGACTTTGTCTCCGCCATGGACGGCGGGCTGGAGGCCTCCGTGGGGGAGCACGGCCACGGCCTGTCCGAGGGGCAGGCCCAGCGCATCGCCATTGCCCGGGCCCTGCTGCGGGACGCCCCGGTGCTGCTGCTGGACGAGGCCACCAGCGCCCTGGATGTGGCCACCGAGCGCACCATCCTGCGGAATCTGGCAGCCCGCTACCCCCACAAGACCTGCATCGTCACCACCCACCGGCCCACGGTGATCTCCCTGTGCTGCCGGGTGTACCAGGTGTCCTCCGGCTGCCTCCGCCTGCTGGACTCCGACGAGGCCCAGCGCCTGGCCATGGACTTCTGACCCTTTCCCCGGAACCTGCTGGGTTCCGGGGCAGAGCTTGTCAAAAAAGGGCGCCGCCCTTTTTTGACAAAAGGGATTTCGCTTCGACCCGCGCGTTTTCACGCATAAAATGCGTGAAAACACACTCTCTCCGCGCAAAGTATTTTTCGCGACGTACACGCCGCCGCGAAAAATGGATCAAACCTTATTCGCGGCCTGCGGGCCGCGAACTCTGCGAGGCTCTTTTGACAGACTGTGCCCCGGAACCTGCTGGGTTCCGGGGCATTTTTGCCTTTTTTCTTTCGTTAGGCTAAGGAAAAATCTGGAGTTTGTAACAGTTTCGTTAATAATTGCCCGGCCCTCTTGCGCGCGGCGCTTTAGAATGTTAAAATTCTTTAAAATGTTTTTTACAGTTGTGTAACAACTGGCTTATAACGCGCAAGGAGCGATGCGACTATGCCCAAATTCAGCGTAAAAAAGCCGCTGACCGTGTTCGTGGCGGTGCTGGCGATTCTGGTATTGGGGGTGGTGGCCTATCTGAAGATGACCCCCGACCTGATGCCCAATATGGATTTCCCTTATGTGATCCTGGTGACCACCGACCCCGGGGCCAGCCCCGAGACCGTGGAGGCCGATATCACCAAGCCCCTGGAGCAGTCCATGGCCACCCTGGACCGCATCAAAAACGTCACCTCCAGCTCTATGGACAGCGTGTCCATGGTGGTGCTGGAGTTTGAAGACGGCGTGAATATGGACACCGTCAGCGTGGATATCCAGCAGAAGATCAACCAGCTGAAGGGCTCCTGGTCCGACACCGTGGGCGATCCCTATGTGCTGAAAATGAACCCCTCCATGCTGCCGGTGCAGGTGGCGGCCCTGTCCTACGACGGCAAGGACATCACGGAGCTGTCCGACTTTGTCACGGATACCCTGTCCCCCAAGCTGGAGGGCATCACCGGCGTGGCCAGTGTTACCGTCAGCGGTACGGTCCAGCATCAGCTCCATGTGATCCTCAGCCAAAAGAAGCTGGATGATCTGTCCCGGCGGCTGTCCGACGCCATTGCGAAGCAGCTGGACGACGCGGCAGGGCAACTGTCCTCCGCCCGGGGCCAGGTCAACAGCGCCAAGGCCGCCATCCGCAGCGCTGAGGAATCCGCCGTCCGGGACGCCGTGACCCAGGCCCTTACCACCATTCAGGACAGTCTGAAAACCATGCGGGCCAGCCGGGACCAGCTCCAGGACAACCTCCGGGAGCTGGCGGATATTCAGCGGGAGAAGGCCCGTCTGGAGGCGGAAAACGCCCCCTACCAGGCCCGTATCGAGGCCATCCGCCACGACCCCTCCATGACGGAGGAGGAAAAGCAGGCAGCCATCGCCGAAATTGAAAGTGACCCCGAATACGTCCGCATCCAGGCGGAGCTGGCGGCGCTGGACCTGCGTATGGCGGCCCTGGGCGTCAAGTGGGACGAGGCCGTCCAGCGGGCCAAGGAGTGGCAGAAGCAGCTGGAGGAGCTGGAAAAACAGCTGCGGGACCTGGAAACCGACGAGGGCGTGGCCAAGCTGGCGGACCAGGTGACCGCCGGGACCCTGACCATGGCCGACGCCGTTACACAGATCATCTCCGCCAATATCCAGCTGGACAGCGCCCTGAATCAGATCGATCAGGGCCTCCAGACCCTGGAGGAATCCCGCTCCGCCGCCCTGAGCCAGGCGGACCTGTCCTCCAGCCTGAATCTATCCACCATCACCGCCCTGCTGACGGCCCAGAACTTCTCCATGCCCGCCGGGTATCTGAAGGAGGACGGCGTCAACTATATGGTTTCCGTGGGCGACGCCATCGACACCCGCCAGGACCTGGAGGACCTGGTGCTCTTTGACCTGGGGATGGACGGCATCGACCCCATCCGCATGAAGGACGTGGCCGACGTGGCCATCACCGACAACTCCTCGGAGATCTACGACAAGCTCAACGGCAAGGACGGCGTCATCGTCTCCTTCAACAAGCAGTCCACCTACGCCACGGCGGAGGTGTCCGACAACATCAACAGCCGCTTCCGGGAGCTGGAGGCGGAGTACCAGGGTCTTTCCTTCGTGCCCCTGATGGACCAGGGGGACTACATATACCTTATCATCAACTCCATTCTGTCCTCTCTGGGCTGGGGCGCGCTGTTCTCGGTGCTGATCCTGTACCTGTTCTTGCGGGACCTGCGTCCCACCGTCATCACCCTGTGCTCCATCCCCATCAGCGTGATCTTCGCCGTGGTGCTCATGTACTTCTCCGGCGTCACCATCAATATGATCTCCCTGTCCGGCCTGGCCGTGGCGGTGGGCATGCTGGTGGATAACTCGGTGGTGGTCATTGAGAACATCTATCGTCTGCGCGCCAAGGGGGCCACCGTCATCCAGGCGGCGGTGTCCGGTGCGCGGCAGGTGCTGGGCGCCATCACCGCCTCCACCCTGACCACCGTGTGCGTATTTCTGCCCATCGTGTTTGTGGAGGGCATCACCAAGCAGCTGTTCACGGACCTGGCCCTGACCATGACCTATTCCCTGCTGGCCAGCCTCATTGTGGCCCTGACCCTGGTGCCCGCCATGGCCTCCGGCATGCTCCGCAAGGAAAAGCCCCAGAAGCCGGGTCTGCTGGACCGGGTCTATCCCGCCTACCGCAAGGCCGTGTCCTGGTCCCTGAGACACAGGGCCGTGGTGCTGCTGCTGTCGCTGGTGCTGCTGCTGGGCTCCGCCGGAGCCACCCTGGCCCGCGGCTTTGCCTTCATGCCCAATATCGACATGAACACCGTGAATCTCACCGTCTCCATGCCCGAGGGCTGCACCCGGGAGCAGGCCGTATCCCTGGCGGATGAGGTGCTGCGCCGGGCTGCCCAGGTGGAAAACGTGGAGACCGTAGGCGCGATGATGTCCTCCTCCGGCAGCTCCGGCGGCATGGACATGACCAGCATGATGTCCTCCGGCGGCGGGGCGTATGACGTCACCGCCTATATCACCCTTACCGAGGGGGCCTCCGGCGCAAAGGCCGGACAACAGATCGAGGCCGCCTGCACCGGTATGGACTGCACCGTCACCGCCTCCGGCGCCATGGACAGCTACATGACCTATCTTACCGGCAGCGGCGTCGCGCTGAACGTCTACGGCAGCGACATGGAGCAGATGCAGTCCGCCGCCAAGACACTGGCCGCGAAGCTGGCCACCGTCCCCGGCACGGAAAACGTGTCCGACGGCCTGGAGCAGGCGGCCACCGCCCTGCACCTGTCCGTGGACCGCAACGCCGCCATGGAAAAGGGCCTCACCGTGGCCCAGGTGTATATGGCCGTTGCCTCCGCCCTGACGGACACCGACAGCTCCCTGTCCCTGACCCTGGACGGGCTGGACGTCAGCGTGTCCATCCAGTCCCCGGAGGAAAGCCGCATGACCCGGGAAAAGCTCATGGACCTGGAGATCGACCCCTCTGCCATGAGCGCCATGAGCAGCATGATGAGCGCCGCCTCCGGCAGCGGCTCCATGAGCGGTATGTCCGGCATGTCCTCCGGCAGCGGCTCCATGAGCGGCATGAGCAGCATGTCCTCCGGCAGCACCTCCGCCGTCCAGGCGGCGGAGCCCGTCCGCCTGGGTGATATTGCCAAGCTGGAGGAGACCGTCAGCCTCAACACCATTCACCGCGACCAGCAGCGGCGGTACATCACTGTGTCCGCCGACGTGGCCGACGGCTACAATGTCACCAAGGTCACCACCGCCGCCCAGGCGGCTATTGCGGAGGTAGACCTGCCCCAGGGCATCACCGCCTCCTTCCAGGGGGAAAACGAGGCCATTATGGACGCCATCCGGCAGCTGCTGCTGATGCTGCTGCTGGGCATCGTCCTGGTGTACCTGGTAATGGTGGCCCAGTTCCAGTCCCTGCGCTCGCCGTTGATCGTCATGTTCACCATTCCCCTGGCCTTCACCGGCGGCTTCCTGGCCCTGCTGCTGGCGGGCATCGAGGTCAGCGTGGTGTCTCTGGTGGGCTTTGTGATGCTGGTGGGCGTCATCGTCAACAACGGCATTGTCCTGGTGGACTACATCAACCAGCTGCGGCTGGAGGGTATGGGCCGCCGGGAGGCCATCATCGAGGCCGGCGTCACCCGCCTGCGGCCCATTCTTATGACGTCCCTGACCACGATCCTGGGCCTGGTGGTCATGGCCTTCGGCAAGGATGTGGGCACGGCCCTGATGCAGCCGGTGGCCCTGGTGTGCATCGGCGGTCTGCTGTACGCCACGCTGATGACCCTGCTGGTGGTGCCCTGCATGTATGACATTCTCAGCCGCCGGGACCTGCGGAAGGTCAACGAGGAGGAGCTGCAGCTCCTGGACCTGTAACATTGTAAAAGAGCCTCCCCGGGTGGGGAGGCTCTTTTTATATCCTTTTGTACCGTTTATCCGTAGTACGCCATCAGCATATCCACCACGGTGCCGTAGCTCTGGGTGCCCCGGGGGTCGCCGCTGCTTTTCAGGAAGGAATCATACACCTTCTGGGCCGCGTCGTTGACGGGCCCCTCAAAGGCCGCCCAATAGGTGGAGTTATCCCGCAGGTCCGCCACCACCGTGTCGGGCAGCAGCACCCGCACGGCCTGCCACGCCTCCGGGTCCGCCCGGTACAGGGCGTTGGAGAGATAGGTAAAGCCCATGAGCCAGCCGGAGTAGCGATAAGCGGCGCTGTCCGCCGTGGTGGAGGCGGCGATGGCAATGAAGTTGCACTCCTGCTCCGAGGCGATACCCCGCTGGTGAGCCATCTCGTGGGCAATGGTGCTGGGCAGATAGCAGGCGGGGCTGTCGATGTTCAGGTTGGCCTCGCCGGTAAAGGGAAAATAGAAGCCCGTAAAGTCCATGGCGCTGAGGGCCGTGGAAAACCGCACCCCCTTGGGCACCCGGTCCTCCATCCGCAGGCAGGGAAATGCGCCGTACACGCCGTCGAACACCCGCACGCTGTCGGCAAAGATGTCGTCCCGGCTCTCGGCAAACAGGCCGTTTTCGTCCCGCCGCACCTGACCGGCGCAGTCCGCCAGCTGCCGGGCGAAGTATTCCGTCACCTGAGCCAGCTCCTCCGGGGTGGACTCCCGGGCATACACGCCGGACTGCTGCTGGAAGGACTCCGCATAGTAGTTGACGCCCCACAGCAGGCTGAACCCGGCGTACACCGTCAGCACCGCGCACACCGCCGTCAGCGCAAAGCGATACAGCACCCGGCCCCGGCGGCCCTGATCCGTGATCAGCCGCCGGACGGTGGCCCCCATCCACAGCAGGACCACTCCCGCCGCTATGGCGTACAGCAGCTCCGCCACGGAGAAGGACGCCCGGTAGCACACCGACGCCACCGCCCGCTCCAGAGGCATCACCACCTGGCGGCTGACCCAGTTCATCAGCCCCGGCACAGTCCGCAGGGCAAAATACAGACACAGCACCCCGCACACCGCCAGAAACCAGATGTGCAGGCCCCGGTGCCGCCTGAAAAAGGCCCTCATAGCTCCAGGGGCCGCCCGGTCAGATACATCACCGTCCGCAGGGCAGCAATGAGCCTGCCGCTCTCGTCCCGGATGTCCGTGCGGCTGAAGCCCATGTGGCCGCCCGTTTTCTCCACGGTGCCTACGGCGGTGAGCTTTCCCGTTCCTGCCGCGGCGGACAGGTACTCGATGCTGGAGGACACCGTAAACGTCACCTCCTGCCGCCGGGTCAGCAGGGCCATGCCCGCCGCCACGTCGGCCATGGTAAACAGCGCGCCGCCGTGAGGGGTGCCCCAGCAGTTCAGGCTGTCCGGGCGCAGCTCCAGCTCCACGGTGGCGGTGCCGTCGTCCACGGCGGTGACCTTCATATGATTATACTGGCTGAAGGGCTCCGCCCCGGGGCCCTCCGCCGAATGCAGCAATTTCTGCCTCAGTTCTTCGGTCATAGGTCGCTCACTCCGCCGCTGCCAGCAGCTGGCGGGTATATTCCTCCTTCGGATGGTCAAATATGTCCTCCACCGGCCCCTGCTCCACGATGCGGCCATGGTGCATCACCAGACACCGGTCGCAGATCTCGTAGACCACGTTCAGATCGTGGGAGATGAACAGATACGATATGCCCAGCTCCCGGCGCAGCCGGGCGATGAGCTGCAAAATCTGCGCCTGGATGGTCACATCCAGGGCCGACACGGCCTCGTCGGCCACGATGAGCTGGGGGTGCACGATCAGGGCCGCCCCGATGCACACCCGCTGCCGCTGTCCGCCGGACAGCTGATGGGGCAGCCGGTCCCGGCACTCCGGGTCCAGGCCCACCAGCTCCATGGTGCGCTCCACCCGGCGGGCGATCTCCTCCTTGCCGTACTTCCCGTAAATGCGCAGAGGCTCCGCCAGGATCCAGCCCACGGTGCGGCTGGGGTTCAGGCTGCTGGCCGGGTCCTGAAATACCATCTGCGGGCGCTTGGTGTAGTGGGTGATGGTGCCGGTATAGTCCGGCACAAAGCCCAGAATTGTCCGGGCCAGGGTGGTCTTGCCGCTGCCGGATTCCCCCACCAGGCCCAGAATTTCGCCCCGGTGCAGCTCAAAGCTCACATCGTGCAGCACCTGCTGCCGCTTTCTGCGGCCCACGGTGCCGGAGGGCCGGTACCACACGTTCAGGTCACGGACCTGTAAAACCAGATCATCGCTCATAGCTTCCTCCTTGTGGGGATGGCGGCAATGAGCCGCTGGGTATAGGGGGCCTGGGGGTGGAAGAATATCTGATCCACCGGGCCGGACTCCACGATGTGCCCCTTCTCCATCACCGCCACCCGGGTGCACAGCTTCCGCACCACAGCCAGGTTGTGGGAGATAAACAGAATGGACATGCCCCGCTCCCGGTTCAGGCGGCGCAGCAGCTCCAGGATCTGGGCCTGGATGGTCACGTCCAGAGCCGTGGTAGGCTCGTCCGCCAGCAGCAGCCGGGGCTGGGGCAGAATGGCCGCCGCGATCATCACCCGCTGGAGCATACCGCCGGACAGCTCGTGGGGATACCGGCGGTACACGTCCTCCGCATCCGGCAGGTCCACGTCCCGCAGGGCCTGCAGGGCCAGCTCCCGCCGCTTTTTGGGCGGCAGGTCCGTGTGCACCCGCAGGCACTCCTCCACCTGGGGGCCGATACGCATGGTGGGGTCCATGGCGCTCATGGGCTCCTGAAACACCACACAGATGTCCCGGCCCTGGATGCTGCGCAGGGTGTCGCCGCTGCTGGTCAGCAGGTCCCGCCCGTCCAGCAGGATCTGCCCCCGGAACGACGCCTGCTCCGGCCGCAGCAGGCCGGAGATCATCATGGCGGTAACGGTTTTGCCGCTGCCGGACTCGCCCACCAGCCCCACGATCTCGCCGTCGCCCACCGTCAGGTCGATGCCCCGCACCGCCTCGTGGTCCGACCCGTGGAACTGCACATGCAGATCGCGAATTTCCAGCATACCGTCACCTCCCCCATTGCTTTCGCTGGAGCCCCTCGCCCAGCAGGCTGACGCCTAAGATCAGCAGCACGATGACGCCGCCCACCGTCAGCATATACCAGGGGGCCCTGGCCATATAGCTCTGGGACTCGGACAGCATATACCCCAGAGACACGTCCGGGGGCTTCACGCCGATGCCCAGATAGCTCATGCTGGCCTCCGCCAGCACGGCGTTGTTAAACCCAATGACCAGGGTAGGCAGAAGCACCTGCCGGGTATTGGGCAGAATATGCAGAAACATAATGCGCAGGTGCCCCGCTCCCATGAGCCGGGCGCTTTTCACATAATTCATCTCCCGGTGCCGAGCAAACTCGCTGCGGATGACCCGGGCATAGCTGGGCACAAAGGCAACGCCCAGCGCCAGAATGACGTTGTACTTGCCGAAGCCCAGCAGGGAGATGAACACCAGAGCCAGCAGGATGCTGGGAAACGCCGTCACCGCGTCGTTGATGCGCATCAGCGCCTCGTCCAGCCAGCCGCCGAAGTAGCCGGTGAAGGCCCCCACCAGCGTTCCCACCGCCGCGCCGATCACCACGGTGGCGGCACTGATGAGGAAGGTGGTGCCGGCGCCGGCCAGCACCCGGCTGAAAATATCCCGGCCGAAGTTGTCCGTGCCGAACAGGTGCCGCAGGCATGGGGCCGCGAACTTTTCACTGCCGGACATGGCCGTGGGGGGATAGGGGGTCCACACGCAGCCCAGCAGCGCCAGAGCCGCCATAAGCCCCGTCAGGACCAGACCCGCCCGCAGATAGTGATTCTTTTTTTCGTTCAGCAGCAAGGTAGGTCCCTCCCCTCTATTGCAGCCGCAGTCTCGGGTCCAGTCGCTGGTTGATCAGGTCCGCCAGCAGATTCACCAGCACCACCCAGAACGCCACGATCACCACCACCGCCTGCACCACGGGATAGTCCCGGTTGGCGATGGACGTCAGCAGCATGCGGCCCAGGCCCGGCAGGGAAAACACCTGCTCGATAACCACAGAGCCCGCCACAATATCCGCCACGGTCATGGCCAGAAATGACACCACCGGCCCCATGGCGTTGCGCAGCACATGGCGGTACAGGGTGGCCCGGTCGCTGTTGCCCCGGCTGTGAGACGTGCGGACATAGTCCTTTTCCATCTCCGACAGAATGGATGAGCGCAGCATCTTCACGGTCATGGCCACCCTGGGCAGGGCGATGGACACGGCCGGGAACAGAAAATACCACAGGCTGGCACCGAAGTTGTCGCCGGGAGAAACGTAGTTTCCCGGCACGAACAACCGCAGCACCAGACCAAACACATACGTCAGCAGGATGCCCGTCACAAAGGCCGGGATGGCCATGAGCACCTGGTTCACGCTGGTCAGGGCCTTGTCCATCCGTCCCCCGGCGTGGCGGGCGGTGAAAATGCCCAGGGGGATGGAAAAGACCAGGATCAGCACAAAGGACATCCCCGTCAGAAGCCCCGTCACCGGCAGCTTTCCGGCCAGCATGCCGGATACCGGCATTTTATAGCTGTACGACGTGCCGAAGTCCCCGTGCAGGGCCCCCAGCACCCACTGAACGTACCGCTCCAGGAACGGACGGTCCAGTCCCATTTCCGCCCGCAGGGCGGCGATGCGCTCCGGCGTGGCCTCGGTGCCCAGCAGCTTCACCGCCGGGTCCCCGGGGATCACCTGAAACGCCAGAAAAGCCAGAAAAGAGACGATGACCATGGTCAGCAGCATCAGTCCGATCTTCTTGGCCGCATATTTCATGGTCATCGCCTCTTTCAATTCAGTATAACGTTACTGCTGGGTCAGGTACACGGTGGACAGGTCCAGCACATAAATGGGATAGAACTTCAGGCCGCCCAGGTCCTGGCGCATAGCCACCAGGTCGCTGAGGTCCTGGATATAAACGTTGGCGGCAGTGTCCGCTAGCATGGTCTCCATCTGCTTGTACAGATCCGTCTGGGCGGCCTCGTCCGTGGCGTTGATGGCCTGCTGGAACAGGGCGTCATAGGCGGGGTTGCTGTAGTTGATGAAGTTCTTGGCATAGTCGGAGGTGAAGCGCTCCAGCATGGCCCGGGCGGTCATGTTGGCTGCGTCCACGCCCACCACAGTGGCCTGGAACTGGCGGCCATTATAAATGGTATCCAGCCAGGTGCTCCACTCCACAGGCTGAATGGTCACCCGGATGCCCGCCTCCCGCAGCTGCTCGGCCACCACCTCGGCGGTGTCCATGTGGGGCTGATAGTTATTGGGCACGGAGATGGTCATGTCGAACCCGTTGGGATAACCGGCCTGGGCCAGGAGCTCCTTGGCCTTTTCCACACTGTGGGGATACTTATCCACCAGCTCCGGCAGGAAATACTTGGTAAACGCGGGATAGATGCTGCTGCCCACGGCGGTGCCGTGGCCGTCGGCCACCATATCCATGATGCCCTGCCGGTCGATGGCATAGCACAGGGCCTGGCGCACCAGCTGGTTGTCAAAGGGCTTGGCCTGGTTGTTCAGATAGATGGCCTGCACCAGGTTCATGGTGCCCTCCAGCACCTTGAAATTGCTGTTGAGCTGGGCCGCCTGGGCAGAGGTCAGGTGGGCGCACAGGTCGATGGACGAGCCGTTGAGGTTCATCACCAGGGCGTCGGCGTTCTCGCAGATCTTATAGGTGACCTTGTCCAGCCACGCGGGGGTGCCCCAGTAATCCTCAAAGCGCTCCATGATGAAGTTCTCCTGGGGGGTGCGGGACACGAACCTGAACGGGCCGGTGCCCACAGGGGCGGTGGCCTGGTCGGCATAGCCGGCGGGAATGATGGCCACCGTCATATAGCTGATGAACTCCAGGTCGCGCTGCGCGATGGTAACGGTGACGGTCTTTTCGTCCAGGGCCTCCACGCTCCGGACAGCAGAAAACGCCGCTACCAGAGGCTTTTCCTGACCCTCCGGCACAGCGGCGCAGCGATTGATAGAGTATACAACATCCTCTGCGGTCACTGTCTGGCCGTTGTGGAACTTCACACCGTCACGAAGGGTGAAGGTGTACGTGGTCCCATCCTCGGACAGCTCATATTTCTCCGCCACAGCGGGGATCATTTCGCCGTCAGAATTGGGCTTTACCAAGCCCTCGAAGATGTTGAACAAGACCTCTCTGGTTCCTGCGGCCACCGTCTGGTGGGGGTCAAGACTGTCGTCCAGGTCCTGGGCGATGCCAACGGTGATCTCGCCACCCTTGACCGGTTCGCCCGTCTCGCCGTTATTTCCTTGTCCGCCGGGGTCCTTGCTGCCGTCTCCGCATCCCGGGAGTACGGCGCCGACCATTACCAGCGCCAGGAAAAGAGCCAATAGTTTCTTCTTCATAGCTTTCTCCTTTTTCCTTGCCGCGACCTTGGCGGCAAGCCAGAAATAATGGTGTCGGACAGCGGCGCGGACAAGCGCGGCTGTCCCTATTCAATTGTCGAAGTGGACTGTACCACATTTTCCCGGCAATTGCAAGGGCTTTTTCTCACTTTTTTGCGGGAATGTGAAATATTTATCCATCACTGTCCGCCCTCGGCAGGCGGATGTATCTCTCGGGCAGTCCGGCTTCGGGGCGGAAAATCTCCGGGAGGGGCAAATTCCCCCTTGTCCGGCTTGACCTTTTTCCGGGAATATGATATGATGCATTGCCAATAGCCCTCCAAAAATGCACGGATGGCTTTTGAAAACGATAACAAAGGAGTATTTACCCATGAAAAAGTTTCTCACTATGCTGCTGGCCCTGGTGATGGTCCTGTCCCTGGCGGCCTGCTCCTCCCAGAAGGGCGGCGACGTCAACGGTGGCTCCCCCGTCAGCGCCGTGGACCTGCTGACCGCCGTGTGGAACGCCTATCCCGAAAGCGAGAAGTTCCCCGTGGTGGGCGGCAGCCTGGATAAGCCCGTGGACGATGCCCCCGGCACTTTCCCGGTGGACGATGCCGACAATCTGGACTATATGCTGCACTTTCCCGCCGACAAGGCCGATCTTATTGACGACGCCGCGTCGCTGACCCACATGATGAACGCCAACAGCTTTACCTGCGGCGTGTTCCATGTGAAAAACAGCGCCGACGTCTCTGCCGTGACCGACGCTCTGCGCCAGAATGTCCAGAACACCCAGTGGATGTGCGGCTTCCCTGACAAGCTGGTGGTCCTCACCTATGGCGAGTATGTGGTGGCCCTGTTCGGCGCCGACGACCTGGTGGACGACTTTGTCAACACCATGACTGCCACCTACACCGGCGTCCAGACCGCCTGCGACGAGCCCATCCAGTAACCCGCCGCGGTCATGCTGTTTTCCAGTCTGCCGTTTCTCTTCTATTTTCTTCCCTGCGCCCTGGGGCTTTATTTTCTGGCCCCAAGGCGGCTGAAAAATGCCGCTCTGCTGCTGTGCAGCCTGGTGTTCTACGCCTGGGGCGAGCCCCGGTTCGTGCTGTTCATGGCCGCTGCCATTTTACAGGGCTATGCCGCCGCCAGGCTTATGGAGCGGTATCCCGCCCGCAGGCGGCTGCTGCTGACCCTGTCCGCCGTGCTGAGCCTGGGGCTTCTGGGCTACTGCAAATATGCCGACTTTCTGATCTCCGGCTTCAACGCCGTCACCGGCCTGTCGGTGCCCCTGCTGCGGATCACCCTGCCCATCGGCATCAGCTTCTATACCTTTCAGATCCTCAGCTATGTCATCGACGTGTACCGGGGCGACGCCCCGGCCCAGCGGAGCCTCATCGACCTGGCGGCGTATATCGCCATGTTCCCCCAGCTGGTGGCCGGGCCCATCGTCCGCTATACCGATGTGGCTCCCCAGCTGCAAAGCCGCACCCACACGGTGCAGGATGCAGCCCTGGGCGCCCGGCGGTTCGTGCTGGGTCTGGGCAAAAAGGTGCTGCTGGCCAACGTCCTGTACGAACTGGTGACGGTGTATCAGCAGAGCGGGCAGAAAACCGTGCTGCTGACGTGGATGTACGCCGCAGCGTATATGATGCACGTTTACTTCGACTTCTCCGGCTACAGCGACATGGCCATCGGCCTGGGCCGGATCATGGGCTTCCGCTTCGCCGAGAACTTCAACTATCCCTTTATCTCCGGGAGTCTCACGGAGTTCTGGCGGCGGTGGCACATCAGTCTGGGGTCCTGGTTCCGGGACTATGTGTATATCCCCCTGGGCGGCAGCCGGGTGCGGCTGGGACGCTGGGTGCTGAACCTGCTGGTGGTATGGGGCCTGACGGGTCTGTGGCACGGAGCCGCCTGGACCTTTGTGCTGTGGGGCCTGTATTTCGCCGTATTTCTGCTGCTGGAAAAGCTGTTTCTGGGTCGGTTGCTCCGGCGGCTGCCGGTGCTGCGGCACGTTTATGTGCTGACGGCGGCGTTGTTCAGCTTTGTGCTGTTCGACGCATCCTCCCTGTCCGCCGCCATAGGCGCCGCCGGGGCCATGCTGGGCCTGGGGCACCTGCCCGTGTGGGACGGCGGCACCCTGTACTACCTGCACAGCTACGCCCCGGTGCTGCTGGCAGCTGCCGTGGGGTCCACGCCGCTGCCTGCCGTCCTGTGCCGCCGCATGGCCGCCGGACGGGCAGGCCGTGTGCTGGACGCTCTGGAGCCCATAGCGCTGCTGGCCCTGCTGGCCGTGTGCACGGCATTCCTGGTCAGCGGCTCTGCCAACCCCTTCCTGTATTTCCGGTTCTGAGGAGGTGCACATGAAGACCAAGCAAATCATCACCGTGTGCCTGCTGGCGGCGTTTCTGGCGGGCTTTGGCCTGTGGTCCGTTCTACGGACGCCGGATGCCGTGTCCCAGGCGGAGCGCCGCCCCCTGGCCCAGTGGCCGGAGCTTACCGTCTCCGGCTTCCTGTCCGGCCAGTATGCCGGCAAGCTGGAGGACGCCGCCGCCGACCAGTTCCCCCTGCGGGAGCAGTTCCGTACCCTGCGCTCCCTGGTGTCCTATGACCTGCTGGGCCAGCGGGACGTGGACGGGGTGTATCTCTCCGGGGGCTATGCCGCCAAGCTGGACTTCCCCCTGAACATCGGTTCCGTGGACCGGGCCGCCCAGCGCTTCCGGTATGTGTACGACACCTATCTGGCCGGGACGGAGGCCAACGTCTATCTCTCCGTGATCCCGGACAAGGGGTATTTCCTGGCCCCGGCCTCCGGCCGCCCGGCCATGGACTATGACGCCCTGGTGTCCCGGCTGCGGGAGGGCACGCCGGAGATGACGTATATCGACCTGTTTGACCGGCTGACCCTGGAGGACTATTACCGCACCGACGCCCACTGGCGGCAGGAGCGGCTTCCTGCCGTGGCCCGGTATCTGGCCGGGGCCATGGGGGCGGACGCCACCGCGGATTACACGGAGGTGACCCTGGACCGCCCCTTCTATGGGGTGTATTCCGGGTACGCGGCCCTGCCCCTGGCCGGGGAGACCCTGCGCTATCTCACCAACGACACCATCGCCGCCTGCCGGGTCACCAACTTCGAGACCGGCGGGGAAGGCCCGGTGTACGACCTGGAAAAGGCCCGGGGCAGCGACCCGTATGAGCTGTTTCTGTCCGGGTCCGTGTCCCTGCTGACGGTGGAGAGTCCCAACGCCCGGACGGATCGGGAGCTGGTGATCTTCCGGGATTCCTTCGGGTCCAGCCTGGCCCCTCTGCTGCTGGAGGGCTACAGCCGGGTGACCCTGGTGGATATCCGCTATCTCTCCCCGTCCCAACTGGGAAATTTCCTGACCTTTGACCGCCAGGACGTATGGTTTCTCTACAGCACCTCCGTGCTGAACAACAGCAGCACGCTGAAATAATTTTGTATGGGAGGTCTTTGACATGTCCATCCAAACCAACCCCGATCTGCGGCGCAGCGTCATCTATGAGCTCTACGTCCGCAGCCACACCCCCCAGGGCACCTTCCGGGCCGTGGAGCCGGATCTGCCCCGGATCCGCGCCCTGGGCACGGACATTCTGTGGCTGATGCCCATCCACCCCATTGGCCAGGAGAACCGCAAGGGCTCCATGGGCTGCCCCTACGCCAACCGGGACTATCGCACCGTGAACCCGGAATACGGCACCCTGGAGGATTTCCTGCACCTGGTGGACGCCATTCATGACAACGGTATGAAGTGCATCATCGATGTGGTATACAATCATACGTCCCCGGACTCCACCCTGGTCCACCGGCACCCGGAGTATTTCTACCGCAGGCCCGACGGCAAGCGCGGCAACAAGGTGGGCGACTGGACCGACGTGGTGGACCTGGACTATGACGTCCCCGGACTGTGGGACTATCAGATCGAGTCCCTGTGCTACTGGGCCCAGTATGTGGACGGGTTCCGCTGCGACGTAGCCAGCACTGTCCCCGTGGCCTTCTGGAAGAAGGCCCGCCAGGCGGTGGAGCGGGTGCGTCCCGGGGCTATCTGGCTGGGCGAGAGCGTTCATCTGGACCACATTCTGGCCTTCCGCCGCCAGGGGTTCTATGCTGCCACGGATAACGAGCTGTACGATGCCTTCGACGTGCTGTACCCCTACGATATCTGGCCCCTGTATGAGGGAGCCGCCGGCGGTGCCCTGCCCCTGAGCCGGTATTTCTCCGCCCTGAATTTCCAGGAGCTCAGCTTCCCCACCTGGTACAACAAGCTCAGCTGCCTGGAAAACCATGACCAGCGCCGTGCGGCAGACCGCTTCCCCAACCGAGACAGCCTGCTGGCCTGGACGGCCCTGTGCTACTTCCAGAAGGGCACCACACTGCTCTACGCCGGGCAGGAGGTCTCCGCCGTCCACACGCCCTCGCTGTTTGAACGGGAGCCCATCGACTGGACCGCCGGGGAGGACCTGTCGCCCCTGCTGCGGCGGCTGTACGACATCAAAAAGCGCCTGCCCACGGACGCGGTGTTCCATGTGGACGCCGACGACGCCCAGGGCATAGCCGTGGCCTTCTATCAGGATGGGCAGCACCTGGCCGTGGGCGTGTTCCCCCTGGCGGGCCGTCCGGGTACCGTGTCCGTCCCCCTGGCCGACGGCAGCTATGAAAATGCCCTGACCGGCGAGGCCGTCACGGTGCAGAACGGCCGCCTGACCGTCTCCGCCTCCGTGATCATCCTGTAAATGCATTTTCCCAACGAAAAACCCGGAACGGCCTGGCCGTCCCGGGTTTTTCGCTTATTCCTCGTCTATATACTCCATCACGTCCTCCACGCGGCATTGCAGCAGGCGGCAGAGCTGGTTGATGGTGTGGGTCGATACGTTGTCGCCGTGCTTCATGGCATAGAAGTTGGACAGCGGGAAGCCCAGCTTCCCCAGCCGGTACGAGGTCACGCCTTTTTCCTTCATGGTCCGGAACAGCGGTTCGTAGCTTATCATTGGCAGACACCCCTTTCGTACCAAACAGTATAAAAACTATGTACGGATTCTGATATCTGCTATAATTCATATATACGGATATTGACACATATCGAATTGATATGATATACTACGAGCAGTCTATTTCACGCGATTCTGAGAGAAAAGGGGGATGTTTTGTGAATGAATACATACAGGCTCTGCCGGGTATTCTTTTTTGGGTAGTGCTCTTTGTAGTGATTAAGTCCGTAAGAGCAAAACGGGATGAGGAAAGCAAGCATCCCAAAAACGCCGCACAGCGGGAACTCGTGGATGATGTCATCGCCACCATTGAGCGAACGGCCCCTGACTTTGACGGGGCCGCTGTGTATCCCTCCGGCAGCCAGGAAAGATCAGCAAGCGGTTCGTATGGTGGACATATTGCTTTTCAGTCCCTATGCGGAGGACGATTTGAATACAATTTTGAATCTCATGGCTATAGTGTCAGCAGGGAAATGGCGCTAACACTGGCCGCTGCAATCGCAAAGCGCTTCGGAAGCGAATACCGTCCTGTCTACAGCCGTGCTGAATCCATTAGCGGATACAGGGTCATGAGTCCCCGCCAGCTTGCCGAGGAGCGGGAACAGAAACGGAGTGAGGACAGCCTGAAACGACTTTAAGGAGAAAACACAATGGAACTGATTCAAATAGATACTATCAAATGGGTATCTACAAGCTATATCAACACGCAGCTTTACTCGCTTCCGGCAGCTGTTTTCGTGGACGCAGAAACCGGCGTCGTCTACTTCAACGGCATGTATCCCCGCTACGATGCCAATGGCCAGGTCATGGTCATCCCCAGGGACCGCCTGCCCGGTGTGATTGCCCGGGCCAGAACTCAGGCTTCTGCCGTAGAGGAATTTAGGGCGGCGAAGAAAGCAGACGAGGAAAGAAAGCGCACCATCACCCAGGTCTGATACTCACTCCCGGCGTGCAGCACCCGGGAAAGACTTGGCTCTTTTTTGACAGGCTGAAGCGCCGCGAAGCATTTGCTTCGCGGCGCTTTTTGCTTATTCAGATGGCCGGCGTGCTCAGGGCAGCATAAAGCCGCGCAGATACTCCAGGAAGGAGGCATAGCCGGTGAAGAACTCATTCATGGTGCGCTTGAAGGCGCCGTACTGGTTGAACTCGGAGACCTGCAGGCCGTCCTCAAAGTAAACGGCCCGATACTCCGGCAGCTTGTCCAGCAGCTCGTCCACGATGTACTGGGGGACCTCTTCGTTGATGGTTTCGTGGATGGGCAGCCTGGCGCCGTTCATCCGCCGCCACCACAGGGGGTTGATGGTCATCAGAATATCGCCGCCCAGGAAACGGCTCCACAGGAAGTGGCTGTTGTTGTTGGCCACCAGCAGCTTCAGGCGATAGCCCCGCTGCTTGTACAGCTTGTAGACCTTCTTGAACAGGGCCTCGCCGCAGCAATCCAGATATTCCTGGGTGATGGGCACCTCCCGCTCAGCCACCAGGGCCTTCATATAGTCGTCCAGGCGGCCGGTCATGATGGTGCAGCTGCAATGCACGTTGTCAATGGGCTTGCCCTCGGCCTCCCGGCGCTTCAGGCCGCGCTCCACGGCCTCGGCCACGGCCACGGCCTGGGGGATGCCGAAGCAGACGGTACCGTTGACGGAGATGCCCCGATAGGCGCACTCCTCCAGAGCGGGAATGTCGGCGGTGGACACGGGCATCTTGATGAGAATGTTCTCATTCAGCGCGGACAGCTCGGCGGCGTGGGCCACGGTCTTTTCCGTGCTGCGGTAGAAGCGGGGGTTTACCTGCATGGCCTGCCAGCCCTTGACGCCGCCGCTCTCCCGGAACATGGGCAGCAGCATGTTGGAGCCCTTCAGGGCGGCCTCCTTGGACAGGGCCCAGCAGATCTCCTCATCCGTGGCGTCGGGCATTTCCACATGGATCAGGGCATTGAGCCGATCCTTCCAATCGGCCATCTCCTTGCGCAGAACGTTGCCCACGATGACGGGGTTGGAGGTGGCGCCGGTGGCGCCGTGACGCAGGGCCAGATTCAGATCCGCCACGCCGCAGGAGTCGTTCCAAAGCAGCGTCTGGGGGAAGCGCTCCGCCGCCTCCTGCAGCGGGCTTTCATAGGTTTTCATGATGTGTGCTCTCCTTTTCCATAAAAAATGCCGGTGGCGGGGTCTGGCCGCCTTTTCTAACACAAAAATAACATCATCGCATCTTCTTTGCAAGAAGAAACAATAAATAGCTCAAAATACTGTTATATATACCAGAATATTTGATCTGTTTTTGTGATAAAGGCACAGAAAAGCAGCCGCCCCGGCACAGGGGCGGCTGCTTGATTTGACTGCATATGTGCGCTTACAGCACGGTGACACCACCCTGGCGGGCGGCGGCCATCACGTCGGGCTCCGGTTCCTGTTCGCAGATCAGCACGTCGATATCCTCCATGCGGGCGAAGGTATAGGGCAGATTGCGGCCCACCTTGTCGCTGCTCATCAGCATGATGACCTTGTGCGCCTTGCGGACGATCTCGGTTTTGATGCTGGCCTCATAGGGGTTGCCGGACGAAAAGCCATTTTCCACCGAATAGCCGGAGGTGGCCATAAACGCCACGTCGATATTGATGGAGCGCAGGTATTCCAGGGTCAGATGCCCGGAACAGGAGATGGTATTGCGGGACAGACTGCCGCCCAGCAGAGACACCTGGGGCATGGTGGTGCGCATGACGATCTCCATGGCGATGTTGGGAGCGGAGGTGAACACCACCAGATCCTGATCGGGGATCCTGCGCACCAGGGTCATCAGCGTGGTGCCCGCGTCGAAAAAGATGGAGCGCTTTTCCTCCAGAAAGGGCAGCGCCTTCTCGCAGATGATGGTCTTGGCCTCTACGTTGGAGATCTCGCGCCGGCTGTAAAGGTCCTCTGCCTGGGTGGCAGGGGGGGTGCTGTTGATGTAGGCGCCGCCGCGGACGCGGACCAGGAAGCCCTCCTCCTCCAGCGCAGCCAGGTCGCGGCGCAGAGTCATCAGGGACACATCGGGATTCTGCTTGGCCAGATCCTCAATGCGGGCGCTCTTGTGTTCGGAAATATAAGCCTTGATCTGGCTTCGTCGTTCGTTTTTCATGATTGTTGCACTCCTGCCTCCGGAGAAACGGCTGCTGCGCCGGACCTCGCGGACATTCTTTCTATCCCAACAGATGCCCGTTCGGACAAGACCCGAGAAACAGGGCAAAATGTTCACTTGTTATTTTATTCCATTGACGTTATTTTGTCAAGAAAAAAAGGCAAGAAACCGTTTGATTGTTCGCCTATATGAAAATTGCATACTTTTTTCGGCAAAACACCGGGCATCCAGGGGGCGGCTCCCAAATCTGCCCGGCGGTTCCGTTCCGGCGAGTTCTGCCAGGATACGCCGCTTTGTTCGAATGAAGCAAATTTCATGTTATTTTGCGTCTGAAAAATGTCCGAACATGTTATTTACAAATTTATTATGCACATTTAACAAAAGCATTTTCATTTTTTTAGCGAATACTCCATGTTGACTCTGAGACACTTCATTGCTAAAATCAAATTATGATAAAAGAGTGTTCCAAGGCGTTTGAAAATGTTTTATAACGATGTGAAAATGTTTATTTCTTAACAAAATGAACGCGCCTGTGCTCCGGCCCGGCCGGATCGAACCAGTCATACCTTTATTCAATATAGAACCATATTTGAAAAGGAGAATTCATCATGAGTGAGTATGCAACCCTGAAGCGCCGTCCGATCCTGTTCCCTGACTCTGTCAGCAGCTTCCATGACAGCATCTTCTCTCTGAAGGAAGAACTGAAGGCCCTGGTTGCCGATGATCTTCAGAATAAGGACGCCTATGTGCAGACCGCCGTGGAGATCGCCATTGATCTGCGCTCTGCCCTGGCCGATTGGACCCTGCCAAAGCTGGTGGACGACGACACCCGCGTGGCCGCCTCCGAGGACCTGCTGGCCTTTGCCGAGGGCTTTGGCTGCGGCGAGGCCGTCAAGGCTGCCCGCCAAGAGATCGAATCCATCGCCAACAGCTCCATGCGCAAGATGGGCGACCTGTACCGCCAGGGCAAGCTGAACACCGTCTGGGGCCATGACTACGCTTCCGGCCTGGATCACTCCCTGCGCCGCGGCGCCCGCTGGTGCACCAGCAACCCCTGCAAGATCCAGGGCTATAAGAAGGACTTCCCCGAGAAGTACGCTTCCCTGGTGGAGCAGATCAAGCGCGAGAATCCCGGCGCCTCCACCGCCGACATGGCATCCCAGATGTTCACCAAGGTCTGCGCCATCAGCGCCCGGGCCCTGGCTCCCATTTATGAGGCCACCAACGGCCAGTACGGCTTTGTGTGCCTGCAGGTCGACCCCCGCGAGATCCGCAACACCCAGGCCATGATCGACCAGGTCCACTTCTGGAACCGGGCCATGGCCAAGGAGCTGAACATGGACAAGCCCAACGTGGTGTACAAGCTGCCTGCCGTTGAGGCATCCCTGCCCGCCGTGAAGGTGCTGCTGGAGGAGGGCTATCGCCTGTGCATGACCCTGAACTTCTCCATCACCCAGCACATGGCCTTCGCCGAGCTGCTGAGCAAGGGCCGCGACCAGGAGTATCTGGTGCTGATGGCCGGCCAGCTGGACGACAAGATCGCCGCTGAGCTGGAGTCCAAGGGCGTGGCAGACGCCAAGGTCATCGCCCGCCACGGCTCCGAGGCCGTTATGCGCAAGTCCTATCGCATGCTGGCCCAGCGCGGCTATAAGAACCTGTCCATTATGTCCGCCGCTGTCCGCGGCCCCTGGCACATCCAGAACTCCATGGCTCCTGTGGACGGCGCGCCCTTCCTGATTACCACCGTCACCGGCAAGGTGGAGGAATTCGACGCCAACCCCACTCCGCTGGCTTCCATCATTGACCAGCCCACCGAGGAGAAGTACATGGAGGTCCTGAAGCAGAGCAAGGTGTTCAACCAGGCTTACTCCGATCCCGAGGAGGGTCTGCTGACCTGGGAGGACCTGTTCTCCTATCCCCCGTTCGTGGGCTTCTTCAACAACTTCACCGCCGCCTATCAGGAGATCGAGGACGATTTCAAGGCGTAAAAGGAGGAACGCGCTACTATGGCTTCATTGATTCGTATGCCTCAGAAGGGCCTGTCCGAGGACAGCGCCATCCTGAGCAAATGGTATGTCAAGGAAGGCGATACCGTGAAAAAGGGCGACTTTGTGTTTGCCATCGAGACCGGCAAGGCCACCTTCGACGTGGAGAGCGAGGAGGACGGCACCGTCCTCAAGTGCATCGGTGAGGAGGGGGACGAGGTCCCCGTGAAGGCGCTGGTGTGCGTGGTGGGTCAGCCCGGCGAGAGCTTCCAGACGGACGATGCCCCCGCCGCTGCCGCCCCTGCGGCGGCTCCCGCTCCTGCTGCTGCTCCTGCGGCTCCTGCGGCTCCTGCCGCCGAGACTGCGCCCTCCGGCAACGTGCTGTTCGTCCGCATGCCCCAGAAGGGCCTGTCCGAGGACAGCGCCATCCTGAGCAAGTGGTATGTCAAGGAAGGCGACACCGTCAAGACCGGCGACTATCTGTTTGCCATCGAGACCGGCAAGGCCACCTTCGACGTGGAGAGCGAGCAGGACGGCACCGTCCTCAAGTGCATCGGCGAGGAGGGCGACGAGATCGCCGTCAAGGAGATCGTCTGCGTGGTGGGCAAGCCCGGCGAGCCCTTCTCCCTGGGCGGCAAGGCCGCTCCCGCTGCTGAGGCTGCCCCTGCGGCTGCTGCCGCTCCTGCGGCCGCCCCTGCCGCGGCTGCCGCAGCTCCCACCATGGTCAACCATGGCGAAGCCATCCGCATTTCTCCCCGGGCCCGCAGAATGGCCGAGGAAAAGGGCATCGACATCCGTTACGCCAAGGGCACCGGCCCCAATGGCCGCATTATCGAGCGGGACATCGCCGCTATGGCGCTGACCGGGCCCTTCATCACAGATGCCGCCCGTCCCTATGCCACCGGCAGCGAGGCCGGTACCGGTCTCAGCGGCGCCGTTACCACCGCCGATCTGGGCACCAAGGCTGCCGCTCCCGCAGCGGAGACTGCCGCGGCTCCTGCCGCTGCCGCCGCTCCTGCCGCCGAGGCGGAGTTTGAGACCGTCAAGAACACCCACCTGCGCAAGCTCATCGCCCGGAACATGCACGACTCCCTGTCCAACATGGCCCAGCTGACCCACAACAGCTTCGCGGACGTCACCGCCATGCAGAAGCTGCGGGCCCGCATCAAGGCCGAAGGCGAAAAGGCCGGTCTGCCCGGCATCAGCCTCAACGACATGGTGATCTTCGCCGTGTCCCGGACCATCCTGGATTTCCCTGCCCTGAACGCCCACTACAGCGACAATGAGATGAAGCTGTTCAAGCACGCCAATATCGGCGTGGCCGTGGATACCGACCGGGGCCTGCTGGTGCCCACCATCATGCACGCTGACGAGATGAGCCTGGCCGAGATCAGCCTGAAGATGAAGGAGCTGGCCGCCGAGTGCCGCAGCGGCTCCATCTCTCCCGATAAGCTCACCGGCGCTTCCTTCACCGTGTCCAACCTGGGCGCCTTCGGCGTGACCACCTTCACTCCCATCATCAATCCTCCTCAGACGGGTATCCTGGGCGTGTGCAACATCGAGACCCGTATCCGGATGAAGAATGGTCAGCCTGAGTTCTATCCCACCATGAACCTGTCCCTGACCTATGACCACCGCGCTTTGGACGGCGCTCCCGCTTCCCGCTTCCTGCAGGCTCTGGCCAACAACATTGCCAACTTCGACCTGCTGCTGGCGAAATAAGGACGCGGCACACGCTGCCAGATTTGATTTGGAGGAAATATCACCATGAGCTATGACGTTATTGTCCTGGGCGGCGGCCCCGGCGGCTATGTGGCCGCAGAGCGCGCCGGTCAGGCCGGTCTGAAGACCCTGCTGATCGAGCAGCGCGCCCTGGGCGGCACCTGCCTCAACGAGGGCTGCATCCCCAGCAAGGTCCTGCTGAATTCCGCAAAGATCTATCACTATACCACCGAGTACGGCCGCAAGTTCGGCGTGGTGTGCCAGGGGTCCCATGTGGACCAGCCCGCCGTGGTGGCCCGCAAGGAAAAGGTCATCCACACCCTGGTCTCCGGCGTGGGCGCGGCCATGAAGGCCAGCCACGTGGAAGTGGTCAATGCCTCCGGCATGATCCGCGGCCGCGGCGACGAGGGCATCCAGGTGGAGGCCGACGGTAAGGTCTACACCGGCAAGAACCTGATCATTGCCACCGGCTCCCGGGCCTTCGTCCCCCCCATCCCCGGGGTGAAGGAGGGCCTGGCCTCCGGCTTCGTGATGACCAACCGCGAGGCTCTGGCACTGAAGGAGCTGCCCCGGCGCCTGGCCGTCATCGGCGGCGGCGTTATCGGCCTGGAGCTGGCCGCCTACTACGGCGTGGTGGGCTGCGAGACCACCGTCATCGAGATGATGCCCAAGATCGCCGGGCCCATCGACGACGAGATCTCCGCCCTGCTGCAGAAGGGCTATGAGAAGGACGGCATGAAGTTCTGCCTGAAGTCCAAGGTGGTCCGCATCGACGCCGACGGCGTCGTGTACGAGAAGGACGGCAGGGAGGAGAAGGTCCTGTGCGACAAGGTGCTGCTGGCCATCGGCCGCAAGCCCGTGGCGGACACCTGCGGCGTGGAGAACCTGAACCTGGTGGTGGAGCGCGGCGCCATCAAGGTGGACGAGTGCTGCCGCACCAACGCCGTCAACGTCTACGCCGTGGGTGACTGCAACGGCACCTCCATGCTGGCCCATTCCGCCTACCGCATGGGTGAGGTGGCTGTGAACACCATCCTGGGCAAGAAGGACCGGATGCGCTACAAGGCCATCCCCAGCGTGCTGTACACCAACCCCGAGGTGGCCTGCGTGGGCATGACCGAGGAGCAGGCCAAGGCCGCCGGCATCGACGCCGTTACCGTGAAGCTGCCCATGGCCTATGCCGGCCGCTATGTGGCCGAGAACGAGGGCCCTGTGGGCATCGCCAAGTTCGTGTTCGACAAGAAATACCGCACCCTGGTGGGCGCGCACGTCATGAGCAATTATTCCTCCGAGTTCATCCTGGCCTGTGCCGTGATGATCGAGAAGGAGATGACCGTGGACGCCATCCGGGAGATCGTGTATCCCCACCCCTCCGTCAGCGAGATCATCCGCGAGGCGGCCTTCGCCGTGAAGCTCTGATTTCACCCGTTCCAACCGATATACTTTTATTTAGAAATATAGGAGTGTTGCACCATGTCCAAAGCACAATTCTATGATCCCAAACAGCTGCGTGCCCCCGGCGAGATCCACTTCCAGGATATCGACGTCTGCAAGTATCAGAAGACCGTGGCCGACGAGCTGAAGGGTGATAGCTTCACCAAGGAAGATATGCTGCGTATCTATCGCGATATGGAGTATATCCGCGAGTTTGAGTCCATGCTGAAGTCCGTCCGCCTGACCAAGGCCTACAACGGCGTGGAGTATACCTACACCGGCCCTGCCCACCTGTACACCGGCGAGGAGTCTGCGGCCGTGGGCCAGAGCTATCTGCTGGACAGCAATGACTTTATCTTCGGCACCCACCGCAGCCACGGCGAGGTGCTGGCCAAGGGCCTGTCCGCCATCACCAAGATGTCCGACGAGGAGCTGCTCCACATCATGGAGACCACCTTCGACGGCAAGCCCTATGAGGTGGTGAAGAAGCACCTGCCTGAAAAGAGCGTCAAGGAGCAGGCTATCGTCTTCTTCCTGTACGGCCTGACCTGCGAGCTGTTCGGCCGCGAGAACGGCTTTGCCCGGGGTCTGGGCAACTCCATGCACCTGTTCTTCCTGCCCTTCGGCATTTATCCCAACAACGCCATCGTGGGCGGCTCCCCCTGCATCGCCGCCGGCGCTGCTCTGTATAAGAAGAATATGAAGGCGCCCGGCGTGGTCATCGCCAACGGCGGCGACGGCTCTCTGGGCTGCGGCCCCGTGTGGGAGGCGCTGAACTTCTCCGCCATGGATCAGCTGAAGACCCTGTGGCCCGACGAATACAAGGGCGGCCTGCCTGTGATCTTCAACTTCATGGACAACGGCTACGGCATGGGCGGCCGCACCAACGGCGAGACCATGGCCTATGGCCAGCTGGCCCGGGTGGGCGCCGGCATCACCGAGAACCAGATGAATGCCGAGCGCGTGGACGGCGTGAACCCCCTGGCCGTTATCGACGCCTATCGCCGCAAGCTGCAGCTTATCAAGGAGAACAAGGGTCCCGTGCTGCTGGACGTGCTGACCTATCGTCTGGGCGGCCACTCCACCTCCGACCAGAACGCCTATCGCTCCAAGGAGGAGATCGAGTCCTGGGAGCAGAACGACTGCATCCTGCTGTTCCGCAAGCAGCTCATTGAGGCCGGTGTGGCCACCGATGCCGACATCGACAAGATCAACGAGGACATCAAGACCCGCATCACCGAGGTCATGAAGCTGTCCAAGGATCTGGAGATCTCCCCCCGTCTGGACTTTATCAAGGATCCCGATGCCATCTCCCGCTTCACCTTCAACAACGGTCACCAGGTCAGCATGGCCCAGGGCACTCCCTTCGTGCTGACGCCCAAGTCCGAGAACCCCCGGGTCCAGAAGATCGCCAAGAAGGAGCGCGCCGCCGTTGTGGACGGCAAGCCCGTGTCCAAGCTGAAGCAGTATACCATCCGCGACGCCATCTTCGAGGCCATTATTGACAAGTATTACGAGGATCCCACCCTGGTCTCCTACGGTGAGGATGTCCGCGAATGGGGCGGCGCCTTCGGCGTGTATCAGGGCCTCAGCGATTCCATCCCCTTCAACCGTCTGTTCAACTCCCCCATCTCCGAGTCCTGCATCGTGGCCAGCGCCGTTGGTTACGGCATGTGCGGCGGCCGCAGCGTCACCGAGCTGATGTACTGCGACTTCATGGGCCGCGCCGGCGACGAGATCTTCAACCAGATGGCCAAGTGGCAGGCTATGTCCGCCGGCCAGCTGAAGCTGCCTATGGTCCTGCGGGTTTCCGTGGGCCGCAAGTACGGCGCTCAGCATTCTCAGGACTGGACCGCTCTGCCCGCCCATGTGCCCGGCCTGAAGGTTGTGTACCCCATCACCCCCTATGACGCCAAGGGCATGATGACCACCGCCCTGAACGGCACCGACCCCGTGATCTTCATGGAGAGCCAGCCCATGTACGACAAGGGCGAGGAGTTCCACCTGGAGGGCGTGCCCACCGAGTCTTATGAGATCCCCTTCGGCGAGCCCGACATCAAGCGCCAGGGCAAGGATATCACCATCCTGACCATCGGCCCCACCCTGTACAAGGCCCTGAAGGCTGCCGACATTCTGAAGGAGCAGTTCGGCCTGGAGGCTGAGGTCATCGACGCCCGCAGCGTGGTGCCCTTCAACTATGAGAAGGTCCTGGCCTCCGTGAAAAAGACCGGCAGGATCATCCTGGCCTCCGACGCCTGCGTCCGCGGCAGCATCATCAACGACATGGCCACCCATATCAACGAGCTGGCCTTCGACGATCTGGACGCTCCCGCCGTGGTGCTGGGCGCCCGCAACTGGATCACTCCCTGCCCCGAAATGGAGGAGCAGTTCTTCCCCAATGAGCACTGGTTCATCGACGCCATCCATGAGAAGCTGATGCCTCTGCCCGGCTACACGCCCAAGAGCAACTTCACCAGCGAGGAGGAGCTGCGCATCGAGCGCCTGGGCCTGTAAAGGACCCGGTTTTCCCGGCAAAATAGGCGATACCCGTTTATCATTGCACTTATATAAAAATTTTATGGAGGTACATTACAATGGAAGCTGCCAAGTATGTAAGCGAACTGGTTGAGAAGGCACGCGTTGCCCAGGCCGTTATCGAGAACTACACCCAGGAGCAGGTGGATGCCCTGTGCAAGGCCATGGCCAAGGCCATCTTTGACAACGCCGAGCCTCTGGCCCGCATGGCCGTGGACGAGACCGGCATGGGCGTTTATGAGGACAAGGTCAACAAGAACAAGGGCAAGGCCCGCGTGATCTGGAGCGACATGAAGGGCGGCAAGAGCGTTGGTATCATCCGCCAGCTGCCTGAGCTGGGCCTGACCGAGGTGGCCAAGCCCATGGGCGTTGTGGGCGCCATCACCCCCACCACCAACCCCATCGTCACCCCCATGTGCAACGCCATGTTCGCCCTGAAGGGCCGCAATGCCATCATCGTTGGGCCTCACCCCCGGTCCAAGAAGTGCTCCACCCGGGCCTGCGAGCTGATGCAGGAGGCCATCGTGAAGCTGGGTGCTCCCGCTGATCTGCTGCAGTGCGTGGCTGAGCCCACCATCGAGATCTCCGGCGAGATCATGAAGCAGTGCGACGTGTGCATCTCCACCGGCGGCGCCGGCATGGTCAAGGCCGCGTATGCCTCCGGCAAGCCCGCCTACGGCGTGGGCGGCGGCAACGTCCAGTGCATCATCGACGACGACGTGGACCTGGAGAAGGTCGTTCCCATGATCGTTGCCGGACGCAAGTTCGATAACGGCATCATCTGCTCCGGCGAGCAGACCGCCATCACCCCCGCCGCCATGTATGACGACATGGTCAAGACCTTCCAGAAGAACGGCGCTTACTATGTGGAGAAGCCCGAGGAGATCGACGCCGTTCGCAACGTGATCTTCCCCGGCGGCAAGATGAACAAGGACGCCGTGGGCCAGAGCGCGCAGCACATCGCCAAGATGGCCGGTCTGACCGTTCCCGCCGACACCGTGGTCCTGCTGGTGAAGGTGGAGAAGGCCGGCGCCGGTGAGCCCTTCTCCAAGGAGAAGATGTGCCCCTGCATCGCTGCCTACCGCTACAACACCTGGGAGGAGGCCGTGGCCATCGCCAACGCCAACCTGAACGTGGAAGGCAAGGGCCACAGCGTCTGCATCCACTCCTATAACGACGCCCACATTGATTACGCTGCCGAGACCCTGCCGGTATCCCGGTTCCTGATCAACCAGATCTGCTCCACCAACAACGGCGGCAGCTTCTTCAACAGCCTGTCCGCCACCACCACTCTGGGCTGCGGCAGCTGGGGCAACAACTCCATCAGCGAGAACCTGAGCTGGCGCCACCTGTTCAACGTCAGCCGTGTGGCCAAGGTTCGTCCCGGCTCCACCATGCCCACGGACGAAGAGATCTGGGGCTGAACAACAGGAGAGGCTCTGGATGGAACTTGAAGTTGGTTTCGGTAACGGCGTACAGCGCTTTACCGTCCCTGAACGGAATCTTCAGGGTGTTCTGACTCCCAACCCAGTCCCCCATGCGCTTACCGGGGAGCGAGAGGTCCGCAGGGCCCTCTCCTCCCCCATTGGCGCTCCTCTGCTGCGGGAGGTCATCCACCCCGGCGAGAAGATCGCCATTATTACCAGCGATATCACCCGGCCCATGCCCACCTATACCGTCATGCCTGCCCTGTTGGACGAGCTGTATGCCGGCGGGGCCAGGCCGGAGGATATCACTCTGGTTTTCGCACTGGGCAGCCACCGCGCCCAGACCCCGGAGGAAATGCGCCATCTGGCCGGTGAACAGGCCTGGGCGCAGATCCGCTGCGTGGACAGCGACCCCGCGGATGTGGTGCATCTGGGCGTCACCTCAGCCGGTACGCCGGTGGACATCACCCGGGTGGTGGCCGAGGCGGACCGGCGCATTTGCCTGGGCAACATCGAATATCACTACTTTGCCGGATATTCCGGCGGCGCCAAGGCCATTATGCCCGGCGTCTCCACTCCCAGCGCGATCCAGTCCAATCACTCCATGATGGTTCGGGAGAGTGCCTGCGCCGGAAATCTGGAGGGCAACCCCCTGCGCCGGGACATTGAGGAGGCTGCCGCCATGTGCGGGGTGGATTATATCCTCAACGTGGTGCTGGATGAGCACAAGCATATCGTCTGCGCCGTGGCCGGTGATGTGACCCTGGCCCACCGGGAGGGCTGCCGCTATCTGGACAGGCTCTACCGCAAGGACATCGACCACCGTGCGGATATCGTCATCGTGTCTCAGGGCGGCGCGCCCAAGGACCTGAACCTTTACCAGACCCAGAAGGCTTTGGACAACGCCAAGCATGCCGTCGCCAAGGGCGGCGTGGTGATCCTGGTGGGCTCCTGCCGGGAGGGTCTGGGCGGCACGACCTTCCAGGAGTGGATGACCACCATGCCCTCTCCCGAGAGCATGGTGGAGCGCATCGGCCGGGACTTTCAGCTGGGCGGCCACAAGGCCGCCGCCATTGCCATGGTCCTGCAGAATGCGGAGATCTGCCTGGTCAGCGAAATGGAGCCCGATTTCGTCCGGTCCATTTTCCTCACCCCCTATTCCGATGTGCAGAGCGCTCTGGACTACGCCTTCCAAAAGCTGGGCCCCGACGCCTCCGTGCTGGTAATGCCCTACGGCGGGTCCACTCTGCCCCATGCCATGGACGAACAATAAGAAAGGAATTGTACTATGGATTACGCAAAGGAATCCCTGAGACTCCACGGCGAGTGGAAGGGTAAGATCGAGGTGGTGGCCACCGTGCCCGTCAAGACCAAGGACGACCTGTCCCTGGCCTATACCCCCGGCGTGGCCCAGCCCTGCCTGGAGATCCAGAAGGACATCGAAAAGAGCTATGAGCTGACCCGCCGCCACAATCTGTGCGCCGTCATCACCGACGGCAGCGCCGTTCTGGGCCTGGGCGACATCGGCCCCGAGGCCGGTATGCCCGTGATGGAGGGTAAGTGCGTGCTGTTCAAGTCCTTTGGCGGCGTGGATGCCTTCCCTCTCTGCGTCAAGACCAAGAACGTGGACGAGTTTGTGGAGACTGTGTACAACATCTCCGGCTCCTTCGGCGGCATCAATCTGGAGGATATTGCCGCTCCCCGCTGCTTCGAGATCGAGCGCAAGCTGAAGGAAAAGTGCGACATTCCCATTTTCCACGATGACCAGCACGGCACCGCCGTCATCACCCTGGCAGGTCTGACCAACGCCCTGAAGGTGGTGGGCAAGAAGAAGGAGGACGTAAAGATCGTCACCTCCGGCGCCGGCGCTGCCGCCATTGCCATTACCAAGCTGCTGCTGTCCGCGGGCTTCAAGGATATCACCATGTGCGACCGCAGTGGCGCTATCTATGCCGGCCGCCAGGGCCTGAACTGGATCAAGGAGGAGATGGCGCAGGTCACGAACCTGGGCCGCAAGGACGGTTCCCTGGCCGATATGCTGGTGGGCGCAGACGTGTTCATCGGCGTGTCCGCTCCCGGCACCGTCACCACCGAAATGGTCAGGACCATGAACAAGGACGCCATCATCTTTGCCTGCGCCAACCCCACGCCGGAGATCTTCCCCGACGACGCCAAGGCGGGCGGGGCCAGGGTGGTTTCCACCGGCCGCAGTGACTATCCCAACCAGATCAACAACGTTCTGGCCTTCCCCGGCATCTTCCGGGGTGCATTCGACGTCCGCGCCAGCGACATCAACGAGGAGATGAAGATGGCCGCCGCCGAGGCCCTGGCGGGCCTGGTGGGCGACGAGCTGTCCGAGGACTATATCATCCCCGCTGCCTTTGACCCCCGGGTGGGTCCCGCCGTGGCCAAGGCCGTGGCCGAGGCTGCCCGCAAGTCCGGCGTGGCCCGCATCTGAATCAAGCAAATCTGACTGGCGCACCTGCGCAAAAAAAGGAGTACACACTATGGAGCATAAAGGTCTGCTGTCCGGCATGAAGGTGCTGGATCTGTCCCGCGTGCTTGCCGCCCCGTACTGCGGCATGATGCTGGCGGATCTGGGCGCCGAGGTCATCAAGATCGAGCGTCCAGGCAAGGGCGATGACGCCCGCAGCAACTTCCCCATTGTCAACGGCGAAAGCGCCTATTATATGAACCTCAACCGCAACAAGCGCGGCATCGTCCTGAACCTCAAGAGCCAGGCCGGTAAAGAGGTGTTCCGCAAGCTGGTGGCCCAGAGCGACGTGGTTCTGGAGAATTACCGTCCCGGCGTTATGGACCGCCTGGGCCTGGGCTATGAGGAGCTGCGCAAGATCAATCCTGCCATCATCTATGCCTCCGTCTCCGGCTTCGGCCACTACGGCCCCTACCATGAGCGGGCAGGCTATGACATTGTGGGTCAGGCCATCAGCGGCCTGATGAGCACCACCGGCTGGCCCGACAGCGCCCCCACCCGCACCGGCACCGCCATTGCCGATGTCATGGGCGGCATCAGCTGCTGCGTGGGCATCCTGGCGGCCTATATCAACCGCCTGAAGACCGGCGAGGGCGAGAAGGTGGACGTGGCCCTGGTGGACTCCATGGTTTCCTCTCTGGAGATCATCAACATCATCTATCTGGCCACCGGCAAGATCCCTCAGCGCATCGGCAACCGCTATGAGGCCCTGTATCCCTATGACTCCTTCCAGGCCAAGGACGGCATGCTGGTCATCGGCGCAGGCAACGACAAGCTGTATGGTCTGCTGTGCGACCTGATGGGCAAGCCCGAGCTGAAGACGGATCCCCGCTTCACCTCCAACAACGACCGCGTGCTGCACCATGCCGACCTCAAGCCCATTATCGAGGACTGGCTGAAGGATTGGACCATCGACGACGCGGTGCAGGCCATGCTGGACAAGGGGATTCCTGCCGCGCCCATCAACACCATCGACCGGGTGGTGAAGGATCCCCATATCGCCGGCGCCCGCGAAATGTTCGTGGAGGTGGACCACCCCAAGGCCGGCCGTATGAAGCTCACCGGCAACCAGATCAAGCTCACCAATCACAAGATCGACACCTTCACACCGGCCCCGCTGCTGGGCCAGCACAGCAAAGAGGTGTTTATGGAGAAGCTGGGCCTTACGGAAGAAGAGGCCGAGGCCCTCATTGCATCCGACGCCGTAAACGGCTGATGAACCCTCCATGCCCCTGCCCGTGACCGCCCGGCGTATCATTGGCGGCACGGGACGCGGGGAAATTGTTCATTTCGTTTGATCATATGTAACACATCCTGAGAGAAAAATGTTCTGAAATACCATTTTTTCTCAGGATGTGTTATTATTTTCGCCTTATCACTATGTTTGTGGCCCAGAATGCGCATTTTTTAACATACGCAAGTGCACATTGAACAAATTAGACAAGTTTTTTTGTTCATTGCGCTGGTCTTTGTTAATTGCATCACATTTCCCTTGACATTTCCAGACATCCTTTATAAAATCTAAATATAGAAGATGTTAGGAAATGGACGCGAAGTCAAGCGGGGCAGGGGAGTTCCGCAAAAATATTGTGTGATATTTTGATAGTTTTTCAGAAACGAACGCTGTCAAAATGTTCATATTACATTTTAGGAGGACGAAAATGAAAAACCAAATGAAGAGATTTGTCGCAATGCTTCTGGCGTCCCTGGCCATCCTGGCCCTGGCCGGCTGCAGCAACTCCGGTAACGGCGACGGTGACAAGGCGGATTATCCCAAGGAAAACATCACCGTGATCGTTCCCTACTCCGCCGGTGGTCCCACCGACATGTCCGTGCGCGCTCTGCTGGACGCTGCCAGCAAGTATCTGCCCAGCGGCGTGAGCTTCATGCCTGAGAACCAGACCGGCGCCGGCGGCCTGATCGGTATGTCCGCCACCGCAGCATCCGACAACGACGGCTACACCCTTGGCCCCATCGCTGTGGACCTGCTGATGATGAAGTACGAGGGCAAGACCCAGCTGGGTCTGGATTCCTTCGTCCCCCTGGCTGCCACCATGGCTGACCCCTACGGCCTGCTGGTTGCCGCCAACAACGGCAAGTATGACTCCGTGGAGGAGTTCGTGGCTTACTGCAAGGCCCATCCCGGTGAGGTCACCGTGGGCAACTCCGGCGTGGGCACTGCCACCCATCTGGCTGCCATCGCTTTTGAGCGTGACTTCGGCATCACCCTGAACCATGTTTCCTACGACGGCTCCGCCGACGTGGTGGCCGCTATGGCCGGCGGTCATCTGGACGCCTCCTTTACCCAGATGCAGCCTGCCAAGAGCCAGGTGGAGGCCGGTACCCTGAAGATGCTGGGCTTCCTGGCTGACGAGCGTATGGAAAGCTATCCCGACATCCCCACCGTTTCCGAGACCATGAACAGCGACACCAACTTCCGCGGCTGGGTTGTTGTCTGCGCTCCTGCCGGCACCGATCAGGCCAAGATCGACTATCTGAGCGATATCTTTGCCAAGGCTGTTGCCAGCGACGAGTACAAGGCTGCCATCCGCAACCTGGGCATGGAGCCTGTTGAGCTCACCGGCACCGCTCTGAACGACATGCTGAAGGCCGACGACGCCAAGTATGCCGAGCTGTGCACCGGTATCACCCTGAACTGACCCCTATCCACCACCTCCGAGCTGCGAGAATCTGAATTATGAAAAAATGGAACATCGGAGCTGCGGCGGTATTCTTTGCAATCAGCGCTTTCGTCTTTGTTTCCACGGCTGAGTACGCGCACCCCATCGGTGCAAATACCATTGGCCAGGACCCGGGCTCCGCTATCTGGCCCCGCTGCCTGGCGGTGCTGCTGGCGGTGCTGTCCATCGGCATGGTTATTGAAGGCTTTGTCAGCAAGGCTTACCGCGACAATAATGAAGCTCCTATCAATCTGAAAGCCCCTGAAATGAAGGGTATTTACTGGATGCTGCTGATCTTTGCAGTGTACTGCGTGGTCCTGCACTTCGGCGGCTTCATCCTGGCGTCCGTGATCTTCATCCCCTCCGTTATGTGGGTGCTGGGTGAGAGAAAGTGGCTTCGTGCCATCCTGGTAGGCGTTATCGCTACGGCCGCTGTGTACGCACTGTTCAAGTTCGGCCTGCGTGTCAGACTGCCGCAGGGTATCCTGTTTAAGTGAGGTGCTTGCTGTGGAATATGTATTGGCTGCGATTCAGAACGTCTTTCTGCCCATGAATCTGCTGGCCGTGTTTATCGGCACGTTCGCGGGTATCGTCATCGGCGCTCTGCCTGGCCTGTCTACAGTCATGGGCCTCTCGATCCTTCTTCCCTTTACCCTGAGCTTCTCCGGCATGGGCGGCATGTACATGCTGCTGGGTGTGTTCTGCGGCGGCATTTACGGCGGCTCCATTTCCGCCATCCTGCTGAATACCCCGGGCACATCCGCCTCCGCTGCCACGGCTCTGGACGGCTATCCCATGGCCAACAAGCTGGGTCAGCCCGGCCGTGCCCTGGGCATCTCCACCCTGGCCTCTCTGTTCGGCGGTCTGTTCAGCGCCATCTGCCTGTGCATCTTCGCCCCCCTGCTGGCTAAGGTAGCCCTGAAGTTCAGCGCACAGGAGTACTTTGCGCTGGCCGTGTTCGGCATCAGCATTGTGGCAGGCCTGACGGGCAAATCCGTCATCAAGGGCGTCATCGGCGGCGTCATCGGCCTGCTGCTGGCCACCATCGGCGTCGACGGCATGGGCGGCGTGAACCGCTTTACCTTCGGATCTGTGTACCTGATGGGCGGCATCAGCTTCATCCCTCTGCTGATCGGCCTGTTCGCCTTCTCCCAGGGCCTGAACACCATTGAGGAGATGGCCAAGGGCTACAAGGCGGAGAAAAACAGGATGAAGATCGAGCACGTTTTCCCCTCCAAGTCCGATCTGAAGCGGATCTTCCCCACGCTGATCCGCTCCTCCATCATCGGCACCTTCATCGGCGCGGTGCCCGGCACCGGCGGCGATATCGCCTCCTGGGTCAGCTACAGCCAGGCCAAGACATGGTCCAAGCACAAGGAGGAATTCGGCCACGGTTCCCCGGAGGGCATTGCGGCCTCCGAAAGCGGCAACAACGCCATCTCCGGCGGCGCCTTCGTCCCGCTGCTGTCCATGGGTATTCCCGGCGACGCCGGTACGGCGGTCATGCTGGGCTCCCTGACCATGCTGGGCCTGGCCCCCGGCCCGCTGCTGTTTACCGAGCATAAGGACAGTGTATATATGCTGTTCGTGGGTCTGTTTGTGGCGAACCTTCTGATGGGTATCCTGGGCTTTGCCGGTATCCGGCTGTGGTCCCGGGTGCTGGATATTCCCCAGAAGATCCTGCTGCCCCTGATCTTCACCTTCTGCTTCGTGGGTACTTACGCCTGCAACCGCAGCCTCAACGACGTGTACATGATGATCATTGCCGGTATCGCGGGCTATGTGCTGCAGAAGATGGACTTTTCTCTGCCGCCCATCATTCTGGGTGTCATTCTGGGCAGAATGATCGAAAAGAACTTCCGCCGGGCCCTGATCCTGTCCGACGGCGACGTGGGCACCTTCTTTACCCGGCCCATCAGCTGCGTGTTCATCATCCTGGCCGCCGTTTCCCTGTTTTCTCCGGTCATCAAGACGGTGATCGCCAGCAAGAAGGCCAAGAAGCAGGCGGCTGCCGCCGCTGTCAACGACAGCGAGTCCGCGTCCTGACACACAGATATCAGCTTCCTCATTACCGTTTCTCTCCACACTCAGAATGCCATCGCCCACCTCCTTCAGGTGGGTGATGGCATTCTGGCGGTCAAAAAACGGGGGCGGACTCGTGTCCGCCCCCGCAGTATATACACAAATCAGTCCTGGGTCTCGATGAGGCCGTAGCCACCGTTGTTGCGGCGATACACCACGCACACGGCGGAGGTGTCCATGTTCCGGAACACATAGAAGGTGTGATCCAGCAGGTTCATCTGCAGAATGGCCTCCTCGGTGGTCATGGGCTTCACGGCGAAGCGCTTGGTGCGCACCACGTCGAATTCCGGCTCCTCCACCACGTCAAACTCGGCAGGAACGGTGGACGCCAGGGCATCGGGCCGCAGATTCCGGGCCAGACGGGTCTTGTTCTTGCGGATACGGCGGTCGATAAAGGCAACGGCCTCGTCAATGGCACCCCGCATGTCGCCGTCGGGGTCCTCCTCCTGGGCGCGGAACAGCGTGCCGTTGGCGGCGCGGATGGTCAGCTCCACCACACAGCGGTTTTTCTTCTCTACGGCGAAGGTCACAAATGCGTCCGCTTCCTCCGGGAAATACCGATCCAGCTTGCTGATTTTCTTTTCGGCATAGTCCTTGATGGAGTCGTTCAGGGCGATCTTCTTGCAGGTAAATGTGAACTTCATAGTTGGTTGCTCCTTTCGCAGGTATCCCTTTCGGGGCAAGGGTCGGGGAGATGGTTCCCCTTATCCTTACCCGCATTATAACATAATGCCCGGGCCTTGAAAAGTAGGCACGGGCATTTTTGGCAGAGATTCACAAAAATTTAAGATTTTTTTGTCGTTCGACCAGATGTGACAAAGGTTCCTATTTACACGGCAGGCAAAATGGCGTATCATAAGTATCGGAAGCTTTCCAATATCCCACCCGCTTGGGCCGCTCTGCTTGCAGGGCGGCTCCTTTTTTGCGCCGGGGCATTGAGAAACCGGGAGGCTGGGGTACATGGGCTGTGAGAAAAGCAGCCGGCAGGGAGGAAGCCATTATGCGCGTTAAGAAAAAGAAAATGTCCCAGGCCATGGCCTTCATCGTGCTGTTCGGCCCCTTTGCCATTTTCGTGTTTGCGGGGCATTCGGTGGCGTCTTTGCTGGTGGGCATTGCCCTGTGGGGCGTGGGCATGGGGGCTCAGGAGTCCATCCTGAAGGCCGCTGTCAGCTCCATGGTGCCCAAGACCAGCCGGGCCACCGGCTACGGCGTGTTCGAGTGCGCCTTCGGCGTGTTCTGGTTTTTGGGCAGCTGGCTGCTGGGCGTGCTGTATGACCGCAGCATCCCGGCCATGATCGTTGTATCCGTGGCGTCTCTGCTGGCAGCCATCCCCCTGTATATTGCCTCGTCCCGGCGGATCAAAGCAAACCCATGAGCTTCACAAAGCTCCACAGCAGCTTGCAGCCATAGAAGATGATCACCGCGCCGCAGACCTTGTTGATGATGTTCAGGACCTTTTCGTTGAACCGGCCTCCCAGCAGGGATACCACCGTGGACAGGGTCAGGAACCACAGGACGGAGGCGCTGCCGAAGCCGAAGATAAAGGGCAGATCGCCGCCCTGGGGCAGGCTGGCCCGGAAGGCCCCCAGCATCATGGTGCCGTCGATGAGGGCCTGGGGATTCATCCAGGTCACCACAAAGGCGGTGGTGAACAGACGCCAAAGGGGCACGTTCACGTCCTTGCCGCCCTCCAGGGAGGCCTTGGATCGCAGCAGCCCCACGCCGATCCAGATGACGATGAGGCTGCCCAGGCCCAGGATGACCTTATGAAGCCAGGGCAAGGCCTCCATCAGGGCGCCGGCGCCCAGGAAGCAGGCAATACCCAGGGACACGTCCCACAGGATCACGATCAGGGCGGTGAGATAGACCCGAGTCCGCTTCTGGGTCAGGGCGCTGTTGATGACGAACAGATTTTGCAGGCCGATGGGGGCCACATACGCAAGGCCCATGGTCAGGCCCTGAAGATAAATGTGCATTTGCTATTTACTCCTTTTTCCTTATCTGATACAATAGTAGCACAGTCCCGAAAAAAAGCAAGCACGCAGAAAGAACTGACCAGGTCAGGAGGAGCTTACCATGTCCCATTATGACTGCCCCTGTATGGAGAAATGTCCGCTGCACTGGGCCATGAGCCGCATCGGCGGCAAGTGGAAGGTGCAGATCCTGTGCTCCGTGGCCAATGCCGGGAGCATCCGCTACAACACCCTGCGGGGAAAGCTGGACGGCATCAGCAACACGGTGCTGGCGGCGGCGCTGCGGGAGCTGGAGCGGGACGGGCTGGTGCGGCGGCAGGCATATCCCGAGGTGCCGGTGCGGGTGGAGTACAGCCCCACGGAGTGCTGCCTGCGGCTGTTGCCGGTGCTGGAATCCCTGTCCGACTGGGCCGAGGCAGAAATGGGCAGCGGGGAGGGAGAGCTTCCGGAATAGAGTGAATTTTTCCGGGCCAGGTAAGAAAAAGCTTGCATTCTGGTGCAGAATGTGTATAATAATTGAGCAGGGCGTGCGACGCCCTGCAACATGGGCTTGTAGCTCAGCTGGGAGAGCGTTCGGTTCGCATCCGAGAGGTCGAGGGTTCGAATCCCTTCAGGTCCACCATAAGTCCACCGTAATTTTGATAGAATTACGGTGGACTTTTTTTAAGCAATGTAAATAATTGAATCCACATACAGGGGTGCGATTTCATGCGTGAGGTGCGATTCCATATTCATCGGAAATCCACATTTGCGGGAGCTCTTTTGCCGTATCGAATGCACATTAACGGTCAGTACATCGGAACAATACGCAACGGAAAATCACTGGATGCAAACGTTCCCAAAGCAGGCGTTTATTATATTGAGGATGATATTCTGTCTTCGCGAAACGCTGTGATATATGATAATGGGCTATCCGAATATAGCGTTGTAATAAAGCGAGCCGGAGGGTGGCGCACGGAATCATACAACGAGTTTTACATAGAGAATGGTAACGTCTTGGAGCAACTGCCGTCTTTCCACTGGGAAAAGCTCTTTGAACTGCAGCAATCTATGTCTCAGAGTGAAAGGCTGCTTGCCCTTAGCGTGGAGTTTTGGATGTCCGCCATGGACGATTTGCAGGAGGTCCTTGCTTCAGAACATCTTTTGGAAATCATAGCCGCTTTACAAACAATCGGTGCACATAAGTATCACGATTTGCTTCTCAAAATTATGAATGACGATTTTGGTGATGTCCGTTTTCCGTTGGACGATAACCAGATCGAGCAGATGCAGCCGGAAATCGAGGACGCAAACCGGACATTTTGGAAAAACAAGGACGCAGAAGCGGAGTTTCGTGGGGCAGTCACGAATTTTCTGATAACAAACCTGGATGCTTCTGGCCATGTTTTTAAAGGAATAGATCAGTCATGAGGAATTTTCCCACAGAGGGGGTGCATTTCCGAAAACTACTGCACCCCCTCTTGAAATTCAATTAAAGTTAGGATTATTTGCCATAATGTGGAGACAAAAAGATGTCTCCTGCGAAAAGCCCGAATATATCGGGCTTTTTTGCTGCCCAAACGGCGATTTTTCTCTGTACCGAAACACAGATGCAAAATCGCCGTTTTCCCTAATGAAGTACGCAGTAACAGTGCTCCGCTGTGGTATGGCCCGGCCAGTCCAGGCGGCCCCACAGCCACCCCAACCAGCACACAGAGGCCGACTCTGTTTGACAGACCTACATTTCGTGCAAATTCCTCGCTGGGACCGTCCCGTCTCCCGGCGGGTTGCGGCCCGGGGCAAAAAGAGGGTTGACAAACCGCCGCAGCGGTGGTAGAGTACGAGTAATACAAAAACCGATGAGTAAGAGGAGTACCCGCAGGGGAGCCTTTCAGAGAGCCGCCGGTGGTGGGATGGCGGCAGGGGAAGCTGCGGTGAATGGACTTTACGAGGGCGGGGAGAAAGCCATCACGGCCTGTAATACCCGACGGCATCCGCGGCCGTTATCCCGGCGGAGCGCATGATGGTGCGCGCAGAGTGGGCGCTTTAGCGCCAATGTGGGTGGTACCGCAGGTTTTTATGTTCACAAGCAGCCTGTCCCACGGAGAAGATTCCGTGGGACAGGCGTTTTTTATTTTTTGAAAGGAGCAAACAGCATGAAGGACATCCCCTACAAGATCTACCTCACCGAGGAGGAAATGCCCCGGTATTGGTACAATGTTCGGGCCGATATGAAGACGAAGCCCGCGCCGCTGCTGAACCCCGCCACGCTGCGTCCCATGGCCCAGGCGGAGCTGGAGCAGGTGTTCTGCCGGGAGCTGGCAGTCCAGGAGCTGGACGACCGGACACCCTATATCGAAATCCCCCGGGAGGTCCGGAATTTTTACCGGATGTACCGTCCCTCCCCGCTGGTTCGGGCCTATTGTCTGGAGGAAAAGCTCCGGACTCCGGCAAAGATCTACTACAAGTTCGAGGGCAGCAACACCTCCGGCTCCCACAAGCTCAATTCCGCCATCGCCCAGGCTTATTACGCCAAAAAGCAGGGTCTGCGCGGCGTCACCACGGAGACGGGAGCCGGCCAGTGGGGCACGGCCCTGAGCATGGCCTGCGCCTACCTGGGGCTTGACTGCCGTGTGTTCATGGTAAAGTGCTCCTATGAGCAGAAGCCCTTCCGCCGGGAGGTCATGCGTACCTACGGCGCCTGCGTCACCCCCTCTCCCTCGGATACCACCCAGGTGGGCCGGGATATCCTGCGCCGGTTTCCGGAGACCACCGGCTCCCTGGGCTGCGCCATCAGCGAGGCAGTGGAATACGCCGCCGGCCGACAGGACTACCGCTATGTGCTGGGCAGCGTGCTCAACCAGGTGCTGCTGCACCAGAGCGTCATTGGCCTGGAGACAAAGCTGGCCCTGGATAAATACGGCGTGCATCCGGACATAATCATCGGCTGCGCCGGAGGCGGGTCCAATCTGGGGGGACTCATCGCCCCCTTTGTGGGGGAAATGCTCCGGGGCGAGGCCCGGTATGAGATCATCGCCGTGGAGCCCGCCTCCTGCCCCAGTCTGACCCGAGGCCGGTTCCGCTACGATTTCTGCGATACCGGTAGGATATGTCCCCTGGCGAAAATGTACACCTTGGGCAGCGGCTTCATTCCCGCCGCCAACCACGCCGGTGGCCTGCGGTACCACGGCATGAGCAGTACTTTGTCCCAGCTGTACGCCGACGGGTATCTCACCGCCCGCAGCGTGGAGCAGACGGCGGTATTCCAGGCAGCAGAGGAGTTTGCCCGGTGCGAAGGCATCCTGCCTGCACCGGAGAGCAGTCACGCTATCCGTGCAGCCATAGACGAGGCCATCCGCTGCCGGGAAGCCGGCCTGGAAAAGACCATTCTGTTCGGCCTCACCGGCACCGGTTACTTCGATATGGCGGCCTACGGCCAGTACAACGATGGCCGGATGATCGACCGCGTCCCCTCGGAGGAGGAGCTGCAGCGGGGTTTTGCCTCCATTCCCCGCTTCCCCGGAAACCTGTAGCCAAACCCTGAAGCACGCCCTCCGGCCTCAGCCGGAGGGCGTGCTTCCCGATCCGTCTTATTCATTCTCCGGCGGTTATTTTCCCTGGGTGATCTGCTCACACAGCCACTGGGAGAAGAAATAAGCGTATTTGCCATAGGGGTGGACGCCGTCGCCGGTGTATTCCGGCAGCATGAAGCCGTCGCTGCCGCAGAACAACTCGTCCGAGTCCAGGCAGCGGATGCTGCTGCCGTCGGCCAGGTCCGCAAAGCCCTTGTTCACCGCCGTCAGGCGGCTGTGGGCAAAGCTGGGATTCCCGGCGGCAATGTCGGCGGTGACGCCGTAAACCTTCAGAATGTAAATGGTGGCGTTGGGCTGGAGCTGCCGCAGCTGGTCCAGATCCTCCTGATAGGCGTCGAACAGGTTCCCCAGAGGATACCCGGCCTCGTTGAGGCCCAGCATGATGAAAATATGGCTGTACTCCCGGGAACGCAGCAGCGACGCCAGGTCCGTGGCGCCGAAGTCCTTGTCGGAGGCGGTGGTGGAGAACATCTTGAACACCGTCATGCCCACGTCGGCGAAATAGTCGGCATTGCCCAGCCGGGCATAGTTGGCCACGTTCACCATCCGGGAGTCGCCGATGAACAGCGCATCGTCGAAAAAGCTCTCGTCCTGGCCGTACACGGCATTGGTGACCACCACCGGGGGCTGGGGCTCCGGCTCCGGTTCGGGGTCCGGTTCAGGCTCAGGCTCCGGTTCGGGGTCCGGCGCAGGCGCATTTTTGGCCGCCAGCATCCGCTGCCAGTCCGTGTCGTCCCGCAGCATCAGAAACGGCACCGCCACGGCCCATTTGTCGTCGTAGCCGCCCACATATTTTTGCAGCTGCCCCTTCATCACCAGGCCGCACACGGCGGCGGCGATGCCGGTGACCACCAGGATAAAAGCCAGCGCCAAGGGGCGGAGGTTGTGGATATGCTTCATGAGAATTGCCCCCTTAGAACGAGAAGTACAGAAACGGATCGTTGGTGGCCACGGACATGCAGTATACGCAGGCCCAGAACAGCACCGCCAGGATCACCGTGCCCAGCCAGGAGCTGCGAATGCGGTTCCACAGCTTCTCCGGCCCCGGAGTGGAGAACACGATGCCCAGCACCAGCAGCCACCAATACTGTTTGCCGTATTGCAGCCAGTCCCCGGCGTTGACGGCCACTCCCCGGGACACGATGGGGAACAGGCGGCCCAGGTACACGCCGATGCGGCCCACCGACGGGATGGCGAACAGCAGCCAGCTCAGGGGGATCATCAGCACCATGTAGACCCGGGACAGCACCCGGCTCTTATCCAGCACCCGGTCCCAGCCTGCCCGCTCCAGAGCGATGAGGACAAACAGAAACAGGCCCCACAGCAGGAAATTCAGAGTGCTGCCGTGCCACAGGCCCGTCAGGACCCATACCGCCAACAGGTTCAGATACGTCCGGGCTTTGCCCTCCCGGCTGCCGCCCAGGGGAATGTATACATAATCCCGGAACCAGGAGCTGAGGCTGATGTGCCACCGGCGCCAGAAGTCCCGCATGGACCGGGCGGCATAGGGATGCTCGAAGTTCCGGGGCAGGCGGAAGCCCAGCATCCGGCCCAGCCCCAGAGCCATCCAGGAATAGCCGCAGAAGTCCAGATACAATTGCAGGGAATAGGCTGCGATGCCCATCCATGCCAGAGGCGTGGACACGCTCTCGTAGCCGATATTGCCCACCTGACGCCACAGGCCGCCGATCTGGTTGGCCAGCAGCACCTTCATGGACAGACCCAGCACGAAGTCCCGCAGTCCGCTGTCGAAATCCTCCAGACCGGGCCGGGGCGGGGCGGACAGCTGCTGCTGCAGGGACAGCGGGTCCATCAGAGGGCCGGACAGCAGCTTGGGAAACAGCAGCACGCCGGTGAAAAACAGCAGGGGCTTCGTCTCCGCCGTCACCCGGCCCCGATACACGTCGATGAGATACGCCGCCAGCTGGAAGGAATAGAAGCTGATGGCCAGGGGCAGCGTCACTCCCAGACCCAGGAGCCCCGCATATTTGAAGAAGAACAGGCAGCCGAACAGGGCCGCCAGGCCCAGCACCAGCAGTCCCCGGCTTTTCCGGGGCTGCATCCCCCGGCCCAGGAAATATACCAGCGCCGCCAGGCCCAGCAGCGGAGCCAGGCACCAGGGCCTTTTCCACACGCCGATGGCGTAGAACACCAGGCTCCCCAGACACAGCAGCGCCGCCCGCCAGCGGGCGGGGACCAGATAAAACGCCGCCAGAAACAGCGGCAGAAACGCGAAAACAAATGCAAGCGTATTAAATCCCATGATGGTTTTCCTCTTTTTATCTCCGCAGGGCCGCAGCCCCGGCTGAACTCACAGAGCATATTATAAGGCCGGGCCGGAGAAAATGTCCAGTTAAAAGGCGGAAACAAAATGTTACAAATTATGACAAAACCAACTGCGGAGGCCGTGGGGAAAGGCACGGAAAAGTTGCGGTTGACTTTTTCGGAAAATGCGCTAAGATGGAGGGTAGAAAGGACACGCGATTCCGTCAAAATTGTAGGAGGTCACCAGATATGAAATTTTCCAGCAAGGTCCAGAAATGCGGCCTGTCCCCTATGCGGAAGTTCCACCCCTACGCTGTGGCGGCCCAGGCCAAGGGTCGGAGAATCTATCACCTGAACATCGGCCAGCCGGACATCGAGACGCCCAAGGCGTATTTTGAGGCCGTGCGGCATTTTGACCTGCCGGTGCTGGAATATGCCCCCTCCCCCGGTATGCCGGTGCTGGTGGAGGCCATTCAGAAATATTACGACAAGCTGGACATGCACTTCGACGCCGGGGATATCCTCATCACCAACGGCGGCTCCGAGGCGCTGCAGATCGCCTTCAACTGCATCCTGGACGACGGCGACGAGGTTCTGATTCCCGAGCCCTTCTATCCCAACTACAACACCATGGTCCGCACCTGCGGCGCGTCCATCCACCCCATTCCCACCAGCCCCCACGAGGGCTACCGCTACGCCGACCGGGCCCGGGTGGAGGCGGAGATCAACCAGCATACCCGGGCCATCGTATGCACCAACCCCGGCAACCCCACCGGCGTGGTGCTGACACCGGAGGAAATGCGGATGCTGGTGGACGTGGCCAAGGCCCACGACCTGTTCATCATCGGCGACGAGGCGTACCGGGAGTTCGTCTACGCCGGGGAGCCGCTGCAATCCCTGGGCCAGTTCCCGGACGCGGCGGAAAACGTCATCGTCATCGACACCGTATCCAAGCGGTTCTCTGCCTGCGGTGCCCGCATCGGCTGCCTCATCACCCGCAACCGGGAGCTGATGGCCCACGCCATGAAGTATGCCCAGTGCCGCCTGTCGGTGCCCACCCTGGACCAGGTGGCCTCCGCCGCCCTGTACGACGTGGGCCCGGAGTATTTTGCCGCCGTGCGGGAGGAGTATAAGCGCCGTCGGGATACGGTGATGCAGAAGCTCCAGGCCATCCCCGGCGTCATCTGCGAGTGTCCCAAGGGGGCGTTCTACGTCATGGCCCACCTGCCGGTGGACGACACCGACACCTTCCAGCGCTGGCTGCTGGAGGAGTTCGAGGACAACGGCGACACCGTGATGTTCGCTCCGGGCGAGCCCTTTTATGCCACCCCGGGCCGGGGCCGCAGCGAGATTCGCATTGCCTATGTGCTGAAGCAGGCGGATCTGGAGCGGGCCATGGACCTGCTGGCCCTGGGCATCCGGCGCTACAACGCCCGGTAAAAAGCGTGTCAGAAAAAACACCACGAAAGGGAGGACCACATCGTGACAAGAGACGAGCTATGCCAGGCTGCTGTGGCCATGCTGGACCGGGCCTATATCCCCTATTCCCACTTCCCGGTGGGGGCGGCTCTGGAGTGTGCCGACGGAACGGTGTTTACCGGCTGCAACATTGAAAACGCCGCCTACGGCTGCACCATCTGCGCCGAGCGCACCGCCATCTTCAAGGCCGTCAGCGAGGGGCACCGGGACTTTGTGCGCATCGTCATCGCCGGACGGAGCGAGGACTACTGCGTGCCCTGCGGCTCCTGCCGCCAGGTGATGATGGAGTTTGCCCCGGAGATGGAGGTCATCTGTCTCAACGGCCGGGGCCAGGCCAAGAGCTTCCGGCTGCGGGAGCTGCTGCCCTACGGCTTCGACCAGAGCTGGCTGTAAAAAAATCATCGCGCGCCGCCGGTCTGCGCTTTCCGCGCAGGCCGGCGGTTTGTTTTCCCTTTTCTTCGGGTTCCGGCATTTTTTGCGCCATGTTCCTGTTAACATAATTATGTGGAAAACCCTGTGGATAATGTGCAAAACCCTTGCGGATACCGGATACCGGCCCGGTTGCAAAAGAATTATGGGGACCTGGCCTGCGTAACTTTTTGACCCGGCAAAACATTTTTGCCCCGTCCGGCGGCGGCACTTGCCAGACGGGAAGTTTTGCGTTACAATAGATTGTATAATCGGAGTTTTGGCGGCCTTGACCGCCGGAGGGAATCTATGGCCAAGAAAAAAGTATACGACAACGACAGCATATCCAGCCTGAAGGGTGCGGACCGGGTCCGGAAACGGCCCGGCGTCATTTTCGGCTCCGACGGGCTGGAGGGCTGCGAGCATGCGGTGTTTGAGATCATGTCCAACGCCATCGACGAGGCCCGGGCGGGCTTCGGGCGGCTCATCACCGTGACCCGCTTCCTGGACAAGTCCATCCAGGTGGAGGACCAGGGCCGGGGCTGTCCCGTGGACTGGAACGAAAAGGAGGGGCGGTACAACTGGGAGCTGGTGTTCTGCGAGATGTACGCCGGCGGCAAATACGACCCCACCGGGGAAAACTATGAGTTCTCTCTGGGCCTGAACGGCCTGGGCTCCTGCGCCACTCAGTATGCCAGCCGCTACATGGACGTCACCGTCTGCCGGGACGGAAACGAGTATAAGCTCCACTTCCGGCGGGGCGAGATCGCGGGCCAGATGGAGGTCACGCCCCTGACCCGGAGGAAAACCGGCACCACCATTCGCTGGCTGCCGGACCTGGAGGTGTTCACCGACATCGACATCCCCCTGGACTATTACCGGGATGTGATGAAGCGGCAGGCGGTGGTCAATGCCGGGGTCACGTTCCGGCTGCGCAGCGAGATATCTGCCGGAAGGTTCGACACCCAGGACTTTCTGTATGAAAACGGCATCCGGGACTATATTGCCGAGCTGGCCGGGGAAGACCCCATCACCGAGCCCGTGTGCTGGGAGGCGGAGCGCCAGGGCCGGGACCGGGCGGACAAGCCCGAGTATAAGGTGAAGCTGAACATTGCGTGGTGTTTTTCCAACCGGGTGCACCTGATGGAGCACTATCACAACTCCAGCTTCCTGGAGCACGGGGGCAGCCCCGACAAGGCCACCCGCCTGGCCTTTGTGGCGGCACTGGACAAATATCTCCGGGACAACAACAAATACACCAAGGGCGAGAGCAAGATCACCTTCCCTGACGTGCAGGAGTGCCTGCTGCTGGTCAGCAGCAACTTTTCCACCCAGACCAGCTACGAGAACCAGACGAAAAAAGCCATCACCAACAAGTTCATCCAGGACGCCATGTCCGAGTTCCTGCGCCAGCAGCTGCAGGTATATTTCATCGAGAATCACGACGCCGCCGAGCGCATGGCAGCCCAGGTGCTTATCAACAAGCGCAGCCGGGAGACGGCGGAGCGCACCCGCCTGGGCACCAAAAAAAAGCTGACGGAGAAGATCGACATTGCCAACCGGGTGCAGAAGTTCGTGGACTGCCGCACCAAGGACGTGGACCGGCGGGAGATCTACATCGTGGAGGGCGACTCCGCTCTGGGCGCCTGCAAGCAGTCCCGGGACGCGGAGTTCCAGGGGCTGATGCCCGTCCGGGGCAAGATCCTCAACTGCCTGAAGGCGGACTATCCCCGGATCTTCAAAAGCGATGTGATTACGGACCTGATGAAGGTGCTGGGCTGCGGCGTGGAGGTGCAGGGCAAGGCGGCCAAGGAGCTGAACCAGTTCGACCTGGGCAGCCTCCGCTGGAGCAAGGTGATCATCTGCACCGACGGCGATGTGGACGGCTTCCAGATCCGGACGCTGATCCTGACCATGCTGTACCGGCTGTGTCCCACCCTGATCCGGGAGGGGTACGTCTACATTGCGGAGACGCCGCTGTTTGAGATCACCTATAAGGAAAAGAGCACGGAAAAGACGTGGTTTGCCTACTCCGAAAAGGAGAAGGCCGACATCGTCCGCCAGCTGGAGGGGAAGAAATTCACCGTCCAGCGATCCAAGGGACTGGGCGAAAACGACCCGGAGATGATGTGGCTGACCACCATGAACCCGGAGACCCGGCGGCTGGTGCGTGTGCTGCCCGACGAGGCGGAGGAGACCGCCCGGGTATTCGACCTGCTGCTGGGCGATAACCTGGCCGGACGAAAGGACTATATCGCCGAGAACGGCTGTCGCTATCTGGATATGATCGACGTGAGCTGACAATAACCCCACAACGAAAGGAACCCGTTTCCTATGGCAAAGAAGAAAACAGAACCCAAAGCCGTTCACCGGCCCGCAGACCCCAATGTGCTGGGACTGCGGGGGACGGTGGTGGAGCAGCCCATCACCCGGACTCTGGACGAAAACTATATGCCCTACGCCATGAGCGTCATCGTCTCCCGGGCCATTCCGGAGATCGACGGCTTCAAGCCCTCCCATCGCAAGCTGCTGTATACCATGTACAAAATGGGATTGCTCACCGGCGGACGCACCAAGTCCGCCAACATCGTGGGTCAGACCATGCGCCTGAACCCCCACGGCGACCAGGCCATTTACGAGACCATGGTGCGCCTGGCCAAGGGCAACGAATCCCTGCTGCACCCCTTCGTGGACAGCAAGGGCAACTTCGGCAAGGTGTACTCCCGGGACATGGCCTATGCCGCCAGCCGGTACACCGAGGCAAAGCTGGCCCCCATCTGCGCAGAGCTGTTCCGGGACCTGGACTGCGACGCCGTGGACTTTGTGGACAACTACGACAACTCCATGAAGGAGCCGTCCCTGCTGCCCACCACCTTCCCCAACGTGCTGGTGTCCGCCAACCAGGGCATCGCCGTGGGCATGGCGTCCCAGATCTGCGGCTTCAACCTGGGGGAGGTGTGCGACACCACCATCGCCTTGCTGAAAAACCCGGACCACGACGTGGCCTCCACACTGCTGGCTCCGGATTTCCCCACCGGGGGCCAGATCATCTGCGACCCGGCGGAGCTGCGGGAGCTGTACCGCACCGGCCGGGGCGGCGTGAAGGTCCGCTCCCGGTGGCGGTATGACAAGCAGGCAAACCTCATCGAAATCTATGAAATCCCCTACTCCACCTCCATCGAGGCCATTCTGGACAAGGTGGCGGAGCTCATCAAGGCCGGGAAAATCAGCGAGATCAGCGACATGCGGGACGAGACGGACCTGTCGGGCCTGAAGCTGGCCATCGACCTCAAGCGCGGCGCGGACCCGGAGAAGCTGATGACCAAGCTGTTCCGCCTGACGCCCCTGCAGGACACGGTCAGCTGCAATTTCAACATTCTCATCGCCGGAATGCCCCGGGTCATGGGTGTGGGAGAGATTCTGAACGAGTGGACGGCCTGGCGCACGGAGTGCGTGCGGCGGCGGGTGTATTTCGTGCTGAACCGCAAAAAGGACAAGCTGCACCTGCTGCTGGGCCTGAAGCGTATCCTGCTGGACATCGACAAGGCCATCGCCATCATCCGGGAGACCGAGGAGGAGGCCGAGGTCATCCCCAACCTGATGATCGGCTTCGGCATCGACCAGGTCCAGGCGGAATATGTGGCGGAGATCAAGCTGCGGAATATCAACAAGGAGTACATCCTCAAGCGGGTCCAGGAGACCGAGGACCTGCAAAAGGAGATCGCCGACCTGGAGGACACCCTGCAAAAGCCTGCCCGGATCCGGAAGATCATCGTGGGCGAGCTGGAGCAGGTGCGCAAAAAGTACGCTGTGCCCCGGCGGACGGAGCTCCTCTACGGTCACGAGGTGGAGGAATACGTGGAGGACGACCAGCCGGAGGATTACCCCGTGACGGTGTTCCTGTCCCGGGAGGGGTACTTCAAGAAGATCACCCCCAAATCCCTGCGTATGAGCGGGGAGCAGAAATACAAGGAGGGCGACGGCCTGCGCCAGCAGGCGGAGACCGGCAACAACGCCGAGATCATGTTCTTTACCGACCGGTGCCAGGTGTACAAGACCCGGGTGTCGGAGTTCGGCGACAGCAAGGCCAGCGTCCTGGGCGACTATCTGCCGGGCCGACTGGCCATGGACGAGGGCGAGCGGGTCATCTTCATGGTGCTGCCCGGGGACTATTCCGGGTGCCTGCTGTTCTTCTATGAAAACGGCAAGGCCGCCCGGGTGGAGCTGTCCGCCTATGCCACGGTGTCCAACCGCCGGAAGCTGACGGGGGCCTACTCCGACAAGAGCCCCCTGGTGAGCATCTTGCCCCTGCCGGAGGACCGGGAGCTGGCCCTTGTGTCCACAGAGCCCCGGGCTCTGCTGGTGCACACGTCCTTACTGGCCCCCAAGACCACCCGAAATGTCCAGGGCGTGGCGGTGATGACCCTGAAGCCCAAGTATCACCTGGACCGGGTGCTGCCGGCGGAGGAAAGCGGCATCGTGAACCTGGCCCGCTACCGTACCCGCACCATCCCTGCCGCCGGCGCCATCCTGAAGCCGGAGGACCGGGGCGAGGAGCAGCTGACGCTGCTGTAATGCGAAAATCGGGCGGTGCGCCGGGGACGCCGCCCCCCACGCACCATATAAAGTGTTTCCCGCCCCGCGACCGATATCCCTGCGTTTTTCCATACAACAGAAAGAGAGGTGTCCCCTATGTCTGCTGCCAAAATTCTCAAGCGCTACGCGCTGATTACCGTGGCCTGCGGCCTGTATGCCCTGGGCTTCAACTGGTTCTTTGTGCCCAACCGCTTCACCGTGGGCGGGTTCACCGGCGTTGCCCAGATCATCAACCACTTCCTGCCCATGCTGCCGGTGGGTACCGTGGCCCTGGTGCTGAACATCCCCCTGTTTATCCTGGGCTGGCGGAAGATCGGCCGTGATCTGCTGATCTCGTCCCTGTACGCCACCGCCGTCAGCTCCCTGATGATCGACGTGCTGGCCTCCCTGTATACCTTCCCGGCCATGGATCCCATTCTGGCCTGCATTTACGGGGGCATCGTGGTGGGCATCGGCTGCGGCATGCTGCTGCATGAGAGCGCCACCACCGGCGGCACGGAAATGGCCGCACGGCTCCTGAAGCTGAAGTTCCAGGGACTATCCATCGGCAACCTGTGTCTGGCGCTGGACGTGGCCGTGACCCTGGGCTATGCCCTGTGCTTCCGGGACCTGTCCCGGGCCATGTACGGCATTGTGGCCCTGTATATTCTGTCGCTGCTGATCGACCGGGTGGTGTACGGCCCCAACGCCGCCAAGGTGGCCTATATCATCAGCGAGCAGTATGAGGCCATCACCCGGGAGCTGCTGCAGCTGGACCGGGGCGTGACCCTGCTGGAGGGCAAGGGCGCCTGGAGCGGCAAGGACAAGCGCGTGATTCTGTGCGCCTTCGGCCGCCGCCAGGTCATCCCCGTGAAGAAGCTGGTCCAGGCCGTGGACCCCAACGCCTTTGTCATTGTCTGCGACGCCCATGAAATTCTGGGCGAGGGCTTCGGCACCTATGACCCCACGGGCCTGTAACGGAGGGGCGGCCATGAGAAAAACCGTGCTGGCCGCCGTTCTGGCGGCGCTGACGCTGCTGCTCTCCGGGTGCGGCTCGCTTCTGGAGCGGGACTACAGCGTGGTCCGGCCCCACAGCTCCACCTACTACGAAAGCGAGGACCGGTCCGTTCTCCGGGCAGAAAGCTATCAGGACCTGGTGAACGACCTTCTTCTGCTGCTGACCGGCGGGGCCAAGGAGGGCACCGTCTGGCTGTATGCCGGGTCGGAGCCTATGGACGCCTCTGCCGCCGCAGAGCGGGCCTGCAAGGAGGTGCAGCAGGAGACGCCCCTGGGGGCCTATGCCGTGGAGTATCTGACCTATACCGTGGACGACAGCGCCCGGAACTACACGGCCATCCAGCTGACCATCGGCTATCGCCGAACCCCGGAGCAGATCGCCTCCATGGTGTATACCACCAGCATCTCCGCCCTGCACGACCTGCTGACCTCCGCCGCCCGCAGCGGAAGCAGCGAGCTGGTGGTGCAGGTGGGGTATTTTAACCACCAGGAGGAGCAGGTCCGGGCCATTGTGGACCAGGTGCAGGCCATGGAGGCCCCGGAGGAAAAGGAGCCCTGGACCGTGAACTTCTATCCCGAGGGCGGTGACGTGGGCATCATCGAGATCATCCTGAAAAAAAAGCTGAAAAAAGCAGAACGCAGGGGTTGACAAATCCCGCCAGCCGGGTTATAATCTATCTTGCGTTTGCGGGCGTAGCTCATCTGGTAGAGCGCGACCTTGCCAAGGTCGAGGTAGCGAGTTCGAGCCTCGTCGCCCGCTCCAGAAAAGCACCATCTGAGAAGATGGTGCTTTCTTTTTTGCAGACAGCTCCGAGAACTGGCTGCCTCGACCTGCGCGCAGCGCGTGAAATCAGGGGCTCTTTGACAGACTGAGACGGCTGTTCCTTTGAAGAACAGCCGTCTTGTTTTTTGCTGATGGGGATGCACCGGAATATCATTTCTCAAACAGGTACAGGAGGTGCCCGTACCCCTCAGTCTCCATTCGGGGATCTGCCGTGGGCGCTGGGGTTCCCGGTCCTCACTTAGCCCTTGTCAGCGGACAGGGCCTTGTTGATGAGGTTGTTCAGAGACTCCATCTGGGATTTGTCGGTGATGGCGCCCACAATGGGATCGCCCACGATGTTGCCGTTGCGGTCCACCACATAGGTGGTGGGGTAGGCGAACACATTCTCCACAAACTTGCCGGCCTCGCCCTGGGCGGGGAAGTAGACATTGGGATAGGTGACGCCCTTCTTGGACAGAACGGACTTGGCCTCGGAGATGGCAGCCTCATCGCCGCCCAGGGTGAAGGAATTGATGCCGATGACACCGCCGCCCTTCTTGGTCAGCTCCTGATGCAGGGACTCCAGCTCGGACAGCTCGCCCACGCAGGGATTGCAGGTGGTGAACCAGAAATTCACCACGGTGACGGCGTTCTTGGAGAACAGGTCATCGCTCTTGACGGGGTTGCCGTTGAGGTCCTTGCCCTCAAAGGCGGGGAACTTCTGCGTCTTGTCGCCGTCGCCGGGGGTCGTGGGGCTGTCGGCAGGGATGCTGTCACCGTTGCCCGGGGCCTTGGGAGCCGCCTCGGGGAACTTGGCCTCAATGGCGGCCAGGGTGCGCTCGATCTCCCGGATCTTCTCGCCGCCCTGGCGCAGGAGCTTCAGCTCGTCGGCGGTAAACTTGTCCTTGGCGGATTCAATGGTGTCCAGCAGGAAATCACCGTAGTTCTTGCCGTCCTCCTGCATGGTCATGCCCTTGTCGGCAGACATGAACACCTTCTCCCAAAGGGACTGGTTTTCCATCAGAATGGCGTTCTCCTGGTCCATCAGAGCCTTGTACATAGCGGCCGCCTCCTGGGCGTTCTTGGGCTCGCTGTTGGACGTTGTCATGTCGTCGTTGCCCTTTTTGCCGCAGGCGGCCAGGGACAGCACCAGCAGTGCTGCCAGCAGCAGGGTCAGCAGTTTCTTTGCGCTCATTTTGGTTCCTCCTAATTATTGTTGTTCGTTGGATTCCTGCGGCACTTCTGCCGCAGCAGGTTTATGTTCACCGTCTCCGAAGCCATAGCGGAAACACACGGCGTTTGTGGGACAGGCACGGATGCACATCCCGCAGCGGATGCACTCGGTGTGGTTGGGCGTCTTGGTCACATCCACATCCATCTTGCAGGCTTTGGCGCATTTCCCGCAGGAGACGCACTTGCTTTTGTCCACCTTCATCTGGAACAGGGACACCTTGTTCAGCAGGGCATAGAACGCTCCCAGCGGACAGAGCCACTTGCAGAAGGGACGGTAGAACACCACGCTCAGCACGATCACCGCCAGCAAGATGCCGAATTTCCATGTAAACAGGCTGCCCAGCGCCGCCCGGATGCCGGAATTGGCCAGGGACAGCGGGATGGCCCCCTCCAGGACCCCCTGTGGGCAGAGGTATTTACAGAAGAACGGGTCGCCCATGCCTACATCGTTCACCAGAAGCGCCGGCAGCAGAAAGACCATCACCAGCAGCACGGCGTACTTCAGGTATGTCAGAGGTCTGAGCCTCTTTGTGGAGAGCTTCTTCGTAGGAATCTTATGCAGCAGCTCCTGAAACCAGCCGAAGGGACACAGAAAGCCGCAGATAAAGCGTCCCAGCAGGACTCCCAGCAAAATGAGGAAACCTGTGATATAATAGGAGAAGCTGAACCTTGACGAGCCTACCACCGCCTGAAACGCCCCGATGGGACAGGCCCCGGAGGCCGCCGGGCAGGAGTAGCAGTTCAGCCCCGGCACACAGACGGTTTTCCCCGCGCCCTGATACAGTCCGCCCTTGAGAAAATTCGGCAGATGCAGGTTGGTCAGCAGCGTCGCTCCTGCCTGGATCCAGCCCCGGAAGCGGGACAGTACCTGAGATACGCCGCGTTTTTTCTTACCCAATGCCCACACACTCCAGACACAATTTGATTGCTTTGCTCAGCACCGTCGCTGCCTCGCCCCGCCAGACACCGAAGCACAGCATGGCGGCTCCCGCTGCCAGCAGGATCACCTGGGCCGCCGCCTTTTTTACATGGCTCATTTTTTTCACCCTTTCCGATTTTCTGCCCCTATCATAGCGCAGGGGAGTTAAAGTCCCTGTTAAGAAGAAAAATTTAACACAAACCTTATCTGTTTTTGCTATAATTAAGAACAACGTGAACATGAAGAAATGTAAAAGGAGGGCTCTCATGCACCTTTTGGTTATTGAAGACGAACGCGCCTTGTGCGAAACCATCGTCCGCAGCCTGCGGCGGCTGGCCTACAGCGTGGACTACTGCTACGACGGGGAGAAGGCTCTGGAGCTGCTGGGCGTGGAGCGCTACGATCTGGTAATTCTCGACCTGAACCTGCCGGGAAAGGACGGCATGACGGTGCTGCGAACCCTGCGGCAGACTGACCGGGATACGCGGGTGCTGATCCTCTCCGCCCGCAGCGAGGTGGAGGACAAGGTGGAGGGGCTGGACGCCGGGGCCAACGATTATCTGGCAAAGCCCTTTCATCTGGCGGAGCTGGAGGCCCGCATCCGCAGCCTGACCCTGCGGCAGTTTACGCAGCAGGGCGTACTGCTGACCTGCGGAGGTCTGCGTTTTGACACCCGTTCCCGCACCGCCGCCGTCAACGGGCAGACGCTGACGCTGACCCGCAAGGAGACGGGGATTTTGGAATATCTGATGGTGCATCAGGGGCGGCCGGTAAGTCAGGAGGAGCTGATGGAGCACGTCTGGGACAACAGCGTGGACAGCTTCAGCAACTCCATCCGGGTGCATATTTCCGCCCTGCGCAAAAAGCTCCGCGCCGCGCTGGGCTACGATCCCATCCGCAACCGCATCGGCGAGGGCTATCTGATGGGAGGCGATGAGGCGTGAAAAAGATTTCCCTGCAGTGGCGCATCACGCTGATGACGGTTCTGCTCATCGGCGTTACCTGCGTGGCTATGAATCTGCTGCTCTGCTCCTCCGGCGTGTACTATATGGACAAAATTGCGGACGCCTTGCAGGGCAGCGGCACGGTGATCCTGAATGAGGGCGAAGCAGCGAGCTTTGACCCACAGCTCATAGCGCCCAACGAGGAGCTGACCATCGTCGTCAATGGGGCGCAGGGACGCTTCCGCACCACCAACTGGTATATCACGGCGGCGGTGACGATCCTGAGCGGCATTCTTGCTTACTTCGTCAGCGGACGCGCGCTCAAGCCCCTGCGCAGCTTTGCCTCGCAGGTGGAGAAGGTGCAGCTGAACAATCTGGCGGATATGAGGATCGACGAAGATGTGCTTCCGGAGTTCAGGCAGCTCAGCCGCTCCTTCAATCAGATGCTGGAGCGGCTGAACAACGCCTTTGCCGCCCAGCGGCAGTTCACCGGCAATGCCGCCCACGAGCTGCGCACGCCGCTGGCGCTGATGCAGGCGCAGCTGGAGCTGTTTTCCGCAGAGCACCCTGATGTGCGGCCGGAAACGGCGGAGTTTCTCACGCTTTTGCGGGAGCAGACGGAACGGCTGACCCAGATGACCAGAACACTGCTGGAGATGAGCAATCTGCGGCATGTGGCGCGGAACGAGCGGATCCAGCTGGCTCCCATGATCGAGGAGATCTTCACAGATCTCGCGCCGCTCTCAGATAAGCGCGGCGTCACACTGACGGCGGAGGGCGACGGCATTATGACCGGCAGCGACGCGCTGATCTACCGGCTGATCTTCAACCTGGCGGAGAACGCCGTCAAGTACAACCGGCCGGGCGGCTCGGTGCGGGTTTCTGTCACTCAGGAGCCAGAAAAGCTCCTGCTCCGCGTCTCCGACACCGGCTGCGGCATCCCGGAGGAGTATCAGCGCAGTATCTTCCAGCCATTCTTCCGGGTGGACAAATCCCGCAGCCGCGAATACGGCGGCGCGGGGCTGGGACTCTCGCTGGTGTGGGAGATCGCCGAGCTTCACGGCGGCTCCGTTTGGGTGGAGGAGAGCTCGGAGAAGGGCACCACCATTGCGGTGGGACTGCCGGTACGGTGATACGAAGAAGAAGTGCCGGATCGCGCCGGTCTCCTATCCGCCAAAATCTGCCCGCCGGGGCTTTACGGCAGTCCGGCGGGGTGGTATACTCCTGGGGAGACGTTTTACGGAAGCGAGGAGCAGCGCATAGTCTCGGGCGAAATCTTCAACCAAGGAGCAAGTATCATGAAATATCAGACGGTTTTATTCGATATGGACGGCACACTGCTGGACACCCTGACGGACATGGAGGCGGCGGTGAACCACATCCTGACGCAGTACGGCTACCCCACCCGGACCCTGGAGGAGGTCCGGCGGTTCGTGGGCAACGGCGCGGGGCTGCTGATCCACCGGGCCCTGCCCCAGGGGGTGGATCCCGCCCGGGAGGCGGAGGTGCTGGCGGCGTACCGGGCGTATTACCAGGCCCACAACTGCATCCGGACCCGGCCCTATGAGGGCATTCCGGAGCTGCTGGCGGCCCTGCGCCGGGCGGGGGTGCGGACGGCGGTGGTGTCCAACAAGCCAGACGAAACCACCCGGACCCTGGCGGCCCGGTTCTTCCCGGAGCTGGACGGCGCCCTGGGCCAGCGGGACGGCGTGGCTGCCAAGCCTGCCCCGGACATGGTGCGGGCGGTGCTGTCCCGGCTGGGGGCGGAGCCCGGGCAGGCCCTGTATGTGGGCGACAGCGAGGTGGACGTGGACACCGCCCGGAACGCGGGCCTGGCCATGATCGGCGTGTCCTGGGGCTTCCGGGGCCGGGCGGCCCTGGAAGCCGCCGGGGCGCCGGCGGTGGCCGACACTCCGGCGCAGCTGCTGGAGCTGCTGCGGTAAGAGGGCGGGCAGATGCCCGGCCCCACGGGACTTTTGCGGACAACAGCCCGGCGGCGCTGATTTCAGCG
>OCJY01000023.1_pt1 | contig 74368 bp, 78 predicted proteins | sample 1502791 | NCBI WGS metagenome assembly OCJY01 (sample SAMN01915221, study PRJEB22387) | human gut metagenome | isolation source: stool | host: Homo sapiens | place: USA | reverse complement strand
GGGAGCCTTTACCTCTGGCGCACCCTTGGCGGGCTTGGGAGCCTTGGGGGCTTTTTCCGCTTTCTTGGCGGGAGCGGGCTTCTGCGCCGTCTTGCCCTTCTTGGTGGGAGCCTCCTTCTGTGTGGGAGCGGCGGCCTTGGCCTTATCCTCCTTGGGAGGTCGGCCCCGGCGCTTCTCAGGCTGCTCCTGCTTCGGCCCGGCCTCTTTGGACGGCGCAGGGGGAGCCGCCTGTTCCGGGCCTTTCGCCTCCTGCTGGGCGGCGGTCCGTTCCGCCACTTTCTTCTCGGCCATGATTTCAGAGAAGTTAAAGACCGACACGCTGGCGGCCTTCTGTTCTTTGGGAGCGTCTGCGGCCATGTCCTGCTGGGTGGGGGCCGCCTGTTCAGGAGCTTCGGCCTTATCCGGGGCGGGAGCCTCGGGAGTAGGCTGTTCCTGCTTGGGGGACGGTGCGCCGCCGCCCGCCTCGGGCTGTGCCAGGGCAGGGCCAGCGTCCGGCCCGGTTGCGTCAGTTACGATTTTTCCTTTTTCATCGGCCATTCGCATTTCCTCCTTCTTATTTGATGGCATGAAAAAAGGGCCTGACCGTTTCCAGTCAAGCCCCACAGATAGGGATACCTCCTCGTATTATAAAGTAGTAGTTATTAGAGTCCCTCTCCAAGGACAAAATGCTACAATAGACAAGGTGCTGTGGATTGGTTTAAACCTCCTACCGCAAGACGGTTTCGGAAAGGCTCCAACCACGGCTCTTTGTTTTTAGTGTTAATCAGTTAGATACCGCCAGACGGTTTATATAGAACGAGGTTACATAGCAAAGAGGTGTGGCTCTAAGCAGCACTGTAAAATAAAACGCCGGAGGTAAAAAGAAATGATTTTTGTTGGTATCGATGTTGCAAAGGACAAGCACGATTGCTTTATCCTCAACTCGGAAGGAACGGTCTTGGCAGATGTATTTACCATTGCCAATAACCGCATCGGTTTTGAGACGCTTCTTTCAAGAATCCAAAGCTGTTCCCAAGGTGAAAGCAAAATAAAAGTAGGGCTTGAAGCCACAGGACATTACAGCTACAATCTGCTGGGGTTTCTTTTAGACAGCGGCCTGGCAACCTATGTCATTAACCCTCTGCACACGAACCTCTACCGGAAAAGTCTCAGCCTGCGAAGAACCAAAACAGATCGGATAGACGCGCGTACCATTGCAATGATGCTCATGTCTGATGTGGACCTCAAGTCCTACTCAAATACAGCATACCACAATGAAGAGCTAAAGTCACTAACCAGATACAGATTTGATAAGGTAAAAGAGCGCGCCAAGCTGAAAAGCTCCGTTGCGCGGTTAGTGAATATTCTGTTTCCGGAGCTTGAAAAGCTGGTCTCAAGTCTGCACATCGCTGTTGTATACGCACTGCTGAGCAACTATCCGGGTGCAAGCTATATCGCAAACGCTAATACTGAAGAACTCGCTGAGACTCTTTGCACCGCCTCTAAAGGTCGTTATACCAAGTCTAAAACCGCGGAAATCCAAGTAGCCGCAGGGGTCTCCATTGGCTCGAAAATGCCTGCTAAGTCTATGGAGTTGAAACACACGATTGCTCTCATCCGCGAGCTGGACAAAGAAATTTCTGAGGTAGAATCCGCAATTGACAAGATTACATCTCAGATGGATTCTCCCATCTTTACAATCCCCGGTATTGGCCGACATATGGGTGCAATGATTCTTGCTGAAGTTGGAGATTTTTCCAACTTTGCAAGCGCAGACAAGCTGCTGGCTTATGCTGGACTCTCTCCATCTACATATCAGTCAGGGCAACTGCAAAACTGTTATGCTCACATGGAAAAGCGTGGCTCCAGATATTTGCGATATGCTCTTTTCAATGCCGCCAAATATGTTTGCCTTTGGTGTCCTACATTCTCGGCCTATCTTGAAAAGAAGCGTTCTGAGGGAAAGCATTACAATGTTGCCATCTCTCATGCTGCTAAAAAGCTGGTAAGGCTTATTTTTGCTATGCAGCGTTCTGGGAAAGCCTTCTTAGCTGATTATTAAGCGTGCGATTTTATACGGAGCGAGTATCCGACAACGGATGCTCTTGTTTGCTATACCAATTTTCACCACCTTAAAATTTCTCTCGAAAATTTTGTTTTGGGGCTTGACTTTTAATAGTTAGTCTTTCCCTGCCCATGAAAAAACCGCCCTGTGTCTCGATAGGGCGGTAAATTCAGTAGGTTGGCAGTCCATTTTTAGTTGTTTTATGTAGTATCCCTTTGTAAACCGACGCAAAGTCCCCTTGATATAAATGCGCATTTGGCATTTTCTCAGATGCCAACGCAATCATTTTTGATGAAAAGTCCTGCCCATAAATGGAACAGCCTCGCTCGTATAGTTTTGCCGTTAATGTGCCTGTTCCGAATCCAATATCCAGCACAACGGCATTTTCAGCTCTCATTATGGTCTGAAAAATGAACCCAAGTACCTTTTTATAACCGGCAAAAGGGTATGTGTTTTCCTCATCAGAAATGCCGACAGTTTTGTCATAGCCATCAGCCCAAAGGTCGAACTCTATGTTGTTTAGCATACTTACTTCCTCCATAACTTCCGATTTGTCAGCCTTATTATATCATACACCTGGCGCATTTTCCAGTGCGCGTATCACAGTGGCAATGCAGATATCCTGTATTACCACTGTGACTTTTCTTTTTACCTGCGTAAGATATCCCCCGTGCTTACAAGTTTTTTGAAAATTAAATAGTCCGGAACCGGTACATTCCGGCTTCGCCGAGCGACTATCCGCCTGATCGGCAGCCGGAACCATGAGTAATAGTATGCGGGTGGTCCCTGCATTTCTCCATGAAGCGCAGCTGGGACAATGATACGCCCGTAACTCGCGGCCCGGCCATAAGGAAGGCGGCGAGATGAAATTTCTGTGGACCTGTTCGCCGCAGGCGCCGGTGGACATTAAAATCTCAATATTTGAATAGAAAAAGCCAAAATGGCAATAATTACTTACGAAAGAAAGGAGCAGACAGATGAATGAGTTTACAGATTCCAATGCGGAACGTTCTTCACTCAGAGAGATAAAGAATGTGGTAATCGACACGTCAATTCCTCGCAAGGAGAGAATACGGGACTATGTTGCTCAAATCGGCAATCCATACTGTTATTTAGACGATGGTATCGTAGTGGAAATCGGTTATACAGATACTGAAATAAGCCTGCAAGACAGGCTTTTAGCTTACGCAAACAGTATGGATCGCACATCAGGAAAATTGTGGTAGCGTGTGCGATTTCATTGACAAATGCACATTCTTAATGCATAATAAAAATGGTCAATGTGGATGGACGGTCATCCATCCGGACAGGCACCGGAAACAAATTTCCTGAAATACGCAGGAGGTTTGTTATGGCGCTTTATTTTGACGGGCAAACAACGCTCGATTCGGAACAATATGATGCTATTGCATACTATCGTCTGTCAAAGGATGACGGTGCAAAGCGTGAAAGTGACAGTATTGCGAATCAGCGCAAGCTGATTCGTTCATTTCTTCAAAATAACCCCAATATTCATTTGATTGAAGAAGCACAGGATGACGGCTATACCGGGACGAACTTTGACCGCCCTGGTTTTCGTAGTGTGCTAAATGCAATACAATCAAAAAGAGTAAATTGCGTTATTGTTAAAGATCTTTCCAGACTGGGGAGAGAGTATATTGAAACGGGAAAGTATCTTGAAATGATCTTCCCGTCTTTTGGTGTGCGCTTTATTGCCATCAATGATGATGTAGACAGTGAAAACAGTCGTGCCGGTGACGATATCATTATTCCGGTAAAAAATATAATGAATGAGGCCTATTGCCGCGAGTTATCAAAGAAATTGCGAAAGCAGTTTCAGATTCAGCGTGGCAATGGCGAGTTTTTGGGTGCCTTTGCCAACTATGGGTACTGTAAATCTCCCGATGATAAGCATAAGCTTGTTGTGGACGATTATGCAGCCGAGGTTGTCAGGGGCATTTTTTCATTGAAATTTCAAGGATATAATCAGCAAGCGATAGCAGATTTCCTGAATAACGAAAAGGTTCTTTCGCCGGCGGACTATAAAAAAAGCCAGGGACTGAAGTACAAAACAGGCTTCAGGACCTCATCTGAATCGCATTGGTCTGCTGTGTCAGTCAGCAGGATACTGACAAACCCGATTTACACCGGAAAACTGGTTCAAGGCAAACGTGGAACGCCCAATTATAAAATCAAAACGATGAGGATGCGTGAAGAAAAGGATTGGGTTGTCGTAGAGAATAACCATGATCCGATTATTGACCCTCTGACCTTTATGATTGTGCAGCGTATGCTGGAACGGGATACCCGTACAGCGCCTCAAAACGATATCGTATATCCACTGTCCGGCATGGTATTCTGTGCTGATTGTAAGGCCTCTATGCTGCGCAGGACAGTGAGACGCGGGAATAAAACATTCCGTTATTATGTTTGCTCAGCCAACAAAAGAGGAAACGGCTGCAGCAGCCATAGCTTTGAACAGTGCAAATTAGAGCAGACTGTTTTACGTGCGATTACCAAACAGATTGATATCATTTTAGACACCGATGAGCTGCTGAATGCAATGGGAAAAAGCAAAATTGAAAATGCCCATATCAGGCGCTTGGATCTGGCGATTGCTCAGAAAAACAGCGAACTCGACCGGTACTGCAATTTTCGAATGAAATTATATGAAGCCCTCAACGACGATTTAATCGATCGGGATGAATATGAGAAAATGCGGAACAAATACACCGGTATGATCGAGGAAACTGAGAATATAATCCGACAGTTATCTGCCGACAGAGAGAAATCGCTGACAAATACCACTCCACGGGATTGGATGGCATCTATTGCAAAATTCAAGGGCATTACAGCGCTTTCAAGAGAGGCTGTCATTACCCTTGTCGATAGGATCTATGTTTATGAGGATAAGCATATCCGAATTGATTTTAATTTCAGGAATGAACTGGCGTATTATAAGGAAATTCTTCAGCAGAAGGAGGTGGGCTGAAATGGCACGAAAAAGTCGGGCAAATAACGCTTTGATAATATCCGACACAAAAAATAAGATGTGGAATGCCGGACTTTACGGCCGTCTTTCCGTAGAAGATGGAGATGACACGGAGCAAAACTCAATCGGCAACCAAAAGAAAATCGGCAATCGTTTTCTTGCTGACAAGCCGGACATTGTGCTTGTTGACACGTACTCGGACCATGGCTGCACGGGAATGAATTTTGAACGTCCTGACTTCAAGAGAATGTTTGAGGATATAAAATCCGGCAGGATCAACTGCATCATTGTGAAGGATATTTCCAGATTGGGACGCCATTTTGTAATGACGAGCAATTTTGTTGAACGCATATTTCCGGAAATGGGGGTGCGGCTGATTTGTGTGAACGACGGGTATGATAGTTCCGAACCGAACGCCGACTCGTCGGCCTTGACGCTTCCGCTGAAAATGGTGATGAATGACTACTATGTCAAGGATATCTCCCAAAAAATCCGCTCGTCTATACATGCCAAAATGGACAGCGGTGAATACCTGCCGTCTGCAGGCAGCATTCCGTACGGATACATCAGAGATCCGGAAAACAACACATTTCAGGTCGACGAGGAGACAGCCCCGGTTGTTTTGCGGATTTTTCAAATGCGGGCTGACGGGGTCAGCTTTAACGGTATATGTCGTGAATTGAATTCAGAAAGGATTCCATGCCCTGGTAAAATTCGCTATGAACGTGGTGTGACCATGGCGGAAAAGTATAAGGACGCATTGTGGATACCAGGTACTGTGCGAAAGATCACGCATGACGCAGCATATATCGGCTGCCGCGTTCACGGTAAGGCAATGCGGAGCAAGGTTGGTCTCGATAAAAAACGGCGTCCGGAGGATGAGTGGAAAATCATTGAAAATGCACATCCGGCGCTTGTGCCTGAAAAATTATTTGACTATGTTCAGAGGGTAAACTTCGAGGAACTTGAAAAGCGAAAGCATTATGTTCAACGGAATAGTGCAGAAGAAGATTACAGAGATTTGTTCCGGGGATTGGTTTATTGCGCCGATTGTCGCAGCCTCATGTCAGCCAGCAAAGGCTGCGCACGGGTTGGTGCGAATACCCCGAGCCGCATTTTTTATGATTGCAACACCTATCGGTATTCTGGGCACACACGCTGCACAAGCCACTATGTCAGGCAGGAACAGATTTATGCTGTGGTCAAAAATGCGATCGATCAGCAAACAAAGGTGGCTGTTGATATTGAGCAGCTTGTTGCAAGTATCAAGAATTCTCCGGAAACCAAGCGGGTTTTTACAGAAGCGGCAGAAACCGCTGAAGGCATATCTGCGAAGCGGCAAAAGGTAGAGAATAGAATGGAACGGCTTCTTACCGATTTAACCGAGCAAATGATTGATCGGAATGAGTATGGGTATATGAAGGCAAGGTATTCTCAGCAGTTGAAGGAGCTTTTGGATGCGGAAGAAGCGGCAGCAGCCAGAAGGAACGCAGTGCAGAAAAAAATAACTGTTACGCAGGAATGGATAGGTAATATGAAGGAGTATCAATCCCTGCCGGCTCTTACGCCGGAAATCCTGAGACTGCTTATAAAGGAGATTCAGGTTCATAGCAACCGGAGCATCACCATTGTTTTCAATTTCAGTGATCCGTATAAGTCGATTACCGAGCTGCGGAATTGTGTGGAGGAGGTGCGTCAGGTTGGATGAGCGAATGGATATTTCGTATTTGAGATTATCAAAGGAAGACGGCGATGTCGAAGACGGCAGCATAGATGAAAGCTGCAGCATTCAGTCGCAGCGCACATGTATCAAACAGTATCTGCATCGCAATGGGTTCTCAGTTGATCGTCTTTCGGAAATCATAGATGACGGCTACAGCGGGACAACGATGAATCGTCCCGGAATGAATCGTCTGATAAAGTTGGCCGAATCCGGAAAAGTGCGGACGATTATTGTGCGTGATTTTTCTCGATTTGCTCGCAGCTATTTGGAAGCCGGACATTATCTTGAATTTGTTTTTCCGGTTTACAATGTCCGATTTATATCCATAAACGATCAGTTTGATAGTTTGGAGCTCGGAGAATCGACCGGCGGACTTGAACTGGCAATACGCAACCTGATCAATCAAATGTACTCCAAAGATATTTCAAGGAAAATCAAAAGTGCTGTTGATCTGAAAAAGCTGAGCGGTGAATTTGTTTACGGAACGGCTCCTTATGGCTATAAGAAGGGTGAAGTGCGAAACACCATTGTGGTTGACAAACCGGCTGCACAGATAGTCAGGCAGATATTTGAATGGGCCGCAGGAGGGATTACCGTAACAGGTATCGCGCAAAGGCTGAATGCAGCATCAATACCGACGCCATCCGTATACCTTGCCGATATCAGAGGAAAATATAAGACTCGCTCCTCGTGGAGCTATGAATCAGTTCGGAATATACTATCCAATCGCATTTACACCGGGGATACCGTGCCGTTTAAGTCACATGTTGTGCGTGTCGGCAGCGATCATGTAAAGCAGGTGCCGCCAGAACTGCAGCAGGTTATCCCGAATACGCACGAGGCGATTGTCAGTCGTGAACAGTATGATCAGGCTTTAACTGTTATAAAATCAGTAAAAAAGAGCCGAAGTGCACGGTCAAATAACCCATTCACTTCATTGCTCATATGCGGCTGCTGCGGAAACCGACTAAGCAAGGGAAAGGAAAAAAACAAAACATGGCTGTGCTCTATGCACCGTTACAATCCAAAAACGGATTGCAAAAGCGTGCGCATAAATAACGATCAGCTTGAGCAGATTGCTTTACGAGCCATCGCAACACAGTGCAGTCTTTTGGATGCGAAAGTACAAACGATCAAAAGAGAGAGCAATTCCGCAAAATCCAGCGATCAGATACTCCGGAGTGAATGCCAATCGTTACACAGACAAATAGACCGTATTCAAGCGGATAAGATGGCGCTCTACGAGCGGTACGCTTGCGGAAATATTACGAAGGAAGAATATGCCTTGGAAAAGAACTCACTGTCCGCACGAGAGGAAGAAATCAAGGCACAGTATGTCATGGCTGAGCAAAAGCAGGCATTGCTGAAAGAAAAAATCCGCATGAGCACCGACCAAATTTTAGCTGTCGAAAAGATTGCCCCGTATCAGGGACTGATAAAACTGACACCGGAGCTTGCAAAGGAACTTATTAAAAGGATTGTCGTTCGACCGGACAAAAGCATCCGTATCGAGTGGAATTTCTCGGACGAGCTTTCCGGATTCGTGGGATTCCCCGAAATCCGCTTTGAAGAGCAAGCCATATAAAAGATATTTCAAAAAAATGTTGTCCCTATCTTGACACAGCCATGAGCGGCAGTCCTATTATCCAGAACGGTAAATTTGTAGGCGCTGTAACGCATGTTCTGGTGAACGACCCCACTCAGGGCTATGGCATTCTTCTGGAGCACATGCTGGAGGCGGCGGGCTGAAGAAATGACAGGGGCGTGAATCGCCCCTGTCATTTCAGCTTGTCAAAAAAGGACGGCGCCCGTTGCAAATCCGTTGGGGCTGCGGTATACTTGAATCAAAAAGCCGAATACACTTTCGCCGGCGGAAGTTCGGCTGTGCCGGGGCCTGCTGGCGCAGGGCGGCGCAGGCCGGTGACATTTTTGTCACAGACGGAAGCGAAGCGGCCTGGTATACTGGACCCGATAAGGAGGGAGCACAGATGCACAGAATACTGCTGGCGGAGGATGACGACGCCATTGTCCGTCTGCTGACGGATTTTTTGCGGGAGGAGGGCTTCGCCGTGACGGCGGCGGCAGGGGAGCACTCCGCCCGGGAGGCCCTGGAACGGGAGCGGTTTGACCTGGCTCTGGTGGACTTGCAGCTGGCGGACGGCTCCGGCTTCGGCGTGTGCGCCGCCGCCCGGGCCCGGCAGCTGCCGGTGATCTTTCTGACGGCCTCCAGCGACGAGAGCACCGTAGTATCCGGCTTTGACATGGGGGCCGACGACTATGTGGCCAAGCCCTTCCGGCCCCGGGAGCTGGTGTCCCGGATCCGCAGCGTCCTGCGCCGGTGCGGCAGGGACAAGGCAGTGGTGACCCTGGGCGATGTCCAGGCGGACATCGAGCGGGGCCAGGTGACGAAAAACGGGGCGGACGTATATCTGACGGCCCTGGAATACCGGCTGCTGCTGGTATTCGTCAACAACCGGGGAAAGGTCCTGTCCCGCAGCCGCCTGCTGGAGGAGATCTGGGACGTGGCCGGGGATTTTGTCAATGACAACACCCTGACGGTATATATCAAGCGTCTGCGGGAGAAGATCGAGACGGACCCCGCCGCGCCGCAGATCATCCGCACCGTCCGGGGTCTGGGATATCGGGTGGAGCTATGATACTGCTGCGGAATCGGGAGGTTCGCCGGGGGCTGCTGCTCCTGACGGGGATCACGGCGGCTCTTTGCGCCGTGGGCTGGGCTATGGCGGGCCCTTGCTGCGCCGGGCTGTTGCTGGTGTCCGGGGCGGCGTCTGCGGCGGTGTATCTGGTATCCGCCCGGCGGCGGTACCGGGCGCTGGCGGACATGAGTCAGGACATCGACCGGGTACTCCATGGGTTGGACAGCCAGACCATCGCCGCCTGCGACGAGGGAGAGCTTGCCATCCTGTCCAGCGAGATCCGGAAAATGACTGTCCGGCTGCGGCAGGCGGCGGACAGCCAGCATCGGGAACGCATGCAGCTGGCGGATGCCATGGCGGACATCTCCCACCAGCTGCGGACGCCTTTGACAGCCATCAACCTGACGCTGTCCATGCTGGGACGGGAGGGGCTGCCGGAACAGGAGCGTCGGGCACTTCTGCAGGAGCTGCGGCGGCTGGTGACCCGCATGGAGTGGCTGGTGGAGACGCTTTTGAAAATGTCCCGCATTGACGCGGGAGCAGTGTCGTTCCGGGAGGAGTCCTGCCGGGCGGCGGACATCATCCGGCGGGCGGTCCAGCCTCTGGCGGTTCCTATGGAGCTGCGGGGCATTACCCTGGAAACGGCGGCAGGAGAGGAGTGCTTCACCGGCGACGCTGCCTGGAGCGCCGAGGCCCTGGGAAACGTGCTGAAAAACTGTATGGAGCACGCGGCATCCTACATCCGGGTATCCGCCCGGGAGACAGCGCTGTTTACGGAGATCACCGTTCAGGATGACGGGCCGGGCTTCCGGGCAGAGGATCTGCCCCGGCTGTTTGAGCGATTCTATCGGGGGAAGGATGCAGCTCCGGCCAGCGTGGGCATTGGCCTGGCCCTGGCCCGGATGGTGCTTTCGGCCCAGAACGGCACCATCCGCGCCGATAATGCCTGTCCCGGCGGCGCATTATTCACTTTGCGCTGGTACAGGAGCACGGTAGGTGAATGTCAAGAAGAAAATTGACAAGTGGGGAAAATGTAACACAGGAGCACGCGGCAGCGGGAGGAGATCAGCAGCGCCGGAGAGCTGAGCTGTGTTACAAGGCGGGGCGGCGATCCGCTGCGGCGGGGACGAGGGGAATAAGGTGCGCCTATCGGCGCGGTGCACACACAATATCCTCAGAGTCAAGGACGGGAAAAATATTGCAAGCAATATTTTTTCGCAAGTGGCCTAACGGCCATCCTTGACACTGCGGATATTATGTGCAGCGGAATGGACACAAGCTCGCGAGCGAGCTCTGTTTCCACCAATCTAAATTTTGGGAGGTTCCGCTGCTATGGAGAAACTGTACTTCTTGACGATTAACGGCATCTACTATGGTGTACGAACGGAAAGCTACTGCCGCGCCTACTGTAAGCAGTTCGCCAGAACACGACACATCAATGCAACCGAGCTGAACGCCTCGGAGATCAAGCAAGGCCAAAGCCAAGGGTTTTGGACGCTGACACCAAGACGCGTATAACCACAATGAGACAAGCGGAAGCCACGGGGATGTCCCGTGGCTTCCGTCACACAAGGCCTCTGTCAGAGCCCTGGCAGCTGAAGGAAAACTGTGTTACAATGTGCTCAGGTATTAGACTCAACGAGGAATTGGGGGTACTTATGGGAAAGCAGCACTACATAACCTATCCGGAGCGTATCCGGCTGGAAACACTGCTGGGCGAGAAACGCTCCATATCCTACATTGCCGGGAAGCTGGGCTTCTCCCGGCAGACCATCTACAACGAGATACGCCGGGGGACCTATCTGCACACCTGCGACTATTGGGAGGAGGAACGCTACTCCGCCCAGAAAGCACAGCAGGTCACAGAGTACAACCAGACGGCCAAGGGCAGGCCCTTGAAGATCGGAACGGATCATGCCTATGCCGAGTATCTGGAACAGAAGATATTGCAGGACCGCTATTCGCCTGCTGCAGCTCTGGCAGCGGCCCGGAAGGAAGGCTTCGCTACCAACATCAGCGTGAACACCCTGTACAGCTATATCGAAAAACAAGTGTTCCTGACACTGAGCAATCAGCATCTCTGGGAGAAATGGAAGAAACGCCCCAAAGCCAAGGGACAGGGGCGCCGGATCGCCCATCCCAAGCTGCCGAGCATAGAGGCCAGACCGGATCACATCGCCCAGCGGCTGGAATACGGACACTGGGAAATGGACTTGGTGGTCAGCTGTAAGGGCGGGAAAAGTGTGCTGCTGACCCTGACAGAGCGCATGAGCCGTCAGGAGATCATCATGAAGCTGCCGGATCGGAGGGCGGAGACCATCCGCCGGGCCATAGACCGGCTGGAACGCAGAACACCGGATTTCCAGCGGAAATTCAAAAGCATCACCACAGATAACGGCAGCGAGTTCCTGCAATACGACCTTTTGCGGAAAAGCTGCCGGCGGAAAGGCCAGCGCTTTGATATGTATTACTGCCACAGCTATTCCGCATGGGAAAAGGGCTGCAATGAGAATCACAACCGGATGATCCGCCGGTTCTTCCCCAAGGGGACCAACTTCGACCAGGTGACGGAGGAACAGGTCCACCGAGTGCAGGAATGGATGAATCATTATCCCCGGAAGGTATTGGATTGGAGAACGCCGGGAGAATTGGCAGGATAGCGCGGAGGGCCCCCGCGCGGCTGAAGCCTTGGCGCGGGGCCCCTCTGTAACACAATTCTACCGGATCGGCGTCACGGATCAGATCTGCAGCGTGGCCAGACTGTGTTACTTTCTTAGTTTCTTCTGACTGCGCCGCCACTTCCGGGACGGCTTGACCACGCCGTCCATGTTGGCCTGCTGTTCGTTCCGGCGCAGCGACAGTATCTCCTCCTCGGTCATCATATCCCCATCCCGGAAGGATTTCTGGAGATTGCCCACACAGGCCAGCGTATTATAGGCGTCATAGTCCTTGTTCAGCACGAACCAGCAGCGCCGGGAGATAGGTGTCAGCAGCTGGGTATTGGTGGCGTTCTCCATCTCCCATGCATCATAGAGGTTTTGCCGCTGGAAACGCCATAGCTTGTCGCAGTCCACCACATAGCTGGTTACCTGCCGCAGCAGCGCATCCACATGGCCGAAGCGCTGAGCGGTATAGTAGAGGCTGATGTGATAGTGGCGGCAGGTCAGCAAGGTATTCAAGAACAGCGGATCAATGTTGCTCTTGAAGTTCCGGCTGTTCATCTGGACGCTGAATTCATCGCCCAGCACCAACGTTACCGTCAGGGTATCGTTCTCTTTGTCATAGGCTCCGTTCTTCTCAGCGCAGAGGACCACCTGTTGCAGCGAAACGAAATCCTCATAGGGGATACTCAGCGCCACATTGGACAGGACCTTCACCCGCTGCTCCACCCACATCTGACGATCTCGGTCATAGACGGCTCTGCCGTTATAGCGGTGATACATGGAGACCACCTTATGAACGGCGGAGAGGGTCTTTCCCTTGCCGAACAGGCCCACATAGGCCACCAGCTCGCCTGTCTGACACTCGTTCCAACGCTCATACTTGATGTAGCGAAGCAGATCGGAAATGCCGTAGCGCACCAGATGTACAGGATGGAACGCGGCACACCGCAGCGTAGGGAAGCTGAAGAGACAAACGGCCAGCACGATCAGGATCACAAGGGCCATATCAGAATCTCCGCCAGTTGACGATGGCCGAGGCCACTGCACCAATGAGCCGGAAGGTGCAGACCACCAGCACGATACCGATAAACGCCGTGAGCAGATACGGGATCAGCTCCTGCATATTGGCCGGCGGGTCCACGCTGGGCCCGATGATAGAAAAGAATTGCGCCACGACATTGGCCATTAGAACAGACCTCCTTTGATGATCTTCCACACGCACCAGCAAAAGCCCAGCAGCAGAAACAGGAGACAGAAGCCCTCTGTGACGGTATAACTCTCGAAGGGCTTCGTCAGAAAGAGAGACAATGTCTCCTCCGGCGCAGCTGCGTCCGAGTGGATCACGTTGCCCTCCTCGTCATAGACGGTGAAGGGCTCCATCTCCTCCGGGGAAATGGCATGGGCCGGGAAGATGCACATGGTCAGCAGAACACAAACCGTCATAAGCAGCGACAGATATTTCATTGGTCACTCACCCACCTTACGATCAGATAGATCACGGCACTTGCCACGATCAGGAATAACAGGAGCTGCCAGAACGAGAACGTCAGGTCATACAGGGTAAATTCCATCTGCAGGACAGACACCACGGCCAGCAGCACCGAGCCCAGCTCATTCAACGGATCACCTTCTTTTTTATGATGAGCCCCACCACCAGCACGATCAGCGTTGTCTGCAGGATCGCAGACCATTCCTCCGGCAGAAAGGGGAACAGCTTCGTCCCCAGATTCAGAAACGCTTCAAAGAAGCCGGAAACTGAGGAAATGGCGTGCTCCAACAGGCTGTCCACAGAATCCAGCCCGTCCAGCAGATTGATGACAAAGGTCACTGTCCCCACGATCAGACCGTTGATCAGACTGACGATCATGTTGGCAATGCCCAGCAGCGGTTTCAAAAACTCCGACATAGTACACCTCACGTAAACAGCAGCTTTTTGCCCACGAGTCCCAACGCCATACACAGCACAGCGAAGCTCAGCGCCAGCTGAAGCTCCTGCGGCAGGATACCCCAGAAGCCGGAGAGCCACGTGGGATATTCACCGCCAAAGCCGGTGATCTGGGCCGTCAGCTCATTAAACCGGGTGATGATCTGATCCACGCCGGAGAGCAGCTTATCAAACAGATGGATGATGCTGGAAATGAGCTTCCCGGCCAGCGTACCCAGCTTGGAGAACAAACGCACCACCAGCTTGGAAATGCTGCTGTCGCCGTAATCGTCCTCCGGGGCCCCGGAGCCGGAATAGTCCTTGTAGGAATCTCCGCAGCGGGAGCAGGTATAGATATCGTAGCCGGACTGGAGCACCTCGCCGGTCTCTGCATCCTTGACGGCCTCCACATGATCCGTACATTTCCAGTCATGGCCCAGAGCGGCGACGATCTCCGAGTAGCTCTCCCCGCACTTGGTGCAGGTGGAGACCAGTAGACCCGGCAGGATACAGGTAGCTTCCTGTGTGGCCTCCTGCTGATAGGTATGGCTGCACGCCGTATCGCCGCTGCTGCTCTGCAGCTCCTTGATGATGGTGTCCAGCCGGGAGGTAACGGTGGACAGGTCCGTCTCTCCTCCGAGATGCAGACTGCCCAGCTGATCACTCAGCCAGCCCTGAAAAGAGGCAGAGTAGCCATAGAACCACGAGAACCACGTATAATCCTTATTCCACGTCAGAGCGGCGTCCAGCTTGGCTCCGCAGTCGGCGGACAGCAGCTTGTCCGGCTCGCTGCCTACCGTCAGGTGCCAAACACCGTCTGCATCCCGTGTAAGGGTACTCTGGTAGTCCGTACCGTAGCCCTCATTGAAAATAGCGGCCTGCATGAGACAGGGGCTGCCGTCTGCGTCCATCAGAGGGATATCGTAATAGGCACCGTCGGCATAGAACGCCACCTTATCCGTAGAGCCGTTATGCCCCACGATATGGGCGGCAGAGATAGACAGATCCTTCGCCAGCAGCTCCATATTGCCAGAGTCAATGGTCAGGGTCGCAGAGGACGGCAGGCGGAGATCGGAGAAGGTATAGAGGTACTTACCGTTATGCTCCGTGAAGGAGCCGGAATCCACCTCCAGAAGCTCCCCATCCGACGTGGCAAGGCAGCCATAGAAGCCATCCTCCAGCAGGGCCGGGTCCGAGAAGGATAGGGTGATACCTGTTGTCTCAAAGGGCAATTCTATCTCCCCGGATTCCCCATTGGTATCGCCAGTGGAATCAAAGGACCAGTCCAGCGCCGTCATGGTCAGGATGGGGTCAGGCGTAGCCCAATAGGTAAAGACACCGTCCCGATACCGCAGACCGGAGGTGGCGGGAACCACCGACACGCCGAAGAGCTTATGGACGGACAACGTGGAGATCAGGGAGACGTTTTCATTCAGGCGGTCCACGGCGTCCACCACCGGCTGGAGGTCTGCTGTGACGCTGCCGCCGGGGAGCTCGTCCAATTTCTTGTCGATAGAGGACACCAAGGCCCTCAGCGACGTATCGTCATAAGCCGGGTTCGCCGGGATGGTAATGCCCTCAATGGCTGACTTAACGGCGGTCAGACCGGCGGTCAGATGGTCATCTATCTGGCCCAGCAAGCTCACAATGCCGCTATGATCTCCTCCGGAGATATTCTCAATGGCGCCAATGAGATCGTCCACCGTATGCCCGTTCACAAAATCCCGGAACTGGGTGTTGATGTCCTTAAAAGTCTCGTCGATGTTCGAAAGAAACCGACTGGTATTTGTATAAATGGCGGCTACACGGGTGAAGGTATTCTGCAAGCGAGTATCAATAGACTGCAACAGGGGAACGATTTTATCATTGATATCCGCCAACTGAATCTTTATAAGACTGAGCCAATAAGCAGAATTAGTACGCAAAAAAGCATAAAACGGATAACCATTCTGATTACAAAGAACACGCAATTCACCGTTCTGTTTAATAGCAATATAATATATACCTAAGTCATCAGATTCCAAAAGCGTGGCACTCTTTTTCACAAGATCAACGCCAGGAAGATAAAACCCGAAAATCGTATCCCAGCCAGGATCAGTATTGAAGGAAACACAGAGATCAGCCAATGCGTCTAATGTCAATTCCGTCCATTCCTCTGTTACAGCATCATCCAGCACATCGCTTTTCAGAATCTTTCCCTGATAAGAAGTTGCCACATCAATAGCATCTGACCGACACGCAAGAACAGGCAGCAGCAACAGCACAAGGCATACCATAGCTGTAAAATGATAAAATTTATGCCGCATCTTGTTGAAATACCACCTTTCTTGTGCTAAGATGTTAAAAAAGGAGGGACGGCATGAATCACTACATACACGCCCAAATACTGAATATGCAGGCCATGGCGAAAACCTTTTTCCAGTCCTGCGAAATGGCTGCCATGAAGGACGATGGTCAAATCAGCAAGGACGAAGCCAAGCAGCTTAAAAAGCTCAAAATCGCCACGGAGCAATTCTGCAAGGAATTAGAGCGAATCAAAGACTAACCTCCATCCCCGGCTATGCCGGGGATTATTGCTTGTCACACAAAATTGCTACAGCTGCCGGGAGCCAGGCGGCAAAAACGTGTTACTCCTCGTCCTCCTCGGTCACGGCCGGGGAGGGCTTCTTCTTTTTCTTTTTCTTTTTGGTTGGGGCCTGAGACCGGAAGCGCTGGGGGAACAGAAACCGCAGCAGCCGGGTAATGACCCATACCATCAGACACAGCAGCAGCGCCATCAGGAACAGGCAAATCAGCACCACCACACTGGTGACCAGAAACTTGACCATAACAATACCTCACTTTTTCGTATTATGCCAAAGGGTGAAAAACAGAGCCGCCACCAGAGCCAGCACGGTGCAGCTCAGGAACACAGCCAGCGTGTCCGTCTGGGTGTCCGAATAGATCGCATCGAAGGTGCCGCTGAATAGCTTCCCCACGCCCTCCAGCAGCACCGGGAAGCGGGCGGCGTAGCAGTGGTTATACCACGGCAGTGTTGTGGGCATGACATTGACCTCCAAAAAAATGTGGGGGTATGGGGCGAACCCCACACCCCCAAGCCGCAGCATCAGCCACGGGCGGCACGCTTGGCCTTGCGGAACACGGCAAAGCCGACGCTCAGAAGGGAAACGCAGATGAACACGCACAAGATCGGATTGGCAATCATGACGTCCCAGACATCACCCACCACCGTCTTGATGCTGCTCACGTTGCCAAGGATGGTGGCAACAGAAGTAGCAGAACTGGCCTCAAGCACTCCTCCTTTCCTGAAATTCATGGTTGCGGGGGAAGGAATCGAACCTCCATCTCCGGGTTGAGAGCCCGGCCAGCTACCATTACTCACACCCCGCCATGTAACACGCTACGCAGCTGGTCGGCTTGCAGATCAGATCCGCAGCGTGTTGTTCCTGTGTTACGAATCCATACCGGCCAGCTTGGACAGCTGGCTTTGCATATCACGCAGCTGGTATTCCAGAGACCGCAGGCAGCCAGCCGCCGAATGATAACGGTTTCCCAAGTCCTCCAGTTGCCTGCGCCGTTGGGCGATCTGATTCTCCAGTTCCCTCAGTTGCCGTTCCTTTTCCGGCAGCAGCATATAGCAGTTATATACCAGCCGTTCAAACCGCTGGTTGAAGTTGTCTCCTACCTGATCGTTGATGATCTCCATCAGCTCGTCCGAAAACCGGATGCTGCGGATGTTATTCTTGATTGCCATACTATCCTCCTATCAATGTCCGGAGGCCCTGAAACAGAAAGCGGGCTGTCATATAGCCGAGACCGCCTACCAGCGCCCATTTGAACCTGCCCCAGAATCTCATAAGTTTTCTCCTGTATCTATACCACACATGGCGCAGGCAGCGCCATATCATCCAAAAAAGCTGTATACCATTCATCCGAATACACGACCACAGCGGGCAGCCAGACGCTCAAAGCGATATTGCTGCACCAGATTTTCATACTTGGGATTTGTCGAAGTCGAACGATTGTCTATCATGGTCCGAAACTCATTCAATCCATATATTTTGATCAGACAGTCAATGGCGTTGCCTGCCTGATTCACCACATACTCCCGGCAGCGATCCACGTTATACTCCAGACCCGGAGCTGTATAGATGCTGATAGGCGTCAGCACCTCCAACATATCCAGCCAATAGGGTCGCATAGGCCAGCGCCAGCGGTTGCTATCCTCCCCGTCCGGTATCACGTACCGCAAGTAATTCAGCAGTACCCCGGAAAACGCCTCCCCTATGGGAAGCTGCAACCGGGTAAATTGAATCGCACGATCATCCCGCAGCTGAAGCTCCACACGGTTCCAGTGCGTTCCCTCCTCGCAATGTCGCTCACGGGCCTTGTCGTAGATGCGGACCAGAACCTTACTCTGCGGACTCCCGATCTGTACGGTGGAGCCCTTGGAGGACAGCACCGTTTCCCAATAGTCAGACCGGCTCACAAAGTTACCGTCCTGTGTATCCTCGATGATATCCCGCATATGCAGGATTCCGGTATGATCGTCAAAGGCCACATCCAGACGGGTGATCTTCAGACCGCTTTCGGAGATGAACGAAAACAGGCCGGGCCAGCCCAGTTGGGAGATGGATTCAAAGGCACGGCAGCCCTGTCCGGACATCTCCACCCATACGCCCATATCCTCCCGGCCATTGTAATGCACGCTGATGCTGGAGAAATACTTGCGGTCACGATAGCCGTGGGCCCCTTTGATCTCCTGCCATGGACAGCTTGACAGGCCCATAGCGGAGATCAGCTCCTCCGGTGTATGCTTTTTCGATGTGAAGGACAACCAATCATATAAGACAATGTTCTGCTTTTCACCATCCACAAAACGCCCCCCTTTTGGCTGTCTTTGTAGGTAGTGCCCCCCTGTTAGCGGGGGGGGCACACGGGGAGGAGCGACCTCCCCGTGCTTTTTGCGGGAATACGGTCTTACGTCTTGTCCACGGCAACCATGTAGGAGACCTTCTTTCTGGAATCGAAGAAGCAGCGGACCTTCATGCCCACCTTGATGTCCTTGAACACATCCGGGCTTACGCAGCCGTACTTCACGGCCTTGTGACCGGCAAAGTGGTAGTCGTTGCTCTCCTGCCCGCCGAAGTCCTCCAGCATGAACACATTGCAGTAGTCCTGCATCCGTCCCTCGTCATTCTGGAACTGTCCAAAATTGTACCCTACAAATACCTTTTCTTCCATTGGATGTACCTCCATACCTTCTGGGCCTTGATCCGACCCTGTATTTCGACAGGTACCACCTGTCAAAATACATATTACAACTTGCCTACAGGAGCACGGTATGAGCTTTATCTTGACGCGGCGGCTGTTTTCCTGTAAAATGGATAAAATAAAGCGTATTTTTGCAAATGAGGTAACGATATGGCAAACGGATTTATTGATAAGGCCCGTATTACCGTCCGGGCCGGTAACGGCGGCAATGGCGCAGTGGCCTTCCACCGGGAAAAGTATATTGCCGCGGGCGGTCCTGACGGCGGCGACGGCGGCGACGGCGGCAGCATCATCGTCCGGGTGGACGACAACATGTCCACGCTGATGGACTTCCGCTATAAGCGCAAATATGTGGCCGGCAACGGCGTGGATGGCCAGGGAGGCCGCAAAAGCGGCAAGGATGGCCAGAGCCTGACCATCCGTGTTCCCCGGGGCACCCTGATCCGGGACGCAGAGACCGGCGAGATCATCAAGGACATGTCCGACAGCGAGCCCTTTGTCCTGTGCAGGGGCGGCCGGGGCGGCTGGGGCAACCAGCACTTCGCCACCCCTACCCGCCAGGTACCCCGCTTTGCTAAGGCAGGCCTTCCCGGCGAGAGCCACGACGTGGTGCTGGAACTGAAGCTGCTGGCGGACGTGGGCCTGGTGGGCTTCCCCAACGTGGGAAAGAGCACCCTTCTGAGTGTGGTATCCAAGGCCCATCCCAAAATCGCCAACTACCACTTTACCACCCTGTACCCCAACCTGGGCGTGGTGTATGTGGACGAGGGCGTGTCCTTTGTCATGGCGGATATCCCCGGCATCATTGAGGGCGCCAGCGAGGGCGCAGGCCTGGGCCACGATTTCCTGCGGCATATCGACCGCTGCCGTCTGCTGGTGCACCTGGTGGATGTGTCCGGCAGCGAAGGCCGGGACCCCATCGCCGATTTCGATGCCATCAATGAGGAGCTGCGGCAGTACAGCCCCGAGCTGGCCACACGGCCTCAGATCGTGGTGGCCAACAAGACGGACCTGCTGGAAGACCCTGCCCAGCTGGACGCTTTCCGGGCCCATGTGGAGGAGGCGGGCTATGCGTTCATGGCCATGTCCGCCGCCACCCACCAGGGTACCCGTGAGCTGGTGCAGGCAATCGCCGCCCGTCTGGCGGAGCTGCCGCCAGTGGCGGTGTACGAGCCGGAGTATGTGCCCCGGCCGCCTCAGATCGACACCTCCGAGCCTCTCAGCATCCAGCAGGAGGACAACACCTGGCTGGTGGAGGGCCCGTGGCTTCAGCGCCTTATGGCCAACATCAACTTCTCCGACTACGAGAGCCGCATGTATTTCGACAAAATGCTGCGCCAGTCCGGCCTGTTTGACCAGCTGGAGCGCATGGGCATCCAGGACGGCGACATTGTGTCCATGTACAACCTGGAATTTGAGTATCAGCGCTGATAAATGGCATAAATCATGTATCCCCATGTGACACAGAGCATAGAAGCTTTTGGCAGCGCAAAAAAGGGATGGTGTATGGGTATGTCTACGGATTTTGAAGGTGCTGCGTTTGCCTTATGGCAGAGCTGGGAGACGCACCGGCAGGCATTCGGCCCGATCCTGGAGCCGGCGTTTGAAGAGAATCAGGAGGCACGCGTTCTCTTAATTGACGCACTGAATCACATCAGCAGGCGGGAAGTGAAGCAGGGAATGGAGCTTCTGAAAAAGCTGGCTCCTTTCTGCGCCTATGACGAGGACAGAGCGGCCTGGGCATTTTTTACAGGGCTTTGTTTTGAAATGGCCGGTGCACGGGAGCAAATGCTGCAATGGTACCAGAGAGCCGGAGAAATTGGCCACCGGTTTTATCTGCCTTATCTGAAGCTGGCAAAAGCCGCACATGCGTCCGCCCGATTCAAAGAGGCAAAGGGGTATTATGAGACCGCCGTGGACTGCCTGCTGGAGATGCCGGATCAGGATAGGGATGAGCGCATGCTCGGTTCCGCATACACCAATTTGACCTCCTGCCTTACCATGCTCCACCAATATCCTGCTGCGGAGGCTGCCTGGAAAGAGGCACAAAGGTACACCTTGCAGCCTGGGGCAGATGCAGCGGCCGCTATTCTGTATGCGGCGATGGGGGATGCGGAAAAGGTGGCCGTACACATGGAGCGCCTTGAGAAAAGCTATCCGGCGTATGCGGCACGCACCCGAGAAATGACCCGACAGATTCTGAGCGGTGCGCACCCGGCGTTCCCCCGTGAAAATGAAACGTAAAAGATAAAAAACACCGGAGGCAGTTGGAAATAAAACTGCCTCCGGTGTTTTAATGATTTTTCTGATAGATGTCCCACAGGCCCTCCATCAGCAGATATTTGTCATACAGGACCTTATTGCGGCAGTAACGGACGATGACGGGGGCGTTGCTGCCGGTGGCCACGATGGTAGGAGTCTCTCCCTGGGGCAGGAGCTCGCGGATGCGGTCAATGACACCGTCCAGCATGCCGGCGGTGCCGTAGACGATGCCGGAGCGCATGCAGTCCTCGGTGTTTTTGCCGATAAGGCTCTTGGGATGCTGGAGAGAGATATCCGGCAGCTGGGCCGTGTGATCCGACAGAGCGTCCAGACTCAGCCGCACGCCGGGAAACATCAGGCCGCCCTCATAGCTGCGCTTGCTGGAGATATAGGAAATGGTGGTGGCGGTGCCCATGTCGATCATAATGATGGGAGTGGGGTACTTGTCCAGAGCCGCCACCGCGCCTGCCACCAGGTCGGCGCCCAGCTGGTTGTGGATCTCCATGCGGATGTTGAGCCCGGTTTTCACGCCGGGTCCCACGATCATCGGGGGCTTACCCAGAAGCCGGGTCAGAGCCTTGGCCATCATGAAGTTGATGGGCGGCACCACGCTGGAAAAGATGGCCCCGCTGACGTCCCGCAGGTCGTAGCGATACAGGGAAAAGATGTTCATCAGATCGATGCTGATCTGATCCGCCGTTTTGCGGCTGTCGGTGTCGATGGAGGACAGGAATTTCAGATCCCGCTTTTCGTCGAACAGTCCCACAGAGATATTGGAATTGCCGATATCAATGGCCAGCAGCATAGCAGCAGCCCCCCTTTCCGTTTTCTATCATTGTACCACGTTGGGCCCGCCTTGGCAACACAGAAAAAGAGGGCCTCCGATCCTCGGAGGCCCCATGGGGTTATTTTTCCACCCGGAAGGCATATACCGAGCCGTCGGTAACACCGGTCTGGGGCGCCTTGACGCAGGCCGCCAGGGACAGGGTCATCATCATTGCCAGCAGCAGGGCCAGCAGACGGTTGGCGGTTTGCTTCATCATGTTCTTTCTTCTTTGCTTTTGGCGATATATTGTCATTCGTCCACAACGCCTATGAGTAGGCTGCCGTCCCGAACAGACACCGTGATGGGCTGCCCCGCAAAGTGGTTGCTGACGCCCAGGGGAAAATCCGCCGTCAGCACAGCGTGGTGCAGGGGATATTGCCCGCCCAGGATGCTGACGTCCTGGGCATCTGCCCCCAGACAGAACACGGATAGTATGCCCCGGTCCCGGGCCGGAAATGTGATGGAATCGCCGGAAATGGCGGTGTATCGTTCACCCTGGCCATACAGCCAGCCCCGTGCACCCCGGCGGGCCAGATACAATAGCGCCTGGAAATTGGCAACGGTGTGGTCCGTCCGGCGGCCGCCCATGCCGCCGTAGATATGGAATTCCGTTTCACCCCGTTCCAGCCCGGTCTTGACGGCCAGCATGGTGTCTGTGTCGTCCTTTTCCACCGGTACCCGGAGGATATTGGGAAAATCCGGCTGCGCACTCAGAGAGTCAAAATCTCCCAGCAGCAGGTCCGGAATGACCTCAGTCTTGCGGCAGGCCAGCCAGCCGCCGTCGGCGGCAATGGTAAAATCCCCGGCCTGGGGCCGGGCGGTCAGACCGTAAAAGCTGCCTGCGCCGAAAATATAGCATGCCATGGCGTTTCCTCAATCGTGATGGTGGTGGTGATGCTTCTCCACGGCGGTGTTCTCCTTGCCGGTAAGCTCCTGAGGGGTGATCCGGATAACCCGGGTCGCCGGACCGTTCTTCTCCACGCATTCCATAAAGCGGCCCATGCCCTTGGGATCGAAGGCGGAGCACAGCTGGAGCATGGCCCGTGTCCACTCGCCTTGATCCGTCACTACCTCTGCCTGGCCCCGCAGCACTGCACTGGCATAGGCCATGGTGAAGGCATTGGGCACTGACATGGCGTGGGATACCGCCGTCAGGCACACGGGAGCACCGTCCTTCAGCAGCTCCCACTTCTCTCCGGCGCCGGCGCAGTGAAAATACACCACATGGTATTCCTCATCCACCGCCTGGTTCACCGGCACGGCATAGGGCCGACCCTGACGGTCCGTCATGGACAGCGTGGCGTAGGGGGCTTTTTTCAGCACGTCCCAGGCGAAATCCTGGCCGCGCTCTCTGTCTGTTCTTCGCATATGTGTTCCTCCTCTGCCGCAGAGCGGCAACTACAGTTTGCACCAAAAGGCATGGTTTGTCAACGGCGGCATACGATGAAAGAGAAGAATTTTTGGAAAGGAACTGTATGCTATGACCTATCCCTTTATTCTGCCGCCGCTTCCGTATCCGCCTGCCGCCCTGGAGCCCAACCTGGGCCGGTCCTCTGTGCGGCTGCATCATGACGCATTTTTTGCCGCCTATGCAGACCGGCTCAACGGCGCGCTGGCCCCGTGGCCCCAGTACCAGGACTGGCCTCTGGAACGTCTGCTGCTCCACTGGTGCCAGCTGCCCCGGGCGCTGGGCCAGGCGGTGCGCCGCTATGGCGGGGGGACCTACAACCACACGCTGTATTTTTCTTCTCTGGCTCCGGCCCGGACCACCAAGCCCTCCCCGGCGCTGCTGGCGGAGATTGAGCACAGCTTCGGCTCCATGGAGGGGCTGCACCGCAGCATGAAAAACGCCGCTGCCAGCATCTTCGGCAGCGGCTGGGTGTGGCTGGTGTGCTGCTCCGGGGGCCTGCAGATCGTCTGCACCGCCAATCAGGACACGCCCCTGCCCCTGTGGCCCCTGGTCAACATGGACCTGTGGGAGCATGCGTTTTTGCCGGACTACGAAAACCGGCGGGACGACTATATGGAGGCGGCGCTGGCCATTATCGACTGGGACGCTGCCTCCCGGCGCTTCGAGGAGCGGACGGCTATCTCTCGTCCGTAGTGAAATGCTTTATCATATTCGTTGGATTTTTCAGTTCTGTTTTGAAAAATTGGGGATACATCGGAATATCCTCGTCCAGCGAAACCCACACCAAGTGTTCTTTGCTGCTGCCTTCCATGAAACTCTCGCTGACCGTCGCAAAAGCATCAGGCACTTTCATATAGAAGAAAAGCGAAATCTCATAAATCAGCTTGTTCCGATTGGAAGGCATGTCGCCATAGAAATAGTTTTCATGCACAAAGCCAAGGCGGTCAATTTCCATCTGAACGCCTGTTTCCTCCAACACCTCACGGACGACAGCCTCTTCTGCTGTTTCACCGAATTTTACCCTGCCGCCAACGGAGTAGAGATAGTCTCTGTCATTGCCAACCATCAAAATCTTTCCATCCTTCATGATGATTGCGCCGACACGAATATTCAAAATCCCATCGTCACAGGCTACGCACATATCTTTGTTCATTGTTTTTCTACCTCTGCACACAGTTTCAGTGCTGTCATTTTTGCTTTTATCAAGCAAAGTCCTTTTCATCTACGAAAAATTTGACCTGTATCGGTCGCTTGCGATTCCTGTTGTCTGGCATTATTCTACCTCTCTGCGTATCAGTATTCCTTTCATAAGCTCCGAATCATTATGGAAATCGCAGACGGTTTTCATTTCATCTTCCGTACAGCCGATTAGCAGCTTGATCTCGGAATCCCTTTTCAGCAGATCAACAGTGCAAATGATAGCATTGACATTGACAGAAGATAGAGAGCCTTTCCAAACGTCTATGCCATCGCCATCCATAGATGTGGTATTTTCAATATAGCCGTAATCCACGTCATACCGGATATGCGGAAACCGGGGATGTGTGCTGCCTTTCGGCCTGTCAATTACAATTTTCCCAGAAGAAACAAGCGTATCGATCGCACTCCAAAAATCATGATCGTATTTCATATCCTCACCGTTTTGCTATTTCAAGACATACTTCCATGCACCGCTTTCTTGATAGAAGAAAAACTCGCTCAGATTTTCTTCTTTGAAAACCCGTAGCATATCACGCATATCCAAAGACAACTTGAGATTAGGCAGATTGGCAATATCTTCCCACCAAACCCGACCTTCGGAGCTGGAATGTAATTCGCCATCAAAACAAGTTGTCTTATAAAGCAGCACAACAAACCTGCACTGATTTTCACACCAGTCTTTGATACCGCAGAGCTGGGGAGAACGGATATGCAGTCCAGTTTCCTCCTGCACCTCACGAATCACGGCATCCGTAAAGGATTCTCCCGGCTCTATATGACCTCCGGGGAAGGTGATGCCCGGCCAGTCCCGCTTTTTCCGGTCGATCACGACAACTCGGCTGCCATCACAGATCATGCACATATTTGTAAATTCAACCGTTTCGGTTCTTGCCATTATGTTAAAACTCCTTCCTCAAAAAAGTAAAACGGATTTACAATGCTCTCCGCACCAAAAACTTTTGTAGCCATTCGATACATTGCCTTGGCGTGAATGCGGTCATGCCAAATAAATCGACGAAGCACCTTACGGAGAGACCAATCTTCTCCATAGCTACCTGCGACGACTACATTTTCAAGAAAATCTCCCTTTGCTTCCAGCGCCTCAAATCCGCGTTTGCGGCACGCATAGATGCTTCCGTCATTGTCGGCATCAACATGAATCTCCGAAAAATAGTATTCGTTTACATTTTTCGTATGCGCATACATTTCATCAGCTGAGCGCGGGACTTTGCCGTAAAAGGTCTTGCGTTCGGGAGCAGCCGTTGCATTCTTATCGGGAACAGAATCATACAAGGCAAGAAAATCCTGCGCTGATTTCAGCGCGAGTGCCTTTAACTTTTTATATTCTTCTGCTGTCAGCGGTGCTTTTTCACTTTCAAAAAGCACATCAGAGTCCGCGTCGCAGATCGCAAGCTCGGAAACCTTTTCTTTGACGATGGCGATATCCATGCTTGTTACTGCTTTTTTGCCGCACCATTTGAGATAAGAGCATATTTCTGCTTGCATTTTCCGGACAGCGGCTTCCAATGTTTCTCCGCGGGTGTATGCACCTACAAAATCCACCGCATAAAGCAAGGTGTCTCTGCCGTTATGCTCCCATACACAGTTGATCGTCATATGGTATCTCTCCAATCGTCTGCTTCATGATAATAATTGAGTCTGATCTAAAGGCTGATGTTCCGTGACCACTTCGAGATGCGCCTTTGAATCGCCATTCAAAACGATGACGGCATACGTCAGCAAGTCATTGTAGATCAGATCATCAAACGTGCCCACTCGTTCGTGTGTACACACAGTATAACACAGCAAGCATTCGGCTTTCAACAGACGTGACGGAAGTTATCGCCGCAAATGCAATCTTTCTGCGAATACAAGCGGATTCCCGGCTTTCCCGGTGCGGAACATACACGAAATATTTGATGTACAAAAGCGGCCAGCAGCGATTGGCTGCTGAACAGAGAAACTTTCTATTTTTTGCTGTCCTCCTGACGGGGTGCGGTTCAGAATGCCTGTGGGCCTTTTTGCGGTTTTTTCCAGATATCCCTTGCAAATGGGGAAAAACGTGGTATACTGTCTGCTGTCACATTTGTGTGAAAAGTATGAATTGAGAGGTGAGGCGCATGGCCGGGGGCAAGCACATTCTGGGCAAGCCCAAGAGCCACCGCATTTTCGGTACTGCCCGGGTAGGGGAGCGGGGACAGATCGTGATCCCCAAGGAGGCCCGGCAGTTTTACGGCATCCAGCCAGGGGATACGGTGCTGGTGCTGGGCAGCGGCGAAAGCGGGCTGGTGCTGTCCAAGCCCGAGGTGCTGGACCGGGTGGCGCAGCAGATCTTAGAAGATATGGGAAGGAATGAGGAGAAATGACGGATACCAATTCCATCTATAACCAGCTGGGCGTCAGCGACAAGGTGCTGCGTTTCGGCCAGGAGGTGCTGGCGGGGCTGTCGGACCAGTTCCGGCACATTGACCAGGTGGCGGAGTTCAATCAGGCCAAGGTTATCGCTGCCATGCAGAAAAACCGGGTGAACGCCACCCACTTCAACCTGTCCACGGGCTACGGTTACGACGACGAGGGGCGGGACAATCTGGAGCGGGTGTATGCCGACTGCTTCGGCACGGAGGCGGCTTTGGTGCGGCCCCAGATCACCTGCGGCACCCATGCCCTGGCTCTGGCCCTGGGGGCCAATCTGCTGCCCGGAGACGAGCTTTTGTCTCCGGTGGGCGGACCCTACGACACTCTGGAGGAGGTCATCGGCATCCGTCCCTCGCCCTGCTCCCTGAAGGAGTATGGCGTCAGCTACCGGCAGGTGGACCTGCTGCCCGGCGGGGGCTTCGACTATGACGGCATCCGGGCGGCCATCAACGAGAAAACCAAGCTCATCACCATCCAGCGGTCCAAGGGCTATGCCACCCGGCCATCCTATTCCGTGGAGGAGATCGGAAAGCTCATTGCCTTCTGCAAGGAGTGCAAGCCCGACGTGCTGTGCATGGTGGATAACTGCTACGGCGAGTTCGTGGAGACCCAGGAGCCCACCAATGTGGGGGCCGACATGGTGGTGGGCAGTCTCATCAAGAACCTGGGCGGCGGCCTGGCTCCCACCGGCGGCTATGTCTGCGGCAGGAAGGAGTGCATCGAGCGCTGCGCCTACCGGCTCAGCGCTCCGGGCCTGGGCCGTGAGGTGGGCGCTAACCTGGGCCTTTTGACCAGCTTTTACCAGGGGCTGTTCCTGGCGCCCACGGTGGTGTCCTCCGCAGTGCGGGGCGCGGTGTTTGCCGCCGGGTGCTATGAGAAGCTGGGCTTCCGGGTAGTGCCTGGCAGCGGCGAGACCCGCCGGGATATTATCCAGGCGGTGGAGCTGGGCAGCCGGGAGGCCATGGTGGCCTTCTGCAAGGGCATCCAGTCTGCCGCGCCGGTGGACAGCTATGTGACCCCGGAGCCCTGGGCCATGCCCGGGTATGAGTCGGAGGTCATCATGGCTGCCGGAGCCTTCGTCCAGGGCGCGTCCATCGAGCTGTCCGCCGATGGGCCCATCCGCCCGCCCTACGCCGTGTATTTCCAGGGCGGCCTGACCTGGTTCCATGCCAAGCTGGGCATTCTCATGAGCATCCAGAAGCTGCTGGACGCAGGGATCATCGAAATGTAATTTTAAAATGTAATTGTAAAAGGAGAAAAAATCACATGTGGTTCTGGCTTTCCCTGATCGCTCTGCTGTGCTGGAGCGGATCGGACCTGTTTTCCAAAATCGGCTGCCAGTCGGAGACCGATAAATACAGCCACCTGAAAATGGTGACGGCGGTGGGCGTGGTCATGGGCCTGCACGCGGCGTATGAGATCTTTATCGGCGGCACCCAGGTGACCTGGGAGATCATCTGGACGTATCTGCCGGTGTCGCTGCTGTACATCTCGTCCATGGCCATGGGGTACATCGGCCTGCGGTATATTGAGCTGTCCATTTCCTCTCCCATCTGCAACTCCTCCGGTGCGTTGGTGGCGGTGCTGTGCCTGATCACCGGCGGCATGGGCGAGCTGGTACCCGCCCAGCTGGTGGCCACGGCCCTGGTATGCGTGGGCGTGGTGGGCCTGGGCATAGTGGAGGCCCATGAGGACGAGGATCTGCGCCGGAAGCGGCAGGAGGCGGCCAACCGCCGCTATGCCAAGTCCGCCCTGGCCCTGCTGCTGCCCATTATCTACTGCATACTGGACGCGGCGGGCACCTTTGCCGATTCCCGGGTGCTGGACAAGCTGTCCGCCCGGGCACTGGCAGAGGGGATGTTCGCCACGGCGGATGAGTGCTCCGACTACGCCGCCAGCGCCGCCAACTGCGCCTATGAGCTGACGTTTCTGCTGGCGGGCATCGTGTGCTTCGTATATGTGGTGCTGATCCGGAAGCAGAAGCTCATCGCCCGGCAGGAGGCCCCCAAGTACGCCGGCGCAGCGTTTGAAACGGCGGGCCAATTCGCCTACATCTTCGCCCTGTCCGATACGGCCCATGTGGCCATTTCCGCCCCCATCATCTCCGCCTACTGCGTGGCGTCGGTGGTGTGGAGCCGCATTTTCCTGAAGGAAAAGCTGTCCCTGAAGCATTACCTCATGATCGCCCTGGTGGTGGCGGGTATCGTCATCCTGGGCGTATACGACGCCTGAACAAAAATCTCCCCCTGTCATGCACTGCATGACAGGGGGAATAATACATTTGCGGCAGAATCACATGCCCGTCATCACGGTCATGACCTTGAACTCCTCGGAATTCAGGGTCTTTTTCATAGCCAGACCCTCGTCGATATCCAGGTCGATGATCTGATCATCCTTGGCACAGATCACGCGGTTGGTCTTTCCTTCCGCCAGGACGCGGACGGCCTCGTAGCCCATGCGCGTGGCCATGACCCGGTCCTTGGCGGTGGGGCTGCCGCCACGCTGAATGTGACCCAGGATGGTGACCCGGGGGTCCAGAGCCAGCTCCTCCTGAATCTGGCGGCCTACCTCCACGGCGCTGGCCGCGCCCTCGGCCACTACGATCATAAAGTTGGTCTTGCCATTGAGTCGGGCATGGCGGATATTGTCGGCTACCTGGACCTTGAAATCATAGGGGTGCTCCGGCACCAGCACTGCCGTGGCACCAACGGCCACGCCCACATACAGGGCCAGATAGCCGGCATGGCGGCCCATGACCTCCACCACGGCACAGCGCTCGTGGGACTGCATGGTGTCCCGCAGCTTATCGATGCATTCCACCGCCGTGTTGGCGGCGGTGTCGAAGCCGATAGAGTAGTCCGTGCAGACGATGTCGTTGTCGATGGTGCCGGGGATACCCACCACAGATACGCCGCATTTGCTGAGCTCCTGGGCGCCCCGGAAGGTGCCGTCGCCGCCGATGGCCACGATGCCGTCCAGTCCCAGCAGCTTGCACACCCCCGCAGCCTTGGCCTGTCCCTCCGCCGTGCGGAATTCCTCGCTGCGGGCGGTGTAGAGAATGGTGCCGCCGCGGTTGATGATGCGGCTGACACTGCCGGAATCCATGCGATAAAAGTCACCGTTGACCAGGCCGGACCAGCCCCGCCGGATGCCTATGCACTCGATGCCGCGGTCCAGGGCGGACCGCACCACGGAGCGCACCGCCGCATTCATACCCGGGGCGTCGCCGCCGCTGGTCAGAACACCGATCCGTTTTACTGCGCTTTCTGCCATAGAAAAATTCCTCCCTCTGTATATATCGGAACATTCCGAATGTACCATACATCATTTTGCACATTGTAGCACGATTTGTCACCCAATGCAACAGGAACTTTTTTGTTCCTGTAGGAATCGTGAGCCTGTCAAAAAAGGCGGGGGCACCATCCGGGTGGGCGGGGCATAGACTGCCCTGTGAGGAGGTATAAGCATGGACCATGAACTTTTGCTGGCCCGCTCCATCACACAGGCTCAGCACATGGTGCGGGCCCTTGGCGGATGCGGCATCCGGGCTGCACTGATGCGTGCGCCTATGGGACTGACGGACCGGGGCTGCGCCTATGCGGTGCGGCTGCGTCCCGGAACGCTGGAGCAGGCGCTGTCCTGTCTGAAATCGGCGGGGATCACGCCCCTGGCCGTTTATCATCATACGCAGGAGGGGTATCGGGAGGCGGCGGAATGATCTATTTCGACGCCGGGGCAACCACCCTGGAGAAGCCTGCCGCCGTGGGCCGGGCCATGGCTCAGGCGACGCACGCTATGAGCTCCCCGGGGCGGGGGAGCTATCCCGCCTCCCGCCGGGCGGAGGAAACGGCCTATCTGTGCCGCCAGGAGGCGGCGGAGCTGCTGGGCGTTCCGCAGCCGGAAAACGTTATCATCACCACAAGCGCCACCCATGGACTGAACATTGCCATTCGGTCGCTGCTGGGGTCCGGGGACCGGGTGGTGATTTCCGGATATGAGCACAACGCCGTGACCCGGCCCCTGCATGCCATTCCGGGACTGTCGGTGACAGTGATCGATACGCCGCTTTTCCGGCCGGACCTGGCGGCGGAGGAATTTCGCCGGGCCATCCGGCAGCTGCGGCCCCGGGCGGTGGTGTGCACCCACGTTTCCAACGTGTTCGGCATGATCCTGCCGGTGGCGGACATTGCCGAAACCTGTCGGGAGACGGAAACGCCCCTGATCGTGGACGCGTCCCAGTCGGCGGGGGTGCTGCCGGTGGATCTGTCCGGGTGGGGGGCAGCCTTTGTGGCCCTGCCCGGCCATAAGGGATTGTACGGCCCCCAGGGCACGGGGCTGCTGCTGTGCGGAGGGGAGGGGGCAAAGCCCCTGCTGTATGGCGGAACCGGCAGCATGTCCCGCCTGCAGGATATGCCCCCGGACCTGCCGGATCGACTGGAGGCCGGGACCCACAACATGCCGGGCATCGCAGGGCTGCTGGAGGGCATCCGGTTCGTGCGGCGGCAGGGAGTGGACGCCATCGCCGCCCGGGAGCGTCGGGTGGCGCAGCGGGCTGCCCAGGGGCTGGAGCGGCTGCCGGGGGTGCGAATATTCTGGGACCGGGAGCTTCGGCATCAGACCGGCGTTGTATCCTTTGTAACGGAGGGACGGAATTGCGAGGAGGTGGGGGAAGATCTGGCCCGGCGGGGAATTGCTCTGCGGGCGGGGCTCCACTGTGCACCTTTGGCCCACCGGACGGCGGGGACGCTGGAAACCGGAACCCTGCGGCTGAGCACGTCGTTTTTCAATACGCCGGACCAGGCGGATCGCCTGGTATGGTCCGTGTCCCGGGTGCTTCGTGAAAATGTAGAGCTTTGACAGACGTTTTTGTTGCATTTTCCCAATAAATTTTATATAATGTAAAATACGTATTGGTATGTGCAAGGAAGGGACGCCTGAAATGGAAGCTATTGTATCTGTATTGGAGCGGGCGGGGCGGTATTTGTCGCTGATCCGGCCCATGGATGTGCTGGACGTGGCCATCATCGCCTATCTGGTGTATAAGATCCTGTGTCTGGTGCGCAGCACCAGGGCGGAGAATATCCTCAAGGGCGTTGCCATCTTTCTGGTGGCCCTGTGGCTGTCGTCCCCGGCGGCCTTGAATCTGCGGGGCGTGAACTATATCCTCAGCCACATGGTGGAATGGGGCGTTCTGGCCCTGATCATCCTGTTTCAGCCGGAGATCCGGCAGCTGCTGGAAAAGGTGGGCAGCCGGAACATCCGCCTGCTGCGGATTTTCCAGCCGGAGCAGCAGTCGTCGGAGCTGGAGCGGGCCATTGACCAGACCGTGGTGGCCTGCACCGACATGGCCAAGACCCGCACGGGTGTGCTGATCGTGTTTGAGCGGAAGCTGCTGCTGGACGATATCGTCCGCAGCGGCACCACTCTGGACGCGGCGGTATCCAGCGAGCTGCTGAAGAACATCTTTTTCGTGAAGGCCCCCATGCACGACGGCGCCGTTATCATCCGGCAGGGCCGGATCTTAGGCGCCGGATGCATGCTGCCTCTGTCGAAGAATGTGAACCTCAGCCGCGATCTGGGTATGCGTCACCGTGCGGGCATCGGCATGAGCGAAAACTCCGACGCAGTGGTGGTCATCGTATCGGAGGAGACAGGCTCCATCTCCGTGGCTATCGGCGGAATGCTGAAGCGGCACCTGATGCCGGAGACGCTCCGTCAGCTGCTGTGCAACGAGCTGATGCCCCAGCCGGAGGAGGAGTCGGACAAGCCCCGCCTGTCCCTGCGGGAGCTGCTGCACGCCCATAGAAAGGGGGAGCAGAATGGAAACCAAGAATAACACCAACGCCAACAAAAGCCGCAAGGCCATCCGCATCGTCATCTCCATCCTGGTGGCCATTGCCCTGTGGGTCTATGTGGACCGGGGGCTTTCCGTGGAGGTGACCATGAAGGTCAACAACGTTCCGGTGGAGTTCTCCGGCGAGGATACTACCCTGGCGGACAAGAATCTGATGCTGCTGTCGGGCTACGACACCACCATCGACCTGGTGCTCAAGGGGCCCCGCAGCGAGCTGTTCAAGCTGGACAAGAGCAAGGTCCGCATTGTGGCGGACACCAGCTCCATCCAGGAGACCGGACAGCAGACACTGACGTATCAGGTGTATTATCAGGACGACATCCAGCGCAGCAAAATTTCCGTGGATCACGCCAGCGCCTACAGCGTTACCGTTACCGTGGGGGAGATGGACAGCAAGACCGTCCCCATCCACTGCGACATCGTGGGCAGCACCGCCACCGGCTTCACCGCCGGGGAGCTGACCCTGGACCCGGCGGAGCTGAATCTGCGGGGTCAGCGGGACGACCTGCTGAACATCGCCTATGCCAAGGTGACGCTGGACATCTCCGGGGCGGACCGCACCGTGGTGAAGGCCCTGGAGTGGGAGCTGTACGACTACAACGACATCAAGATCGATAACCCTGCCGTTCGCTCCAAGGTGAAGGCCGTGCAGGCCACCCTGCCGGTGAAAACATCCAAGACGGTGGGCCTGGTCATCAACTTCGTTCCCGCCGCCGGGTCCACCATGGATACGGTGCAGTACACCGTGTCCCCGGACAAGGTGACCCTGGTGGGCGAAAAGGACGTGCTGGACACCATCGACGCCATTGTGCTGGACACCCTGTACCTTCAGGATCTCCAGCCCTCCCAGAGCCTGACCTACAGCGTCACAGCGCCGGAGGGGACTACCCTGGCGGAGAATGTGGGACCCGTCACCGTGACCATCGTGGTCACGGGGGTCACGGAGCGCAGCGTTAGCGTGACGGCCTTTAACTGCGAAAACGTGCCGGCGGGCTTTTCCGCTGTGCCGGTGACGGAGAGCCTGAATATTCTGCTGCGGGGCCTGGATGGCGAAATGGCCCGCATCACCGGGGAGGATCTGCGGGTCACGGTGGACCTGTCCGACATCACGGAGCCCGGCGTACACACGGTTCCGGTGACGGTGCAGGTGGCAAACTATGCCAACGTAGGCGTCAAGGGCTCGTATCAGATCGTGGTGGACGTGGAGCGTCTGCCGTAAAATGTGTTTTCCCCAAGCGAAAGGACTGAGCAAATATGACACAAGTTGCAACTGTTGAAAAAATTCTGAAGGACGGGTATGTGCAGATCTCCGTACCCCGGAAGTCTGCCTGCGGTCACGACTGCGAGGAGTGCGCCGGATGCGGCATGACCGGCGCGTCCATCTATGCCGAGGCACGGGACCCGGTGGGCGTGCACCCCGGAGACAAGGTGGTGGTGGAGAGCTCCACCCGGGCCATCCTGGGCGTCACCTGGCTGGTGTATATGCTGCCGGTGGTGTTTTTCCTGCTGGGCTACTTCCTGTCGGCAGGATTGACCGAGGGCTGGCGGTATGCCATCGCCGTTGTGGCAGTGGTGCTGTCCTTTGTTCCCATTAAGCTGTATGACGGCTATGCCCGAAAAAAGGACACCCTGACCTACACCATCGTGCGGGAGTTCTGATGTTCGGCTATGTACGGCCGGCGGACGGACATCTGACGGCGGAGGACAAGTCCCGGTTCCAGGCCGCTTACTGCGGCCTGTGCCGCAGTCTGGGCCGCCGGTACGGACTGACCGCCCGGATGATCTTAAATTATGATTTAGCTTTTCTGGCTATGCTGTTATCCAGGGAGCCGGAATGCCCCACGGCCCACTGCCGGTGCCCGGCTCACCCCATCCGGGGGTGCGACGCCCTGGAGGGGCAGGACGCCTTTGACACGGCGGCGGACCTGAGCGTGATTCTCACCTGGTGGCAGCTAAAGGACGGCGTGGCGGACCACGGCTTTTTCCGGGGGCTGCCGTACCGCGCGGCCCTGCTCCTGCTGCGGCGGGCCTATCGCAAGGCGCGGGCCAGGCGGCCCGGCTTCGATGCGTGCACCCAGGCGCACCTGGAGGAGCTGGCAAGGCTGGAGGCGGAGCAATGCCCCTCTATAGACCGGGCGGCGGACGCCTTCGCGGCGCTGTTGGCCGGGGCGTCAGAGGAGGAAGCGGACCCGGTGCGGCGGCGGGTGCTGCGGCAGCTGCTCTATCACCTGGGCCGGTGGGTCTATCTGGTGGACGCGGCAGACGACCTGAAAAAGGACGTAAAGTCCGGCAGCTATAACCCGCTGGTCTACCGCTTTCATGCGGAGGGCGGGACGCTGACGGCAGACGACAAGGCGGCGCTGGCCGCTACCCTGGACAGCTCCGTCCGGGCCATGGCCGCAGCCTTTGAGCTGGCGGACTTCGGCCCCTGGCGGGCCATTATCGAAAGCGTCCTGTATGAGGGACTCTACGCAGTGGGCGCGGCGGTGCTGAACGGCACCTTCCGCAAAGGACACAAAAGAAAACAACGAAAGGCAGGCGCCTGATATGCGCGATCCCTACCAGGTGCTGGGCATCCCCAGCACTGCCACAGATGAAGAAGTAAAAAAGGCATACCGGAACCTTGCCCGGAAATATCACCCAGACAATTACCATGACAACCCCCTGGAGGACCTGGCCCAGGAGCGGATGAAGGAGATCAACGAGGCATACGAGACCATCCGCACCCAGCGCAAGGCGGCCCAGTCCGGCGGCCAGAGCTACGGTGGATACACCGGCGGGTACAGCCAGGGCTATAACGCCGGAGCATACGGCGGCGTGTGGCAGCGGGTCCGTCTGGCCATCTCCCAGGGGAATCTGAACCTGGCCGAGGAGCTGCTGAACGCCCAGACGGACCATAACGGCGAATGGAACTTCCTGAAGGGGGCCGTTTGCTATAAGCGGGGCTGGATGGACGAGGCCCGGCGGTATTATGAGACGGCGGTGCAGATGGACCCGGGCAATGCCGAGTATCAGCGGGCCCTGGATATGCTCAACGGAAACGGTGCGGCATACCGTCCCAACGGCTACGGGCACGTTACCACCGGCAACTGCGCCGGGGACAATTGCAGCAGCCTGTGCGCTGCCTGCGCCTGTATGAACTGCCTGTTTGGCAGCGGCGGATATTTCTTCTGCTGCTGACGGACCATAGATAGGAGGAGTTTACATTGGTCAAAAGCATGACCGGCTATGGCCGGTCCAGAGAGACTCTGCACCAGCGGGACATTACCGTGGAGGTGCGGTCTGTCAACAACCGCTTCCTGGACTGCACGGTAAAAATGCCCCGTGCCTACGTCTTTGCCGAGGACGCCGTCAAGACCCGTGTCCGGAGCGCCGTGTCCCGGGGCAAGGTGGACGTGTTCGTCACCATCGACGCCAGCGCCGCGGATGTGTCCGTGGTGACGGTGAACGAGCCCTTGGCCCGCGGCTATTTCCAGGCCCTGACCCAGCTGAAGAGCATGTTCTCCCTGGAGGGGGATGTGACCCCCATGACCCTCGCCAAGCTGCCGGACGTTCTCACCGTCACCAAGGCCGAGGAGGACCTGGAGACCGTGGCCGCCGACATCTGCCAGGTGCTGGATAAGGCCCTGGCCGCGTACAATACCATGCGTGCCGTGGAGGGCCGCCGCCTGGCGGAGGATATCGCCGGGCGTCTGGTGACCATCGAGACCGCCGTTGGCCGGGTGGAGCAGCAGTCTCCCCAGACCGTGGCTGCCTATCGGGAGCGTCTGGAGAAGAAAATGCGGGAGGTGCTGGCCTCCACCACCATGGACGAGGGACGTATCCTTACCGAGGCGGCTATCTTTGCCGACAAGGTGGCTGTAGACGAGGAGACCGTCCGCCTGCGCAGCCATGTAGCCCAGCTCCGTTCTATGCTGGAGGCTCAGCGCCCTACCGGCAAGGATATGGACTTCCTGATGCAGGAATTCAATCGCGAGTGCAACACCATCGGCTCCAAGTGCAACGACCTGGCTGTGACCCAGGACGTGGTGGCCATGAAGGCTGAGGTGGAAAAGATCCGCGAACAGGTCCAGAACATCGAGTAAAGGAGGAACCGCTGTGCAGCTGGTGAATATCGGCTTCGGCAATCTGGTGTCCGTGGGACGGCTCATCGCCGTGGTGAGTCCGGATTCCGCGCCTATCAAGCGGCTGATCCAGGAGTCCCGGGACCGGGGTATGCTCATTGACGCCACCTACGGGCGTAAGACGGCGGCGGTGCTGGTGATGGACAGCGACCATGTGGTGCTTTCCGCCCTGCCGGCGGAGAAGCTGGGCCCCCGTCTGGGGCTGTCGGCGGAGGATTTCATGCAGGAGGAGATCTGACTTTGGAAAAGCAAGGCAAAATTTTTATTCTTTCCGGCCCGTCCGGGTCCGGAAAGGGTACGGTGCTCAAAAGCGCTATGAAGAACCACCCGGACATGTTCCTGTCTGTTTCCGCTACTACCCGGCCTCCCCGCACCGGCGAGGTGGACGGCGTACACTATCACTTCATCAGTGACGACGCGTTTTTGCAGATGGTGGAGCGGGACGAGCTGCTGGAGCATGCGGGCTATGCCGGGAATTTTTACGGCACACCCCGGATCCCCGTGGATGAGGCCCTGGCTCAGGGCCGGGATGTAATGCTGGAGATCGACGTGCAGGGTGCGCAGCAGATCTATGCCAAGCGGCCTGACGCCGTGCGTATTTTCCTGGCTCCTCCGTCCTGGACGGAGCTGGAGCACCGTCTGGTGGGCCGGGGCACCGACTCCGCTGAGAAAATACAGCAGCGTCTGCGCCGGGCCCGGGACGAAATGGCCTTGGCTGCGGATTATGATTACTTCATCATCAACGATGACGTGGAGCGCGCCGCCGCCGAGCTCAACGACATCTTTCGGGTGGAGCATTTCAAGCCCACCGAGCGGATGCATTTGGTCAAGGATTAACAATTTTTCTCAAAAGGAAGGTAATGCTATTATGATGCTCTATCCCGCTATGAACAAGCTGACTCAGTACATTCCCAATCGCTACATGATGGTGAACGTGGTGGCCCGCCGGGCCCGCCAGATCGCCATCGAGGCCCAGCGCCACGAGGAGCACCTGGACGAGAAGCCCGTGACCCTGGCCATCAATGAGGTGGCTGAGGGCCGCTTCGACGCCAAGTCCATTGACACCGCCATCTCCGACGAGGCGTGATCTGACAGGAGGGATCGCCATGCCGCAGATCGCAAAGGTGGCTGTGGCGGCGGCAACCTACGCCATCGACAAGCCCTATGACTACCTGGTTCCCCAGGGTGCGGACATGGCCGTTGGCATGCGGGTGCTGGTGCCCTTTGGCCGCGGCAACCGCGTCAGTGAGGGGGTCGTATTGACCCTGGGGCAGAGGGTGCCGGAAAAACCCATCAAGCCCATCCGGTCTTTAGTGGACCGGGAGCCCGTTATCACAGAGCGGGAAATTCGCCTGGCTCTGTGGATGCGGGAGCGGTATTTCTGCACGTTTTACGACGCCATCCGAACCATCCTGCCCGCTGCGGTGTGGTATAGCTACCGCGAGATGTGGTCCCTGACCGGGGAGCCCCTGCCGGAGGACCTTTCGGAGCGGGAGACGGCGGCCTGCCGCCTGCTGCAGGACGGCCCCATGGAACGGGACGACCTGTGCGCTGCTCTGGGTGAGACCGGAAGCCGGGTGCTGGCGGGACTCAAAAAGCGGGGCATCCTGCAAATGGAGCCCCAGGGCACCCGAAAGGTCCAGGATAAGGTGGTGCAGATCGCGGCTTTGTCGCTGGCTCCCCAGGAGGCCCTGCGTCAGATGGAGCGAAAAAAGAAGTCCGCCGCCCGGCAGTATGACGCGGTTGCCTTTCTGGCCAAATACGGCGACGCCCCGGTGCAGGAGCTTTGCTACTACACCGGCGTATCCCGGCAGGGCGTCCGCAGTCTGGAGCGGGCGGGGCTTCTGTCCCTGCGCAGCCAGGAGGAGTATCGCATCACCCGGCAGGACTATGCCGCAGCGGCGGAGGAGATCCGCCTGAATGACGAGCAGCAGCGGGCCTATGAGGCTGTGCTGGCTCAGACCCGCAGCGGCTGCCCCGGTGTGACGCTTTTGCAGGGGGTTACCGGCAGCGGCAAGACCCTGGTGTATATCCGGCTGGCCCAGACATTGCTGGCGGAGGGCCGTTCCGTGATGATCCTGGTGCCGGAGATTGCCCTGACGCCCCAGATGATGGCGCGGTTTTCCGCCTATTTCGGGGATGAGGTGGCGCTGCTGCACAGCGGCCTGCGCCTGACGGAGCGGTACGACCAGTGGAAGCGCATCCGCCGGGGAGAGGCACATATTGTGCTGGGTACCCGATCGGCGGTGTTCGCGCCGCTGGAGAACCTGGGCCTTATCATTCTGGACGAGGAGCAGGAGAGCTCCTATGAATCCGAAAATCCTCCCTGCTATCATGCAAGGGACATTGCCAAATACCGCTGCTTCCGGGAAAATGCCCGGCTGCTGCTGGGTTCGGCCACCCCTACGGTGGAAACGGCATACCTGGCCCGCCGGGGGGACTATCAGATGGCGCTGCTGCGCCGGCGCTACAACGCGCACCGGATGCCCCGGGTGATCCTGGCGGATATGCGGCAGGAGCTGCGGGACGGCAACAACGGCTGCATCAGCCGGGAGCTGATGCAGGAGCTGGAGAAGAACCTGGAGGCCGGGGAGCAGAGCATTCTGTTTCTCAACCGCCGGGGCAGCAGCCGCCAGCTGCTGTGCCCCCAGTGCGGCTATGTGCCCCAGTGTCCCCGGTGCAGCGTGTATCTGACGTATCACTCCGCCAATGGGCGGATGATGTGCCATTACTGCGGTTATTCCGAAAAAAGCAGCGAGACCTGCCCCTCCTGCGGCGGCGCCATGAAGCACATCGGCGTCGGTACCCAGAGGGCGGAGGAGGAGCTGCGCACTCTGTTCCCCGGGACGGAGGTTCTCCGCATGGATGCGGACACCGTCAGCCAGGGACATGAGAAGCTCCTCCGGGATTTCCAGGTGCGGCAGGTACCCATTCTCCTGGGCACCCAGATGGTGGCTAAGGGGCTGGACTTTGCCAATGTGACGCTGGTAGGCGTGCTGGCGGCGGATATGTCCCTGTATGTGGACCATTATCGGGCCTCGGAGCGGACCTTCAGCCTGCTGACCCAGGTGGTGGGCCGGGCCGGACGGGGGGACAAGCCAGGCCGGGCGGTGATCCAGACCTACACGCCCCAGAATGATGTGATCCTGGCCGCGGCAGACCAGGACTATGACCGGTTTTACGACGGCGAGATCCGCCTGCGGCAGCTGCGGCGGGACCCGCCCTTTGCCGACCAGTTCTTCATCACCGTCACCGGGCCGGAGGAGGGAACGGTGCGCCGGGCCGCCGCCGGATTGCGGGACGGTCTGCGAGCCGCCGCCGGACGGGACCCGTACCGGGACATGGCCCTGGATATTCTGGGCCCGGCCCCTGCGCCGGTGGTGAAGGTCAACAACCGCTACCGCTATCGGGTAACGGTGATCGGCCGCAACGATAAGATCCTGCGGGGCCTGTTGGCGGCGTTTATGAAGGAATTTGCCCGGCGGCCGGAGCACAAGGGGCTTCATATTTACACCGATTGCAATTTAATGGATTAAAAAGAGGTATATGACCATGGCATTGAGAAATATCGTGCTGCAGGGGGAGCCCTGCCTGACGAAGAAGTGCCGCCCGGTGACGGAGTTCAACGGTCGGCTCCACACGCTGTTGGACGACCTGAAGGACACGCTGCTGGATTCCGGCGGCGTAGGTCTGGCCGCGCCCCAGGTGGGCATTCTGCGCCGGGTGTGCGTGGTGATGAACGAGGATGACGAGATTATTGAACTGGTGAACCCCGAGATCATCGCCACCGACGGCGAACAGACCGGCCTGGAGGGCTGCCTCAGCATTCCCGGAAAGTATGGCGTGGTGACCCGTCCCTACACGGTGCGGGTCCGGGCTCAGGACCGGGACGGCGCATTTTTCGAGGTGGAGGATGAGGCACTGACGGCCCGCTGCTTCTGTCACGAGATCGAGCATCTGGACGGCCATCTGTTTGTGGAGCACACGGACCATCTGCTGACCGAGGAGGAGCTGGAGGAGTACATCCGCCGGCAGGAAGAGGGAGACGACGAGGAGTGAGAATCCTGTTTATGGGCACACCGGAATTCGCGGTGGCGTCCCTGAAGCGGTTGGTGGAGGACGGACACGAGATCTGCGGCGTGTTCACCCAGCCGGACCGCCCCAAAAACCGGGGGCATAAGCTGGCCTTTTCACCGGTGAAGGAATACGCCCTGTCCCAGGGGCTCACCGTGTATCAGCCCACGAAAATGCGGGATGGCACGGCTCTGGCCCTGGTGCGGGAGCTGCACCCGGAGCTGATCGTGGTGGCGGCCTATGGCCGCATCCTGCCGGAGGATATTCTGAATACCCCGCCCTATGGCTCCATCAACGTCCACTCCTCCCTGCTGCCCAAATACCGGGGAGCGGCCCCCATCAACTGGGCCATCCTCAACGGGGAGCGGGAGACCGGCGTCACCATCATGTATATGGCCAAGGAGCTGGATGCCGGGGACATTCTGCATGTGCTGAAAACCGATATTGACCCCCAGGAGGACGCCCAGGCGCTGACGGCGCGGCTGGCGGAGCTGGGGGCCCAGGCGCTGTCCGAAACCGTGGAACAGCTGCGTGCCGGAACCGCTCACCGCACGGTTCAGGATCACAGCGCCTATACCTACGCCCCCATGCTCACCAAGGACATGGGCATGATCGACTGGACAAAGCCTGCTCAACGCATTCATGACCAGGTCCGGGGCCTGATTCCCTGGCCCTGTGCGTCCACGGAGCTGGGTGGGGCTACGGTGAAGATATTCCGCACGGAGGTAGGCAGCGAGACTGCCAAGGCTTCCGGCACCGTGGTGTCTGCCGGGAAGGCGGGCATCGACGTGGCCTGCGGCGACGGGCGGCTGCTGCGTATTCTGGAGCTTCAGCCCCAGGGCGGCCGCCGGATGGCGGCGGCGGACTATCTGCGGGGCCATCCCCTGCAGGTGGAGGCATGACGCCCCGGGAGAAGTGCGGCGCCCGGGATGTAGCCCTGGACGCGCTGATGCAGGTGGATAAGGCCAACGCCTGGTCCGACGAGGCCTTGCGGCGGCTCATTGCCCAGAACAGGCTGGACAGCCGGGACGCTGCCTTTGCCACCCGCCTGTGCTACGGCGTTATGCAGAACCGCATGCTGCTGGACTACTACATCGGCTGCTGGTGCGCCCAGAAGCCGGAGCGGCTGGAGCCGGTGATCCGGGGCATCCTGCGCATCGGCGGCTACCAGATCCTGTTTATGGATAAGGTACCCCACCGGGCTGCCGTCAACGAGGCGGTGGAGATGACCCGCCGCCGGGGACGGCCCAAGGCCGCCGGTATGGTCAACGCTGTGCTGCGGCGGTTCGTGGAGCATTGGATGAATATGCCGGACCTGCCGAAAGGGTCCACGGCGGACTATCTCTCCCTGCGGTACAGCCATCCCAAGTGGCTGGTGCTGCGGCTGTTGGACCTGGTGGGGCCGGATGAGACCCAGGCATTTCTGCGGCTGGATAACGACACCGTGCCCACCTGTATCCAGGTGAATCCTTTGAGGACCACCGCAGAGGAGCTGGAGCTGGAGCTTCGGGGCGCGGGCGTCGCGGTGCAGCCTCACCCGTGGCTGGAGGGCTGCCTGGAGATCACCGGCACCGGTGATCTGCGGAGCATGCCCGCCTTCCGGGAGGGACGGTTCCTGGTCCAGGATGCGGCCGCCCGTCTGGCCGCCATGGCGGCGGCAGCGGCCCCGGGGGACCGGGTACTGGACGTGTGTGCCGCACCGGGGGGTAAATCCTTCGCTATGGCCATGGACATGGGCGACCGGGGACAGATCCTGTCCTGCGATGTCCATCCCTATAAGGTGAAGCTTATCGAAAGCGGCGCAAAGCGCCTGGGCCTTACCTGTATCCGCACGACCACCGCCGACGCCCGGGAGAATCACGCCGCCTGGCGGCAGCAAGCCGATGTGGTCATGGCCGATGTGCCCTGCTCGGGGCTGGGTATCATCCGGAAAAAGCCGGATATCCGCTACAAAAGTCCCAAGGAGTTGGCCCAGCTGCCTTTGATCCAGCGGGCCATCCTGGAAAACGCCGCCAGCTATGTGCGCCCCGGCGGCACGCTGGTGTACTCCACCTGCACGGTGCTGCCTGAGGAGAACGAGGACGTCACCGGGGATTTCCTGGACCAGCACCCGGAGTTTGAGCCGGTGCGGACAGTGTTTCCTTTGCCGGTGGGGCCTTGCCCGGGTCAGGTGACCCTGTGGCCTCAGCGCCACGGAACCGACGGGTTTTATATCTGCCGGATGCGCAGAAAGGACTGAGCAAATTGACGGACATGCGATGCATGACAGAGGAGGAGATCACCCGGGTCCTGCGGGATATGGGACAGCCTGCCTTCCGGGGTAAGCAGGTGTTCACCTGGCTGCACCGGGGGGTGCGCTCCTTCGACGAAATGAGCAACCTATCCAAATCCCTGCGCCAGCAGCTGGCACAGGACTACACCATTTCCGTGCCCACCGTGGCCCGAAAGCAGGAATCCCGGCTGGACGGCACCATAAAATACCTGTGGGAGCTGCCGGACGGCAACTGTATCGAGACGGTGCTGATGCAGTATCACCATGGAAACACAGTGTGCATTTCCTCACAGGTGGGCTGCCGCATGGGCTGTGCCTTCTGCGCCAGCACCGTCGCCGGAAAAGTCCGGGACCTGACCGCCGGAGAGATGCTGGACCAGGTGCTGTTTACCCAGTTGGACTCTGGCCGGGAGATCTCCAATATCGTGCTGATGGGTATTGGAGAGCCCCTGGATAACCGGGAAAACGTTCTGCGGTTCCTGCGTCTGGTGAACCATCCCGACGGGCTGAACATCGGCATGCGGCACATCAGTCTCTCCACCTGCGGCGTGGTGCCGGGTATCGACGCCCTGGCGGAGGAGGATCTGCAGCTGACGCTGTCGGTGTCCCTCCATGCACCGGACAGCGAAACACGCTCCCGGATCATGCCTGTGAACCGGGCCTGGGATGTGGAGGAGCTGTTTGCCGCCTGTCACCGGTATTTTCGCCGGACAGGACGGCGCATATCCTTTGAATATGCCATGATCGACGGGGTCAACGACCACGACTGGCAGGCGGACCTGATTGCCAAGCGCATCGCCGGCATGCCGGGTCATGTGAATCTGATCCCGCTTAACGACGTGGTGGAAAGTCCCTTCAAGCCCAGCCGCCGTGTGGCCGCGTTTCAGAAGCGGTTGGAGTCACATGGCATCACCGCCACGGTGCGGCGGAGTCTGGGCGGGGACATCGACGCCTCCTGCGGCCAGCTGCGCCGCCGCGCTATGGAGGAAAGAAAGGGGGGTGATTCCGCGTGAAGCATTGGAAGATCACCGATCCCGGCCTGGTGCGCCGGGAAAATCAGGATGCCTTTGGTTTTGCCCAGCTGTCCGGCGGCTATACCGTGGCTGTGGTGTGCGACGGCATGGGCGGTGTGGCCGGGGGCAGCATCGCCAGCAGCGTAGCGGTGGAGACGTATATCCGCACCCTGTCCGACTCCGACCACCCGGACCAGGCGGTGCGTGCCGCCGTAATGGCAGCCAACAGCGCTATCCGACAACGGGCTGCCGGACATCCGGAGCTGAGAAGCATGGGCACTACGCTGGTATCTGCCCTGGTCAAGGGAGATCGGGTACTCATCAGCAATGTGGGCGACAGCCGGGCCTATCTGGCCGGAGCTCAGGGCCTGCGGCAGATCAGCCGGGACCATTCCCTGGTAGAGGACATGGTGGAAAAGGGTGACCTGACTCCCGGCCAAGCCCGCAGCCATCCCCGCCGCAATCTCATTACCCGGGCTCTGGGCCCGGACCCCGCCGTGGAGGCAGACAACTTTGCCATACAGTGGAAGGCGGGGGATTTTCTGCTGCTGTGCTCCGACGGACTGGTGAACACGGTCACGGACCAGGAGATCATGTTTGAAATTTTGCATAACGGACAGCCGGAGGACTGCTTGCAGCGGCTGATGGCCATTTCCAAGCAGCGGGGCGCGCCGGACAATGTGACGGCTATCCTGCTGATGAACGACTGAAGGAGGAATTGACGATATGGATCCTTACATTGGGAAAATGCTGGATAATCGCTATGAGATACTGGAGCTGATCGGCAGGGGAGGCATGGCCAACGTCTATAAGGCCAAGTGCCACCGGCTGGACCGGCTGGTAGCGGTAAAGATCCTGCACAGTGACCTGGCCCAGAACGCCGATTTCCGCCGCCGGTTCATGGATGAGTCCCGGGCTGTGGCCCAGCTGTCCCACCCCAACATCGTATCGGTGTACGATGTGTCGTGCAGTGATGACATCGATTACATCGTTATGGAGCTCATCGACGGCGTGACGCTGAAGCAGTATATGGAGCGCCGGGGCCAGATGGACTGGCGGGAAGCGCTGCACTTTATCACCCAGATCATGCGCGGCCTCAGCCATGCCCACAGCCGCGGCGTGATCCACCGGGATATCAAGCCCCAGAACATCATGATTCTGCGGGATGGAAGCGTCCGAGTGGCCGATTTCGGCATCGCATGTCTGGCAGACCAGGGGCAGACCCTGACCCAGGAGACCCTGGGCTCCGTGCATTACATTTCTCCCGAACAGGCCCGCGGCGACCGGGTGGACGCTCGCTCGGACATTTATTCCGCTGGTGTGGTGCTGTACGAGATGCTCACCGGCAAACTGCCCTTCCAGGGTGACTCCGCCGTGTCCGTGGCTATCCAGCATCTGAGCGCTGTTCCCAAGGCCCCCAGGGAGCTGAATCCGGATATCCCCGAGGCCCTGGAACTGATCTGCATGAAGGCCATGTGCCCGGACATCTCCAAGCGTTATCAGACCGCTGACGCCATGCTGGACGATCTGGAGAAGTTCCGCAAGGACCCTGCCGTGGATATGGACTATATCCGGGAGGATCTGAAGGCCGCCGTGGTGTGCCAGGAGCCCACCCAGCCTCTGCCCACCAACCAGGTGGCAGCGGTGAGCAAGGCCAACAGCACCGTGGCCCAGGATGAGGAGGAGAAAAAGCAAAGCCGCAAGGTGGTGGGCCTGGTCATCGGCGGGTTTGCCCTGGCGTTGGTGCTGATTTTTGTGGTGTTCAAGCTGGTGGCCGGCGGCTTCAACGCAGGCAATGGCACCGCCTCTCACCAGGTGCCGGACCTTTTGGGCAAGACCCTGGAGGAGGCCGAGGCGATGCCGGAGATTAAGGATATTTTCCGCATCGAGGTGGTGGGCACCAAGCCCAGCGACAAATACGAGCCCGGCCAGATCGTGGAGCAGGACCCTGCCGGCGGCCGCAGCCGCAAGAACAATCTGGTCATCAAGGTCTACCTCTGCGCGGAGGAGGATGGAACGCTGATGCCCAACGTAGTGGGCAGTGAGTTCCTGCAGGCCAAGACAGAGCTGAACAAACTGCACCTGGATCTGGATATCCAGCGGGCGGATGCTTATTCCCCCGACGTTCCCGAGGGACAGGTGATGGAGAGCTCTCCTGCCTCTGGTGAGCAGCTGAAGAAGGGTGACACGGTTGTGCTGACCGTCAGTAAGGGGCCGGAAACCAAGCCTCTGACCGTTCCCAGCTTCGTCACTATGACCATCGACGACGCGGCCGCCCAGGCCGAGGCCATGGGGCTCAAGGTGGGTGAGCATCAGTATGAGTACAGCGACAAGCCCGAGGGCACTGTCATTGGTCAGAGCATCGAGCAGGGCACCGAGGTGCAGTCCGGCACAGAGATCGTGTTCACTGTCAGCAAGGGCAGCAGCTCCGCTGAGCGGGTGGTGGTGTTTGACATTCCCGACCAGTACCACAGCGACAGCAATCTGAAAATCGAGGTCATGCAGGACGGCAGCATCATCCACTCCACCTATGTGGATGGCTCCACCACCTCCTTCACCTATACCTTCCGCGGCAGCCAGGGGTCTACTTCCACTATCAAGCTGTATATCAACGGCACCGAGGCCGTGAGCCAGGAGATCACGTTTTGATCAAAGGACGCATTGAAAAGGCCCTCAGCGGGTTCTACTATGTCAACACCGGAACGGAGACGCTTCAGTGCCGGGCCCGGGGAAGGTTTCGCCGGGAGGGGCTGTCCCCCTTGGTGGGAGACTGGGTCCAGGTGCGGGAGCTGGGCGGCGGCGAGGGCTTTGTGGAGGCTATCGAGCCCCGGCGCAACGCCTTCGACCGCCCTGCCGCAGCCAACATCGACCAATTGGTCATCATTGCCTCTGCTGCTCTGCCGGTGACGGACCCGTATCTCATCGACCGCATCAGTGCCATCGCCGTCCTGAAGGGCTGCCAGGTGCTGCTGTGCCTGAATAAGTGTGACCTGGACCCGGCTGAGGAGCTGTACGGCATTTATCAGGGCTCCGCTATCCGGGTGCTGCGAGTCAGTGCCGCCACCGGCCAGGGGATAGAGGAGCTGCGGCAGGAGCTGGCGGGAAAGCTCAGCGCCTTTACCGGCAACTCCGGTGTGGGCAAGTCCAGTATCCTCAACGCACTGGCCCCGCGTTTTTCTCTGGCCGTTGGAGAGGTCAGCAAGGCCCTGGGACGGGGGCGCCATACCACCCGCCATGTGGAGCTGTTTTCTCTGGGACAGGATACCTATGTCATCGACACACCGGGTTTCGCGTCCTTTGACACAGAGGAGCTGGACCTGGAGCTGAAGGAGCACCTGCCGGAGACATTCCCGGAATTTGCCCCTTACACCGGCAGCTGCCGGTTTGTAGGGTGCAGCCACACCAAAGAGAAGGGCTGTGCCGTGCTGGAGGCCGTCCGGCAGGGGAGGATCCCCCGCAGCCGCCATGCCAGCTACCTGCGGCTGTATAACGAGCTGAAGGACCTGAAGGCGTGGGATAGGAAATAATGAATGGCTTCCGGACAGACGGAAAAAGGCAGGAGCGATGGCTCCTGCCTTTTTCCGAAAAACTTCATCACGCTACCTTGTGCGAAGTGCGGCAAAAGAAAGAACTTGCTGCCTGGAAAATTGTTTTGGTTGCACAATGGAATGAAATATGGTATACTGGCAAAACACGGAAGGGGGAGTGTTTCATGAGAAAGCTGACGGCGCTGCTGCTGGCGCTGATAACATCCCTGTCTCTGGCTGCATGCAGCTTCGTAGCGCTGCCCATGGATCCGGAGCAGCCCACAAACCAGAAGCAGGAGCAGCTGGCGGAGGACGGCACATACACCACCAAAGAGGATGTAGCACGGTATATCCACTTATACGGACATCTGCCGGACAACTTCATTACAAAAAAAGAGGCCCAGCAGCTGGGCTGGACCGGTGGCTCTCTGGAGCCGTATGCACCGGGCTGCTGCATCGGCGGCAGCCGGTTCGGAAACTATGAGGGCCTGCTGCCGGAGGCAGACGGCCGGACCTGGACCGAGTGTGACATCAACACCCTGGGTGCCAAGTCCCGGGGACCGGAGCGGATCGTCTTTTCCAACGATGGGCTGATTTATTACACCGGCGACCACTACCAGACCTTTGAACTGCTGTATGGAGGAGAATGAACATGCAGGTATTTTTGAACGGAAACGACATTACCAACCGCGAGCAGCTGCATGACGCCCTGTCGGAGGCCCTGGAGCTGCCGGAGTGGTACGGCCGCAGTCTGGACGCTCTGTACGATTGTCTGACGGATCTGTCCGTGCCCACGACCATCCATGTGGAGCATTGGCCCCAGGAGGATTATTTGCAGCGGGCGCTGACGGTAATTCAGGATGCGGCGGAGGAAAACGAGCTGATTCAGGTGCGGCTGGAGGACTGAACCAGCTTGTGCCGGGTATACCACAGGGAACCCAAGAGCAGCACCAGGTTCAGCGCCAGCATGGCCCAGAATACCGGAGATTTGAAATCCAGGTTATTGCCCAGAATGCACAGACACACCATACCCGGCGCGATAGACAGCCACGAGGCAGACAGATAAGTCCAGAAGTTCAGCCGCATCATGCCGAACAGCACGCCCAGCAGCTCCATGTTCAGCCCCAGCATGTGGATGGTGAAGCAGAAGACAAAGCCATACTGCTGAGTGGCGGTGAAGTATTTGTTCAGCTTGGGGTGCCTGCTCAGCAGGCCCTCCAGGCTGTCGGTGCGGGTGGACCGCCCCATCCAATAGGAAATGGACAGACACAGCGCTGTGCCCACGCCGCTGATGGCCAAGGCTGCCGGCAGCGGCAGGATCAAAGACACCACGACCACCAGGGCGTTGTATACCACCACGCCGGAGAAGCCCTTTGCTATGAACAGCGCCAGGATCACCAGCACGGCCAGCACCGGACGATGCTCCACCAACTGTGGCACGGTATTCAGATCGATGACGCCGGTCAGCAGCAGAGCGCCGAAGCCTGCCGCACACAGCAGCATCATCAGGATCGGCAGATAGTCCCGCAGGGTCTTTTTCATGGATGGCACAGCCTCCTTGAGCCAAATATAGAAGAATATATACCATAAATTTGTGAATAAATCAAGTATCAGACCAGATTTTGAACAAATTCTGAAGTTCAGGAAAAGGAATGGTTGACATTTTTCCGGAAATGGTGTAGAATGCCCACATATTGAGAACGGCTGAGATGGGAAGCAGTAGGCGGTATGCGGATGCCGAGAGAGGGAGCGGTTGGTGCAAGCTCCCGTGATGCGCCGCCCAAGTCGTCCCGGAGCCTTGGGCTGAACTGACAGTAGGCTGCAACGGTGGGTCCTCCGTTATCGGGACAGGGCGTATTTGCGCCCATGAGTGCGGGATTTCCCGAATACAGGTGGTACCACGGACTTTTTATGGTTCGCCCTGTTTTGCTGTGGCAAAACGGAGCGGGCCTTTTTGTTTTGCCAAATACTCAAATAAGGAGAATGACTATGCGCAAAGAATTACCCAAGGTGTACGATCCCCGGCAGGTGGAGCCCCGGATCTACCAGATGTGGATGGACGGCGGCTGCTTCAGTGCGGAGCCGGACCCGGACAAAAAGCCTTTTTCCATCGTGATGCCGCCCCCCAACGTCACGGGACAGCTGCACATGGGTCACGCCATGGATGCCACGCTGCAGGATATTCTTATTCGCTTCAAGCGGATGCAGGGATATGAGGCCCTGTGGCTGCCCGGTACGGACCACGCCGGAATCGCCACCCAGATCAAGGTGGAGGAAAACCTGCGTCAGGAGGGCCTGACCCGCTATGACCTGGGTCGGGAGAAGTTCCTGGAGCGCGTATGGGCCTGGAAGGAAAAGTACGGCAACCGCATTGTAGAGCAGCAGAAGAAGATGGGTTCCTCCTGTGACTGGGACCGCTCTCGCTTTACTATGGACGAGGGCTGCTCCCGTGCCGTCCGGGAGACGTTCTGCGAACTGTATGACAAGGGGCTCATTTACAAGGGCAGCCGCATCATCAACTGGTGCCCCCACTGCCTGACGGCGTTATCCGACGCCGAGGTGGAGTATACCGATAAGCCTGGCCACCTGTGGTATATCCGTTACCCCCTGGCGGACGGCAGCGGCGACATCGTGGTAGCCACCACCCGTCCGGAAACCATGATGGGCGATACCGGTGTGGCTGTGAACCCGGAGGACGAGAAGTTCAAGCATCTGATCGGCAAGACCTGCATCCTGCCCATTATGAACCGCGAGATTCCCATTGTGGGCGATGAATACTGCGAGATCGGCTTTGGTACTGGCGCGGTGAAGATGACCCCCGCCCACGACCCCAACGACTTCGAGGTGGGTCTGCGCCATAATCTGGAGGTCATCCGTGTCATCGCTGACGACGGCACCATCAACGAAAACGGCGGCAAGTACAACGGCATGGACCGCTACGAGTGCCGCAAGGCCATCGTCAAGGACCTGGAGGAGCAGGGTTACCTGGTCAAGACCGAGGATTATTCCCACAATGTGGGCACCTGCTACCGCTGCCACAACGATGTGGAGCCGCTGATCTCCGCTCAGTGGTTTGTGAAGATGGCACCCCTGGCCAAGGAGGCCATCCGCGTGGTGCAGGACGGCACGGTCAAGTTTGTCCCCGAGCGTTTTACCAAGACGTATATCAACTGGATGGAGAATGTCCACGATTGGTGCATTTCCCGCCAGCTGTGGTGGGGCCACCAGATCCCTGCCTGGACCTGCGATGACTGCGGCCATATCAACGTCAGCCGTCAGGACCCCACCCAGTGTGAAAAGTGCGGCAGCACGCATCTGACCCGGGAGGAGGATGTGCTGGATACCTGGTTCAGCTCCGCTCTGTGGCCCTTCTCCACCCTGGGCTGGCCCGACAAAGACGCCAAAGACCTGCAATACTGGTATCCCACCTCTGTGCTGGTCACCGGCTATGATATCATCTTCTTCTGGGTGGCCCGCATGATCTTTTCCGGCATGGAGCAGATGAAGAAGGAACCATTTAAGACCGTGCTGATCCACGGCCTGGTTCGGGACGACAAGGGCCGCAAAATGTCCAAGTCTCTGGGCAACGGCATCGACCCCCTGGAGATGGCGGACAAGTTCGGCGCCGACGCTCTGCGCTTCAACCTGATCACTGGCAACAGCCCCGGCAATGATATGCGCTTCTTCGTGGAAAAGTGCGAGGCAATGCGCAACTTTGCCAATAAAATCTGGAATGCGTCTCGCTATGTGATGATGAATCTGACCATCGAGCGGGTGGAGCTGCCGGAGAAGCTGGAGCTGGGGGACAAGTGGGTCCTCAGCAAGCTGAACACGCTGATCCGCGAGGTTACCGACAACATGGAGGCCTATGAGTTGGGTGTGGCCTCCGCCAAGATCTATGACTTTATCTGGGACACCTACTGCGACTGGTATATCGAGCTGACCAAGACCCGCCTGTACGGCGAGGATGAGGAGGCCAAGCTGGCCGCCCAGAACGTGCTGTGCTATGTGCTGCTGCGGGTGCTGGAGCTGCTGCACCCCTTCATGCCCTTCATCACCGAGGAGATCTGGCAGGCGCTGCCTCATGAGGGCGACTACCTGATTCGTGCTCAGTGGCCCACTTATCGTCAGGAGTTTGACTTTGCTGCGGAGGAACGGGCCATGGAGGCGGTAAAGGACGCCATTTCCGCTGTCCGTGCCCGTCGGGCTGAGATGAACGTGCCTCCGTCCCGGAAGGCAAAGATCATCATTACCAGCCAGACCCCCGAGATTTATGTCGGCGGCCGTGACTTCATCACCCGTCTGGCCTACGCCAGCGAGGTGGAGGTGGGAACCCAGGCTCCCCAGGACCTCAACGGCATGGTGACGGTGTCCACCCACGATGCCACCATGTATCTGCCTCTGGCGGAGTTGGTGGACATTGAGAAGGAGCTGGAGCGCATCGGCAAGGAGATCACCAAGGCCAGGGAAAATCTGGAGCGCATTGAAAAGAAGCTCCAGAACGAGAGCTTTGTATCCAAGGCTCCGGAGGCGGTGGTCAATGCCGAGCGCGAAAAGGCCGACAAGGCCCGTGCCCTCATTGTCAAGCTGGAGGAATCCGCCCAGGCAATGCGCGGCTGATTTTTCACTCCCGGCGGCTTCCGACAGAAAATAGACGCCATATATGATAAAATCACCGCAGATCATTTGATCTGCGGTGATTTTATGACCTTTCCGGGGCCCGCAGGGGCATCAGAAGTGGAAAGAAAGATAGTTACGAAAGAAACCCATCAGGGGTGTCTTTCGTTTTCAATCCTTCGCCTTTTCAGAGACGCTGAAAAGGCGTCAGAGCGCGGCAAAAATTTGACGCGCTCAAAATCACCGCAGATCATTTGATCTGCGGTGATTTTTTCTGCAAGGCTCCGAGGGTCATGGTGCCTGCGGGGAATAGCGATTAGATTCGGAAAGATATTGGACAAACCGGATTGTCTTAATCAGACGGAAAAGGAGTGAGCATGTATGGAAATCGTGACCAGGCAGGAGGAACGATGCCTGGAAATCATCCTGAAAGGGGAACTAGACCACCACGGAGCCCATGAGATCGCGGGTCAACTGGAGCGGTCCATCGAGTCGGCACTGCCGCTGCGGCTGGTGCTGGATTGGTCTGGGGTGACCTTTATGGATAGCTCTGGCATTGCCGTGGTCATGCGGGCAAGGCAGCGCATGCGGGAGCTGGGCGGCAGCATAGTCCTGCGGAATGCAGGGCCCCAGCCGAGAAAGGTGCTGGAAGCAGCAGGGCTGGACAGATTTGTGACCTTGGAATAAGAAGGAGGGGTGTACATAATGAAAGTGGAAAATTATGTGACGCTGGAGTTTCTCAGCCGCAGCACCAATGAGGCCTTCGCCCGGACTGCCGCGGCAGCCTTTGCCGCGCAGCTGGATCCTACGCTGGACGAGGTGGGGGATATCAAAACCGCCGTCAGTGAGGCGGTGACCAACGCCATCGTTCACGCCTATCCGGATAAGCTGGGGAAAATTGTCATGAAGCTGCGCATTCTGGAGGAGGGCATATTGGAACTGACCGTGCGGGATTGGGGCCGGGGCATCGACAATGTGCAGCAGGCTCGGCAGCCGCTTTTTACCACCGGCGGCGAGGAACGCAGCGGCATGGGCTTTACCATCATGGAGAGCTTCATGGACAAGCTGACGGTGAAGTCCACTCCCGGAAAGGGAACCGTGGTGTCTATGCGCAAGCGCATTGTACCGCGGCTGTCTGGCCGTCGATGAGCAGCGGCGAGCTGTTTGCCCTGCTGGATCGGGCCCAGAATGGCGACGACGCAGCCTGCGAGCAGGTGCTGCAGGAGAATGCCGGGCTGATTTGGAGCATCGTCCGGCGATACTATGGCTGCGGGGTAGAGACGGATGATCTGTATCAGCTGGGATGCATTGGATTTATCAAAGCTGTAAAGGGGTTTAACCTCACATATGGAACGCAGTTTTCCACCTATGCCGTTCCGAAAATCGCTGGGGAGATACGGCGTTTTCTGCGGGACGACGGAGCCATTAAGGTGGGGCGCAGCATCCGCGAAAAGGGACAGGCCCTGTCCGCCGCCCGGGAGCGGCTGCGGTACCGGTTGGGCCGGGACCCGCGTCTGTCGGAGCTGTCGGAGGAGACGGGCCTGACACCGGAGGAAATTGCCAGTGTGGAGCTGGCCACCGGTGTGCCGGAATCCTTGCAGCAGGAAACGGCGGAAGGACTGACCCTGGAATCTACCTTGGGTACCGACAGCCCGGAGGAAAGCATGGTGGAGCGCATCGCCCTGCGGGAAGCCATCGACGCTTTGCCGGAACGGGAAAAGATGACCATTCTGCTGCGTTTTTTTAAGGGGCTGACTCAGGAGCAGACGGCCCGGATCCTGGGAGTATCCCAGGTGCAGGTATCGCGGCTGGAGCGCCGTGGGCTGGCAAATCTGCGGAAGCTGCTGGACGACTGAATTGCTCATAGTCCGTCGGCAGAAACTCTGTCATGGTCCCACGGTAGCGCTTGGGAAGAAATGTGTTCTGGCAACGAGGATTGATACGCTCCCGGATGGACACAGTGTTGAAAAATTCCTTCCACAAGGTACGGTATTGAAGTTCTTCCCGACTGGGCAGATCCAGCGTCAGATGGTCTACCGGAACAATGCGCCGCTGTCCCTTGGCGTACAGCAGCAGCTCGCCGTGGGTGCGGTCATACAGAAAAAAAGACTCTCCGGCCATGCGGCTGCAAAAGTGGCCAGCCAGCAGGGGAAGCACCCGGTTTTTGGGCTCGATTTCGCCGCCTAAAACGCCGTTGTAGTCTGAAAACCGTACGAAGCCACGGAGCTTTTCCAGCTCACCGCTTAGATGCCGCAGGGCACAGGCAATGGGACAGTACACGTCGTCCGCCTTGCTGTGCATAAATCCTGGGCCCTGGTCATAGAGCTTACGGATGAAGGCATACAGACGGAGTTCCTTATCCTCCATGCAGGTCAGCCACGCTCGGCGCAGAACCCGCAGCGCCGTTTTGGAAAGACGCTCCAGACTGGCATATACCCGCTGGCTATGGTCCTGCCGGGTGATCACCACCCGCACGGGATACAGGGAAACACATTCCTCATCGCTGCAAAAGGCGATGGGGAATTCTTTATGGAAATAGCTGTCGAACACGCAGCACAGAAAGCCCTGAAAGCTTCCGTCGTATTGAAAAATCACATCTTCCATGGTCTTATCCCGCATCAAACAGAGACAGCTGCTGGCATTCCTCTGCCGGGAGCTGACCTCGTTCCATAGCCTCCAGCTGCCGGGAAAGGGTAGAGGCGGAGAAGTGCAGCCCCGTGCGCATGCGGCCGCCGCAGGTGATGAAAAACTGTGCGCGTTTCAGCACTACGCCCAGCTTGGGCAAGTCCTCCATCCGCAGGACGGCGTGCCGCCGGGCGGTGACAATGCGACGGGCGCTGATCGGGCCGATACCCGGCACCCGCAGCAGCGTTTCCGGCTCTGCCTTGCGAACCTCCACCGGGAACCGCTCCAGATGGCATAGGGCCCAGTGACACTTGGGATCCAGCAGGGGATTGAAGTCCGGATGGGCTTCATCCAGCAGCTCCTGGGCCCTGAAGCCGTAAAAGCGCAGAAGCCAGTCGGCTTGATACAGCCGGTGTTCCCGCAGCAGGGGCGGTTTGGTATCCAGAGACGGGAGCAGGGTGTTCTCCACTACCGGGACATAAGCAGAGTAGAACACGCGTTTGAGACGATACTTCTGATACAGAGACTCCGTCAGGTGCAGGATGTGCCGGTCCGTGTCCCGGGTGGCTCCCACGATGAGCTGGGTGCTCTGACCCGCCGGGGCAAAGACCGAAGCGTGCTTGTACTTTACCAGCTCCGCCTTGCTCTGGGCAGCCTGGTCCCGAATCAGCGCCATGGGCCGCAGAATGGCCTGCTTGTTCTTATCCGGGGCCAGCGTTTGCAGCCCCTCCTGGGAGGGGAGCTCGATATTCACGCTGAGCCGGTCCGCCAGGAGGCCCAGCTGCTGCACCAGTTCCGGCGATGTGCCGGGGATGGCTTTGGCGTGGATATATCCGTTGAATCGGTATTCCTGCCGCAGCAGCCGGAGACATTCGATCATCTGTTCGGTTGTGTAGTCCGGGCTGCGAAGCACACCAGAGGAGAGGAACAGCCCCTCAATATAGTTGCGCCGGTAAAATTCAATGGTCAGTTCCGCCAGCTCCCGGGGCGTAAAGGCGGCTCGCCGTGTGTCGTGAGAGCGGCGATTGACACAGTATTTGCAGTCGTACACGCAGCGATTGGTCATCAGAACCTTCAGCAGGGTGATACATCGCCCGTCGGCGGAAAAGCTGTGGCAGCAACCCGCTACAGAGGAGGTGGTGTTGCCGATCATACCCGGGCGGGAGCCCCGGCGAACGCCGCTGGAGGTGCAGGCTGCATCATATTTAGCTGCATCGGCCAGGATGGCCAGCTTATCCAGCAGTTCCATGGCCAATGTCCTCAGGCGGTGCGGCGGCGGGGATGGGGCTGGTCGATCCAGTCCGCCAGACGGACCACGCCCGCAGAAAACGCACCAGCGCCCAGCAGCATTATAATAAATCCAAAGGTCGTCATGGGTAAGCCCTCCAAAACATTTGTTCTATTCGCATTATAAGTCGAACGAACGTTCTTGTCAAGTAGAATCGAACAAAAATTCTACATAATTCGACAGCCGGTTGACCGGCGGCGGATTTTGTATTAAAATGGAGGACGAGAAAACAAGACAGGGGAAGGACCATCATGAACGACTTGGAAAAACGCTTTGCTGCGGCCCGCCGACGGGCCATTGCCACAGATTATGCGCACCTGAATCCCCGGCAGCTGGAGGGTGTGCTGACGACAGAGGGGCCGCTGCTGCTGCTGGCGGGAGCCGGCTCCGGCAAGACCACGGTGCTGATCAACCGGGTAGCGAACCTCCTGCGCTATGGCCGGGGCAGTGACACGGAGGAGATACCGCTGCCCATTTCCCAGGATGAGGTGGAGTTTCTGGAGCAGTACGCTGCCGCCCCGGACCCGGAGCAGCGGCCGCTGATGCAGTATCTGTGCGCTGTGGAGCCTGCCCGGCCCTGGGAGGTACTGGCCATCACCTTCACCAACAAGGCCGCCAATGAACTGAAGGACCGGCTGGAGCGGATGCTGGGGGAGGAGGCCCGGGACGTCTGGGCCGCCACATTCCACTCTGCCTGCGTCCGGATTCTGCGTCGGGATATTGATAAGATCGGCTTTGACCGAAGCTTTACCATTTACGATACCGACGACAGCAAGAGGGTCATCAAGGATATTCTCAAGGAGATGGGACTGGAGGAAAAGACCTTCCCGGTGCGGGAGGTACTGTCTGTGATCTCCAATGCCAAGGACGCCATGATGATGCCCGAGGAGTTCAGCCAGCTGTGGGAGCAGCGGGGGGACTGGCGCCGGGTACGGATGGGCCGGGTCTATGCTGCCTATAACCGCCGTCTGCGGGACGCCAACGCCCTGGACTTTGACGACATCATCCTTCACACAGTGGAGCTGCTGCAATCGGACCGCCAGACCCTGGAGTACTACCGGAATAAGTTCCGCTACGTCCTTATCGACGAGTACCAGGATACCAACCACATGCAGTATATGCTGGCCAGCCTTCTGGCCGGAGGAAGGAAGAACATCTGCGTGGTGGGTGACGACGACCAGAGCATTTACCGTTTCCGGGGCGCCAACATCGAGAACATCCTCAGCTTTGAAAAGCAGTACGCCGGGGCCAGGACCATCCGTCTGGAGCAGAATTACCGCTCCACACAGAACATTCTGGATGCCGCCAACGCCGTGATCCGCCACAACGTGGGCCGAAAAGGCAAGACCCTGTGGACCGAGAACGGCGCAGGGGAGACGGTCACCGTCAAAACCTGCTTCAACGAGGGGGATGAGGCCAACTATGTGGTGGGACAGATCATGATGAACTACCGACGGGGCGTGGACTGGAAAGAGAACGCCGTGCTGTACCGTATGAATGCCCAGTCCAACGCGCTGGAATATGCCTTCAAGCGCAATGGTGTGCCCTATAAGATCATTGGCGGCACAAAGTTCTTTGACCGGGCTGAGGTCAAGGATATGCTGGCATATCTGTGCGTCATCAACAACCCTGCCGACGATCTGCGGCTGCGCCGCATCGTCAATGTTCCCGCCCGGAAGATCGGCGCGGCTACCATGGACAAGGCCCAGGCCATCGCCACGGAGGGGGGCCTGACGCTGATGGAGGTCCTGCGCCGGGCAGGGGACTATCCCCAACTGAAATCAGCTGCTGGCAAGTTAATCAGCTTTACAGCGATGATAGACGAAATGCGCCGCCAGTCGGATGAAATGGGCCTGGTGGAGTTTTATGATTATGTGTGCCGCCGCAGCGGCTATGTAGCCATGCTCCAGGAAAAGGAGGATGCGGAGAGCCGGGGCCGCCTGGAAAACGTAGAGGAGCTCAGCTCCAGTATCCAGGCGTTTCTGGAGAACGATCCCGAGGACCCCACCCTGTCGGGCTTTTTGGACGAGGTTGCTCTGTACACTGACCTGGACGGCCAGGAGGCCGGAGACAACTGCGTGACTCTGATGACCATGCACAGCGCCAAAGGCCTGGAGTTTCCCAGCGTATTCGTGGTGGGCATGGAGGACGGACTTTTCCCGGGCAATCGCGCCATGGGTGAGCCGGAGGAAATGGAGGAGGAGCGGCGGCTGTGTTATGTGGCCATGACCCGGGCCAAGGAGAAGCTGACTCTGACCAATGCCCGCCAGCGGATGCTGTTTGGCCGCACCACTCCCTGTATGCCCTCCCGATTCCTGAAGGAGATCCCGGAGGAGAATATGGAGTGGCTGGGGAAGCCCGAGCCGCGTCCCGCATCCCGGTGGGACGACGACTTCGGCGATACGCCTCGCTATGCGTCGCAGCCGGAGACCCGGACTATGCCTAAGCCGGAGTACCCGGTGCGTCCGACGGTGTCCTCCGCTCCGCTGCTGCAATTGCAGCCCGGCGACGGAGTCCGGCACAGCGCCTTTGGCCAGGGGATGGTACTCAGCGTGCGCCCCATGGGCGGAGATGCTCTGGTGGAGGTGGCCTTCGACCGGGTGGGCACCAAAAAGCTCATGCTGAAGGCCGCAGGTGCGCATTTGACAAAGCTGTAATGGAAAATCACTTTACACACTGAAACGAAAAAATCCGTCTCCGGCTTGTGGCCGGAGACGGATTTTTCAGCGTATTTTTATTTTGCCAGAATCTTCTTCAGATGGGCGAAGCGAGGCAGGGAGTCCACCTTGGGCAGGTCCGGTTCACCCTGGATCAGGGGCAGCGCGTATTCCACAAACTGGTGGTTTACGCCGTTGCCTTCTTCGTTGATCCAGCTGCGGGGCAGCTTCTTCTCGGTGTTGGCAACCTCCATCAGGGGGATCAGCTTGGTCTTGCAGGCGTACTTGCCGTCCCGGACACCGCGCTCGAAGCCGATCATGCGGCCGTTGATGCCGTTGATGGCATTTTCCACGGCTGCTTTACCGGCCATATAGGATTCCTCAATATCCGTCTCGGAAGCCAGATGTGCGCCGCAGCGCTGCAGCAGGTTCAGCTCGATGCCGCGGACCTTGGCGCCGGTCTCCTCCTTGACCACCTGGGCCAGCATGGCAGCCAGGCCACCCAGCTGGGCGTGGCCGAAGCCGTCGGTAGCGGCCACCTTGGCCTCGGACACAAAGCCGCCGTCCTCATAGTGGATACCCTCGGACACAGCCACGATGCAGTAGCCCTTTTCGGCGTATACACGTTTGACATCCTCAATGAACTTGGGCATGCTGAAGTCCACCTCGGGCAGATAGATCAGATCGGGGCCTGCGCCGTATTCGCTGGCCAGGGCAGCGGAAGCGGCCAGCCAGCCGGCATGGCGGCCCATGATCTCCATCACCACGATCATACCGGTGTCGTACACATGGGCGTCCAGGTTTACTTCCATCATGGAGGTGGCGATATACTTGGCGGCAGAGCCGAAGCCGGGGCAGTGGTCGGTGCCGAACAGATCGTTGTCGATGGTCTTGGGTACACCCATGACCCGGCACTCATAGCCCACGGACTGCATGTACTGATTGATCTTATTGCAGGTATCCATGGAGTCGTTGCCGCCGTTATAGAAGAAGTAGCGGACGTTGTGCTTCTTGAACACCTCCAGGATGCGGCGATAATCGGTATCGTCCACCTCGGGGTCCGCGATCTTGTAGCGGCAGGAGCCCAGGGCGGAGGAGGGGGTATACTTCAGCAGACGAAGCTCCTCGGGATCCTCCAGACCCATGTCGAACAGGCGATCGCTGAGAACGCCCTTGATGCCGTGCTCCGCGCCCAGCACCTGGGTGATGACGCCGGATTTCAGGGCCGTGTCAATGACGCCGTATGCGCTGGCGTTGATCACAGACGTAGGCCCACCGGACTGACCGATGATACAGGCACCCTTTAATTCTTTCATGATTGACTACCTCCCAGTAGATTTTTCTTGCCATGCGGAATATTTTATCACAGAGGACGGATAAAGTAAACCGTTGGGGCTTGCAAAAAGAAAAAAATGTGGTACAATACATATATACATCATATCCCAATCATTCCATACAAGTCAAGACCAATTTTTCAAAAGGAGCGATTTATTATGCCACTGGTTACTTCCAAGGAAATGTTCGAGAAGGCTTACAACGGCGGTTACGCCATCGGTGCCTTCAACGTCAACAACATGGAGATCATTCAGGGGATTACCGAGGCCGCCGCTGAGCTGAAGGCCCCCCTGATCCTGCAGGTGTCCAAGGGCGCGCGCGCCTATGCCAACCGCACCTATCTGAAGAAGCTGGTGGAGGCCGCCGTTATTGAGACGGGCCTGCCCATTGTGCTGCATCTGGACCACGGCGACAGCTTTGAGCTGTGCAAGTCCTGCATCGAGGACGGCTTCACCTCCGTGATGATCGACGCCTCCTCCAAGCCCTTCGCCGAGAACATTGCCCTGACCCGCCAGGTGGTGGAATATGCTCACGACCACGGCGTGGTGGTGGAGGCCGAGCTGGGTACCCTGGCCGGCATCGAGGATGAAGTCAACGTGTCCGCCGAGGATTCCTCCTATACCCGCCCCGAGGAGGTGGAGGAGTTTGTGTCCAAGACCGGCTGCGACTCTCTGGCCATCGCCATCGGCACCAGTCACGGCGCATACAAGTTCAAGCCCGGCACCAAGCCCCAGCTGCGCTTCGACGTGCTGGAGGAGGTCTCCCGCCGCCTGCCCGGCTTCCCCATTGTGCTGCACGGTTCTTCCTCCGTTCCCCAGGATCTGGTGGCCAAGGTGAACCAGTACGGCGGCAATATGCCCGGCGCCATCGGCGTGCCCGAGGATCAGCTGCGCAAGGCCGCGTCTCTGTCCGTGTGCAAGATCAACATCGACTCCGACCTGCGTCTGGCCATGACCGCCTCCATCCGGGAGCACTTTGCCCTGCATCCGGCAGACTTTGACCCCCGTCAGTATCTGAAGCCCGCACGCCAGGCCATCAAGGAGCTGGTGACCCACAAGATCGTGGACGTTCTGGGCTGCGACGGCAAGGCATTCTAAGAGCAGAACCATCCGCGCCCCCCTGTGTACCCCACCGGCCCGCAGGGGGGCGTATTTTCTGATTTTCCACACAAAGAGGGAAGGGAAAACTATGAGAAAGACAAAAATCGTATGCACCCTGGGCCCGGCCACTGATGGCCAGGGCGTTCTGCGGCAGATGATTCAGGCGGGGATGAACGTGGCCCGGTTCAACTTTTCCCACGGCAGCTATGACGAGCACCAGCGCCGTCTGGAGGCGCTGACAGCTCTGCGGGAGGAGCTTCATCTGCCGATGGCCGCTATGCTGGACACCAAGGGGCCGGAGGTGCGGCTGCGGACCTTTCAGAACGGCCCTGTTCACCTGAAAACCGGCCAGAGCTTCACTCTGACTACCGACGATGTTCCCGGGGACGAGACCCGCTGCTCCATTACCTATGCCGATCTGCCCCAGGATGTGAAGCCAGGCAACACCATCCTGCTGGATGACGGTCTGGTACGGCTGACGGTGCTGGAGACCACTGCCCGCGAGATTCGCTGCCGGGTGGAAAATGACGGCGTTATGAAGGACAAAAAGGGCGTCAACGTCCCTGGCGTATCCCTGTCCATGCCGTACATGAGCCAGCGGGACCGGGAGGATATTCTTTTTGGCATCCGCCAGGGCTTCGATTTCATTGCCGCCAGCTTTGTCCGTTCCGCTGCCGATGTCCGGGAGATCCGGCACATTCTGGATAAGAACCACTCCAAGATCCGCATCATTGCCAAGATCGAAAATCAGGAAGGCGTCAGCAACCTGGTGGATATCCTGTCCGTGGCCGACGGTATCATGGTGGCCCGGGGCGATATGGGCGTGGAGATCGACTTTACGGAGATCCCCGCCATTCAAAAGAGCATCATTGCCCAGTGTGTGGCCGCCGGAAAGCCTGTGATCACTGCCACCCAGATGCTGGATTCCATGATCGAGAACCCCCGTCCCACCCGTGCGGAGATCACCGATGTGGCCAATGCCATTTACGACGGCACCAGCGCCATTATGCTTTCCGGCGAAACGGCGGCAGGGAAGTACCCGGTGGAGGCCGTCCGCACTATGGATGCCATTGCCCGCAAGACGGAGAGCAACGTGGAGCGTATCTGTCCCGCAAAGACGCCCAAGCGCACCCGCCTGTCCATCACTGCCGCCACGGCTCACGCCGCCTGCACCACGGCGGAGGATATCGGTGCCGACGCCATCCTCACCGTCAGCCAGCGAGGCATCACTGCCCAGATGGTCAGCCGTTTCCGCCCCGCCGCCACGGTGGTGGCCCTTCTGCTGGACCCCCAGGTCCAGCGCCAGATGGCCCTGTACTGGGGTCTGGTACCCATCACCATGCCCCGGGCCAGCAGCACGGACCAGCTGGTGGATCTGGCGATCCAGTCCGCCCAGGAGGCGGGCCTGGTAAAGCACGGCGATCTGGTGGTGGTCACCGCCGGTGTTCCTGTGGGCATTTCCGGCACCACCAATATGATCCGCATCGCCCAGGTAGGCGGCGCCCTGGTCAACGCCATCGGCATCGGCAGCCAGACCGCTTCCGGTCCCCTGTGCATCTGCCGGACCCTGGAGGAGATTCCGGAGAAGTTCCATCCCGGTGACGTGCTGGTGGTACCCTACACCAATAACGATGTGGTGCCTTGGCTGCGCCAGGCCGCCGCCATTGTCAGCGAGGAGGCCAGCGCCGACTGCCACACGGCCACGGTGGGCCTGCTGCTGAACAAACCCGTTATCGTGGCTGCCTCCGACGCTACCCGCCGCCTGAAGGACGGCACCCTGGTGTCTGTGGACTGTGCCCGCGGTATTGTCCAGACCATTCCCCAATAATCGCTCACCGGCCCCGTATGGCGGGGCCGGTATTTTTTTGATATAATCTCAGCATATGGCAGCATCATTTGCAATTTATAATGAAAAAATGTAAACCTCTGCGTTTTTATGCATTTTGAGCCAGGAAAGTGGACATATTTTGTGAAAGACACAGAAAGTTCATAAATTGATAAGATTTTTGTTGCATACGGTGCATTTTTTGTATAAAGTAGTGAAGTACCCGGTATGGTCCGAAAATATAGAAGGAGAAATGTATATGGAAATTCAAATCCTGCCCCTGATTATTGTTGTTGCTTATCTGGTGGGCATGCTGGTTGTGGGCGCCGTTGTCAGCAAGGTCCGGATCAAGAATGCCAAGGACTACATGGTGGCCGGCCGCCGCATGGGCCTGTTCATGGTAGCATTCTCCCTGTCCGCCAACAATATTGGCGGCGGCTGCACCACGGGCCTGGCCCAGAAGGCCTTCGGCGACTGGGGCGTCAGCGCTGTTTGGTACGTCCTGGCGGCATCCATCGCCATGATTCCTCTGTCCTATTTTGCACCTAAGATCCGCAAAACCATGGCCGTGACCATCCCCGAGGTGGTGGGCCGTCGGTTCGGCAAGTTCTCCAGCAACTTCACGGCGATTCTGTCCGTGCTGTCGCTGTTCTGCCTGACCTCCTCGCAGATCGCCGCTTCCGGCGGCGTCATCAACGCCCTGATTCCGTCCATTCCCCTGAACGTGTGCCTGATCTTCGCGGGTGTGGTCATCATTCTCTATACCACCATGGGCGGCATGATCGCCGACCAGATCTCCGACCTGCTGCAATTCGGCATCATCCTGGTGGGCCTGGCCATCGCCACCCCCATTGTGCTGAACCACGCTGGCGGCTGGAACGCCATTTCCGCCGCCCTGCCCGGTGAGAAGCTGAATCTGACCCAGATCGGCTGGGCCTCCATCATCGGCTATATCTTCAACTACTTCTGCACCTTCCTGGCCGGTCCTGAGATGGTCTCCCGCTTCGAGACGGCCAAGGATGAAAGGACCGCCAGAAACGCGTCCTTCCTGTCCGCCATCCTGATGGCCGCCATGTCCATCTTCCCCACGCTGCTGGGCCTGGCTGCCTTTGCTCTGCGGGATCAGCTGCCCGGTCTGGCGGTGAGTGGCAGCAACGCCATGATGATCGTCACCGGCCACTATGCGCCCGGCGTGGTGACGGGTCTGATCTCCGCCGCCATTATCTGCGCCACCATGTCCTCTGCCGACTCCAACCTGCTGTGCATGTCTACCATGATCATCAACGACCTGTACACCGGCCTGGGCGGCAAGAAAAAGCTGACGGACAAGCAGACCATTTTCTACACCCGCGCCTGCAATGTGCTGTCCGCTGTGGTGGCTATTCTGATCTCTCTGGCCAACGTGTCCATCGTGGCCATGAACACCTTCGCCTTCGGTATCCGCTGCGCCGGCCCCTTCGCGGCCTATGGCCTGGGCCTGGCAGTGCCCAAGGCCACCAAGAACTCCGGCGTCGTGTCCATTATCTGCGGTACGGTTGCCTTTGTGGTATGGCAGATCGTGGGCGGCGGCGGCACCTGGATGTTCCTGATGCCCGTGGTGGCGGGCTGCCTGGTCAGCACTGTGTCCTTCTATGTGGTCAACTGGATTGAGTGGGCCCGCGGCGTGGAGCCTGCTCCCAGCGCCTACCTCTCCGACGAGGAAGTCACCAAAAAGATCGCCGAGGAGTCTGCCGGTCGCTGAAGGCAGCGCAAGTCAAGCCGATAAACAAGAGTAACTGCCCCCTTGCACAGGATCAAAAGTCTGCGCAAGGGGGCAGTATAATGCTTTTATCATCTCAGCAGTTATCATCATGAAAACCTATCGGGAATTGACTACGGAAGGTGTGCGGAAAGGCTGAAAACAGAGCCGCTGCATATACAAACGGGGGCTCACAGCGAAAAATCCTCTATAATGGCGTATTTTGTTTGACTTTATCCGCAGACAGATATATAATGTGTGCGATAGAAACTGCGACAGGGCCAATTACCAGCCGCGCTATCCAACAGCCCTGTGCTTTCCGCAGGGCTGTTTTTTGTTATTTTGAGAGAGAAATGTCCATGAAAGGATGATGGTTTTGCAGTATTACGCACATGTCCGGGAAAATGCGAATGGCCGCAAAGAGTATCAGACGGTTGCCCAGCACCTGACGGGAACAGCTGAACTGTGCCGCGAATTCGCGGCGGCATTCGGAGCGGAAGCCGACGGGGAACTGGCGGGACTGTCCCACGACATCGGTAAATGCACGGATGCCTTTCAGGATCATCTGCTGAACGACGGACCCACAGTTGACCACGCCACAGCGGGTGCGATGGCCTGCGCCATGCGGGGAAACCGCTATGCTTCCGCATGTGTGGCGGGACATCACGGCGGACTGCCGGACTTCGGCAATATGCGGACAGCCCGGAAGGCTGATGGAACATTCTATGGCCGGATGCTGAAGGGACGCGAGGAACGGTATCTGGAGCGCTGCGGAGAAAGCGGCGCGGCGCTGCCTCCGCCGACGGTCCTGGCGACGCAAGGGTTGGATCCCCTACAGGCTTCATTCTGGACGCGAATGCTCTATTCCTGCCTGGTGGACGCCGATTTTCTGGATACGGAGCGGTTCATGAACGGTGAACGCGGGCGGGGCGGATACGACGATCTCCCTACGCTGCTGGCGCGGCTGCAAGCGTATATCAAGCCGTGGCAGCAGCCTAGGACGGAGTTGAATCGGCTGCGCTGCGAGATACTGAACACCTGTATAGAGGCGGGAAGTAAGCCAAAAGGCGTTTACACACTGACCGTCCCCACCGGTGGGGGAAAGACGGTGGCGTCGCTGGCCTTTGCACTGCGGCATGCGGCGAAGCATGGGATGCAGCGGGTGATTTACGTCATCCCATATACCTCTATCATCGACCAGAATGCCCGGGTGTTCCGGGATATTCTGGGGAGCGGCAATGTGCTGGAGCACCATTCCGGCGTGCAGTTTGATCTCTCCGACGGCGCGCCGCCGGAGGACGTCCGGAAAGCGCTAGCCACGGAGAATTGGGACATGCCTGTGGTGGTCACCACGGCGGTGCAGTTCTTTGAGTCCATGTATGCCGCCCGTTCCTCCCGGTGCCGCAAGCTGCACAACCTTGCCAACAGCGTCATTATTTTCGACGAGGCACAGATGCTGCCTTTGGCGCATCTGCGGCCCTGTGTGGCTGCCATGGCTTCGCTGGCGGAGCAATTTTGCTCAACGGTGGTGCTTTGTACGGCAACGCAGCCATCTTTGGATGACCTGCTGCGCACCTACGCGCCAGACTGTCCCGTGACAGAGCTCTGCCCGCAAACGGCAGCACTGTATGACCGCTTCCGCCGCGTGACCTTCCAACACTCCGGAACGATGACTGACGAAGTGCTGGCAGAGCGGCTGAGTGAGCAGCGGCAAGTCCTCTGTATCGTCAACAGCCGTAAGGCTGCCCAGAGCATATACGCATTGCTGCCGCAAGAGGGCAGCTATCATCTGTCCACGTTGATGGTCCCCGCTCAACGACAGGTGCTGCTTGATAAGATCAAAGAACGGTTAAGAAGGGGGGAACCATGCCGGGTGGTATCCACATCGCTGATCGAGACGGGCGTGGATGTGGATTTTCCTGCCGTCTACCGGGAATTGGCGGGGCTGGATTCCGTCATGCAGGCGGCGGGGCGCTGCAACCGTGAGGGAAAACGTCCTGTGGACGAGAGCTTTGTCACGATTTTTGAGCGGACTGAGCTGCCGCCGCAATTGTTCCAGGCCGCCGTCGGCGCAGCCAGAGAAGCGCTGAAAGAGGATCGCGACCCTGCCGCGCCTGAGACGATGACTCGGTACTTTCGCAGTCTGCGCGATCTGAGCGGCGATGCGCTGGACCGGCAGGGTGTTATCGAGGCATTCACGCAGGGAATCGGGGGCTGTGAATTTCCGTTCCGCACAGTAGCAGAGAAGTTCCGTCTCATCGACCGGAATACATATACCATCTACATTCCTTATGGTGAAGGCACGGCTTTACTCCGGCGTCTGCAGGACGGCGAGTGCTCCAGGGACCTGTACCGTAAGTTGGGCCGTTATGCCGTTTCTGTATATGATAAGCATTATCAGGCGCTGTACAATGCAGGTGCGCTGCTGACGGCGCGGGAGGTTCCCGTATTGGACGAGGACAGTGCCATTTTGACAGATCTGACGCTGTACAGCGAGACCATGGGCCTGTCTCTGGAGCCGGAGACAGGCAAGGCGGAGTTTATCTGAAAAATGGCAGAAGGACGGCCTACCCGTCCTTCTGCCTGATACGGTAACTGCCCAATATTATATTTCAATCCACACTGCATCCAGTGACGTTGGGACTATACCAAAAAAAACATGATCTGTCAACTCATTTATTTTTTTCATTTAACTTCCCAATATTATGAATTTGCGTATTGACTTTTCCGAAGGAATAGCTTATGATCTATTTAAATAATAAACGAAAGGAGTGACCTTATGGCAATACAAGTGGAAGTGTGGGGCGATTACGCGCTTTTTTCGCGGCCTGAGTTCAAAGTTGAGCATGTGAGCTACGATACCATGACGCCGTCGGCGGCCCGCGGGCTGCTGGAAAGTATTTACTGGCACCCCGGTCTGCGATGGCGCATCGACCGCATTCATGTATGCAGCCCCATTCGCTTCACCAACATTCGCCGCAACGAGGTGAAGGATACCATCAGTGCCCGCAAGGTAAAGACCGTCATGGAGAAAGGGCAGGGAGAACTGTATTTGGCCACGCCGGAAAGCATCCAGCAGCGGGCGGCCATGGTGCTGCGGGACGTACACTATGTGATTGACGCCCATTTCGACCTGACGGAGAACGCTGCTCCCGGCGACAACGCCGGAAAGTTTCAGGACATCATCAAGCGTCGCCTGGAACGGGGCCAGTGCTACAGTATGCCCTATTTCGGCACAAGGGAGTTTCCGGCCCATTTTCGCCGCTGCACGGAGCTGCCGCCCTGTCCGAAGGAGCTGGAGGGTGTCCGTGATCTGGGCTGGATCCTGCTGGATATGGACTACACCGATCCCCGGAACATCACGCCCCGGTTCTTCCGGGCCAGTCTGACGGACGGCGTGATGGTTGTGCCGCCATGGAACAGTGAGGAGGTGAGGGAATGATTCTGCAAGCGCTGACGCAGTATTACGAGGATCTCCTCCATCGCGGCGAGATCGCCGCTCCCGGATGGAGCCCGGCAAAGATCAGCTTCGCCCTGTGTCTGGATAAAGACGGCCAGGTGACGCAAATAATCAATATTCAACAGCCATCCGAAAACGGAAAGGCGCAGATGCCGCAGACTATCAAAAATCTACCTGCACCGGTAAAGCGTACCGTTGGCATTGCTTCCAACTTCCTGTGGGACAACTCAACCTATCTGCTGGGCGTTGACCAAAAGGGAAAGCCGAAGCGCAGCCAGGATTGCTTTCGCGCTGCCGCAAGTCTGCACCATACCGTATTGGATGGCGTGGATTCGCCCATTGCCAAGGCGATTCTGACGTTCTTCGACACCTGGCAGCCGGAAAAGGCGATGGAACATCCCGCCTTGTCCGGACAGTATGAGGCAGTTACCGCAGGCGGGAATCTGCTGCTTCGGGTGGACGGCCGCTATTCACATGAGGATACCGCCATCCGCGAGGCGTGGCAGCGGTATCGGGACGGCGCAGGCGAGGACGCCGTGCGGATGCAGTGCCTTGTCACAGGCCGCGAGGATGAGATTGCCGCCACCCATCCCACCATCAAGGGTGTACGGGATGCCCAGTCCAGCGGCGCAACGCTGGTGGCGTTCAATGCGCACGCCTTTTGCTCTTATGGGCGGGAGCAAAGCTACAACGCACCGGTAGGCAAGTACGCCGCATTTGCCTACACTGCCGCCTTGAACCATCTGCTGGCTAAAAGGAACAATGTGCAGGTCATCGGCGATACCACCATTGTCTGTTGGGCAGAGGGCGCAGAGCCTGCTTATCCTGATCTGTTTATGGCGTTCATGTCCGGCAATATGCCATCAGGCTTATCGGAAAAGGATCTGCAGGCTGCCTTGAAAAATCTGGCAAAGGGTCTGCCGAGCACGGACCTGGGCGTGGATCCGGACCGCACCTTTTACATTCTGGGGCTGGCGCCTAACGCGGCCCGGCTCTCTGTCCGATTCTTTCTGCGGGACAGCTTCGGCAGGCTGATGCAGAACGTCAATGCCCACTATGAGCGGCTGGAGATCGTGAGGCCTGCAAACGCTAAGCCCGGTGTGCTGCCCCTGTGGGCGCTGCTGCGGGAAACGGTGAATCCGAATTCCAAGGATAAGTCTCCTTCACCGGCCATGGCAGGAGCCACGGCACGGGCCATCTTTTCCGGCGGGCTGTATCCGGCGTCGCTGCTGGAGGCTGTCATGCTCCGTATTCGTGCGGAGCGGAACATCACATGGGGCCGCGCGGCCATCATTAAGGCGTATTATCTAAAAAATCCACATACGGACTGTCCAAAGGAGGTTTTGACTGTGAGTCTCAACGAAGCCAGCACCAACATTCCTTACACGCTGGGCCGGTTGTTCTCCGTTTATGAATCGGCGCAGCAGGCGGCAAATCCCGGTATCAACGCGACCATCAAGGACAAGTATTTCAACTCGGCAGCGACCATGCCTGCCAGCATCTTCCCAGTGCTGAACAATCTCTATCAGAAGCATCTGCGGAAGCTGGAGCCCGGACAGAGAGTCTATTTCGATAAACAGGTCAGTGTGTTGAAGGGATTGCTGGGCGAGAGCTATCCTGCCCGTATGACGCTGGCCCAGCAGGGCTCCTTCGACCTTGGCTACTATCACCAGACACAGAAGCGGTATACGAAAAAGGAGGAGAATGAAAATGTCTGAGCCTATCAAGAACCGGTATGAATTTGTGGTGTTTTTCGATGTAGAGAACGGAAATCCCAACGGTGACCCCGACGCGGGCAACATGCCCCGTATAGACCCAGAGACCGGCTACGGGCTGGTGACGGACGTCTGCCTGAAGCGAAAGATCCGCAACTATGTGGAGATGGCAAAGGAAGGGGAGACGGGCTATCGCATCTACATCAAGGACGGCGTACCGCTGAACACCAGCGACAAGGAAGCCTGCGCCTTTGTGGGCGTGGACGCGGACAAGCTGAAGGATGCCAAGAAGAAGGACGAGCATCTGGACGAAAAGCTGCGGGACTTTATGTGCCGGAATTTCTACGATATCCGCACCTTCGGTGCAGTCATGACCACCTTCGTCAAGGGTGCGCTGAACTGCGGACAGGTGCGCGGGCCGGTGCAGCTGGGCTTTGCCCGCAGCGTTGACCCCATCATGCCGCAGGAGGTTACCATCACCCGTGTGGCCATCACCACGGAGGCGGACGCGGAGAAGAAGGGCACCGAAATGGGCCGCAAGTACATTGTACCCTACGGCCTGTACCGGGTGGAGGGATATATCTCCGCCAACCTGGCCCGCAAGACTACCGGATTCTCCGAGGATGACCTGAACCTGCTGTGGACAGCTATCCTGAATATGTTTGAAAATGACCACTCTGCCGCCCGCGGCAAGATGGCTGTGCGTGAGCTGATCGTGTTCAGGCATGATTCCGAGTTGGGCTGCGCTCCGGCCCATAAGCTGTTTGATCTGGTGAAGGCAGCTCATAAGGACAACGTTACCGCTCCCAGAAGCTATGAAGACTACACCGTTACGGTGGACGAGGCGGCTCTCCCCGCCGGCGTTACCTGCACACGGCTGGGGTGATCTATCCGGAGGAGCGCTTTCTTCAGCTCTCCGGTTTGCAGCACTTCAAATTCTGCCGCAGACAATGGGCGCTGATCCATATCGAAAATCAATGGGCGGAGAATTACCGTACCACAGACGGTGCGATCCTCCACGAGCGGGCCCACGATAAGGACTTCACCGAGAGCCGCGGCGACCTGCTCATTACGCGGGATATGCGGATATTCTCCCCGACCTTAGGGGTTTCCGGTGCCTGTGACGTGCTGGAATTCCACCGCAGCGGCGTGGGGATTCCACTGAAAGGGAGGGATGGCCTTTGGCAGCCCTATCCGGTGGAATACAAGCGCGGCAAGCCCAAGCAGGACACCACGGACGCCTTGCAGCTTTGCGGACAGGCTGTGTGTCTGGAGGAAATGCTCTGCTGCCAGATCCCGACCGGCGCGCTGTACTACGGCGAGACGCACCGCCGTACAGAGGTGGAATTCACGCCGGAGCTGCGGCAGGAGGTCAGGACGCTTCTTGAGGAGATGCACGCTCTGTATGAGCGTGGCTGGACGCCGAAGGTCAAGCCGACAAAAGCCTGCAGCGCCTGCTCTCTCAAGGAGCTTTGTCTGCCGAAGCTGATGCGGAAGCAATCTGTTGCGGACTATCTGCGGGATCATCTGGAGGAGACGCCATGAGACAGCTTTTGAACACATTGTTCGTTACATCAGAGGATGTGTACCTCTCGCTGGACGGTGAAAATGTGGTGGCCAACCGGGGTGGGGAAGCCGTTGCCCGCTATCCGCTGCACACGCTGCAAAGCATCGTGACCTTTTCCTATTCCGGTGCTTCACCGGCACTGATGGGTGCTTGCGCCAAGCGGGAGATCGGGCTGGCGTTTTGTACCCGGAGAGGGCAATTCCTTGCCCGTGTCTCCGGACAAATGCAGGGCAATGTGCTGTTGCGGCGGACGCAGTATCGGGTCGCCGACGATCCCTCTGAAAGCTGCCGCGTGGCCCGAATGATGATTCTGGGCAAGGTCTATAACGCCCGCTGGAGTGTGGATCGCACCCGAAGGGATCATGCCATGCGAATTGACAGCGGCCGCTTTACAGCGGTGTCCCAGCAGCTGCAGGGGCTTTTGCCGCAGATCACGGCAGAAACCTCGCTGGACAGTCTCCGGGGGTTGGAGGGCGCCGGCGCCACTGCCTATTTCAGAGTTCTTGACGACATGATCCTGCAGGGAAAGGATACCTTCTTTTTCCGTGAGCGCAGCCGCCGACCGCCGCTGGACGCTTTCAATGCCATGCTGTCCTTTGCGTACAGCCTTCTGGCCCACGACTGTGCTTCCGCCTTGGAATGTGTCGGCCTGGATGCCTATGTGGGTTTTCTGCACCGTGACCGTCCGGGACGTGAATCCCTTGCGCTGGATCTGATGGAGGAACTGCGTCCTTGCTTTGCGGATCGTTTTGTGCTGACGATGGTCAATAATCGCATCATTAAGCCAGAGGATTTCGATTTTCGGGAAAGCGGTGCGGTATTTCTGTCGGACACAGGACGTAAAAGCTTTTTGCATAAATGGCAGGAGCGCAAAAGGGAGCCGATCACCCATCCTTTTCTGGAGGAAAAGCTTCCTTGGGGTCTGGTTCCTTATGTGCAGAGTCTCTTGTTGGCAAGGTATCTGCGGGGCGATTTGGACGACTATCCGCCGTTTTTATGGAAGTGAGGGGCTATGCTGGTATTGATCACCTATGATGTAAATACAGAGGACGCCGCCGGACGCAAACGCCTGCGGCAAATCGCCAGGCAGTGCGTTAATTACGGGCAAAGAGTGCAGAATTCTGTATTTGAATGCTTGCTGAACACCGCACAGTGTCGCAGTCTGCAAAATACCCTTTGTAAGATTATGGATCCCCAGCGGGATAGTCTGCGATTTTACTATTTAGGGAAGCAGTATGAAAAGAAGATCGAGCATTTCGGCTGCAAGCAATCGTATCTGCCAGAGGACACACTGATGATCTAGTGCGAAGGAGAAGCGAACAGAACGCGTCAGGAAGGTTCGCACCTACTTTTGCAAGTTGAGTTCCTGAATTTATCAGAAAAACGTTCTGACAGACGACGTTTCCCGTTGGTTTTTATGCTTTAACTGTCTGTTGTTGCAAAAATGCAGAACATAAATTATGCATTTTTGCTGTCGCGCCCCGTATGGGGCGCGTGGATTGAAATCCCGTTATCGGCTGTATGATGGGTCTGGCTATCAGTCGCGCCCCGTATGGGGCGCGTGGATTGAAATTCATGGCATTACTGCTTTTAGTTGCGACATACAGCCGTCGCGCCCCGTATGGGGCGCGTGGATTGAAATGATTCCAGCTCCCGCATCCATTTTTAAGGAGGTAAAGTCGCGCCCCGTATGGGGCGCGTGGATTGAAATCTCCGTTATTGTTTCCGCTGTGGACTGGCTTACAAGTCGCGCCCCGTATGGGGCGCGTGGATTGAAATAGCAGCGTCACCGCCGCCAGAGCTCCGGCCGCAGTCGCGCCCCGTATGGGGCGCGTGGATTGAAATTTTGCCAACTGTTGTCCCTCCTCTCAGTTTGTCGTCGCGCCCCGTATGGGGCGCGTGGATTGAAATCCTTGTTTATCATACACAAGTTGGCCCCATTTGTCAGTCGCGCCCCGTATGGGGCGCGTGGATTGAAATCACATCAATCAATTGGACTCCTCCATTGTCTTTGGTCGCGCCCCGTATGGGGCGCGTGGATTGAAATTTTGAAGATCCAAACTGATAGCGGAGTATACTGTACGTCGCGCCCCGTATGGGGCGCGTGGATTGAAATTGGGTGGCTATGAAAACTCCGTTCAGGATGGCCAGTCGCGGCCCGTATGGGGCGGGGGGGTTGAAATTGG
>OCJY01000020.1_pt1 | contig 76205 bp, 69 predicted proteins | sample 1502791 | NCBI WGS metagenome assembly OCJY01 (sample SAMN01915221, study PRJEB22387) | human gut metagenome | isolation source: stool | host: Homo sapiens | place: USA | reverse complement strand
CCAGCGGGCATTTTTAATTTCAAGGGTTCTCTGAAAGGAGAACTTTCCTTTAATACAAAAAACCGCAGAAAATATACACTTTCTGCGGCTCTAACCCCATGCAATAAAACCACCTCACATTATCACGGCAATTTCATCATCCAAAGGAATTGGTAACGATCAGAATTTCTCATAGTTACCTGACATTATGTGAACTACCCATTGTCGTCGAGTAGATATGTCCCTTACGAGGCATACCCCTCACAGATCCGGACGTGCAGATTTCCCGCATCCGGCTCTTTACAAAGCTGATTCTTCAACGACTATCATCCGTATATACTGACATATATTCGTGGCTGGGTTATCGGGAACACTTTGAGCAGTTCCCTGTATCCCTCCCATGTGTAGCTGCTTTTCTGGCTTCTTCTGTTCAGCCAGTAGAATAGCATTCTTTCTACTCTTCGCCTAAATCGTTCCAGCGACCGAATGTTGTCTGTAATTCCATAGTAATGGTTATATCCCACCAGCATTCTGTTCAGTTTCTCTACAATCAATTTTACATCCCAGTGCCGCATTTCTTTTAACAAGGTATATATTTCTTTGCATTTCTTCCTAAACTTCTTCCTGCTGGTTTTCCTCTTCACTCTGAACTTCCCGTTCCTGCTAATGGAACAGTAATGTGTAAATCCCAGGAAATCAAATGTCTCCGCTTTATGTCCGGCTACCTGCCCATCTTTCTGCGCATATCTGCCAAATTTTATCAGGCGGCTCTTGCTTTCCTCCATTTCCAGCCCAAAATGCCCCATTCTTTTGATAAGGTGTCCGTAGAAGAATTCCGCATCTTCCTTATATTGGAAGCATACAACAAAATCGTCGGCGTATGCGACCAGCCCTGCGTACCCCTTTAGCTTCGGTCTGATAACCTCTTTGAACCACCATACCAGAACATAGTGCATATATACATTTGCTATGACAGGAGAACAGACTGACCCCTGTCCTGCACCTTCCTCTGTTGGCTCAAATTGAAAATCTTCCATTATCCCGCTTTTGAGTATCCGCCTGACCAGCCGTATGATGTTTGGGTCCTTTATTTTCGCTTCTATGAAACGGATTACCCACTCATGGTCTAAATGGTTAAAGAATCCCTTTATGTCCGCATCCAGTACGTAATTTGTAGGGCAGTTCTCTATATAACCGTTCAATTTCCTGATTGCCATATGGCATCCTTTTCCCGGTCTGAATCCCATCGTTTCCTCATAGAAGAGTGGTTCGTATACTGCTTCCAGAATACGCCTCAAGGCTTCCTGCACCAGCTTATCCTCATAGCAATAAATGCTCAGCGGTCTGGTTTTCCCATTTTCTTTTGGGATTTCTACCCGTCTGGCTGGCTGCGGCTTATAGGACTTATTCTTCAGCCGCTCCACCAGTTCCGTCAGATTTTGTTCCAGTTTCTTCCCGTATTCTTCCTTCGTCACTCCATCAATCCCCACTGCTTTCTTTCCGTCCATCTTTTCATGGCAGGATTTCAGCAGCTCCTTGTTGATGAAATGTCCTATTGAAGTGAACACCATGTCTGGATTTTCTCTTGATAGTTGTGATATTCTCGCCAATTTCGTTTCCATCATATTTCCTATCCCTGTGTATAGATGATGTTTCCTCTTTGATATCGCCTTGCATGACAGGAGTGTGAGGAACACTCCTTCTCGACTTCCCTCCATCGGCATTACCCGACTTCACAGGTACTATTCGGTCATCCGACTGCCTGTATCCCTTCTGTTATTTTCCCTTTTCGGTCAGCCAACATACCACATATTTTACACTATATGCGGGAAATACAGGCTCTCCCCAGTTGATATGATACCATTGTACAGCATGACTGGCTCTTGGACACCGTAGTGATGTGTGAAATCTCACCATTACGATAAACCCACATGTTGCCTTCCGCTGCTTTAAAAGCGTCGGCTCACTAATTAACCCAGATTTCGGTGCTCAATCACATTTCAGCCCTACTGCCTGACTGTCTACGCTTAGAGAGTAACGTTGCCGTCATTTTCCCAAGACTCGCTACTGGTGGTGTGGTTAGCACCTTCCCAGACGGGATTTCCACCCATTAAATATCATACCCTTCGCTGGGCGCGCTAAAGCCAGTGGGATTGCGGTAGCCTTATTTCAAATAATCACTGAAACTACACTACCACGGAAATCAGGAAATATCAATTGGTGTACTTAAATTTCCCTTCCAGTTTTTCATTTATGAAAATAGTTCCATCAGCAACGAGCTGTGGGACTTTCTTCCATAAGCATCACCTTACACCTTTTTTTATAACAGGCAATACCATATTTCAAAATTACCTGCATTCCATTCTCACGGAGTTGATCTGCATATCTATATTTTCCAATCTGTTCCAACGCCTTCCTGCATTCGGAATCAAGATCGGCATCATGGGCATATTTCACTTCAATGACAATTCCGATTTCCTCATTATCAATTTCTACCTCAATGTCACTATAACCATCGCCGGATTCCTTATTAGATGCCACACCCCACGTTTCCTTAAATCCCAGAATCCCCAGCAAAATCCCATGATAAAAATTCTCCTTTGTCTGTTTGCGTACAAATGTATCCCGGATACTGATGGTTTTTTTTAAATATTCATTAAACTGTTTTTCTACACTCCCGGCATCACCATTTTTTAATGCCTGGCAAAATGCATCTAACAGTCCTCCGTCTTTCTGAACATCTTTCTTAAAGACCTCCATGATCTGCCGGGTAAATATCTTACGAATCTCCCTATTCGGAATCACCAACTGAAACGTATCATCCATAGATTTGCCACGCTGCGTCAAATAGCCCGTGGTAAAAAGAACACTCCAGATATTATCTGCGGAATCATACAAGTCTTTATACGTTAATTCCTGATGAATTTCTTTCACTACGATTTCTCCCGCAACCAGCTTTTCAATCTCCCGCTTTACCGTGCCTGTATCAGCTTTTTCAATAAAATGTCTCACCACATCATTACTACTTGTGTTAGACCAGTAATCCTTCGGTACAGCCTCTCTATCCTCCCTCAACTCATCACAATAGTTAATGACATCCCATGGACAGTATACTTCCACGTCGCCAAACCGATAGCCGTCATACCACTCTTTTATAACCCCGTATTTTTCTGTAAGTCCATAATATTCCAGTATTTCTCTTACCTCTTTATCTGTAAATCCAAAATACTCATTAAAACGGACATCCGCAACAGATAAGACCTTCAGATTGTTCATGCCTGTAAAAATACTTTCCTTTGCGATACGTAAGCATCCGGTCAGCACAGCAAAGTAAAGATGTTCATTCGTTTTGAGTGTCTGACTGAATATATTTCGTATCAGCGAGACCATCTGGTCATAATAACCCTTTTCATTAGCCTTTGCCAGAGGTACGTCATACTCGTCAATCAGAATAATAACTTTCCTGCTGTAATGCTTCTGAAGCAATCCACAGAGTATTAAAAGTCCGTTCATTAATATTTCATCTGACATTTCAAAATTTCCCCTGTCATCTACATGAATCAATGCATGATACCGCATTTTCTCCGCTTCTGACAGTTCGCTGCTATGTGCCAGCATTCCATACCGCAAAGCCTCATTTCCGATAATCGAACACATCATAGAACGCGCTGTTGTAAAATTATCGCCATTTACACCTTTGAGCGAAATAAAAATCACCGGAAACCTACCCATATATTTTTCGCACAAATCCTTCTCTTTTGAAATGTCCAGACCTTCAAACAACAATTGATCGCAGCCAATACCAAAAAACGTCTTCAACATACTCATATTCAGTGTCTTTCCAAAACGCCTGGGTCGGGTAAAAAGGTTAACTTTTCCCCAATTGTAGAGTAAGTCTGCAATCAGTGCTGTCTTATCAAGATAATAAAAGCCTTCTGTTCGGATTTCAGCAAAATCCTCAATTCCAATCGGAAGCTTTTTCTTTATAATATCATCCATCTTTGCATACACTCCTTTCCCACAGATCACTGCTCTTTTGTAGTTTCCATTTTATCATCCGCCCCTGAGAATGGCAAGCGCAAACAAAAGAGACAGGGACATTCAAAATAATATCTCTGTCTCAAACATCTACGACATTTTCAATAGTTCCAGTTCAAATTGTACAACAGCCAGTTCAACCGTTTTCTGTTCATTGTTTCATAAGTAGAGCATACCTTATCTGCAATACACACCAGATAACTCTCCCGGTACATCGGCGGAATCGGTGTCAATGGAAACATGTGCTTTCTGATAATATCCTTCTCCCGATGGGTCAGGTGAAAATCCCGGCTGGCATTGCGCAACGCACATCCCGGATGGGTAAAGCCATGAAAATGTCTTCCCTCTGACTTGTCATGCCAGTCATAAAGAAAATAATCATGGAGCAATGCTCCCCGTATCAATTCTTTTTTCTCAACTCTGATATGAAAACGTTCTGCAAGCCAGCAGCTATAATAAGCCACTGCAATACTGTGACGATATACACTTGTGATTCCATGCTGTATATATGCTTCAGTTTCTTTCAATCTGGACTCCCGGATTACCTCATCTACAATCTTGATAAATCCCTCTTCATTTGAAAGCTTAATCTCTTTCTTTTGATTCAATGGTCAATACCCCAATCCTTTCATAACTCACTTTTCCCCTTATTCTCAGTATAGAACTATGCCGCACAGGATGTCAAGTTATATTATCTTAACGTTTCAAAATTCACAATCCGGGTCGCCGCGTCTTTGACAAATCTTGCATCATGTTCCACAAAAAGCATCGTCGGCTCAAATATTCGAATTAACTTCTCAATCTGCATTCTGGAAAAAATATCAATATAATTCAGCGGCTCATCCCAGATATAAAGATGTGCCTGCCGGCATAAACTTCCTGCAATCAGTACCTTCTTTTTCTGCCCCTCACTATAGTCTTCCATTCGTTTTTCAAACTGCGCTCTTTCAAAATCTAATTTCCGTAAAATCGCCAGAAACAAGGTACGGTCAATTCCTTCTTTTTCCGCAAATCCATTCAACGTACCAGATAGTCCAGAAGCATCTTGGGGAACATAGGAGATTACAAGTCCCGAAGCCAGCTCCAACCGACCGCCGGAACACGCATTTATCCCCAAGACCATCTTTAAAACACTGGATTTTCCACAACCGTTTCCACCTTGAAGTGCCACACGCTCTCCGTTTCGTACTTGCATGCACAGATGTTTCAACACCTGATGTTGTTCATAAGCAATATCAACGTCCTCCATACGCACCAGAACCTCTTTCTGATGTTTCAGTGGTATCAGTTTCAGATCATCTACCGTCTCCAGATTCTTCAAAAGTGAAGACTTCTCTTCCAACGCTGCCTGTGCCCGATGTTCCAGATTTTTGGAATGTTTCATCATCTTTGCCGCCTTGTGGCCGATAAATCCACGATCAGGACGCAACCCTGCAATTCTGGTTCCCTTTTTCGTCTTTTCCACCTCATCCGACCAATTCTGTGCACTTGCTGCTGCCTGCTCCAATTTGCGGATATCCCGTTTCAACTTTTCATTTTGTACCCGTTCAAAATGATCCTGATTTTCTTTTTGCTCCCACCAGACAGAAAAATTTCCTCTCGACACCGTGATATTACTCTTATTAATAGCAAGTACATGATCAATACAGCCATCCAGAAAATCCCGGTCATGAGAGACTAATATAAAACCTTTTTTCTGATTCAGGTATTCCCGAAGCTTCACCCGGCTCTCCATATCCAGATGATTGGTGGGTTCATCAATCAACAGAAAATGATGATCCTTTGCAAACAATACAGCCAAAAGTACCTTTGTCTGCTCTCCGTTACTCAAGGTGGAAAACGGACGGTAAAGTACATCACTGTCCACCTCAAGCAGATTCATCTCCCGGCATACCTTCCAAAACTCATAATCCGGATCCGCCTCCTCGATTACCTCTATGGTGTCCTTTTGTTTATCCGAAACTATATAGGGAAAATAGTCAAACACCTCTCTGGAGCTGATTGTGCCTCTGTACTCATACTCCCCCAGAAGTAATTTTAAAAATGTTGTCTTCCCCCTTCCATTTCTCCCGATCAATCCCAATTTCCAATCCGTATCAATCTGAAAAGTCACCCGGTCAAAAATCAAGTCATCGCTTCCTTCATAGTAAAATGTCAAATCCTGAACACAAATCTGTGACATCTGTTTCCTCCATTCCTTCCATAGCTATCCTCATCAAAGGAAGTTCCATACTCCTTTTGAGAACACAAAAAACCGCAGAAAATATACACTTTCTGCGGCTATAACTTCACACAACAAAACCCCGTTACATTGTCACAGCAATTTTATCATCCGAAGGAATCGACAACGATCAGAATTTCTCATAGTTATCAACCATCATTTCAAAGAAAGTACCTATATTTCCTGCAGCGCATGACAAAGACAGACAGTGTTACTGTCATCAACTCATGCAATCTTAAGTTCATCCTTATCTGCAAGAAATAATAATCATACTTCCCCTCCTTTTTCTCTTTTTCAAGTAATCACTTGAACTAAAATTACACTACCATGAAAATCAGGAAATGTCAATTCACACTTTTCATAATCTCCTAACCCACAGAACAAACAACAATGTTTCTTACACATTGTCTCTAACTCTTTTAATGCTTTATTAATTTGTGAACGCTTCATTTGGAAAATTTCCTTTCCTTAAATTTGTGGCAGGAATTGTGGAACTTTATTGCTCCAACTTTGTTGATTAGGACCCGTTACTCCGTATCCATATCCAACAACCATCAGCGTATGGACAATTATTTCTTTAAATTTTAAAATAAGGCTCCGGAAGCAAGCTTCCGGAGCCTTATCTCTCACTATATATTCTTTTAAATAAACGGACATGTCTGTTGGCGCAGACATCACCATATAGGAACATCAATTGCTTCAACACTTATCTATCAGCGTTTCCTCTGCGTCTTCTGACAATCAATACTACTGCCAGTCCTGCTGACAACGCAACGACTGCAGCCCAAACTCCAATTGATGTTTCATCGCCTGTTTTTACAGTATTTACAATTGTTGCTTTCTGAGGAATCTTCTCCCACAGTGCATATACTGTAATTGTCTGCTGGTTCTGATCGAAGGTCACTTCTTTTATAACTTTACTTGCGTTTGCCTTTTCCAGTGTCCATCCTCTGAACTTATATCCGGTACGGGTCGGCTCTTCAATATTCAATGTTACTTTACCAAAGCTATTTACAATTACCTGAGTCTGAGTACCACCTGTCTTCCATTTTCCGCCGTTTACATCGTAAACAAGTATGCAGCGAATCTCTTCCCAGTTTGCAAATAATGTAATATTTGCATTCACCGGTGTTTTAAAATCATAAGCCTGTGTATATGCTTCATCCAAAAACCAACCTTTAAACAGGAATCCTGCTCTCGTTGGTGCTGTCGGCTCAACTGCTGCAGCTCCTTCACTAACCGTCTGTGCATCTACTGCGCTTCCGCCTTTGCTGTCAAAGCTTACAACGTATGAAACCGGCACTTCACCATCAACCCATTTTGCATATAAGGTAATATCTGTATTAACCGGCGTTGCAAAATCATAAGCCTGTGTATATTCCTGATCCACATACCAGCCCTGGAACACAGAACCTGCTTTTGTCGGTGCCGTTGGCTCAACTGCTGCAGTTCCTTTTTCAATGATCTGAGCTTCAATCACACTTCCGCCTACGGTATTAAACGTAACAACACAGTCATCCACTTTATTGATTTGGGTATAGAATGTCCAGTATGTAGGATTCCTGGATCCATCATAACCTGCCTGTACCTTTGTTACTCCATCTCCTGCAGGTATCGTCAATACCTTTGTATTTGTATCATAGTTTGGATTATCGCTATTTGTTTCTTCAAAAACACTGATAAATGTACTTGAAACTACTTTGTTTAAATCAATTGATTTACTTCCATCCGGATTCACTGTATAAAATCCATCAAGATCAATAACAACGTTTCCTGTATGTTGCTTAATCGCATCACACCCGCTATACTTTGTCATCCCTGCTGAAATATAGACAGTCTCCTGTCCGTCGGAATGCCATCCTACAACCAGATTCGGGCAATCCCGAAAATCCAAGGTAGTAAGAGGATTGCCTCCATATTCAACATCATACAGCTGGCTCATTCCGGAGACATCAAGACTCATCAACTGATTATTGCAGCAATCCAAATATGTTAAACCAGTAAAAATCTTAATTCCTGTTAAATCTTGAATACCTTTGCTCCGTATACTTATACGTGTTACCGCACCGATTTCACTGTCTGACAACACACCATCAGAATCTTTATCCAATTGACTTACTACCCACGCTCTAAAATTCGGATCCGGAAAGTTTGTCTCATCAATTGCTACTCCCTCTCCTGCCTGTACCGCCGCACCTGGATCCTCTGCCGCAGTTGCCTCCTCCGGGTTAAGCATTGTCTTTGCTTCTTCTGCCTGCGCAACATCTTCTGTCGGCTGTACTTCATTCTCTGTGCCAGTCTCCTCTGTCGGCTGTACTTCATTCTTTATGTCGGTCTCTTCTGTCGGTTGTACATCATTCTCTGTGTCAGTTTCTTCTGTCGGCTGTTCATCATTCTTTATGTCGGTCTCTTCTGTCGGCTGTACTTCACTTTCAGTGCCGGATTCTTCCTGCACCGCTTCCTCGTTACTGATCTCTTCCGCCTGCAAAACAACCTGTTCTTCACCGGACTCTTCCGCACGAACTGTGCTTAACATTGGATTTCCCATAATAGATACAGCTAAAGTAGCTGCTAACGCTATGGCGGCAATTGATTTCCTTTTCATAACCTTACCATCCTTTTTTTAATTTTAACGATTAACTGGTAACCAACATGTTCAGCGTAACACCAAAAGGAAAAGAGAGAAATATATTTTTTTTTAGAAACATATATTTTTTTCATGTTTTTTCCTTCCTATGTTTTCGCTCTTATTTATTCATGTTTTCTCTTCATTTTTTCCTGCAAAATCACTGATAATCCTGCAAAAAAACCTGTAAACAAGACTGTACATCTTGCTTACAGGTTTTCTTACACTTACATTGTATCTACGAATTCAAAATTTTTAACTTACAGATTAAACAATACCCTGAGCCATCATAGCATCTACAACTTTTTCAAATCCTGCAATATTAGCGCCCATTACGTAGTTTCCTTCCTGACCGTAACGTTTTGCAGCATCGTCAATGTTGTGTGTGATATTTACCATAATCTGCTGTAATTTTGCATCTACCTCTTCGAAGGTCCAGCTCAGACGCTCGCTGTTCTGGGACATCTCAAGTGCGGAAGTAGCAACACCGCCGGCGTTTGCTGCCTTACCAGGTGCAAAGATTACTTTATTCTGCTGCAGATATTCCGTAGCTTCCAGAGTGGTAGGCATGTTCGCTCCTTCGCAAACTGCAAGGCATCCGTTTGCTACCAACTGCTTTGCATCTTCCAGATGCAGTTCATTCTGAGTTGCACAAGGAAGTGCGATATCTACTTTTACGCTCCATACACCGCGTCCTTCATGGTACTCAGAGTTCGGACGATAATTCTTGTACTCTGTCAGACGAGCGCGTTTTACTTCTTTGATTTCTTTCAGTGCGTCTACATCAATTCCGTCCGGATCGTAAACCCATCCGTTAGAATCAGAACAGGTAACAACTTTCGCACCTAACTGATGTGCCTTCTGAATTGCGTAGATTGCAACATTACCGGAACCGGAAACTGCGCAGGTCTTTCCTGCCAGCTCAATGCCGTTCAGCTTTAACAGTTCTTCTGTCAGATACAACAGACCATATCCGGTAGCTTCTGTTCTTGCCAGAGAACCGCCGTATGTCAGACCTTTACCGGTCAGAACACCTTCATATAAACCACGAATTCTCTTATACTGTCCGAACAGATATCCGATTTCTCTTCCACCTACACCGATATCACCAGCCGGCACATCTGTATCTGCACCGATATATTTGCAAAGCTCTGTCATAAAGCTCTGGCAGAATGCCATGATCTCACGGTCTGATTTTCCCTTCGGATCGAAGTCAGAACCACCTTTACCTCCACCGATCGGCAGTCCGGTCAGAGAGTTCTTAAAAATCTGCTCGAAACCTAAGAACTTGATGATGCCCAGATTTACAGACGGATGGAAACGAAGTCCTCCCTTGTATGGTCCAATAGAACTGTTGAACTGTACACGGTATCCTGTATTTACCTGAACCTGTCCTTTATCATCTACCCATGGTACACGGAACTTAAACTGACGCTCCGGATTTACAATTCTCTCCAGAAGCGCTTCTCTTCTGTAAACTTCTTCATTCTCCTCAATCACCGGACGTAAAGATTCCAATACCTCTTTTACTGCCTGATGAAATTCTGGTTCACTTGGGTTTTTGGTTACGACTGACTCAATTACCTCATCAACATATGACATCTCTTATGTCCTCCTATGATTTCTCCCTTATTTTTCAGAGCTCCTTTATTTCGCTCATTCTATCATACTTATCCTGTCTTTACGGCGCTCTTTTTTCCATTCACGATTATAGCACGAAGAAAAACACTTTGGCAATACAGAATTTAAAATACTTCCTATTTTTTTCGCCTTTTTTTAAGTTTTTCATTGTTTTTTTCACTAAAACTGAAACAAAACAGCTTTTTTTATTTATTTTTAAAGTTACGACCCGGCATCTCTGCCTATTCACCTTTATTTTCTTCTCTTTTTCTTCTTTCTGACCGAGAATCCAAATGTCCCAAGACTTTTTCCCAATTCAAAATACTCCCCGTGAGAATACGCCACCAGCCCCGCATCATTTAAATGAAACTTTCCGCCCTCATCCAGATACTTCTCATCCACATTCACTCCGACCACTTCCGCCATAAAAAGATCATGACTCCCCAACCTTTTTATATCCACAACCCTGCACTCAATATTCACAGGGCTCTCCAAAATCCCCGGCACCTTCACAATCCTCGATTCACAGGGCGTCAGCTTCAAAACCTCAAACTTATCCACATCCCTTCCTGATTTCACCCCACAGTAATCCGCCGCATACACCAGATCTTTCGTAGTCAGATTAATCACAAACTCCCCCGTCTCTTTAATAATCTCATAAGAATACCTGCTCGGCCGCACCGAAATTGAAGTCATAGCCGGAGAAGTATTCAACGTAGCCGCCCAGGCAACCGTAATAATATTCGGCCTCTCCCCCTCCCTCAGACAACTAACCATCACTGCCGGAACCGGATACAACATGTTCCCCGCCTTCCAAAACTGCTTCGCCATCACACTACTCCTTCCATCCTCTATATATTTATTCCATCCAATACTGCTCTTCCAAAACCTTCTCCTACTAGAGCGTGTTTGAAAATTCATTCCCGCATCCTTTAGCTCCTGCAAAACAAAAGTCCGATACCCAAAACCCCCATTTCCGATACCAGACCTAATTACTCAAACCACCCATATTCCACTTTTCTTACCTTCCATGCCAGAGCGTGTCTGAAAATACATTTCCAAAAACCGCACGCTCCACTTTGCGTGGAACTTACCTCAAATTCCCCTCTGGTGTACTGTCCCGTTCACTTTCAGCCAGCAACAACAATATCACCGCAGAAGTCAGGAAAAGAGCGGGGGGAGAAGGAGCTTCCGAGGGATTTGCGCTGACTTCGGAGTGCGCCCGAAGATCCACTTTCTGTAAACACTTAGCGATGAGCCCATTGGCGATGAGCTTAGTGTGAACGAAAGTTAGCTGAGGGGAAACGAAGAAGCAAGCAAATCCCCAGAAGCTCCTTCTCCCCCCGCTCTTTTCCGTCCCCTTCACCACTACATCTGTTGCTGCTGCAAAGCCAACATAAATCCTGGAATCAGTTGTTTTTTCCTGGACACGACTCCCGGCAGAACCGCACTGTTCTCTCCGATGGTTTCCGGATGAAATGCATTCTCCACCAGTTCTTTCGCCCCATCCCCGTAATATACCAGTTCCGTAGATTCATTGATAATATTTGTCAGCATAAAAAAGACCTTCGGAAGCCCATGCTTAACACTTTCACTCTCAAGCTGCGGAAGCAACTGATTTTTGATACTTTCCAGTTCACCAGCATCCATAGAATTGATCTGTCCCACACCAAACGTAGCTTCTTCCACAATAAACTTCTTAAAGTCCTGATAAAAAATTTCTTCCGGCGACTTATCTTTCAGATTACTTCCTGCCCGAAACATCTCCGTCGCAAACTCTTCTATCACAATACCTGCAATTTCTGCCAATGCCTTAGCTGCCTCCTGATCCAGAAACGTACAGGTGGGTGACCGGAACATCAACGTATCCGATATAATGGCCGCACACAGAAGTCCTGCAATGTCCTGGGGAATCTCCAGATTTCGTTCTCTGTAAATCTGGTACATAATCGTTGCCGTACACCCTACCGGCTGATTCCGGAACAGCACCGGAGCCATCGTTTCCAGAGAACCTAACCGATGATGATCGATAATTTCCAGAATTTCCGCATCATCAATATTATCTACCGCCTGAGATTTTTCATTATGATCCACAAGAATCAATCTCTTCTTATTATTGCCAATCAAATTCCGGCGGGAAATTGTACCTACATACTTATTTCTCTTATTCAGAACCGGATAATCCCGGTGTCTCTGAGTTTTCATTATATCTCTCACCTGATCCACAAAATCACTGGTGGTAAATGTAATCAGTTTATTCTTTGTCATCAGATATTTAATCGGAATAGACTGATTGATCAATCTTGCAATCGTATATGTATCATGGGGCGAACTGATAATCACACAGTCATGATCTTCTGCCAGTTTCTGAATACTTTTTGATATCTTTGCTCCCAACCCCACGACGAGACAACTGGCTTCCATCTCAATCGCACAAAGCTGATCTTCCGCCCGGTTTCCAAGAATCACAAGGTCGTCCCGATTAATATAATTTTCCATCATATCTGGATGAAAAGAACCAACTACCACACGTCCTTTGATAAAATATCCATGTTCATTTCCCACAATCACCTGTCCATCCAAGGTTTCTGCAATACTGCGGTACTGTGTCCTTGCCTGGGACATAACGGTGCTGTCATAAGCGTCCATATAAGAACTTGCAATATCACTGACCGTAATAAGTCCCTGCAGATCATTATCCTCACTGGTGATTGGAAGCGTTACAACATTTTCCGCCCGCATCTTCTCCCATGCTCTCTTCACAGAGATATTACTTCTTACTCCTTCGATTTCATGGATATCAATCTCTCTTACCTGAGTTCCCGCATCCGGCAGATATCCCGGCGCTCTTACTCCAAAACGGCGCAGCACATATTCCGTCTCCTCATTAATCTGGCCAGCCCGCTTCGCCACAAAACTTTCATTTTCCGTACGATTCTTAATATCTGCATAAGCGATAGCTGAACAAATCGAGTCGGTATCTGGATTCTTATGACCTATCACATAAATCTTATTCTCTTTTTTCATAACTTCAATCCTCCTGCTTTTGCAGTTTCACTGTTCCTGACACTTCCTGCTGCCTCCCGAAACAGTCCATAATGACTTCAAACTTCTATTTCAACACAGTTTATCACTGATTTTTTATTTGGTAAATACCAATTTTTATTTTATTGTTTTTATTTTTTCACAAGTATGTTAAAATAATTGCATGTCAATCACAAAGCGGTAACTGTGAAAACATAAAGCAGTTGCTAATCAAAAAAAAGGAGCGAACAATATGTCAGAAGAAAACATGACCATGGACGATTTTTCCAAAGCTGTAGATGATTCCTTTGATTCTTTTAAGGATGAAGATCAGATGGCATGGGAAAAACTGAATCAGTTAAAGGAGGACAAAACCATCCTGACTGTAACGGTTGACGGCGTTGTCAACAAAGGTGTTGTATCCTATGTAGAAGGCATCCGCGGATTCATCCCAGCTTCTAAGCTGGCGCTTGGACGTGTTGATGATCTGAATGAATATCTGGGCAAAGAAATCCAGGTTCAGGTCTTTGATATTGATGAAGAGAAAAGCCGTCTGATTCTATCCTGCCGTGAGATCCTCCGCGCAAAGGCTGCGGAAGAAAGACAGGCAAAAATCAATGCAATTGCCGTTGGCAGCATCATGGAAGGAACCGTAGAAAGCATTCAATCCTATGGCGCATTCATCGATCTCGGTGATAACATGAGCGGTCTGGTACACATCTCCCAGATCAGTCATACAAGAATTAAAGATCCTTCTGTTGTTTTAAGTGTCGGGGATCCGGTAACTGTAAAAGTGATCGCTATCAAAGATGGTAAACTGAGTCTTTCCATAAAAGCATTGGTAGAAGATGCGGAAAAAGCAGAACAGGAAGAGATTGAAAAGATTGAAATTCCAAAATCTGAAGAACTGACCACCAACCTTGGTTCCCTGTTCAAGAATATTAAACTCTGATATCCCTGACACCAAAGTCGATTGTGACCTCTTTCCCGTTTCTGCATATAATAAAGTAAACCCGCAATCGAGGTTTTATACGAGAAAGAGGCACTTCTTTGTGCATACACATTCATCTGGGTAAAATACGGGTTCTCATCGATTGCTTTATATAAAACAAGAGTGACCGCCCATCGCTTACAGATACGCGGTTCACTCTACATAGCCCAATGAACAAGAATCAGGGAACACCGCCGAATGCCATTGATTCATTCGGTGATGTTCCCTGAACTAATTTCGCAAAACAGGAGCGTTCTTTATGCCGCAAAATACCGCCGTTTCAGCCTACACCTATATCGTAAAATGTAGTGACAATACTCTTTACACTGGTTGGACCAACGATCTGGAAAAACGTATCAAGACCCACAATGCCGGAAAAGGCGCCAAATACACCAAATCCCGCCTTCCTGTCACTCTTGTCTATTACGAAACCTTCCAAACCAAAGAAGAGGCCATGCGCCGCGAATGGGAGATCAAACACCTCACTCGCAGCAAAAAACTTCAGCTTCTCACATCATTTATTACATAGCGGCTTTCGGCATCTCGTCCTTTGCCTTGTTAAACATCTCTTTAAACTTGCTTGACAGCTTACATAATTTTCCATACAGATCAAAGGTAATTTCTGTCTGAGGTGCTACGCTCATATAGGAAACCATCATTTTTACCATCATATAACTGTCAATAAATGCTGCCTTAACACATATCGCTATCATAACTGCCAATAAAAAGGCTACCACTCCCGACCAGTTAAATATCGAAAAGATACCGCCTATAATTGCAAAAGGAATCACCCATGCTGCAGCTGTAGCCGCAATTACGATCAGGGTTGTGACAGCCGCATTTTTTAACAGATGCCTGGCATTTTGAAAATAGATTGCCACTCCGTCACAGCCGCATTTAAATGCACCTTCCTCTTTTTTATAGAATGTATAGCCGAGACAGCATTCATCCACATAACCAAGCGCTATCCCTATAAAAAGCTGAAGAATACTTACTACTGCACTGACACCAGGTATACTTCCAAATATATTATCAATTTTCCCAACTGTATTTTGAAGCTGTTTTACTGCTCCGCTTATCAAACGGTCAATTACAAAATACGCATTGGATGCGGCAAACCGTTCCTTAACCATATCTTTTCCCGTTTCAAACATCTGGTCCGGAATCTGTCCGGTGGTTACTGCTGTCGTTATAATTGCAACATGAGCAGCCTTTATCATATACCCTACATAATGCATGGCAAACTGATAAATTCCCGCAGTTAAAATAATCCACATGAGTATCATAAACATGAATATCATATTATTACGAAACAGTGCTCCTATACCAGCACACATCGCCAACAATATGACGGATATTAAAGTAATTGCCGCCCCCATTGCAAGCTTTAACCATGCAAATTTCATTGTTTTAAAATAGATATCTTTTACACCCATCTCTTTCCTCCTCTATCTAATGTAAAATCAAAAGCAAAATGCTTTCTTGAAAAGAATATATCAGATGGGTGTTTGTAATTCCACCGACCAAACCGTACAATTACAGCAACCTGCAGTTGCTATTTCATATTCATTTTTCGCTTTATTTCATCAATAATTTTAGAAATTTCATCCAAGGTTTCCAAAATCTCATTCATTCGCATTTTTTCATCCTCATCGATAATTCCATCCTTCATAATATCCACCAATTCTTTTGATATACTATCCATATCCTGAGCGGAACCTAAAAATCTAAGCACAACTCTGTCCAAACTTTCATCATTCTTTAATTGAATATGTTCTTTTAACAGATAATCTATGGATATATTAAAAAAGTCACTAATAAGAATCAACTTATCCGTTTCCGGTAAATTTGTTCCCAATTCCCATTTTGAAATAGCTTGCCTGCTTACATCTAATTTTTCTGCAAGTGCTTCCTGTGAATAGCCATTTTCCACTCTTAAATTCAATAATTTCTCTGCAAAGTTCATTCTTTTGTACCTCCCATAAAATTATATTTTATGGATGGGACTAAATCAACCACTTTACAATGGAAGCTTCGCAATTTTAAGTTGCGGCAATGAGATTTGCCTGTCAACTGCATACGATTGTATACAGAATATCTTGATCCCAACAACAGATAAAATCTATCATATTATATCGGCATTCCTGCCACAAAAAAATACATCATAATAAAGTGACAGATGCTCCCACCCATAACAAACAAATGAAAAATCTCATGGGATCCAAAATTCTTATGTCTTGCATCGAACTTTGGTGTTTTAAACGCATACAGAATTCCTCCCACTGTATAGATGATGCCGCCTGCCAGCAGCCACCCAAATGCCGGTTTTGACAAAGCATGGAAAATTTGAGAAAACGCCAGTACACACAGCCATCCCATACCGATATATAACACGCTGGAAAACCACTTCGGGCAAGTAATCCAACATGCCTTTATGATAATCCCCAAAATCGCCACTGCCCACACTGCCGTACAAAGCAGTTTTCCACCTCTTCCATTCAGAACAATCAAACATACCGGAGTATAGCTGCCGGCAATCAACACAAAGATCATCATATGATCCATCTTTCTCAGCCGGCGGTTTACCTTTTCATTAACATCCAGCGAATGATAGATCGTGCTTGCCGCATATAATAAAATCATACTCAACATAAAAATTCCAAGAGCGATCATATGCAGATAATCCGGCTCTCTTGCCGCCTTTACCAACAGCGGTGCCGCTCCCAATATTGCCAATATACAGGCAATTCCGTGTGTAACTGCACTTCCCGGATCTTTAATACCTAATTTTTTCATAAATCCACCTCTCAAATTCACACATATTCATTACATAGTTTTGATTACTATGTTTTATTTTATTCAATACTACACTATATATTATTAAAAATCAAGAGGTTTCTTATACTTTTTATGATGATACCAGGGTCAAAAGGTTATGTCTGCATGCAAAAACAGACTTTTGTATCCCGGATCTGTAATCATCCAGGATACAAAAGCCTGTTCTGCTGCTGCACTGCTTATTATTCTGTCTCCGGCGGCAGATAAAGAGCCGGATCAAGGGGAGTGCCATCCTTGCTAAGTGCAAAATACAAGTTACTTCCCTCTTTTGTAAAGTACTTTGTAGGTGCATTCACTGAGCCAATCACTGTACCGGAGGCAACCGTCTGCCCCTGCTCCACATTCACATCTTTCAGCTGCCCATAAACTGCCTGGTAACCGTTACCCATATCCATAGTAACTGTTGTTCCTGTAACTGCATCTTCTGTAATGGACGCTACCTGACTATTTGCCACTACCGCAACCGGAGTATCGATCTCAGCCGCAATCATGACGGCAGGATTACAGCGGTACAGATCCAAAGTTGAAAAATATACCGTATTGTCCATATTATAAGGAATTACTGTCTCACCGGAGAGCGGGAGACTTAACAAAGTACCTTCATTAAAATCCAATGCCGGAAGTACGGCATCAGAAGCTGTTGTATCTGCGTCTGCATCCAAAGCAGGTGTCTCCTGGGGCTGCTGCTGTTCCTCAGCCGGTGTTTCTGTCGGCGTTTCGGTTACATTCTGCGGAACATCACTCTGTTCATACTCAGACATCTCCGCCTGAGCATTACTGGTATTTGCATCAGCTGCTTCTTCCTCAGATGATTCAACCGTTTTGTCTAACTCATTTTCTTCTTCCTCTTTTGCACTCTCAATCCGCGCCTCTTCCTTCTTATTGCTCTCATAGCGGTACACATATACCCCGCATGCCAGGGTTGCCATCAGCAAAATGCCGCTCAACATAATACGCAATGTTCTCTGTCTTGATTTCATGTCATTCACCTCTACTAATTTTATAAAAAACACCATCGGTTTTTCTGTATTAGTAGGGTTGCCTGAAAATAGAAATCTATACAAAATTTCACTGATTATTTTATTCTTCTTTTCCTTTCCGCTTATCCCACCTGTGCATTTGGAAAATAATAATTCAGAATCTCTCTCCACTCCTTCCCTTCTCTTGCCATACTGTCAGCTCCAAACTGGGACAATCCCATTCCATGTCCCGCTCCCCGACAGGTGAATGAAATCGTATCTTCCTCTCTTATATATGTAAAAGATGCCGATGGCAGCTCCAATGCCTGACGAAAAGCCTCACCGGACATTCGGACTCCACCGACCTGCACATCCGTGACATAACCGGAAGAGTCTGTAGTTACCACAGAAATCTGATCTAAAATCCCCTCCTTTTCCAGATTCTGTCCGTCCGCTGTCTCCTGTCCGCTCCCACTGGTACCTGCTGCCAACGATTGCTGTATCTTTTCATAAAACGCCTCCTCTGTATAGCTGACTGGCTGCCTGTCAATTTCATAATCCAGATCTGCTTTACTTTCCACACCCACCAGCCAACCGTAACTGTCTTTTCCAAAAACTTCTTTTCCTCCCCTGGTCCAACCGTTGCTGGCTCTGCAAAATGGTCCCTCTACAATCTGCCCCCCATAGCGCAGCACACATCCCTCCGTACTTCGAACTGCCTCCCTGCATTTACTCAACATCTCCGCTTTCATGTCATGGTCTCTCTCATACTCCAGGTTCTCTTTCAGAATTTGATCGTATACTGCCTGCTGGTCTCCGGTTTTACTGAGCAAAAGCCAGATACGGCTTCTGACCAGAACTGCCTGGGCACAGATCATCTGATCCTGACTCTGCCTGGGTATTTCCCGATAGACAACCGAAGCCAGCAAAGATTCTATTTCTTTTTCCTTCGTAAATTTTACCTCCTGCTTTCCGGATAAAAGTATCGTTCCCAGAAGCGGCAAAAAAATAAGCAGGAACAGAATTGCTGCTGCAAACCTTATCTGTTCCTGCATCTTATGCTTTCTATTTCTTCTCATATATTAATACACGTTCTGCCGTTTTCAATCCGACTTAGAGTGTGTTCAGAAATAACTTGCGGTCATCCCAAACGGCAGATAACAGCCATTCGTTATTTTAATATATGAAACAAATCGTGTAACTATTCCGCACTATAACTGATAACACCGAATAAACTTCCACCAGAACTGCCTGATGCGTGATCCTCTGCCTTCCAGATTTTGCTCCAATTTCTGATAGACCCCGCGGCAAAGCTTTACTTCCTCTTCTGTCGGCAGACTTTGTGAGAATTTTGCTTTCTGAACACATGCAATAAACGTCAGGAATTCTCCATCCTCCAAAACAGAAAATGCTTCCTGAATTTTTTGCCCATACTCCTGATCCGAAATATGATTCGGCTGACCATATCCCGCAAAACGAAGCATTCGGTACATCTCGTGGGAGATCGACATAACAGCAAGCCGCTTACTCTTACTGCCAAAACGCTTCCTTCTTCCACGAATCAGAAAATACCTTCTAATCCAAATCAGACCATAAAAGATCGCTGCTGCCAATAAAACCAGTAAAATTGTACCTGCTGTACGAATCACTGCATCTCTTCCGGCATTCTGTTTTGATGAATCCTTACCATCTCCTGCATGATTATCCGGTGTCTCAGACACCTGAGGGACTGCAGTTGGTGTCTGTATCTGAGTTGGAACTGGTGTTATCCCCTCATTGGATTCCCCACCTTCCAGAAAAGAATCTGCTTCCTTGCCTGCATCATACCCCGGTGTAACCTCAACCGGTACCCAACCCAGAGACTGGTCATAAATTTCAACCCACGCATGTGCATTACCATCCGGTACCTCTGCCGTGAAGGTATCTGCACCTGCATCCTTTTTAAATTCATTTGGCCTTACTACATATCCGGTCGCATATCTTGCCGGTACTCCAAGCATACGCAGCATCAGGACTCCGGTACTGGCAAAATGGGTACAGAACCCTTTCTTCTGTTCAAAGAAAAAATACTCCGTATAATCCTGTCCCGGCGGAAGCGGTGACAACGTTGTACTATAGGTACACTGAGAAGCCAAAAGTTCCCGAACAGCTTCAGCCGCCCAATACGGATAAGCAGATGGATTCGCCTCTGCCATTTCACCGAATGCATCCTCCATCTGTCCACATAATTCCCTCAGCTGTTCGATCCCTTCTGCCGGCACATACAGGTAATGCTCTCTGACATAGGCGCTGTACAAATCTATGGTAGGATTCTCCACCGCAGATGAAATCATAAGCACACCCGAAGGCTCTCCAAAATATCCCTCATAAGAAAGCTGATCCGTATATCTCACTGTCTCTCCGTCCGCCTGCAGTTCCAATGTCCCTTTCTCCAACGTATCAATCCCTGTATGATAAGGAAGATAACCATAAGATCCTTTGACTTCCTTTAAATCTACTTGATACGTTCCATGCCTTTCCACAACCTGCGTCGTATTCCGCAAGAAATCCCAGGACTCATACGTCTGATTGAGCAGCAGCTTTCTGGCCTCTTCAATCTCCTCCTGACTCATATCCCATTGGTTTTCCGCTGTCACCCGGAAATCTTCATCCGATATCTCCTGCCAACGATCCCCTTCATAAATTCCGCCGATAAATCCCCTCATATAGAGATTATCATCCGGAATCTTATCCAGTGTCACAGTCAGAGCCGTCCTGCCTGTCCGTCCCGGCGAGCTGTTGGTCAGCTGACCGCTTTCCACCTTCCCCTGCCAGGTAAATCCTGAAAAAATCTCCCAACCGGAAAATGGCGTCCGAAGCATAAAGTCTTCAATCTGAACTTCCATTCTTTTCTGGAACCGCATCGCCTCTTCATGTTTCTCCACAAATACAGACGAAATTCCCGGCACAATCCACAGCGAACTCACAGACAATAAAACAACAGAACACACAAACATCAGAAGTCCTGCCCTCATCTGAAGGTTGGGAAGCAGCCTTCCCCATCTTTTGCTTCCCATAGCACAAAGTCCCAAACAGGCACAAATCCAGAGCAGGACTGCCCCCTCATCCGGGAAACAGTCTAAACTTAAGCTTGCACAAAATAAAATAACAGAAAGAATGGAGACTACACCCATCCTCTGACGCCGCAGAATTCCGTATCCCAACAGCATTACAAGCAGGAATGCCGTCAAACAACACACACGGTTCAGGTCCGTGCTCCGATCATCTGTTATAAAACTTCCAAATCCCTGCCCATAATAACGCTGTACCAGTTCTGAAATCTTATTAAGCAGCATTCCCATTCCGCTGATCAGACTTTCTCTCTGGTAAAAAATATAAATGCCCAAAGAAAAAGCGATAACCGGCAGTGTAATACGCAGTTTCCACTTGCTCCCGAATACTGCCAGAAACAAACATGCGGACAGACCTGCCGTCAGAAATACCTTCTGCATGGAAACTTCCAACTCCAGCATGGAAAATAGCCAGTATACACATCCGAAGGAAGCCATCACAAAATACAAAAAACGAACCCACATCTGAAAAGATTCACGATACTTCCGCTGATTGGCCGTACGCATCCTGACCGGACCAATTACGATAGAAGTTTCTTTTCGCCTCTGCACGAAAATCCACCTCCTTCCCATAATTCCAGCTTCAGATTCAGAAGATACGACAAACAATAGGTATGATAAGGATATTCTTCATGATACAGCTCCTCCAGATTCACACCTTCCGTATAGGGAAGAATCTGAAATAACTGCTCAATCAATCCATAAAGATGCTCCTGCGTTTCTATCTGCATACGGCAGATCTGATTTTCCTTTCTATCATACCATACCACCATATGGCGGCACTCCGCTTCCATAAGCCCGGAGGATACCGCCAATACCCTTTCCAGATATTCATCAGCATTGTCAAAACCGGAACCATTCTGCGCAGCCCTCATATCCAGAAACATGACCACTGCACAATACAGGGGTCTGGAAAATTCTTTCACCATCAAGTCTTCAGATTTCGCTGTCATTTTCCAGTGGATGCTCTGCATCCGATCCCCTCTCCGATAAGAACGGATCTGAAATACCTCTGACGGATCCTCCCCGCCCCTGGTCGTGTCATATTCATCCGAATCCAAAAGAATCTCCCAGTCTCTTTTATCTATGTCCAATTCCATCGGCTGGATGACAGGCATCACAGACAGGGATTCCTGCCTTTTTGATATGCTCACCGGCAGATAAAAGATCCCCAAAGGATCACCTGTATATACTCTCCCAACTGCAATACTCAGTTTCCCGCAATTCCCGCTACTCAACCGACATCTGCAGCTGGTCTTACTCTTCCTTGGAGACTGTATCCGAACCTTTTCCAAAGCAGTTCCTTTGTGATAATAATTCCTTACTTTCAGATAAAGTTTTCCACAAAGCAACGGCATTCCCGACTGATTATCCACCAGAATATCCACATCAACAGCCTGATTCTTCTCCGCAACAGGAACCGGCACCCGGATACTTACCTTTACCTTCCGTGACAGATACATGCTATACAGCAGCGCCGGAAGAAATAATAATACTTCCAGAACAAATACCATAATCACCATGTCTTTCGGATAAATCAACGCCAGATATCCGGTAACTGCCGTGCCCAACAGATATAAAATTATTCGAATCATATTCTGACCACCTATGAATGTCTTTCACGCACCGTTGGTTTCTGTGTCTTCTCAAGAATCTGCCGTATCACCTCCGCTACTGATACATGATTGATTCTCGCTTTCGAATTCAGCCGTATCCGGTGAACTGCAACATCAGGAAATACCAACTGTACATCTTCCGGAACCACATAGTCCCTGCCTTCCAGAAATGCATTTGCTTTGGCCATAGCAGCTATAGACAGTGTTCCCCTCGGGCTTAAGCCCAATTCGATCAACTCATGCTTTCTGGTCGCACCTACTAACCGTCCCATATATTCATACACCGCATCATGGATATAAGTAGCCTCTGCCAGCTTTCGGATATCCATCAACTCCTGTCCATTCATAACCGGCTGGACCTCATCCATAGGATTGTTCAGAACCTTGCCTTTTACAATCTCAATCTCATATTTCATATCCGGATACCCCATACTCATACAGATCATAAAACGATCCACCTGAGACTCCGGAAGGAGCTGCGTTCCGGCACTTCCAAAAGGATTCTGTGTGGCAATTACAATAAATGGCTCAGGAACCTTAATTTCTGTCCCATCCACAGTAATCTTTCCCTCTTCCATTACCTCCAGAAGTGCAGACTGTGTTTTCGGTGAAGTTCGATTGATTTCATCTGCCAGAAACAAATTGCAGATTACGGCTCCCGGCTGATATACAAAACGTCCCGTATCTTTCTGATACATGGAAAATCCTACAATGTCCGCAGGCAGTACATCCGGCGTAAACTGTACCCTGTTCTGCTGCAGTGCCATAGCCTTTGAAAATGCCACTGCCATCGTTGTCTTTCCAACTCCCGGAATATCCTCCAGCAGAATATGACCTCCTGCCAGAATCGCAGTCATCACCTTCGCAACAGCTTCGTCCTTTCCGATTACTGCCTTTCGAACCTCCGCAATTACCTGCAGAGCCTTCCTGTTATTCTTCATCTGTCCCATACTCGTTTCAACCCCTATCTACTGCATATCTCTCAATCTTTGCATACATCGACCCACCCTTTTGCATGGGAGATCTGCTCCAATTCATCACAAGTCACCGGTATTGCTGAATTACTGCTTCCTGCCGCCGGATAAACTACTTCAAAACGCTTCATAGATTCATCCAGATATACTTCCACATGTTCCGGATTTGCAAAAGGGCAAACGCCCCCGATCGCATGTCCTGTCAATGCTTCCACATCCTCCCCTTTGGGCATTTTTGCTTTCATTCCAAATGTATGTTTAAATTTACTGTTATCAATTCTCCGGTCTCCTGCTGTCACAACCAGAATACAGCTTCCTTCTTCCTTTCCATAAAAAGACATTGTCTTTGCAATCTTCGCCGGTTCGCATCCCACCGCATGAGCCGCAAGCTCCACGGTAGCAGAAGATTCACTGAACTCTATAATTTCCTGATCTTTGTTATACTCTTTCATGTAATCCCTTACTTTATCAATTGCCATCCCCTCTGGCTCCTTTCCTGTTACTATTTGTATAGGCGATTGCGAAACTCTTTCGGAGCCGCCTGTACGCTTTGTTTCTTTCTATAACCGGCTTCCTTATTCCAGACACGGTCAAATACTTTCTTCTACTATACCATAAAAAAACAATGCAAAATATTACGAATTCGTAAATTTCAGAAATATAATTTCTCTTGTTGACGCAGAAAAACTCTTGCTATACTATTAAGCTGTAATGTTGGATGCAAAGAGTATTTTGTGCTCCCGCAATCGCCTGCTAATAAAATTTTAAAGTGAGGTATATAAAACAATGAAAACCAAATTAAAAATTCTGGTCATCCTATGCGCTGCCGCAGGCATCATTGGATGCGTCCTGGGTATCAGCAGTTTACTGAAAATGCGTAATACCACCCAGGAAAAGACTGCATCTATTTCCTCCCTTCTTACGGAGTCACCTGCTCCAACAGAAACTCCTGCAATCACTCCTTCTCCAACAGAAACACCAACTCTGGAACCAACCGCAGAACCAGAGAATACTCCGGAACCGACCCCTTTCCCGACAGAAGAGCCAACTCCGGAACCAACTCCCTCCGGCAACGGTCATATCGTCGCAATTGATGCCGGACATCAGGCACAGGGAAACAGTGAACAGGAACCCATTGGTCCAGGTGCTTCCGAAACAAAGGCAAAGGTCGCCAGCGGAACCACCGGAAGAACTACTGGGGTTCCTGAATATCAATTGACGCTGGATGTCTCCTTGAAATTGAGAGAGGAACTTCAAAACCGCGGCTATCAGGTGGTCATGATCCGTGAAACACATGATGTGAATATCAGTAATGCCGAACGTGCCGAGACAGCAAATAATTCCGGCGCCGAAATTTTTCTGAGAATTCACGCAAACGGCAGTGACAGCAGTTCCGTGAACGGTGCACTTACCATGGCACCTTCCTCTTCCAACCCTTATGTCGGTTCCATGGCCGATTCCTGCCAGCGTCTCTCCCAATCTGTTGTAGATGCTTACTGCGCTGCGACCGGATTCAAAAATATGGGAGTGCAAAACTACGATAACATGAGTGGAATTAACTGGTGCCGAATTCCTGTAACGATTGTAGAGATGGGATTTATGACCAACCCTGATGATGATCTTGCCATGCAGGATCAGGAAATGCAAAAACGTATGGCATCAGGAATTGCAGATGGCGTGGACGATTACTTTGGGATTTAAGAAGGAATTTTCAAAAGGCGTATGAAACTATTGCATCTCATACGCCTGATTTTTATTCCTATTTTGTTTTTACATCTTCGTATGATAGCTAAGCTGCTTATCAACATCTCTGCCCGCATACATAACGCGAAGCATTGTCCGGCGAAAGCAGTTCAACGGCAATATATTTTGCAATATCAATTTTTTCTTACAAATTATCTTGCCCTGTTTTAAACATAAAAAAAAGCATGAGGAGTCCTATCTATCGTACCCACGTGAAATCAAACATATAGCATCCGGAATCTCAGAAAAAAGTTCTTTCCGTGTGAGCAGACCTTCTTTTTGGAGACGGCGTAGAAACTGATAATTCAGACCATCCAGCACTTCGGATGTCAGTTTTTTATTTTTAAATTCTTACCTTTTTATATATCTCTGATTTTTACTTTTTGGTACATTTGGAATTGTCATCTGCACCATACCACCTTCAAGTGCCGGATTAAGATAATTTTTTCTCAGGGTATCTTTCGACTTTAAGCCCAACAGCCCCAATATCTCATTAGCAGTATAAGGTGTGTCATATTCCATAACTTCCAAAAGCCTTTTCACATATCTGGATATATTTTCATTCGGACATCCGGGCTGTCTTCGAATTTCATCTAACACAAGATCTATCTGTTCCAGAATAAATTCTATAAAACGGGTACTATTCCCATCAATATGACACTCTGCGATAGCCTCGTAATATCCATCCTGAAATTTTTCTATCTGACTCTCCAGTGGAATATACTCAAAAACCGATTTCCATTTTGATAAAATCACCGTATGCCAAAGTCTTGCCATCCTGCCATTACCATCCGCAAATGGATGAATAAAAACAAATTCATAATGAAATACAGCGGCTAAAATAAGCGGATGAACTATATTTCTGTTACTTTTCATCCAATGAAACAGATCCTGCATTTGACCGGGAACAAATCTGGCAGGAGGCGCCATAAAAATACATTTGTCCCCATTAAACACGCCTTCCTCCCCCTGACGGAAAATTCCTGATTCATCCACAATATACTTCGTCAAAATACCATGAATTCGCTTTAGTTCTGAGATACTGTATGGATCAATAACTGGTATTTCTTCATAAGCAGCATAAGCGTTTTTCACTTCCTGAATTTCCTTTGCTGTTCCCAAAACAGTTTTCCCATCAATCACATCTTTTACTTCATTCAATGACAATGCATTTGCCTCAATGCGCAATGAAGAATGAATCGACCTTATTTTATTATTTCTTCTCAGATGTGGCTTTGATTCTAAGTTACTTCTTTCCGTAATCTGTCCTATTTTTTCTGAGACAGATGATACCAAAGTTAAAATCTTATCTGTAATCTCATATGGCGGAACATAGCTTCCCATAAATCCATACCTCCATCTTACCTGTTTTCTTACATATTATCTTACCCTATTTTGAGCACAAAAGAAAGTATGAATTCTATCCTTTAACGGTATAAATAAGTGGCAATGCATTCATTATAAACAATATTCTCCATAATATGCGTAGGTTCCTGCTGTCTGAAATTCAAGTTATGCATCTCTCTTAATCTCCACAGTATCGCTCTTTATTTTTGTGTGTAAACACATTTTTTAGTAATGATACTCTATTATCAAATGACTATTTATTCAATAATCATTACTATTTGTTGCATATTTTTATGTAATAAGAAATCGTGGTGTTGGGGTCAAAATGACCCTGATATCAAATTATTTTTCCATATTTTCAAAATACCTGTGAACAATCGCAGCGCATTCTGCACGATTTGCCTTGCCCTGCGGATTCAGAAGTTTTCCATCCGCACCCCGGATGATGTCATTGGCAACTGCCCAGGACATCCCTTCCTCTGTAAATCCGCTTACGGAATCACGATCCGGTCAGACAAAAAGATCTCCTTTAACCGTACCCTCCTGTCCACGGTATTTTGCGTAGCGATACATCATAACTGCCAGTTCTTCACGGCTGATACTTCTGGACGGTGCAACCCCCAGACAAGAAACCAACATGACCAGACAAAGCGCAAAACTTAGTATTCTCTTTTTCATTCTCATCCTCCTGTTTTTTCAAAATTTCTTTTTGATACATAAAATTTCACTCCTGACAAGCTTCTTATTCTGTCTGCCCGGATCCGCATTCTGAGTTTTTCACTCTGATTGGAATCCTATCCTGCCACTTCTGTCGTCATAATGATGTCTGTAGAAATACTGTAAATTTTTATACCCCTCCTCTTTTCTTTGATATTTTCCCGGAATCTTTGTCTATATTCCCTTTTTATGATGCAATGTTTTCAGGATTCCAGAAAAATATTCTGTTTATTTTTATTAAATTTTCTATTCTCCTACATTATATACCATCCAATTTGCACAATAAACAGGATCTTTTTTTCATTCTTGTCATTTTTTATTATGCATCTTGTACATCACCAATCTGTCGTGGGACATTTCCTGTGTTTTCTTGTCATTTTTGTTATCTCTTGCCATAAAAATATCCCCCTGGATTCATATTGGTTTCAACATAAATCCAGGAGGATGTATAACAGTTCTTTCATTTACATAAAATTTTCTTCTGCAACGGCCGTACCGCATTTTCCACTGAAATGCGCACCGATCAGTCCATCTGAAATCATACACTGATATCCGGCATCAATTTTTTCATTTTCTCAATATTCCCTTTTGTAGGATAATTAGGATTGAGCTTTTTCTTACTATAAGCGTAAATTGTGCTTCTCGTGAGATCCTCAATCAGCCAGGTGAAAAATCTTTCCCACGAACTAAATTTTCCGCTCTCAATAAAATCTCCAGGTTCCTCCATCATTTTACTTAATCCCTCTGCCTGTATAATACCCGATTGTAAGATTAAATACTCAAAGGACTCCGGCGTCCATACATGGCTTCCTTTGTTCACTTCCAATGCATGCATGTACCACACTTCTCATATCAGCTCCAAAAGCTGCACCATCAACAACTGCAAATATCTGCTTATCTCTGTTAGCAAGAATATATCCTGCCACATTCGATTTACCTCCCGCAGAATAACACAATATCTTCGTCTCCTTGCAAATAGCATCATACATTTCATAGCCGGCATTTGAATCTTCAGTAAGGATAATAGACGGTTTTATTTTTTCTTCCACCACCCTTTCCGGATACACCTGATGCATGGAATTATATACCTGTCTGGTATTTTGATAGTATCCGCTGTTTTTCAGGCAGTAGATTTCATTGACGCTGTACGGCAGCATAGGCAGTCCATCTCTTGTAATAAAAACAAAATAGCAGTCTGAATTCAAAACTGCTTCTGCAAAAACCTTTGAATATAAAAACCGTTCCTGCTCATCCACGAACACAACGGTATTCGACAGCCTCTCCAGTCTCGCTATAACACTTTCAGCATCCCCCGTTAACACAGCACATTCCCAGTCGCATATTACCTCCGTTCCCGGTCATGTTCTGCCGGACAGGTAATCACTCACAATCTGAACCAACGTTGTCTTTCCGGTGGCACTATCACCCTGTATGATTGTAATATTCCTGCGCAAATTCAATTCATAACGGAGCCTCTTGGTAGAAACTACAATTTTTACATTACCCTTCAAAAATTTCCACCTCCTGGAATTCCTTTAGAAAATCCGCATAGTTATGAACGATCTTACCGCTGTTTTTAATACATATGTCAAAAGGCTCCTGAAATTCCATCTCATAACCGAGCCTGACCGTTATGTCCTGCCGCTTTCCTATCTCCAGGATCCATTTTGCACAATTATCCCCACAGGCAGATGCATTTACAATAAGCTTTGGCTCTTTATACATAATAATGAGTGCTTTCACACCACCCGACAACCTTTCCGGAGCAATCACTCCCAATACAGGACTGTCAATAGCATGCGCTGATTCTACAGTTGAACCATCTACATCCCGAACCATTTCCCTGACCAGCTCATCTTCAAACCATTCATCCTCATAATTATATTTAAAATAAGTGTCCGGGCTGAACACATAATTGCTATCTTCGATTTCCTTAGACCCCCGGCTAATAACAATATTCAGCATAACTCTTTCCTTTCTGATAGCCCACCGTTTTGTCTGATTTTCAGTTTCTTTTTTCTTTCCTTTTCCCCTTATTGTAACAAAAAGCCAGATGAATTACACTACCCTTTTTACTTTGCTATAAAAATATCCTTCTGGACTTAATATTTATAGCAATATCAATCCAAAAGGATACATAACGTCTCTTTCGTTTACATGAATTTATTAAAAAGCTTCCGTAACAGCCGTACCGCATTTTCCACAGAAATGCGCACCCGGCTTTAACTGATTTCCGCAGTTCTTACATACAGGAATCTTCTGTTTTTCTATTGTTTCAACTGCCTGCTCCTCCACGATAAGTTTTGTTCCGCAGGCAGAGCAGAATCTGGCCTCGTTATCCATCTCTTTCCCGCAATTCGGGCAAACCTGAACGACTGGTTCCTGCAACGCCGCATCAATATCAGCGATCATATGCTTCATAGAATCAATTTTTTCTTCAAACTGATCAATCTTCTCGAAATAAAATTTCAGAACCTCCGGCAATGATTCAGACTGATCTTTCACAACATTGTAATATTCCTGTCCCAACTCAGCCAGGCTTTCTCTCTCTTCCTTCAGTAATTCGATCATCTGTATTTCTATCTGCTCTTTTTCTCTCAACAATCTTTCTGATTCCTGCCTCGTCATACAAATCCTCTCCCTTACCTACTATATAATTACTACACCAACAAAGGAATCTGTTTTCTCTCTTCAGTATACTCATTTCCTTTATTTTCTGTACACATCTATTATACATAACATAAAATATAATATCAATTTATTTTCCAGGATTCTTTAAACTCATCCGGCTCTGTCTGGCTTAACCACTTTTTTATACAAGATAAAGCAGCATAATGACAACCAGTATAATCAAAACAATGCTGCATACCGTTAAAAACGTCAACCATATTTCCAGACGAATCTTATTTTCCTTCCTGCCCTTGTTGGCTTTAATCTTGTTTCGCTTATCAAAATCAGCCAGCAAATTTCTGATCCATGCATCTGCAATTTGGGACATTCCTAATGCAGTCGGATGTACTCCATCCATAGAGTCATAGGAAACATCTATTTTTTGCAAATCCACTACTTTACAGTCGTACTGCCAGGCACAGCTACGTATTGCATTATTATATGTATCTAACGGGATTCCATAAATACTAAAAGGAAACATATTTTTGCCATCTGTGCTGGAAATTGGCAGCGTTGCGCAATAAATTTCTGCATCTGGATAAATCTGACGCAATTTCCATAACATCATTTCATAGGATGGTTTAAAATAAAAATAGTAGTTTCTTTCCCTGTATTCTTGATCCGTTACAGGTTCTACCGGAACACCGGATCCATAGTCGTTAATTCCCATAAATATAAAAATTACATCCGGAGTAATCTGACCACTATTTAAATCCGAGGTTCTCAAATCTCCATTTCCTGCATACCTGCTCCCACCGGATACTTTACTTCCGGAACAGGAATTGTTTATCAATAATTTGCCGCCAAGTTGATGCAGTACCTGCATCCACCAGGTACTTTCTACTGTATAAATCCCCGCCTTCAGACAGTATTCTCCCTCATAATAAATCTTACAATATTCTGGGTTACTGCCCCAGAATGTACTGATAGAATCACCAAGAATCGATACCTTCTTTCCATATAGCGGATTCTTTTGCCATGGACTTAGTATAGACTTAAAAATATCCAGATTTCTCTTTCCCTGTAAATGTTCTGCATTAACAGCAAAAACTACTTCACGAAAGGTATTTTTAAAGCCGCCATCCACAAGCTGTTGATAAAAGGCCCGCGCAACAAGTTCAGGAGGATTCAAAAGTACTCCGCACCCAAAATCTCCGAGCACCAACGCATGTGCGCCATGAGCTTCCGCAACAGCCATGATATTTTGATCCTGCTATTCAATACCTTCTCCAATTTTCCATAATCCGGTACGGTGATTCCATTTAAGTTTGGCGCCGGACAGGTAATCACATCCACCTGAAACCACTCATCCGTGTATTCCGGGTATTTGGTTTCTGTCTTAAATACTGTAACATTTTCCGAATAAATAATTCTGTCACTGTAAAAATAATCCATCTGATTATTATAATGATAGAAATCCTCAAAAATTTCCGGCTTCGTAAGACATGGATACAGATTGCTGCAACGACACAGACTTTCCTCCTGTGCATCAGCACCATACACTACTCCACCTCCGGGATTCACTTCATTAGCAAAATTCAAGACTGCGACCCTTTGATACAATTTTACTAATCTGCGTGCCGCTGCAAATGGCATTTCATCCATCACAGAAATTATAGTCGGATAATTTCTCATAACTCTGCTGGTCTCAAAATTTTCCGGAAAAACTCTGGTGCACATTACTGCCGATGCGGTGAGATGAAAAATCTGTTCATTTTCCCACAGCAATTTCTGTGTATCCTGAAAGATCGTCACAAGACGGTTTTCCATATTTTTTTCTCCTAAACCATGCTTTTACAATCTGTAATAATCATAATAGCAAATGCACCCCGGATGCCTTTCCTTATATTCGAATACCTGTTCATATGTAACACCATCAGAGCATGGATTAAAGAAATCCAGATCCAGATCATAAACCGGGCTGATATCTGTCACACCGGATTCATGAAACTGTAGATAACGCAGCTTCTTAAGCCCTGCTAATGGTGATAAATCTGTAAACGGATTGTCATCCAAACACAATTCCACCAGATTTTCACACCCTGCCAATGGACTAATATCCGCAATTCCACAATCAATCAGATACAGAGTTTCCAGTTTCTTACAGTTCTCCAATTCACTGATATCCGGCAGGAAAATTCCATAAATCTGAATAGTGGTTACATCATAACTATAAGTTTCTCCTCTCAGTATAAATGTTCCGGTTTCTTCTTCCTCCTCTTCATCTTCCTCTGTTTCCTCCACCCAATCCTCTTTGATCGGATTCAATGGAGACACTTCCAAATAGGTATCCTTTTTGTAAATAAATCCGATATGTATGATTAATCAAATCTCCCGTATTCATATACTTCCTCAGTTCTAAGAGATACCCTCTGCTCCATTTATTCCTTTAGCCAAAGCCACATCCTGCATACGATGTGTTTCTTCCAAATTTCTGAAAAAATCTATAGAGTTATCCATCAACTGACCAATTGTATCCTGAACATGCAAAAACATCTCCGCTGCTTCTCTGGCCGCCAAAGCGGTCTGCCCGCTTCCCTGAATTGCAGGCACTGATCCGGTTGTATTTTGTAATTGTTCTCTTAACTTTTCCAATATTGCAGTACCGTCTAAGATATGATTCAGACCATATAGAATTTCTTTGCTCACGTTTATCACTCCTCAATTATGTCATGTAATTTTTCAGTAAACAGGTTGTAAGTTTCGGGCGTGCTGTCTCCCGCTGCACCACTTCCCGAATAATCGAATACTCTTCCATCTTCCATTTCAAGAAAAAGCCTCCAGTGGAACCAGCCTGTTGTTCCCTCACTGCTTCCTTCATACCGCCTTTTCCAATTCTGTATACCTGAATCTTTTAATATTTTCTCCAACTGTAACAGTTCATCCCGAGACAACTCTTTCTGCTTTGTTGGCTTTGCGTGATTCTCAAGTAAATCTATCACTTTACCGAAATATGCAAGCTTACTCTTCCTGTCAAAAATCAATGTTTCCTGATAAGTTCCTTCATTCATATAAAAAGCAATCACCTGAATCTGAGGGATCTCTTCCTCTGTGAGTGTTCCTTCTTCAGACTCTGTCTCCGTCAGATAATGATAGCTTACCTCATCCTCCAGATTCTCCTCCTGCATTTCCTGCCTGTAATCTTCAAGAATCACGGGAATCTTTACTTTCTTTATTGTACTTTCCGTAAGTCCATACTTTTCTATAAAAGCATCTGCATCAATTCCTTCCAGTTCTTCCTCTGTAATCCGGCATTGCTCCATAAGAAATTCTTTTGATATCAACTGTTCTTCCATACTTTTATCCTCCAATCTCTCTTCTGAACTGTTTCCTGTCGTATTCTGTGTTTGCTGACAGCCAACAATACCAAGCATAAAAACCAGCCCTACCAATACAGAATATTTTTTAATCATCCAATTCCTCCAATTTCATACTCCTTAATACCTACCTCTGATGCCTTTATCATTATAACACTTATTCAATATCTGACCTTATCTTTTCTGCAATCGAATCCAATACTTTCGATGCTTCCGGAAAATGTTCTCTTAATGATTCCAAAGCCTCTTCATTACCAGTCATGCAATAAGAAAAATATTCCGCCCACAATTCACGGCTCTGTGCATACGTCTGCTTGCCGGACTTGTCATACCAGTATGTATAATCTTCAATCGTCTCACCCTTCGCAGCATTTGGTCGGTGACCATAACCATTTTTTCCGATTTCAAGATTTGTTACCCCGCCATACACATCACAGGCTGCTTCATTTCGTTCTCCGGCTAAATCTGAGTCATAGTGTCTGACTACCGAATTCCGGACCGTTAATTCATAAACAGATAACTTACCTGTATCATTTTTTCCGAAACGGAACGTATCCAAAATACGCTGCACACTCTCTTCATCCTCTACTCTTTCACGAATCTGATGTTCAATATCGTTATAAACATCAAAATAAATTGCTTCCTGAAGTGTTACTTTTCTTCCCATTTCCGGATTGTAGACTTGATAAGATTCTGTGATGGGTCCTTTCATACTCTCTTGCTTATAATCTGTCGCGTGGCCGCTTTCATGGAAAAAAGTAGTGTATGCTCCTCTCGGATCACGGCTGAAACCGCTCTGATTATTTTGAAAATATATTTTTCCATCATCCGGACGATAAAAAGCACCTTTCACATCTTCACTTCCGATGGAACCAATCTTATACCTTTCAACATTGTCAAGGTAAATTGTCCTATAGGGTTCCTCCGCCGTATATGCAATAAATTTAATATTACGGATATCCTCTTCTGTCAGCGTATTAGGTTTTCCGGATTTAAGAATTTTGTTTAATTCTTCTTTCCACTTAGGATGTGTATCCTCATAGCATTGAATAATTTTATTTTTATCAATATCGGTAATGTCACCTACTTTCTTCCTTCTTCCCTGCTTATCATATAATAAATCATACACTTCCTCCGAGTAATCAGCATTCACTTTTATTTTTACCAAGTCTGCCTTAAACTTTGCCGCAAGCGTTAAAAGACAGGAAACTTGCCCGCTGTCAAATTTGCCGTTTGAAGGATTCACAATGTCGCTCATGCGCACAAGAAAATGATCATACTCCTGAATCCTGTTCTTCACATCCGCAATTCTTTTACCTCCATACTGTCTGTCTGCTTCCTTTACATCATTAAAAATTCGTTCAATCTGCCCGATACTTGTATTATTTTTATCTAATATGGCTTTTGTATAAGCCTCTGCTCCGCTTATACTTCCATACAAATCCAGTAATCCAATCCAGTCAGAAAAGTCCAACAGTCTGTCCCCTAACCAATCCGTAAAGTCACACCACTTTTCGTTTTCATTCTGGCGAATCATCTGAATCAGTTTCTGCTTATACGCTTCTGAGAAATCTCTCTTCATATTGCCCTGTCCTTTCGTATCAATCCTGCTTAAAACAGATACTGATCTTTTGTATCTATTACAGCAATATAATTTTTCATCATCGTATTCATACTTGTCCCCAGATCTGACGCACATTCCTTAATTTGTGAGGCAAGGCTGATATATGCATCCAACGCATCTGCTGTGTCTCCCGAACAAATTCCCCTTTCTTTAAGAATCCTCAACGCAGCTATATATCGGTTCAAAATACTCTCATACTTTTTCCCCTGCTCTTCAAAAAACCTTCCAATTTCTTCAAAATATTCATCAACGACAACTACCTCATCACTGTTCATTCCTTTGCTCCTCCTGACATCGGATAATCTCCAGATTGTAATTCCTGATCTCCCGCTCACAACTGTAAATCTGGTTTTTCAACCTTTGAATCTGGTGCTCATATTCCTCTGTTTGACGCCATATCTTTCTCTGAGCTTCCGAAAAACCATCCACGGTCTGATAAAACCGCCCTCCATTTAACATAGACTGCATCCCATCATAATACGCCCTGACGATTTGCAAGGGATTGCTCATCACACCTGCACCTCGCAAACTATCCTTACTTGCCTGATTTCTTGAAATAAATTCCCGGCTGATTTCCTGATATCGCTTATTCAAGACTTCCAACTCATAGATCTTATCCTGCAGACTCCGAATCTGCCGCTCATATTCCGAAATTTTACTACGACAATGATAAATCCCACAATTTGCAGCTTCTATACTCATCACACTTCCTCCGTCTTCATTGCTTTAATACGGTTTTCACTTTTGTAAGACTATTTCCCACAATTCGATATGCTTCTCCTGCCTCCAGAGGTTTTACATACTCTTTCATATATGCTAACGGCACATCATAAAGTTTCTGTTCTCCCAGATTTTCAAAGATCACCAGATTTTTATTATCTCTCAACAACTTCAGCACTTCCGGAGACCCAAAACCAATATTGACATTTTCAATATCCGTAATCATTATACATACCTTTAAAGCTTTATATTTTGTAGTCACTCTCTTATAGGCATCCAAAACTGCCTGATCTGTACTGATTACAGTCATAGTATCCATATTCTGAAGCACCAAGACAAGCAATGCTTCCTTTTCAAGCGCCGCTTCCTTTCCCTCTGCCATCAGATGATACCTTTTTTCCAATTCCTGATCCATATTTAGAATAATCTGTTTCACTTCCTGTGCCTCCATAGAATAGGTTTGAACGCAAGGATATTCGCGAAATGATATAAACTTCTTGTCAATACGATCCAGAATATGAATTTTCACCGGCTCCTGCACTGCATTCCTGATCAGGGTATTTAAAATATAATTTGCAAAATTTGTCTTGCCTCCATGAGGACGTCCTGATATACCAAGAACACCTTGTTTCTCCATCTGCAGCATCTCAAGTTCTGTATTGGAAAAGTTGATTCCAAGCGGAACCTCATACGGCATACGCGCAAGGCCGGTAAAGTGATTTCTGATATAAGTATCGGTTAAAATCTTTGGTATTTCCGGTATCCTCTTCGCCACGGCACCAACATTCCTCCGGTTTACTTCCTGTATCAGTTTTTGTATCGCTGCTGTCCGCTCCACTTCCTTTTCCGCCGAAAATGCCTGATAAATCTGCAAATCAAAAATGTTCTTATCAATCTCTGTAATCCCGCGCCCCGGAATATTCTTCGGCTTTACTCTGCAATGATCAAATAAATATCCATATTCCGCAGAATCATTACAATACAAAGAAAACCTCTTTGAAAAATTAGAAAAATACTTATATCCGATTCCCGCCGTCTGAAGATTTGCTGCCACTACACTAATACCTACGCTGAGTCCTTCACGACAAATATTTAATAAAGCATCTTCGTATTGAGGATAAAGCTCCTTCAATGCTGTCATATGATCAATCATAAGTACAATCTGGGGCATCTGATCGAACCCACCTTCCCGATAAGCGCTAAATGAACTGATACCAAGTTTCAACAGGATCTCTTTTCTCTCCTTAATTTCAGACATTGCCATTTTCATGAATGTTTTAAGTTTTTCATCATCCGACGGGGTAATGACTCCTCCCACATGAGCCAGCGTCTCAAAATTTTTCAATATCATAGATGCAAAATCAATGATATATATATGAACTTCCGATGACTTATAATTGAGCGCTATTGCCTTAATCATCACCTGCAGCATATTGGTCTTTCCATATTGAGAAGAACCGAGGATAAATATATTGTCCTGTGTGAAATCCACATACAACTCTTCCTGCAGCTGATGATTCGGATCGTCATAAATGCCGACCGGAACGACAATATCTGTCTTTTTCTCTATCAACGATTCCGTATATGGAATTATTTCTGCCAGAGGCGGCAGGCATATATTCGGCAGCCTTTCAATATGATTTTTTTCGCAGTATTGATGAATATATTTCACGATGGCCTCTAACTGTGTTTCTCCGTCCTCGTTCTCTCGATTTTTCTGCTCAAAGATCACCTGCCGCTGCCCGGACAGACTGATTTTCGATATTTTATATGATTTTTCGTTTCCCGCATTATCACGGCTGGAAGATGCGCCGCTGTATGCCGACTGGAAAAGCTGAAAAATCTCATTATTCCCTACCTGCAGATAGGCGCGTCCAGGTTCTTTAATTTCTGCTGCAAGAGGTGATTTCAGCACTTCCGTACTGTCCTCCTTATTCTGCACCTTCAGACACAACTTAAACTTTGAGTTGCTCCAGATCTGATTATCCACTACACCGGAAGGCTTCTGCGTTGCCAGAATCAGATGGACTCCAAGACTTCGTCCGATACGGGCAGTACTGATCAACTCTTTCATAAATTCCGGCTGATCACTTTTTAATTCCGCAAACTCATCTACAATCAGAATCAGGTGCGGAAGCGGTTTTTCCGCCTCTTTGGATTTAAATTTCCGTATATAAGCATCAATATGGTTTACACCATATTTTGCAAATATTTCCTGCCTTTTTTGTAATTCTGCACGGATAGAGAGCAGTGACCGTTCAATCTCACGCCCATCAATATTCGTAATTGCTCCATTTAGATGAGGCAGATCACGGAATTGATTTACCATACCGCCTCCTTTAAAGTCGATAATTACAAAACCGACTTCATAAGGATGAAAAAGAGTTGCCATAGATAAAATATAAGACTGAAGGATTTCGCTCTTGCCGGATCCTGTTGTACCTGCTACCAATCCATGGGGACCATGATATTTCTCATGCAAATCCAGATATACCACTTCATTTCCGCTCTTTACTCCAAGGGGCGCCGCCATGCTATCGTAGATTTTCGACTTGGCCCAACGTTTTCGAAGATCAATATCATTAACATTCATAATATGTAACAACTCATACAAAGAAATATTCTTCGTCAAAGAACCTTCCAGGCTGACTTCATCCACATAAACACAGGCAAGCTTCTTTGCACAGGCTTCTGCTGCTTCTCCGGGAATATGCTGATATGTGAACATCTGCTGCTTCTCACCGTCTGCACTTTTTACCAGCCAACCCTGCCATGCCCCTTCCTCCAGAAAAATCACCTCTTCACATCCATAATGCAGCAATTCCCTGTGCTCTTCAAAAAAGACAAAGGTAAATCCATATTCTTTGGCTCTCCCAATATATTTTACTGCAGGATGCAGCACCAGCTCCTGGGAACGGTACACGAAGATTACATAATGAGCCAGTTCCTGACGTTGTTCTTTACTCATTCCCTCACGTCTTGATAACTCGCTGTAAAGCAACTCTAATACGAATTTACTGCTTTCTTCATCGTACATAAAACAACGGGAATCTGTTCTCTCATCGTAAGCATGCCTGAACCAGCGCATCCACTGAAACTGCGGCGCATCACTCTCTGCAAAGATAAAATAGAGCTTCACCTCGGAATAAAATTGTCTTGCCGTCAGATCCAGCACCATATTCTTGAGAATCTGATACAGTTTACTTCTGACCCCCACAACACCGACTGCAGAATTTCTTTTCAGATTGACCGTTACCGGCGCCTGTTCCATATATTCATATTTATCATGTAAATACTGCGGATAGTCCAATAATTCATCTTCCGTATCTTTATATTCCTGTGGTTTATATTTCACCTGACATATGGATTTTACCTTTCCGCTGCCAAGATACACTTCCAGAAAATCCTCATCCTGCATCGACCGTTCAAATAAACGGCTTCCAAAATCATTCACCAACGACACATCTTCTTCTGTAGAAAGATAGTTCATCCTGAGAATTGATTCTTCCTTTTCTCTCAAATTCTGTATCTTCCTCTCCTGCACTTCCAGATATGCCTGGTATTTTTCCTCTCTTTCTTTTTTCTTCTCTTTGTATTCCTTTTTATCATGAAAATAAGTCCAGACAGACATTCCCGCACCAACAGCCATAGTTCCCGCACTGTATAGTACAAACATACCGCCTCCACCCATAATTCCTCTGAGTGCAACCATAAGAACCAGACTTGACAATGCTGGAATCAATGTTACGATCAGATTTTTCTTTGGTTCCGCTGTCTGACTTTTGGGCGCCAGCACCTCTATCGTATCTTTCGGCAAACTATATTTTTGTCTCGCATTTCTGATAAATCTGGGATACTTCAGTGCATTAGAATTTTGATTTATTTTATACATCCGAAAAGCAGTCTGAATATACTGTTGTTCTGTGACGTACAGACATCCTTCTGAAAGATAAAACTGGTGTCCGATAATTGCAAAAAAATCCCCCTCCCTGATATCAAAGGAAGTCTGATTCACTTTAAAACCATTGACATATACCCCATAGCGGCTGTTAGATGCCTCCATATGATAATTCCCTGCATAACAGTCCAGACAGATAAAATCTTCCCCGATCATCGAATCCAACAAACGAATCTGACACTGGGAACTTCCTCCGATCATAACCCTGTCCTGTCCCGACCGATCGATACAATACTCAAAAGGAGTGGGATTCCTGTCATAATCAATCAGAAACTCAACATGAAAAAGTTCACTGTCCGTACTGTCGTAATTAATCAGTATACTATCCCCATGCTTTAATACGACCAGATACTGTTTCAACATAGATCCTATTTTAAAGTAAATATTGGGACGACAGCTTAATGTCCATGCTTCCTTCTTCTCAACGGACAGTTCAAAATCATCAAAAAAATATTCACGATTAAACCTTACTTCACAAACAGGCGTAGTTCCAATAAGTATTCCATCTTTCATATCTTCCGATAATTCAATTTCTCTGTAAATATTGTTTCCAAATATGATAAGCTTATAATCCATATCCCTCTCCTATCCCAATCTGCCCCTTACATTAACGGTCATACCAAATATCTGTTCCATGATGCAGTCCATATTCCGAGAGTTTTTTATTTCCCCGAAGCAGAGCAATCGGATTTGTCGATTTCAAATAACATTGGGATATATCCTTTGTATCAATCCCCAGGTTTAATCCCTGATTTAATGCATGAACAAACTCATTTGCTGTCAAATCAGACGGTACTTCAAGATCACAGTCCTGTTTCTTCTCAACATCATGAAAAATTAAGATTATTTTCTCTTCCATATCCCCTCCATTCTATTCCATCACATATGCCGTTGTCTGAAAATATCCCTGTCTTCGTATTTGCTCCAGGGTCAGTGAGAATTCTGTTTCATCCACATATTCTGTAATTGTATACATTCCCAATGAAACCTGATTACTCAGATAATTCTCTTCCTCTTTTTTATAGCGGTTGCAGACAAACACCCACTGATCTTCCTGCCAGTTCATATTATTCAGAAAACGTTCCAGCTTATAGGCTGAATCTTCCGTCTGCATACAAATTACTACTATTTTATCTGACTGCTCAATCAACTGTAATTTTTCCTTGGTCAGCTCCCTGGAAATCTCAAGTACAATGACATCATATCGCTTCTGTGCCTTAAGCTGCTCCAGAAGAAAAAGATAAGAATTATCTGAGATCTGATAGGATAAGGAAGATTTCTCAAAAGGCTTCAGATAATCAAATCCATCATTTCCTGTCTCCATACCAAAATACTGGATCAAATTGGGCTCCTTCATAGCCAGTGCATATCCAAAAGATGCAGCCGCACATGTTTTATCTTCCAGATAGATATTGAAATCCTGAAAAGATTCCATATTCAGATATAACACACTTTTTCCCATATTCTCCAATACACTGGCAATTCCCAACGCAGATATTGTTTTCCCGCTTCCTCCTGACACCGAATATACCGTGTAAACTTTTGTACGTTCTACCGGTATATGCTCTTCCAGACTACGGATTTCCTTCGTAATTTCCATATAAATTTCCCTGATACTGGAATATTTATACAGGCACTTATAGGAATGCTCCTCTCCTGCACTTCCTTCCTCTTCTGACAACAGGAGAATGTGACTGCAATTCTGTTTTTGAATTTTCTGATTAAAAAGCAGTTCATTGATAACTAATAAAAAGATATTACGCGGCTTGCCAAAAAACTCATGAAAATATTTTAATTGCGTAATAATCTCTATATCCGCTTTCTCTTCCCATTCTTCTAAAAGCTTGTATTCTAACGCAGATAAATATTCTTCATCTGTATCAACTACCACAATTAATTTTTTCTCCAATATTTTTCCTCCGCCGATAAATCCCTGAATTCTATTCCAAATTCTATCTCCGCAAGGCGAATCTGATCGCCTGGCTTTATTCTTACTCTCTTCCCTCTTTCCACAATCTCCCCGTTTACATAGGTGTGATTTGCACTTTCCAAATCTTCGATGTAATACTCTTGTTTTAATTTTATAATTTTACAATGCTTTCTGCTGATTGTCGGCGAAAGATCCAATAGACCGTCCACAATCTTAGGATTTTTTCCAAGTATGTATTCATCCTTATTAATCAGCAATTCTACTTTTTTTATAGGACTTCTGGAAACAAAATACAAATTCTTCTCTGATTCCGGCTTATCTTCCATCCATGCATTCTCATCTCCATCCGATAAATGCTGTGAATAACTCAATATATTTTTATGAATTGCAGTTTCCTTTACTATTTTATATAAATCTTTCAAAGAAGAACGATTCACCAAAATTTCCTGTCTGAAAGCTGATAATGGACCGCTTTCCGGATTTTTGGATATCTCCATCAATGAAATGAGTGATTTTCGTAATTCAGTTTCCCATTGACAGGAATGATTCAAATCAGGTTCCACCGTAAGCGGCAGCGCAATTAAATACACCTTCGCCTGATCCACATCTATAAAAATATGTGACAAGTCCACATCTACGGTTTCCATCTGTAAAAACCCGTTGTCCTGGATTCCCATCAAAACCTTCAAAATTTTTATCATCCATAGAATAACTTCCTTCGGCTCCCATTTTACAGCAGCAACCGACAACGGCACATATCCGGAAATAGAATATAATAATTTGATATGTCCGTTAAACATTACTTTGGAACACGGAATCAGCCCTTTACTTTTTTGCTTTTTTAAAACCCTGTATCCTGTTATAAAAAATCGGAAATTATCTTCCAGAATATAGGATATATATTGATTATCATACCGAACTCTTGTCATAGGGCATAACCTCCGTATAGTTTCATAAAAGACTGCTGCCAGGTTGCAGCAGCCTTTTATCTTACAATCAAATAAACCTCCTGATCAGGCGGCACAGACCACGCGCTGTTTAAGCACGAAATTGAGCCGCAATTGCCTGATCTGTCTCTTCAACCGTCTGTGCGGTCTTATTCAAAGCTTCTGAAATCTCCATAATCAATTCCTGTGCTTTTACAAACCCCGGTTTCAATTCTTCATACTTTTCAGCATAAGAACGGCTTGCCGCACCTTCCCACTCTGACTGAAGCTGGGACAACAGAGAATCCATCCTGGAAATAACCTCTCCCACCATTTCGGACTGCGTTGCATACTCACTTGCTCTGCTGCGCATCATATCCGGTGTCATACGAATTTGATCTGACATATCTGTTTCCTCCTTAAAATATTTTATTTTTACCGGCGGACATAAAATTTGTCCGCCAGTAAACTACATCATTATCTGGAAGCCTCTTCCTCTTTCTTTCTGAAAAGAAATATCTATAAACTCTTCCATTCAACATAAAGTGCAAAAAAATGTAAATAGCATCAAAAACATACTGATCACTATGATAATATCCTACGGATGATCAAACAGAAGAGGAACCGAAAACAATCTACACACATTAAAATTGAGTCTTTGAAGCTCCAATTATTACACATAGACTAATTTAATTTGGAATTTGCTTTTTTAAATTCGGTTTCATGGATGCAAGTATTCATATCACAATACTATTATTGGGTAAAATTTGAATGGTACAGAATTACTATGCTATAGAATTAAGATGTACTCTTATGAATTTGATTATAGTACTATTATAGGGATATAAAGTTTTTTTGTCAACCATTAACCTTATAAAATATTAAAAGCTTAGAGACTTCTTTCAAAACTTTTGAGAAATATATCGTTGGCATAATGATGCCATTTTCCGCAAAATATCCAATTACCGTAAACAACTTAACATCCCGATCTCGCCTCTGGTTAGAGAATATCTGCCAGTTTAAGGTTCCCTGTGAGTCGTGGATGGGCATTATTCATCGCTTATCTTACTTCACATCATTTTTCCGGATTCCTAATGATCAAAACAAAAGACACCAACTATTATATGGTTGATGCCCTTTGGGTTAATCACTATTATTTTTTCACAATTGCGGAATTTGCATTTTTACTCTAATACTTTATTCAGGATAGCCTTCAAGATAAACTGAGGTTGTTTAACCTTCGGGACAAGCACTGCCTGGTCATAACGTTGAGTTCAATTTCTGCTATATTCAGCCAACTTCACACACTACTTTTTTGTTAACCAACAAATCTGTCAATATTACTTTTTTCTATTTTACGATATGCAGAAATAATTCTGTTCCCTGCTTCTCTATATAGCCCTAACTCCTCCGTGATCTGTCTGACTTTTCCTTCCAGATAAAAGATTGTAAGACGCAATGGCAAAGAAGTAACCTTCAGATAAATTGTATTTTTCCGTATTTCACTTAACCGATACTCAAACCCATTCATTTTCCTTTGCATCAAATGAACCTGGTCCATCACCTGCTGCGCAATCTGAACATCTATAGAAAATTGCGCATGTACAAATCCCTGATTCGATACCGCCCAGATATTAGAACATACTTCTGTCACATATTCAGGAATACTTTTTATCATACTGGCTGAAATCCCTTCCGCATTTAGCATATCTGAAACAACTGTAAGCGGTACAAAAAACAAACTCGGCGCAGCATCCATTGCTGATGAAATAGCTTTCACGATACTGGCTGCTGTATCTGTCTTTCCATCTATAAATTCTCCTTTTTCATCAACGTTTACAAACCCCATATCATGCCTGAAGAAACTGAAACTGGCATCTCCGTATTCCTGAACCCGTACCGATTGATTCCGCACCCCCGATGGCTGATGAAAAATTGCCCCTACCAGACTCCACTGGTAATGAACCATCACTTTTGATACTGAATTTATCCGTCCGGCATATTTCTGAAGATACTCATTCGAAAAACCTGGTCCATCTAAACTGACACTTTGTATGATTTTACTTCTTATAGCAGCCGGTGCCATAATTGTTGCATGAAATGCCAAATTCCCTCCCAGGGAATGCCCCGTAAGCGCATACTCTTTATAATCTGTGGTATATGCAACATTCTTCATAAATTGCTGCGCTTCCAACTGCTGCTGGGTCAATGTAGAATTTGTCAAACCGATATCTGCTTTTATCCAGTCATTAATCAGATTTCCTGAATCGGAAGCATCCTCACTTCCCCGAAATCCCACAATTGCCTGATCTTCTCCCGTCTCAATCAGGCATCCGTAAAATCCCGTCTCCGCATTGGTATCCCTTACTTTTCGAATTATCCAGTCCCCATACTTTGAATCCGGTTCCAGAATCTCCTTATAAATATTCAATGCTTCTTCCGCTCTGGCCCGCTGCATATCTGAGTCCGCATCTGCAAGGGTTTGTTCCAATTCTTCCTGGATATGCGGACTCATCCGAAGGACTTCCCGCAAGGATAGTTGGTAATTATAGGCAGCCAGAAGATCCTGGTCGATATCATAATAAGCAATCCTTGATGCTACCATCATATCTTTGGCTGAATATTCCATAAATTACCTCCTTCTTCATACAGTGTCCTGAATTCAGACTTTGACATAGCTAACTTTCCTTTCCCAAATGGTATTCTCAGTGATCGGTATCCTTCTTTCATCAGATAATAGCTGCCGTCCACATTTGCATGTTCCCGAAGATATACCACTACTCCGGAAAATATCTGCAACGGAATAATGCTGAACACAATTACCCCTGAAACATTCAACAAACTTCCTGCCATTTCCATAAGCCGCCCATAGAACTTCTCTACGTCGATTTCAAATCCATTCTCCCACAAAACATCCAGATAAATCATAAGAGGATTCTTTGGATTTAAAGAAATAAAATGTTCCAATGTCATCTTTGTTTCGTTGGATTTACTCCATTTTATTCCCCATCCTGCCTTTATTGAAAAAACTTCAAAATCCTCCATTAAAATTTCTGATAAAATCTCCTCCGCTCTCTGCCCCATCCCGCGGCTGATATACTGATCTGTAATCAGATCACCATCCTTTTCAATTCTGGCCAAAAATCTCAGATCCGGTCTTTCAGACGATGCAGCTTCTATCTGATAAAATTTTTCTAACTTATCTAATCTGTCGATCCTATAAATTTCAAACGTCTTCCCATACTTATCTGACAACACTTTTTTTGCCTGACTGCAATACCTCTTTTTTAAAATTTCTTTTTCTTCGAGACCCTTCCTCAAATCTATAGCTTCCTGTTTCATATCCTTATTCGTTCCTCCCTGAAAGATAGATTTGATAATCACATTTCCCAATTTGAAGGATTGCTCCATTTTTTAAAAGCCTTGGTTCTGTTACTTGTTTTCCATCCAGATAAGTCCCATTCTTCGACCCAAGATCCTCCACAAAATATCTGCCTGAATGATAAGTTACCTTGCAATGTCTCCTGGATACCTGTCTGTCATGGATTTCCAAAAATATTTCTCCATATTGTCTTTTTTCTATATTTCTCCCGATTATTACTGAATTTTGAAAGATAATTTCATAACTGACTTTTTTGTAAGAGGATATCAGTTGAAGAAGATGATCTCCGGCAATATATCCTCTTTCCCCATACTTTCCCTTTACAACTGTTGGATAATCATCCTTCCCTGTGATTCCCATCACATCTTCATAAGTACTTTTTATAACCTTATCCTCAATACGAATCCCATGTCTTACATAAAATCCGTCCCTTTTGACACACTCTTTTTCTATTTCTTTTTGTTCTTTTTTTCGTGTCAACAATACAAGCATCAGTATTCCGCAGGATAAAAAGCCCACACCTAAAATCACTGTAACAATTATATCTGACATTATTTATCACCATAAGTTCTTTTTCCTGCAATTTCAACTGCATGGTCTTCCGCCTGTCTCAGCGCCTTCGACACCATCTCCAATGCATTCGCAGTATTTCTAACCTTTTTTGCCGTCTGATTCATATGTTGCTGCAGCAAAATACCTTTTGCCAGATACGCATCTGCATTTTCTCCGCTCCAGGCTGACTGAAGCTGATTCAAAACTTCTGCCATATCTCTTTCTGCCAACTGGTTCAACTCAGCAGCAATAGAATCTAATTCCAGTTGCTGCTGATATGCTTTTTGAAAATCAAACTGAATGAAACCCATAGTTACCCCTTCCTGCTATCTTTCTTAAACCAAAATATCCGACGTCAGTTCTTCCACTGTATTGACCGCATTCTGTTCTGCCTCCTGATAAATACCGGCTATCTTCCGGAGATCATCAATCTGCTCTTTAAATCTGTCCAGTATTTCGCAGATATCATTCTGCTTTTCCTGATAAGATATCTGAAATCCTTCTGCTGCTTCCCCTTTCCAGTAAATACCCATCCCTTTAACATATTGTTCCATTTCTGAAAATTCATTTCTGATACCTGCAATCCTTTGTTCTGCCGTATCAGCCTTTTCCCTCAGTACCTCCAAAGGTACTTTTATTTCACTGTCTGATGTAGGAATATGATCTGCCATCAACTCCGCCTCCTATATACGAATCGTACGAATAATATCCGAAACCATATTTTCGCATCTGTTATATTCACTCTCAACTTCCTCCAATCTGGTAAGATAACCGAACATCATCTCCTGAACTTCATTCATCCGCTCACAATCCTGCATAAACTGAAGGCTATATGCACTGCTTGCTGCCCCTGTCCACATACAATTCAATTCCTTCATATCCTCCACTATAACTTTCATCTGTTCTATTACATTTTTTAAACGTTCTGTCATGGAATTGATGTCTTTTTCAAGGGCCTGCGTTGTTATTTCAATATACTCCATACCTTCTTACCTCATCACTCAAATTGAAGTTCAAATCCCAGATCTTCGTTTCTTAACCATTCCACATCCTGATAACCAATCTGCAGAGGTTCTTTTATTCTCAATTCTTCCTCACTGCTTTGAATCAATCGCTGTTCTGTCCTCTCATATTGCTCCGCAATCTGTTCAAGTGCGCCTATGTATTGTGATAATTTCACACTTTCATCTTCCAGATACTCTGCTGTGTACACAATACTTTTCCTGATTTCTTCTACCTGTGTCAACGACTGCAGATTTCTGTAAACAACCTGCAGCCGTTCTGCCTCTTCATCGATACGGCCATGATATTCTTTTAACTTCTCAATAGTCCACTTTACCGCATCCAGCCGAATCCCAAACACCTGAAACCTCCTGATTACTCTATAGCATCGGATAAAAGACTTCCTATTTCATCCATGTTCGATGTCTCTGCATTCCGGAACTGATTTGCCATCTCTTCCAAATCTGCCGCATGTTCCTGTATCATACGAATCATCCGCTGAATATCATCATCCAGTGTATGAAATTTTGCACTGTATGCACTTTGTGCTTCACCCTCCCATACAGAACTCATTCCCTCTACAATTTCCACCATCCCCATCGTATAAAGACTGATGTTTCCTGCCTCAACTGAAAAATCACCTGATGCCGCAATTAATTCTTCCGGAGTAACTTTCATAATACCTTCCATACTCTCAATCTCCTCTCTTTCTATCCACTTAATGATATGTTCTTGTTGCTGCAATCTCTACATTTGCCGCCTCCGCCTGCTCATAGCGGGCTGCAATATTTTCCAGACTGATAATATAATTTTCGATTGCACGATACATATTGTCAATCTGCGTCCTGTCTGAGAGAAACGCATTGTGAAATGCTTCATTGGATTCACCGTCCCACATAGAGTATAACTGTGCCTCTCTGGATTCCAGATTTCCGGATGACGATTTTAATTTTCCATTCAGATCTCTCAGTTCCGCTGCTTTTGCTCTCAACTCTGTTGATGTTACACGAATAAGTGCCATAAATTGTTCCCTCCATTTTCTGTTTTATTTGGTTTCATCTGATGTAGTCATAATACCAGACCCTCGCATAATAAAGTTCAAAACCTGACAGATAACAGGATTTTCAGGATAAACGGTATGGTCAAACCAGCAACAATGTACTTCCTGAGTGAATCCCCGCCCGATAAAGTATTTCATCCGGCAATAGTCTTTGGCCTGTCCTTCTGTCCCACAAAGTCAACCTTTGCTCGTCCCCCTGCACCTGACACTGCTCCTTCTGACAAATCATATCGGATAATGCCTCCGCTGCCTCTGCTGCAGTCAAGCGTTCATCCATTTTAAAATCATATGTCTTTTCTAATGCCGGAACATATACATCCACAAATATCATTCTACTTCTCCTAACCAATTAACAACTCTCTGATTTTATTCAATAAGACTTCCTCATCATAAGGAATTCGGCAGCCCGTTCCATCTGCCTTTTTCATTTCCAATATTGAAATCAAAGGATGCTCCCTTACCACTGCTCTCCAATATAGTTTCCGTCCATCTGAAGAAAGGCTCTGGGCTAAGAACAAGACCTCCTGCTGCTGCATGCATATCTCCGCAGACAAATTCATAAAATCTGGTTTCCCGCCTGCCTCCTCTTCAATCCACTCACTTTTCCCATAAGAACAGACCGGAAGATTCTCCAGAACCTCTTCCTTCAGAATATCCATCCACTGTTGTACCTCCAGATATCCAACCTTTTGGATACCATTGCCCAGCATCCCTTGTTCACACATTAGAATACGGTCTTTTATATAACAGCAGTGGACAGGAACAGAAGCATCTCTGACATAATACATGAAAATTCCGCGAGGATCCTGCAGATAACCAGCCATTTCTTTTGCATCTTTGCTTAGACTGAATTTTTTTCCATCGGATATCAATATCCCACGGCGCACCAGAGATTCCAGCGCTTCCAAAACCTTTGTTTCACCGTCCTTTGTGCGCGGCATAGAAAAGCCATACATCCGATGAATTTTTGCTGCCGTCAAAAAAATTTTCCATTCCAGTCGGCTGAATACCTGTTTTTCATAAATCTGACTCATGTCCAATCTCCTTCACTGCCTTTCTGCAGGTGCGCGATACCGGAATCTCGTATTCTCCCTGAAGAATAATCCGGTTTTTTGCCAACTGAATCTGCTGAATCCGTTTTCTGTTTACAATAAAACTTCTGTGACACCGCAAAAATTGCTCTGGCAGTTCCTCCTGCAGATGGTCCAATGTATCATAAAATGCAATTTCCCGATCCGCAGTATTCACAAACACTCTCTTATCTCTGGATTCAAAATAAAGAATCCGGTCATATTCCAATACCCATCTGCCTTCCCTGCCCTGCAGCACAAAGGATTCCTCCTTATCAGTTTTTAAAAATCTTTTGGAAAATTCTGACACAGCCTCCCTAATGACTTCGCTCATCACTTCTTTTTTTAACGGACGAAGCAATAAAGATTCTGCCATAATATCCGGACGCATATAGGACATCGGCGACATCTCAGGGTTTGCAATCAATATCAAAAATGCCTGCCTGTTCTCCTTGCGAACCTGCCGCGCATAATGAATACCATCCTTTACATCAAGATCCATGCACGCCATATTAATTTCGGAAATCTTTTCCAGATATTCTTTCAACTGTTCTGTATTTTGACAAAGATGATATTCCCATTTTTCCTCACTGAATAGTCCTGCAAATTCCCTGATTTGTATTCTTATTCCCTCTGCCTCCTGCTGTTTCCCACAGACAATCAGCATTGACACCATCTCTTTACCTCCGAACCTGTGGAACTATAAGATACCGTGCCTCTGATTCTTCCTCAACTGCAACACCCATTCCACGTTTCATCATCTTATTTTGCTGTGTATATGAGAGACCGGCAAAAGAAAACAGACGTTGTCCGGACAACCTGCCCAGACAAATTCCCCTCTTATAGTTCACAAAGTCATAATACGCTTTATAGGTACAGCCTGCCGCATCTGCGGTATCAAGCGCACCGATAAAGTAGATATTATGAAGACTTCCTTTACTGATGATGTTTTCCACAAATCCCTTCATGGAACCGACATTTGGATTTGATGCATAGACAGTTCGGAAAAAATCTGCTACATCTGCTATAAATAGAAAAACAGGCAGAAACAGTTCTTTCATCTCTGCAAAAATTTCCTCTTCACTGAATCCCTGTTCCAAAAACTGCTTTTTTTTCTGGTTCCGCTCTATAAAGATTGGCGTAAGCCCCTTCCAGTAATCAAACATCTCCTTTGGTGTAGATACATAAGTAAACTTACCCTTTTCTCCATATCTTTTAAAATCAGAAGAAGAAAATTCCATAATACAGCATTCTCCTTCTTTTTGTTCTACACCTGCCATTAAGGCCCTCAACGTATTTTTCTTACCGCTTCTTGCAGGTCCCAATATCGTATAACAATACGTATCTGCCAGATTTACGCCATACAAAGACGCGTCCTCTACGTTATAAGCAAACGGAATCATATGTTTTCCCTTTGCTGCCAAAGAATACGCCTTCAATTCCTCAAGATCCGCTAACTGTGGTTCTTTTGGTATCTCCGGTATTCTCCTTGCCGATTCCTCACTGTTTTCTTCTGCCTTTCTCCGACAAAATTCTTCCAGGCATTTTCCTCTTTCAAAATCGTCCGGTGCATCCAGCGCCAATGCTGTCTGGAACTCCAACACAACACCATTTATGTGTGCAATACCTCGTCCCTTGATATCCGCTTCCGGCTGTATCATAATTTTTGTCGTATGAAGCGCATCCATATACTTATATTTATCTCCCATCTCAAGACAAATCACGTTTCGAATATTATCTCCCACACGATTCGGTATCTCTGCCATACCAAATCCTGCTGAAGACAGCATAAGATAGATACCATACCCCACACCTTCCCGGGAGATTTGAATCAGATCTTCATCATATCTGTTATTTGTCTTTTCACGGAAGTTTGCCACATGATCAATGCAGATTACAACAGCCGGCAGTTTCATCCCATATGCTCTGACATACTGACTATAATTACCGCCTTTTAACAACTCCTTACGCTCTTTCATCATCTGCCGGATCATATAGAAAAACTTTCCTGTCCGATCCTCTTCATTCTCAAAAATAATACCGCCTACCTGAGGTGCCTCCTGAAAAACTTCCAGCATCCTGCTGCTGAAATCCAACAGATACAGATTCAATTCTCCAGGCGAATATTTTGAAAGCAGTGCGAAAACTAATGTCTGCAAAAATGTACTCTTACCGCTGACCACAGTTCCACAGACAGCATAATGTCCATTTTCCCCAAAATCTACGACCAATGGCTGCTGAGCCTGATTTACGGGATCATCAAAAAGTCCGATTGCTGCTTTCAGGTGAAAACCTTGTTGCTTTTCCTGAACAAGCGGAGGAATTGACCTGCTTTCCAGTTCCTCCAACAGAAGTTTTTTAGGCAGCACCGGAAGCCATAACTGCATCGGAGACTGATAATGATTTTCCTTTGCAATCCGGTTCAGATATGCAATCATAGCATCCAGTTGAGTAATCTCTTTAACTGAACCATCCGTTCCCCTTGCCTGCCCTCTTCTCCTTCTGATTACGGCAGCTTTTCCGGTTCTGGTCACCATCATAACAGACTGACTGTTTCCGCTGACATCTGAATCATCAAAAGCTGCCCCGCTGTACCCAGGCTGGAATTGTTCATAGATTTCGTCATTTCCCACCTGTATGTAGCATCTTCCCGCCTGTGTCAAAAAAGCCGCATCCGGTTTGTGCAGCATATCAACACTATCCTGCCTGTCCTGTACTCTGAGACAAATTCGAAATTTCGAGTTGCTCCAGATGTTATCATCCACAGTACCGCTTGGTTTCTGTGTTGCAAGAATCAGGTGTACCCCCAGACTGCGTCCAACCTGAGCTACGCTGATTAATTCACGCATAAAATCCGGTTCTTCTTTTTTTAACTCTGCAAATTCATCAATCACGATAAAAAGATGAGGAACCGCCAATATGGCCTCATGATTTTTGTAAAGTCTTGTATACAGATTGATATTATTAACTCCATATTCACGAAAGATCCTTTGACGTCTCGTATTTTCGCTCTTAATTGAAATCATCGCCCGATGTACCTGGTTTCCCGAAAGATTTGATATCTTTCCCACCAGATGAGGCAAATCTTCAAACAAGTTTGCCATTCCACCTCCCTTAAAGTCAATTAAAAAGAAAGCAACATCATCCGGACTGAAGTTTACAGCCAATGACAGGATATAGGTCTGAAGCATCTCACTTTTTCCGGAACCGGTAGTACCTGCAATCAATCCATGGGGACCGTGATATTTTTCATGAATATCCAGATAACAATCCTGTTCCCCCGCCTTCTTTCCGATCAGTGCACGCATACTATGATAAGCCCGGTTCTTTTTCCATCGCTCCGGTACCTGCAGTTCTTCCTTCTTTTTCACTCCATACATTTCAAAAAAATCAAGGCTGTTCGGGATATCTGCATTTTCCTCCACTTCATTGACTTCCAGTCCGCTGATTCTTCTGCCCATACATTCCAGGTCTTCTGCTGAGACTTTATCAAACAGGACATCCTTCTTTCCTTCATTTCCGCTTTGCATATAAAGCAAACCGGAATATGATTGATCTTTCTGAATAATGACCTCACATTCATTCGGCAGTTCTTCCGCATCATCTGCCAGAAGAATCGCTGTCAATCCATATTTTTCTTCCGAAGCATAGATGTATTTTCGGATTAATTCTCCTTCCAGAAGCTCCGGATGAGATACGAACAACAAATAATACGGTTTCCTGATATTTTTCTTTTCCGTCAAACCAGAATCTTCATCTCTTCTGCGGAAGATTCCGGATAACTCGTAAAACAAATCACTGGCCTCCATTTTATCAGACGCCAGATATCTGGTCTTATGTCCCTGATTCCAGACATGCGGAAACCACTTCATACACTCCCAGTCTTCCCGTCTTATACACTTATCTTTATCGTAGATGAATACCATCTTTACATCTGTATAACAATTATTTGCTGCTACCTGCGCTGCGATAATATGCATAAGTTCAGTTGCACCTTTTCTGTCCGGTTTTCCTACCAGTCCGATCAGCCTATGTTCAAAAAAATCCATTCCCACCGGTACCTGATGCAAAATCTTATAATCTTCCTGAATTTCATAAGGTTTTTTCTCCAGAAGATCTTCATACATTGTAAATTTTTTCTGCGGTGTCTTAATACTCACTTGAAAAAGTTCATCTCCAATTCCAAGACGGTGAAACAGAAAGTCCGGATGCTTTCTATTCCTGTTCCAGAGAGCAGAACACTTCTCATCATAATTTGCACAAACTGCCGCATCCGGATAAATCATTGCCATCGCAGACTGATTCTGCTGATATTTCGCTTTCAGTTCCTCTGCAACACGAATCAGATAACTGGCATAAGAATTAAACCTTACCTGTTCCTCTTCCATCTGTTGTGCCTTTGCATATTTCATGTTCATATAACCCCAAAATACACCAAGTACTGCCGAACCCACAGCCGTAATAACCCCGGTAAACATAAACGCCCCGGTAGAACGTCCGGTGCTTCTGGATGCCAAAATCATCATCAGACATCCCAGGAGCATGGGAATTGCCATGGTAAATGCCGGACCAATCGTCAAAAATGCCGGTTTCTGTTTTATTATATTTTTTACAGGCGGCGCTTCTATTTCTATTTCACCGGTATTGATCACCGGCATATTTCTGGGAGAACGGTTAAAATAATGTTTTTCCTTTACCGTTAGTTCTCTGCTGCTACCGGGAAGAGGAAGTATAAACCGAACTGTCTCCTCATGGATACACAGATCCCCATAAGAGGCTCCGACTGCCAACATATCCCCCAGATATACCAGATGAAGACCAAAGATATGAATCTGTTCTCCAAAATTCAATTTTTTACGCCCTGAAATTCTGCTGTATCCGCTGAAAACCCCATTTACACTGATATCTTCTATATACCAACCGTCCATCTCCTTGTATATTACTGCATGATGCTTGGAAATCAGTTCCAAAAAATGATATTCAATATCATTTTCCGGATTTCTTCCAACCGTAAACCTCTGGTTTCCTGTCAAATCTATCTTTTCAAGAATCGGAAAGATAAAATTCACATCCATAACTATCATCTGCAGGTTTCCACAACCACTTATATTGAGATCATAAATATCTCCATCCTTAAGAAATGTTGATATCAGTTTTTTATTCCCGTCTTTTCTGTAAATCGTATATCCAAAGCCCTCCTTCATCTTCCATCCGCTCTGATCAATTTCCAATAAAACTCTTACATCTTCTGTAATTGGAAAAATTCCTTTTTCCAGGCGAATCGTGTAATCCGCATCCATAATATTGGGTAATAAATATTCTTTGTATACGCCAGGATTATAAATCATTACTATCATAAGTATTCCCCTTTTTCAGTCATTCTTAAGAAGTCATTGCTAAATCATACCTTATCACCTACATATACCTCAGATCATAATAGAAGATTCTAATAGATATCCACACATTTCCAATTCGTATTCTATCCCGATTCTGCAGATACCCTGACTGTCCATATAACGAAAATTTATGCCGACCTCTTTTCACTACAGTTCCATTTGAAGACCCCATATCCTGAATCACTACCGTATCCTGATACAGGAAAATTTTACAATGGCTTCCGGATACCATCATGTCCTGGATACAAATATCATTTTCCTGACGGTTTCTTCCAATCTGAACACCACGAGCCGGATCAAAAACATATCCGCTGCCGCGCTTTCCTTTTTTCTTGATATATACCATAATCTTCTGTTTATCCGGCGGCTTCTTCGACGAATTTCCATAATTATGTATCCTATAGTTCAGATACTCCTCCTGAACCATTCGTTCCGCAGCTTCATAGCATTTCCGAAATTCCTTCTTCCAATGTAACCTGATCAGAACCCATATAACCAGACTGGAGAAAATTACTGCTGCCACTGCAATTCCAATCACAATTTCCATCTTCCTCTCCTGCATGGCGATTTTTCAAACAGTTATTTTGAAAAACTACTGTACTGGGGATTATCAATCGTATTTACCGGCGTTACCTGTCCGTTGCTGATATGACATACATTCCAACAATTCCCGCTTCCCTCCGGCACAACATACTCTACCGGAGCCTGACCGGGAAGATAAATTTTAACCGTTGCTTTGCATCCTCCGATTGTTCCTGTTCTGTTAAAATCATGCACAAAGTAATCATATTCACCGTCTGTATCATAAATCGTTATAGTTTCAGGACCATACCCATCCAGATCATCCAGATCCAATTCTGCACTTACTTTGTCACTGTGCCGCGCAATAGGACTTACAAAATTAACAAATACAGAATTTCCATCTGAAGACGTTCCGTCCAAATAAGAATCCAGATCCCTTGGAGCAGCTCCCCAGCTCAATACAATCCGAATCTCTCCTTTCTCCAGAACAGGAGACATACTCACGGTTCCTGCATCATTTTGCTGCCCTTTTTCTACCTCTATAGCAAAAGAATCCTTGATGTAACCTTCCTTTCGAACCTTAATTTCATACTGTCCTTCCTCCAGATCAATCTCATAAGAACCATCCGATTCGGTTGTCCAGGTGACAGTGCTTCCTGCACCTGTCGGCTTTGCACTTAAACTTGCAGATGGAATTCCCTTTCCGGTTACTGCGTCCACAATAACCCCGATCACATGTCCTTTGTTATCATCCTGCAGACCATTCCGGGGAGGATAAATTCTGTTCCATATTTTACTCCCGGCTATATTTCCCTCCTCATCGCTGGCAATATGGATCTCACATTCTCCATAAGTAAATACTACCACTGTACTCTGTGCTTCTTCGCTATATTCCTTCTTGATTTTGCCGCCATTCATCATGCGAAGTGTTTCATAATCGGAACTTCCCGGATAATTCTGTAATAACATGGATATATCCTCTAAAGATATATAATTTGGCACTGCAGTCTGGAAAGGTTTCCAGATTGTTTCATCCACCACCTCAGAATTCTCCTTTGTATCCTGGAAATAAAGACTTCCTTCAAAGTCCTCACAACTGACCTTAACGATTCCATCATCTTCTCTTTCTTCCGTTGTCCCCCCAAACTGTACCTTATAATTTTTATAGGTATAATTCTTCAATTTTTGAATAAGCGAAATATTCATCTCAAGACTTCCCGACACTTCCTTAATCCCATCTACCGTAAGATTTTCCAATGTCTCCAACACAGACTCTTCTTCCGGCTGCCTTACGAGAAGCAGCGCAAGCAATGTTTTCAGTCTCTGACTGTCTGTAATTTTAATGCCGCGATTTAAAATATCACCGGCAAGTTCCAGATCCCCCCTCTGCGTATATAATCTGCTCAAACGGACATACGCATCCTCATTCCTCTCATCCACTTCCAATGCCAGCAGATAAGCTTCTTCCGCCTCACTAAGTTCACCGCTTTCCAGATATTTATCCCCATAAGCCAATTGTTCACGATATCTTTTCTGATTCATACTTCCCCGAATCAAAACAACTCCTGCTGCCACCACCGCTGCCAAAACCACAATACAAATTCCTACAAGAATTCCTGCGCCCTTCCTCTTTCTTTTTGCAGGCACATAGTTTTTCTGTTCCAGACAGGTATCTTCCTGATAAAGCGCCTCATTACAATGCTCACATCTTGTGCTTCCATCCGGATTTTTGTAACCACATTTCTCACATCTGACCATCTCTCGCACCTCTTTTCACTTATCTTCCAACTGTAAGTAATAAAATCATCAGAAAACTATGGAACATCAATACCCCCGAAAGGATAATCAGCCATACCATCAACACATGCTGTCTTCTCTCCTGCCGTCTTTCTTCCCTTCTGATTAAATTTTGATAATACTCCTGGCAATACACTTGATAAAACTCAGAATCATATCCCTGTAAAGACTGCGGATAATATCCTCTGCCATCCATCACCGGATAGCCATGTGAATCATATCTCTGATTTTTGCATTCCCGATAATTCCGCTGTTCATAATGGTGTCCGCCCCTTGCCGGATGACTTATATATGTTGTTCCCATACGATCCTCTTCTAAATCATACCCACAACAAGGACAGATCTTTTTACTATTGCCAATCTCTGAATAACAATTTGGACATCTCATCTCTCTCCCCTACCCTTCCCGGTAATAAATATAGTGAATCTCCTCCATCAAACGTTTCTTTTTTACCCAAAGCAAGCTGCGGACTCCTCCAAAGCAGATTGTCCCAAATACCATCAGAAAAATACCTGCTGCCATAATACATTCTCCATTCATTGGATCACCTCTTCCTACACCCTTTTCCTACATAATTTCCTGCATCAGTGTTATCAATGTCTGCATCTGAGAATCATAAGGTTTTCCCTGCCTGTCATAATAGTACTGTGCCTTTGTAAAATACTCTTTCACCCGCACATAATTCTGTTTCTCTTCTTCTTTCTGCCGCTCTATCAGATAACCTACATAAGCCAGATACATATAGACTTCATAAGCATTCTCGTACTCTTTGGACATTTTCTGAAAACCTTCGTAACTCTTTTCATATCTTCCTTCCATTTCCCATATGATCGACTGATTTAATAAATCCTGATAAGATGGTGTAATCCGCGAAATTAATGTTGCATAACACTCTTCCGCCATAGAAAGATACTGTTCCTTCTTTTCCTCTTCTGAATCACCGGCTAACTGCAGATAAGTGTATCCTAATTTTCTAAGTATCCGATTATCATCAGAATAATCATATGCTGCTTTTAACATCTGCGTCTGGTTCTCCCTGTCCTGATACTCACCATATGCATCCGCCAGAAGAATTGCTGCATTTGCTCTGCTGTCATCGTCCACTTTAGCATTCAATACTGCTCCTGCTGCAAGAATTACTTCCTCCCAATCCTCTTCTTCTGCTGCCAGATTTGCACGAATCAGATTTATCTGCACGTTGTCCATCCCACGTTCCCCGGCACATTCCAGAAGATACTTTGCTTCTGTCTCATCCCCCGCCTTCACTGCTGCAATTGCACCATCCCGGTAGTAAATCATATTGTCCGGATTTTCTTCCAGCGCATAAGTAAAATATTCACTGGCCGCTTCATAATTTTCCAGGTTATAATAACTGTTTCCAATCAGATAAAAAACCTCTCCTTTTTCATCACCCTGCTTCCATACAGATCCATAAGAACGATTATTCAATAAACTCGTGCCCCTCGATATCACCGTTTCATCTTCCATCTTCGCAGACGCCTGAACAATCTCCCGATAGTCCTGCTCAAAATGTTCCTGCCGCATCCGCAGATTTCCATACACGGACAATAAAATACCGCAGGCTAATATAAGTGCATAACACAGATAAAGCGCCGTACACTGCATCTGTATCTGACGATACCGAATATCTGACTTCCCGATATTCTGCAAACTGCATTTCATGGCAGTTATACTCTGATATCTCTTTCTTTTTTCAAACTTCATTGCCCTGGATACAATCGTAATCAATCCGCTGCTGTATGGAAGATGATAAGCACTTAAAGGAATTATCTCCTGTTTTTTCTGAGCCGGATATCTTCCGGTCATAAGGCTGTAAAAGGTTGCACCCAGACTATAGATATCCATCCTCACGTCCAGTATTATTGCAGAAGCATCCTGACCCGACTGAAGCAAAGCAGCCTTTTCAAACTGTTCCGGTGCTGCAAACCAGGGACTTAAACCTTGAAGTTCTTCCGATCCGTCTTCTTCCAGAGAAATATTAAAATCAATCAGACATACATTTCCTTCCGGTGTGATCATAATATTCGCCGGTTTAATGTCACTGTGCAGAATCGCCGGATTCTGTCCATGAAGATATTCCAATACCTCACAGAGTTGTCTCAGCCAAAGGATAAATTGTTCCTCACTGAACTGGTAACCTTGCTTTTGATAATATTGCAGATCATAACCATCGATATACTCCATAACCGTATATACTTCCATTCCAAACTGAAGAAAATCATAAACCTGGGGCAAATACGAATGATGAAGACGCTTTAAAATGTCAACCTCCGTCCTTGTATTGATCGTCCCAACAAAATTTTCTCTGATTCGTTTCACCACAACATACTTTTGCAGACGCAGATGGTATGCAAGATAAATAACCCCTGTTCCTCCGCTGCCGATCTCTCTGATAATCTGATATGTATCATTCAATACCGCCCCTTCATACAACAAAGTTGATCACCTCCATTCCTATCTCTTTTATATAACAACTATTTCTAAACAGGCATCACTATTCATGAAAGCCGATTGCTCCGCACTTTGTGCTCCCACAATCGCCGCCAGTATTCGCAATCCGGGCTGCCGCCCTCCTTACTCATACCGGCTTGCCCGTCCAATATCCATGTACCTGCGCGTGCAAACACGCTCCGGTTCATGGCTGCTGTCCGGGACTTTCATAGTAAATAAGCTGCCCAATTTTCATTAGACAGCTTATTTCTGACCACTTCTTCCGGTCGACACTCTTTTGTTTACTTTATACTTGTTGTTGCCCTTCCTCTTCTTTTCTGCGCTTTAAAATAAACAGAATAATCAACGCAGCTGCCAGCACTACAACTCCCAGACTTCCAAAGAAGACGGGTTTATTCATATAATACTGTACCAGAACATTTGGCGTTACAAGAACTGTCATTACTACCTTTGCGGATTTTGAAGTCAATTCTCCATCCTCTGATCTTAAAGTTCCAAGATCATTACCTGCCGCATCTCTTGCTTTAATTTCGATCGTCTGCCACTTATTGGAACGGCCGATATCTACCGATATAATTCCGTCGGTCTCATATAATTCTTCCGCTTCATATACCGTACTTTTACCGTCGATTGCAATTTCAACTTCAGCAAGCGATAAATTATCCTTTGCATCTACAGTCATGATCCGTTTTGCAGAACGATACTGTCCCCCATCTTCCACACCGGACACTATGACTGTCGGTGCCGTCTTGTCCACAGTAAATGCCAACGGAAGTTCCTTTCCGGCATGCTTTACACTTGTATTGTTTGTGGTATTGTTCGCTTTATCCTGAGATGAAATCATCAGTGTATAGTTACCTTCTTCCACAAAGTTTTCCGCACCAATCTGGTAATAGTATTCTTTCCACTGTGCTTCACTTCCGGATTCCTTCACCTTATAATCTGTTCCCGCTTCCAGGTTTGTCAGATCTCCATCTCTGTTTGATGTCAAGGTACTAACATCCACGGTATCTACATTATACTCAATAACACCAATCGGTTTTTCTTCGTTAATATAAGTATAATCATCTTCTCCCGTGCTCAGCCATTTCTTTGTTTCCGTATCCAGTACATAAACCGAACCATAACGGTTTACAGAAAACATAACACTCTTCTCAGTAACATTTCCTGCCTTATCCTCTACTTTCACTTTATAAGTATAAAGATCATCCATGGCCTCTGTATGCGGGAAATCTTCCAGCTTAATACTCTGTCCGTTAGGAATTGCGCTCTGTACCTGATTCAGTGTTACCACTCCATTATTAGCGCCCATCAACGTAATCACTGCGCCCTTTTCCTCGAAATTAATATCTGTATAAGTCACACCCGGAGCAACTACATCGTTGTTGGCAGATTTATCCTCAATATCTACAATCTGAACATCCGGAGGCGTCAGATCTACTGTAAATTTATCGGTACTATAAGCTGCCGCCGCATTGCCGGCCAAATCGGAATAAGAAATATCAAAGGTATAATCACCGTCTTTCAGATAATCAACGGTTGCCGTATGCGTATCACCGCTGTTACTGAAACCACTGACAGAAGGAGCCGTGATTCCCTGTCCCTGCAGATTTGCTGTAATCGCAGCTTTAACATCGGAAGCATTGAAGTTATGCTCCTTTACCGTAACGGTTGCCGTACGTTTTTCTTTGTAATAATTGCCATTCTTCGCCGTATTATTATCGTAGGAAACTGTAATAACCGGAATTGTCTTATCAATTGTAAAGGTATCCGTCTGTCCATATTCCACACTGTTTCCTGCCAGATCCGTACAGCCAAGTGTAAATGTATAATCACCGTCCGCCGGGAAAGACACCGTACAAGTACTTGTAGCACTGTCAGATATTCCAATATTACTGCTGCTGCTCCATCTACTGATCTGAGCAGATGTACCATCTGTATTTGTAATATTGAATCTTACGCCATTCGGATCAAAATTACGCTCTGTCACAGTTACTGTAGCAGTTCTGGTATCCTTGTAATATTTGCCGTTAGCAGGATTATTCAAATCCCAGGTTACAGAAATGGATGGATTTGTAACATCAATCTTTAATTGCGTCTCCTCACTTTCCCCTGTGTTTCCCGTAAAATCAGTTGCATATGCCTTCACTCTTACATCATTACTGTTATAGGTTTTTGCCGGAATCGTGATTGTCTGGCTGAATACCCGATTTCCCTGTACCCGGTTGCTGCTGTTGTCCATCAATACTGTTTCCTGGCCGGATGTTACATTACCTGAAGCACTCACTGTATACCATACTTTCTCCAAACCGGAATATGTATCTCCCTGTATCGGATCCTCAACATCAATCCGCAGCTGCACATCTTCGTTAAAAATACCATTCTGTGACTGACTTAAATTTGTAATGGTAATCTTAGGTCCCGGCTTTGCAGTATCCAGTACAACCCCATTCACACTTCCGTAATATGCAGTATTTCCTGCTCTGTCAACAATTTTTGAATAAGTTACAAATTGCTGATCCGGATTTTGTATATAACTGCCATTCAGACTTTTACTTCCACTTCCAACTTTACTGCCCGGTATATTCTTCCAGCCCGAATTATCTTTCACCAAGTTTGCATCCTGCTGTTCACGATAGCTCTTATACTGGAATATGTCCACTGGAGAAATAACATCTTCTCCCGTAAACTCAACTGCAACAGACCTGTTAAAAAAACGAGTAAATCCACCAAAAGTAATACGGTTCAACAACTCACTGATAGGACTGCTGTCTACCTTTATATCTCCTGTTGGAGAAGTTTTGTCAATCGTAAACTGACTACCTTCACATTCTACCTTGTGCCCTGCTAAATCAGTAATTGCAAAATCTTGTGTATAATTACCTTCACTTTCAAGGGTACAGCCATATGTCCACTCATACTTAATTACATTCTGACTTGAATTCCAGTTTTCCGAATCTTGAATTTCCGTATCTGGAGTGTAGGGGTTCTCATCGCCATCTTCCACTTTTGTTTTTGAACTTATATAATTATTTTTCTCCCCAGGGAAGTCAGGAAAGTTACGTTCTGTAACCTTAATATTATATTTCACAGGATTTTTGGTATATTTTCTATTTGTCACCGGTCCTTTTAACTCTTCAAACTTCTCTGTATTTGTATTAATATCATAAGTATTAATACCATAAGTAACCTCCAGTTCTGGTGGTGTCTTATCTATAACAAATTCTGTATTAGTTTGATCTGAAGTATCCCCTGAGTACTTCAGTTCAGAGTTACCTCTACCAGCTAAATCCTTACAACTAAATCCTATATTACTATAATGTTCTTCACCATTAAATGTTAATGTTACAATAAATTTTTTCTTATTTACATTTACATTTTCGTTTACTTTTTCTCCATCAATAATATCTCCAATTTCTACCTTACTAAATACTTTTTCTCCTTTCATGTCTTGTAAGCTTTCCAATTCTTTAATACTGTCCTCTTTATCCAGATTATAAGTTTTTTTAACCTTTAAATCTTCTAATTGAATAATAAATGCTGACTCATTCTTAGACAAATTCAAATCACTAAAAGTAATTGTAGCCGTTCGATTGCCATCATAATATATATCATTATGTTCAGTTGCTGTTGTGCCTTCCGGTGTTTTTTCATTACTATAAGCCAGTGTTATTTCCGGATCTGTTTTATCTATGGTAAATTCATATTTTGTTTCATGTTTAGTAAAATTACCAGCTAGATCCGTGCATTCTGGTTGGAATGTATAATCACCATCGCACCCAAATTGTATCTCACAAGTACTTTTTGCACTATCCGATACATTAATATTCCCATCACTCGTCCATTCTCCGAATGTCACATTATTATTCAACGTATTGGTGATATTATATTTTACATCATCCGGATTAAAATTACGTTCTGTTACAGTTACTGTAGCTGTTCTGGTATCCTTGTAGTATTTACCATTAACAGGATCATTCAAATCCCAGGATACAGTAATTACCGGAGGGGTAACATCAATCTTAAGCGTTTTTTTGCTTTCCCCTGTATTTCCCGCAAAGTCTGTTGCATACACATTTACTTCTACATTATTACTGTTATACTCCTCTGCCGAAATCGTTATTTTCCGGCTAAATACCCGATTTCCCTGTACCCGGTTGCTGCTGTTATCCATCAATACTGTTTCCTGTTCGGAGTTTACATTACCTGAAGCACTCACTGTATACCATACTTTCTCCAAACCAGAATATGTATCTCCCTGTATCGGATCCTCAACATCAATCTGTAGCTGCACATTTTCGTTAAAAATTCCATTTTGTGATTGACTTAATTCCTTTATTTCGATTTCTGGAGAGTAACTATCAAGCACAACACCTTCTGTACTACTATAATAGGTCTTATTTCCAGCTTTATCCATAATTTTTGAATACACTACAAACTGTTGATTGGGAGCCATTTCTTTTTTAGCAGTCATCGTTTTATCAATGTTATTTACTTCAGAAAAATCATTCCATTCTTCAAGTGTCTTTATAAAATCAGCCTTTTTCTCTTCTGGATAATTTTTATATTGTAAAGTATTTATAGGAGAGATTTTATCCTCGCCTTTACATTCAACTACTACTAGATTCTTGAAGAATTGTTTGAATTCTAATACACCGAATGTAATATTATCAATAAATTCACTAACAATATTACTTTGAATCTTTATGTAGCCTGTAGGTGGAGTATCATCAATAGTGAACAAATTGCCTGTACATTCTACCTTATGTCCTGCTAAATCAGTACATGTAAAGCCTTGTTCATAATTTCCCTCCTCACTAAATGTAAATTCATACTTCCTATTATAACTGTTATCCCCTTGAATCAGCTTCCAATTTTCCGGCTTTTGAATTCCATCATCTGGAGTCTCAGGTTTTTTATCCCAATCCTCAACTGTTGTTTCCGATTTTATATATTTTGTGTATTGTTCTTCCTTCTCAGGGAAATTACGTTCTTCAACCTTGACACTGAAGTTCACGGAATCCTGTGTGTACACTCTATCTGTTATTGGTCCTTCCAAATTCTTTTGATCGAACGTATCACTATCAGCATCATAAACATTAATTCCATAAGTAACCGTTACTACCGGAGGTGTTTTATCAATCACAAATTCTTTATTTGTAATTTCTGTTCCATTCTCATAATCCACCTCATCATCCCTGGTCTCATTTCCCAAATCATCCTTACAGGAAAATTGAATATTCTTATAATGTTCCTCTCCATTAAAAGTCAATTTTACTTCAAGCTTATTTTCTGTTCCCCCCTTTTGGATGTCTCCAATCGTTACACCAGTGAATATTTCATGTCCATAACTATCTTTTAAGCCTTTTAAAACTTCCAACGGCGGAGTCTCATTCTGAGAAGTACCATTTAATTGGAAAGAATAATCCTTGTCGCCATAAGAGAACGCAATATTAAACTGAGATTTTTCCCAAGACAAATTCACGTCACTAAATGTAACTATTGCCGTTCTGTTTCCATCGTAATATATACCATTATGAACTGATGCTTCTTTATCTTCTGACGTCTTTGCATTCTCATACCTGACTGTAACAGAAGGCTTTGTAAAATCACATAAAAGATTTTTCGTCTTAATATTCTTATTCCCAGAGAAATCTTCTGCGATTACCTCCAGTGTTACATCATTTGCATTATAACCATCGTCTAATTTTATTTTAATTTCAAAGTTTTGCTGTACATATTTTGATTCTTTATTACTCGGGTCCAACTGACTATATTCGGGTAACTTACCACTTGTCTCATCATCTCCGTATGATAAAGGTAAACTAGTCTCCTTAACCAAGAAGTCTTTCTCATTATCTCCATTACCTTTATAAATCCGATACTTAACAGATTTAATCCCCGATACGATATTCCCTTGTTCTATAATACTGAATTTCTGCGTAATCTCCGTGTCATTCTTATCGATATTATAGGGTTCTTCCCCCTGTTCAAAAACAATATCAGGAGCTCTATTTTCCAACACAATTCCACTTGATGCATATATTTTGGAATTATCCAGGTTATCATAAGTTCTCACGAATATTACATAACCGTCTCCCTCCGCCTGATCTGCGGTAAGTGAAATCTCCGATTCTGCCTCTGTAAAAAGATCACTCCAGGCATCGTCTGACAAATCATCAACTATTGTCTGTAAATCCGACTCCTTATTCTTATCCTTCAGATTTACTACAGCGTATTGCCATTGAATCCCTCCGGATCCTGAATCAGAAACATGAATTGGTACCGTATAGGAGCCCTTTCCAAAATATCCAAAAGTTATCTTATTGATAATACAATCGAGCATATTTTGTTCAGCTTTTTTATTCTCCATATCCAAAGCAACCTCAGGCGCTTTTGCATCAACATGAACAGAAATTTCAAATGGTTCACTACATGCAACCTCTTCCTTGTATAAGGTCACTTCTATTGTTTCTTCTTTATTGTCTTCTTCTCCTGCCTTAAAACTGACTCCATTTTTAGAATCATTTAAAGTAATTCCTTCCTTCTCAGTGATTCTGACAGAATCATACTTACTTCCCGGAGAATTCTCATTTTTATTCGTACTAATTGTAATAAACCTTGGGATATCGTCCGTTGTTCCTCTAACCCAAAGAATATCCTCCTGTGTTTCGTAATAAGACTCCTTATTACTATCGCTAAACAGAATATACTGCTCAATTTGCTTAATTATACTTGAATTCAGATCTATCTTTTCTTTTATTTTTTCTTTAATAATTGTCAGTTTTCCATTTTCATTCTTGTCTTTTGAAAACTTATAGTTTTTATTCGGAGCGGTATATTCATCCTGCCATGTCTCATTCTCAGTTGTATACTTATTCTTTATACTCTCTAAATCCGGAATAATTGCATTTTCATATGCAATAATATTGCCATCTGCATCCAGTTTAACAGGCGTACCATCTTCCGTACTGTCTACCACTCCCATTATAGCACCCGGTTCTTCGTCCAGACTATCACCATCAAGCAATGCCGGTTCAATCATTTCAATAGAAATGGATGGATCATTCAAGTATTTACCTTTATGTCCAAACTCTCTTTGAACATTATCCACTACCACTCTTAATCCGATAATGCGCTGTTCCACGTTAATACAAACTGCATTTACAGTAAGGCTTACCTGATATTTCATATCAATTCCATTATTGTACTTTATATTTGATAACGTTATCTCATTTTTATTTGTATAGATACCCGCATCGGTGGATGGTAATTGAATATCTGCTGATATAATTTCTAATGAATCACTTTCAAGCGCACCTTTAACCTCACAATTTTTAAATGCTTCTTTGCTTACTGTAAAGTTTGCTGCCTTATCATAAGTTTTTGTAAAATCAATATCTGTAGTAATGGTAACATCCTTTTTATTTATTTTTAAAGGAAGAGTTACCTCGTCATCACTATAGATACAATTTACATTTCCCGTTCTTTTGATTACAACTTCTACAGTTTCTCCATCCTCTGATGCACGTTTTGCTTTTATGGTTAATGCACCTGTTTTAGGATCAATACTTGCCTCTATGCAATCCGCCGACCCCTGTGAAACTTCACAACTATAGATCGAATTTGGAACTTCTTCATTAATTTTAACGCTATACTCTGACCCATATACAAAATATTGTTGTTCCAGATATCTATCACTATTAGAATTTCTTTTCAATGCAACACCCTTACCATCAACAAATTTCATTGGTTTGTTTAACTGGTAATTATTATTTTTTGAAGTTGCACTCGATCCTTTGTAAATATCATTCCCTGCATATTCCGCCTTAAATACTACACTCTCAGAGATATAACTGTCACTTATATAAGTATAGGCAGCACTATTACTATCTACTGCTGCTTCACCAATATAGATCGTCTGATTCTTATAAAAACTAATAATCTCCCCATTCGGTATATCGGTTGTATCTACAGATAAAGTTACACGATTAACATCTGTACCTTCAGATGGACTTACTTCACGAAAACTAATCTGTGTCTCAACCTTTTCTACATCAATATTTAGCGAATTTTCTTTTTTAATACCGCCAAAAGATATTTCACAGTATATTTCTGATCTGCCCTCTTTTACCGGACTCACTGTCACACTGCTGCTGTCTGCACCGGATACAATCTGTACACTATCACCATTTACTACCTTCCATTCAAAAGTTGCACCAGATACTGTATTTTCTACAGAAATTTCTTCTTGTGCACAATTCATCAATAACTTATGGTCCTCTTTATTAAACCTTAGATCATCGAGTGAAAGTTCCAGATCTTTACCCGCTATATCCGCATCAGCAGTAATTTCTATATCTGAACCGGCTATAAATCCTTCCTTTTCAGCATGTACGTTATAAGTCCCCTTCACTATTGAAACAGAGAAATTTCCATCATTATCTGATGTTGTCTGATACTGGTTGTCTTCATTTTTTACAATCACAGATGCATTTGCCACTGCCTCAGTTCCACACTTTACACTTCCGGACAATTGAACTACTTCTGTGATTGGCTGCTCATCCTCTGTGCCAGCCGGCTCACCCATAACAAGTGATGGGTGCAAGATCATACTAAATATCATAATAAATGATAGTACAAAAGATAAAATTTTATTTAATATTTTTTTATTGTCTTTCATATGGTCTCCTTCCTTTCATTCATTAGAATTTATATATTCAAAAACTTTTCCGTTTAATAAAAAATGCATATAAACAGAAGTTACAAATAGAAATAAAGAAAACCATTCTAATAATTTATTGGCTTTAATATTAATCGTACACGAAATAATTACTATCAGACTTATAAATAATAAAGTATCTATAACCGCAGCATATCTATTACTATAGAACCTGATAAATGATGGCATCTTTCTTCTTACTGCTTTACTTAAAATTAAATTTTTATTAGAAAAATATGTAAACAAATAGAATCCGGTTCCTCCCAGAATTCCGATCCAAAAAAGAACACCTGTTATAATAGAAAATATACTCCCTGTGTTACCTCTGTCCCCTTCAGGAAATAATAGAAGAATAACTGACACAGATGTCAATAAAAACATACCAATAGTTGCAAAAAACATCCTGCTGATTTTTCTTTGTGTTTTCATAATCCCCTCAAATCACCTCATTTGTATGAATAATTACAATAGACTTTTCTATCGCAAATCTGCCATAAGTCTGATCTGTATCTCCCCTGTCGCTGCCTGCATTTTTTGTCTCAGAAATACAATTCTGCAAAAGTGTGGTATCAGCACTTTCCTCTGTCATCTGCTGATTCTGAAGTAGTGAAGTCTCCTCGCTTCCCTGATACTCTGCATTTGCAGATGAATTATGTACGCTCTCCCGAGAATCAGGACGGCTCAATTTGCCTGATTTTCTCAACTTCTTAGAAGTAATATCCGCAGTAGCAGCCATAGGCTGTACACGGATCAAGCGTCCTGTTTTTTCATTTTCTTCCGCCATCTCACGTACTTTTTTCTTAACGGAATGCCCTGTTTTGATACCAAAAATTCTCCGGATATCGAGCAGAATGAACAGAACTGCAGTTAATACAATGCCAATCAGGAAAACTGCCATGCAAATCAAAAACAGGGTATGATACAGATTAATCTGCTGCTGCGCCTGTATCATCACTGCCCACCCCCTTATCGACCGTATTTATACTTCCTATATTCTCTGCTTCCTTCACGGAACTTCTGGCTTTCTCGATATAGCTGTAGATATCATTCTTCAATTCCTCTTCATAACTGCCTGATTCTACAGATATTTTTGCAGCCGCCCCTTCTACCTTTTCCACTTGTTCTTCCAACTCTTTGATCGTAACGCCCGCTTTTACAAAATTTGAAGCATTTATATGAATCTGTGACATAAGTTCTTTATACATGACCAATGCTGTAACCTCGTTGTCTTCTTCTGCCAGATTACCATCTGTAACAACAACAAGATCTTTCCAAAAGTCCGCATAAGATCCAATAAAATCACCCGTCTTATTCCTGATTCCAAGGCTATCATAATATTCTGATATTTTATAAAGCCGCTTAGAACGGTCTATCTGAACACTTCCCAGACTATCCGTCGGCTCGGCTTCTGCTGCAATAGCAAGCCACCTTGATGCTGCTGACTTACTACCACCTTCTTTATAAAAATAGAAATAAGCCATTCCCAAATCAAATGCAAATTTATCATAAGCATCTTCATTTTGCTCAAGCGACTCAATATTACGTTTATTAGATTCACCGGAATAATTAATGATACTTCTGATCTTTACTTCCTCTTCTTGAGAGAAATTACCATCCTTCACGCACAGCGCCACTATTTTTTCATATGCCTGACCATCCGAAGGATTCAATTTTATGGCATCAGAATAAATATCAAGTACATCGAGTACCTCTTCCTCTGTTTCTGCCGGAGTACCGTCGGCTTCTGACAGATATGCTTCATAGGTACTGTTAATCGTTTTCGTCTCAGCAGCATGTGCACCAATAGCCCCTATTCCCGCAAAAAGAGTTACAGACGCTGATGCTATGAATCCTGCCCATTTCCTGCTTTGTTTTCGTTTATATGATTCATCCAGTTCACTATAATGCTCCAGAGCATAAAATAATTCCGCACAATTCTGATATCGGTCATCCGGCCGTGGTCTGGTACATTTTAAGATTATTTCTTCCAGTCCGGAAGAGAGTGACGGATTCCACTGACGAATGGGATACATCTCATAAGGATACTCCGCAGGACTATGTCCGGTAACCAGATGATACATCGTTGCACCCAGTGTATAGATATCTGTTCGCGCATCTGTCTGCCCCTGGCCCCCATATTGCTCCGGAGCTGCATATCCTCTCGTTCCAAGAACTGAAGTATCCGCCACGTTTCCTTCTTTATATTCACGTGCGATACCAAAATCAATGACTGTAACCGTTCCATCCGGTTTCAGCATAACATTGGACGGCTTCATATCACGATAAATAATCGGCGGTTTTCTGGAATGCAAATAACCCAATACATCGCAAAGCTGTTTTGACCACTCAATCACATCTTCCTGGGCTAAAGGTCCGTTTTTGACATAATCACTTAACGGAGAACCTTCGATATAGTCCATAACAATCAGAAAACTGCCGTCACCATCGATCACGTCAACAATACTTGGAAGATTAGGATGATGAAGCTTCTTCAACATGTCTGTCTCAACAACCAGCCCCTGCTTCACAACCTCAAAATCCTGTTTTCCATCCTTTCGGACTTCTTTAATCGCCCAGGTTTTGTTTGCACGTTCATTCAAGGCCAGATATACGACACTCATGCCTCCCTGACCTATGACATTCAAAATCTTATATTTTCCATCAATAATTGAACCTATTTCCAGCATAACATCACCTCAAAACGTCCGAATCAACGCCACGGATATATTATCCACTTCTCTCCGCTGCATGTTTAGTTCCGTCAGATACTTCGCCGTGTTCTGCATATCCGCCTCTGTCTGCAATACACCCGGGTTCAGATAATAATAGAACTCCTGAGGCGTAATCAAATGCCGAAATCCATCCGAACATAACATAAAAACTGTATTTTCTTTACATTCACCGGTATAAAAATCCGGTTCTATTACATTACTGGCGCCAACACACTGCAGCAGAACATTTCTCTGGGGATGAACGGCCGCTTCTTCCGGTGTCAATCTTCCGCAATCCATCTCCCGCTGTACAAATGTCTGATCTTTCGTAAGAAGATGAAGTTCCTGCTGAAGCATATAGGCTCTGGAATCTCCGATATTAATAATGTAATAAACGTTTCCTACCATCAATATAGCTACAACTGTTGTTCCAAGATTTACATGTAAATCTGTACCATATGCTGCAATTTTATGGTTCGTCTCATAAATCAACTGTGTCCAACTCTGTCTCAGTTCCTCGAAAACCATTCCCTGATACAAAATTCTTGGAAAATCATAATGAAACCATTCCTGAAAAGCTCTTATTAAAGCGGCACTGGCGACCTCACCCTTTGCGAGGCCGCCCATACCATCACAGATTACCCCCAAAAAAACAGAACCGTAATCTGTACTTGCAGTTTCAAGTAATATAGAATCCTGGTTTGTATGTTTCTTAATACCCACATCTGTGTAGGCTATTGTCATATAATTCATAAGAACTCCTTACTTCTCCTGTATTTCTGCCAATATCACGCCAAAATCAACTTGATCTCCGCAGATAATACAGGGGACTCAGCTTAAGGAAGAACAAATTCAAACTCCTCATCTGCAATCCGAACCTTTGCATGATTTGTAAGAATTACCTCCTGATTTGGCGCTGCCTTCACACCATTAACAAAAGTAAAGTTTGTAGAATTCATATCAGTAATGAAATAATTACTTCCCTTTCTGACAATCTGTGCATGACATCTGCTGACAGCCGTATTGTCAGAAATACAATAACTCACTCTTCTTCTCTCTTTTCCAATGGTAAATGTACCACTTGTCAAAGCGATTTTCTCATTCGTCTTTCTACGTATCAGGTAGGCCATACCTGCTGCCTGCGGCTGCTGTCCGCCAAGAACAGTTGTATCTGCATTTCCTTCGTCCAGGATACCCGTTTCTGCCTCTCCGCCTGTCGGAGCTGTGTAAGGCATTCTCGGATTCTGCGGAGTACCTGGCTGTGGCATCGGCATCGGTCCTGGTCCCGGCATAACACCAGGTCCCAGTCCTACATTTGATTTCTTTTTACTGCTTAATACTACAATCAGAATGATGACAATCACTGCTATTACAACAAAGCCAATTGCAACAAAAATCCAGACTGGCAATCCCTGATCAGCATCCTGTAATCCTTTAACTGCTTCCTCCAATACCCTTTCCGCTTCCCTTACTTCTGCATCTGTTGCATCATCTCTATCAGCGACTTCCTTTACCTCATCTAACTTATCTTCAAAAACTTTAAAACTTTCTTCTGTATAGTCGTCACGCTCTAACTCTTCTGCTCTGCTTATTGCCTGATTTAAAGCAGTTTTATCTACAGTTGGTATTTCCGTTGGCGGAACTTCTGTTGGCGGAACTTCTGTTGTTGTAACTTCCGTCAATGAATCACCCTTCGCTGTTATTGATTTTTCCGACGTATATGGTACATTTAATTTCTTCAACAGATCCACAATCTCGTAAGATGAAATTGCATAATAGTAATCTGTGTTTCCCATTGTATTCATACCAACTACATTTCCATTATTATCAACCAAAGGTCCGCCGGAATTACCAGCCGTAATTGTTGCACTATGTTGAATAATAGAAACACCTGCAGAAGACGCAAGTTTTGATACGATACCATCTGTTACAGTTACATCATTACTGGTATAATAATTAACATCCTGTGCAAGATCTGCTGCTTTCGGAAAACCTAATGCATATACATTCTGAGCTTCACCTGCAGGACTATTGCTGTCACCATCAACAATAGATAATATTTCTCTATCACCAATTGATGAACTCAAATCAACAACTGCAATATCCATCTCTTCACTGGAAGCGCGTATCGTTGCATCAATTACAACATCGCGTGTAACAACAATTTGAACTTTTTCTGTTAAAGAAGTAACATCAACTCCCCACTCTTGTAATTTGTTTTTAGCATCTTCCTTTACCTCTGCTGTCATTTCAACAACATGCTGATTTGTAATCAATACCTGGTCTCCAATTAAAAATCCGCTGCCACCCTGAACGGCATAATTACGGCCATTTTTATCCTGGAATCCTGTTAATACCTGCACAACTCCATTACGTGCCCTATTTACTTCTACCTCTGCATCTGCCCATGCCGGCACCGCAAGCATCATCATAAGACAAATTGAAATAATGACACTTAGTAATTGACCTCTTTTGTTCCCTCTCATATTGTTTCCTCCTGTTAGTTTCAGTAATTATTACTGACTTTTTATAAATTTCTTTTATTTTATAACTAACAAAAAGCTCCTACAATATGTGTCGTTTTTTGTGGTCGTCTTATTTTGACATTTTTCGCCATTCCTAAAATATTAATTCTTTTCGCAGTATCTTGTTAAAATGTGTCACTTTTTGTAGTCAACTTTTTTTATAGTAAATAAGTGTATTTCTTTCTTAAAAATAATATAATTAGAAATTATGGTATTATGATACTAAATAGAAATAATACATATGAGAGGGGAATGCATCCTATGTCTGATTTTTCTGATATGCTTACTTACTTGATTCACAGCAAAAATATAAAAGTGGCCTCGATGGCTCAATATTGTAACATTGACAGAGCAAATATGTATAAAATTATAAGTGGAAAAAGAAATCCTTCTTCATTGGATTTGGTTAAGAATATAGCTGATTTTATGAAATTGACACCTGCGGAACGTACTGAATTTTTTGAAGCCTATCATATTACAATAATTGGTAAAACTGCTTACTACCGCAGAAAAAGTGTATTAAAATACCTGCTGAATGATCCTGTTCAATTTTCTTCGTCCTCAGATTCTTTCTGGACAGATGATAAAAATTTTTCTTTTGAACCGGATCTTACGGCTCCTTGCACCCCTTTGTACGGAATCAATACACTCCAACATACTGCTATTCAGATTCTGCAGAAGGAATTAGAACGTCCTGATTGTAATATTCGGATAATCGCTCAGCCAACTTGGAGCTTTCTTTTTGATATGCTTCAGTCCTTTGGGCATAACAACCCGAATCTTACCATTGAACATATATTTTATCTAAGCAGCGATGATGAATCCTATAATTTACAGAAACAAAATTATAATATAATTTGTCTCCAGAAAATAACACCTTTTTATCAATGCGCCTGCACCTATCTTCCTTATTACTATTATAATAACATTGACTCTGATCTTAATAACCTAAGTGGCTTTCCTTATATGATTTTAACCACTGAATATACATTATGCTGCTTATCAAATACCCAATATGGAACATTGTACCATACAAAGGACATGAACCAGTTCTTCCATACTATTTTTAATAAGCAGAAACAAAAAACTACGATACTGTTTCACAAAATAAATACAAATATTACAGAATATTTCAACCTTGCCCAAAGTTTTGAGGGACTTACTCTGGAAGCACAGCCCTGCTTGACTCGTATTTTGACACCAAACGTTATCGGCAAGCTTTTAAATCCACACATATTTAATAAGGAATTATTTATTAAAAATTTTATGACCGCAGCAACGAGTTCTTTTAAAAATATCAGTACTTTTACTCGAAAAGGTCTCGAATACTTTATGCAGACTGGAAAATACCTCGCTTATCCGGAAGAGGCCTATACACCTGCTTCTATGCAAACCCGAATATTTTTATTACACCGTATATACGAACAGGCTTGTGAAGGAAAATTCCGCCTAATTATAGGTAGTCTTGAAAGTCTTCCTTTATCGGTATACCTCCAGGTATCTCCTCACTGCGGTTTCCTCTTATTTCGCGACCATGAACAGCATATTACCTATCTGAAATTAGAAGAAAAAAGCCTTTTACATGCCTTCTATGATTTTATGGAAAGCCTCGAATCAGAAGATTATCTTGGTTCCAAAGAAGAGACTGTGACCTATCTGCAAGATATGTTAGAATATTATAAAAAACTGTCATTAACCTAATTTGTATTTACCGATATATCCTTAATGCAGAAAAATTTAATATTTTCCCGTCTTAACACTGTTACCGACTAAAAATCCATATAGGAACCTAACGATCGGTAATAGACATATTACGATACAACTATGGGGTTTAAAAATTTGAAAAGTACAAAATTACTATACTATAGAATTAAGATATGCTCTTATGAATTTGATTATAGTACCATTATAGAAACATAGAGCCTTTTTGTCAACCAATAACTTTATAAAATATTTAAAAGACTTATTACCATGCAAAAAAACTGCCACACTAGAGCGTGTTTGAAAATTGCTTTCCGCAAGATGTATTCCACAATTTGTGGGAT